>Ga0179593_1419873_pt1 | contig 20974 bp, 28 predicted proteins | sample CZODoug2_1_08_16_FD_185931 | JGI IMG/M metagenome (GOLD analysis project Ga0179593, IMG submission 185931) | Vadose zone soil fungal communities from Angelo Coast Range Reserve, California, USA - CZODoug2_1_08_16fungal (PacBio error correction) | ecosystem: Environmental > Terrestrial > Soil >... | reverse complement strand
TCGCGATGGAAGGTTCTTACTGGCCATGCACCCTCCCCATAAATACGATTTAACAATTCCTGATTTCTCTTATCTGCTTACACACTTCAAGGCACTGAGATTCAGGATCAAAAAAAGTACTCCCTCTCTTTCCACGGATCTCATGGGTCTTCCCCTTCCTGCGTAATCAGAGACCCTATTTCTTATCCGGCCCGCCTTTTTCCCCCTAGACCATCCGACATTTCCCCTTGTTACTGAAGCTTGGTCGCCGGCTCCCATCCTTTTCCGGTCCTCTCTCTGTAAGGCGATCCTCCTCCCTTCCACAGACGTGGACATTCCTCTTCTCCAAATTTGGAGAAGGTCTTTTTAGGCGCGGCAGCATGAGATCCCCTCCTCGTACATTCCCTTTCTGCCTCACCCGTGCGCACATTGGAGTTTTGTCTCTTTCACCAACCACCTTGCCAGGAACTCTCCGACCCTTTTTTCTTCTATATTTCCTTGAAGCAGTTTTTGTTTTGCTATGGGTACCACGAGGTCAGCGGACTCTGTTGTTCTTCCCTTTTCTGATTATCTCCCCCTTTTTTAATAGGCTCGGCTGCGTTTCGGCTGATTGCTCCTCTCAGCATTCGCTCGCGTCTTTTCCCACCCCCCATACCCCACTTCCCCTATTTTTCACGCTTCAGTTGAATTGTTTACCTTTCTTTCCCTAATCAGTGATTGATTCATCTCTTCTTTTTTTTTTGCGTAGCTTATTTGACTCCCTTCCGTCCGTGCGTGTTCCCGTCCTTTCTTGGAAAAAGGGATCCCTTTTTACGGGATGTTTCCCTTTTTCTCCTGGTGGCTGTTTTTTATGTTCCTTTCCGCTCGCTTGAACGCTTCCGTTTTCTCTGTGACCACGCCGAAGACTTTCGATTCGTTGGTTGAGTACAAGTCCCACGTCCCCCCTCTTCCCAGTCCCGAAGTTCAAATGAAACCGATATTGTCTTCCCCCTCTCTCTGTCACATGGGCGCCCAAAATCGCCCCCTTCCGTTTTTTTGATCAATTATTTTTACACGTTCCCGGACAATTTCCTTTTCCGATAAGGGAAAGGCGATCTGAAATTCCTTATGGCCCCTGTACGTGGTTTCTTTTGTTTTTTCGGTGAAAATACCGCTGTGTGGCTCCGAGAATTACGTCTTCATCTCCTTCCCTCCCTCCCCCCCATTGGCTGAGCCGTTTCTACTCTCCTGAAGTCCGTCCTTTCAGTTTCGACGGTGTTTCGAGCTTCAAGTACGGCCTAATGAGGATCTCCCCCCTCCTTCTTGCAGTTGTTGGTTAACCCTTCCAATCGTCTGTGTACGGCGCACTCAGAACTTAACTATCTCCCCGCGCCCGTTTTTTCCCTTGGCACAGCGAGTGTGATGCATTACCCCTTCCTCTACCCCGGTGAAAAGTGTATTTTTCTTACATAACCTCCCCTTCTTCTCCTTGAGTCCATCCGCTTTGCTTGGGGACAATCAGTTTTCCCCCCCCCACCCCCCACCCCCCCCCCCCCCCCACCCCCCCACCCCCCCCCCCCCCCCCCCCCCCCCCCCCCCCCCCCCTTTATAAGTGCAGGATATCTTCCCTGGAAGTTCTTTTTTTTTCCCCCGGTGTTGGTGCAGTTTCCTTGCACTGTCGGTTCCTTTACCCTTTCTTGGGATGGCTGACCAGCCCCCCGGGGAGTCGAAGTATTCTTTTCCTTCTCCTTGGCCTCTTCTATTTACCGCCTTGAACTAGTCGGTGCATCCTTCGCCGACAGGGGACTTTCTGTCAGCATGCTCCGCCTCAGGGATTGAACAAGAAACACAGCCTCTCCCCAATTTTTTTGATGGGGTTGGGCTGGGGTTTGACTCGTTTATTCGTGCCCCTTCTACCCCTCCCACCGGCTGGCGTCCTAGTTAGTACCCTCTGTACCCTGGGCTTCCAAACGGAAAATATGTCGACCCCCCCCCCCCTTCTCCGGCGAAAGCCAGCATGGCAGAACTGCTTTTCTTCTAGATTCAGCTTCAAAACCTTTTTCGACCTTTCTAAAGTTTCCCTTTGTTATGTTTAGTTATCGCGTTGCATTAGTAACACTTCGGGTGTTCTCTTGTCGCAGCTCGCCAAATCTTGCACCCGTGCACCCCCTGTTTATGGCTCAGCGACCCTTAGCGTATTTTGTTCCCCCGATCAGTCGTTGATATAATCCTTATCCCCCCTCCCCTCTCGTCTCTGACGCTATTCTCGCGGGAGGTTGGACTCACTCTTTTCCCCTCCTCTCTCTTTGCCGAAGCCATTTTTTTTCGGCTCCTTCTCTGCCCATACGTCCTCAGGTTTTTCCCAAGAGTCCCTCGTGAGAAAACCGCATAGTTTTTTCCCTTTCAAGATGACATTGGAATCCTTTTTGTTTTCAACGTTTTCCGCACCCGCGTTCGTCTGTTCCTTCATTCGGCCATACCCACAATGAATTTCCGGATTCTCCCGACTTCCCCCTTTCTTCCTCTTCCAAAAACTGTTCCTGGGTAGACGTCCAAGCGACCCTCTCGGCCCAATTTCCCCCGTCTCTCGAGTTAAGAGGATTCCCTCTCTTCTTCGGACTTTCAGGCAAGCCATCCTTATATTTAGGTGCTCTTTCTTTTGTTAGAAAGGGGATATGATTCTCCCTTCCCTTTTTTTTTTGCATCGTTTCGACTAGAGATTGTGTCTTCACACGCATCGCCCTTCCTCTCGCGCTAATTTCTGACCGTTCCCCCGACCCGCACAATAACGTGTCTCTTCCGCTTTGAGAAGGTGGCTCACCTTCTCCTTTTCCTTTTTCATTACGTCAGCGTTTCTTTTTAGGAGGTCCAACTACCTTTTTCTTACTCAAGTGAAGGCCCCCTTCCCAGAACCCCCTGAAGCTAAGTGCCCCGACGATCTGGATTCAGTTAGGCTTTATCTCCTCCCCTATGCTTTCCATAGTTTAGGAACGTATGATCATAGAGCACTTTTCTCCGTGTCACGCACGGTTTCAGTCTTTTTCTTTCCCCCACTTAGTAGGTCAAGTTTTTTCGTACCCGCGAACGCTGGGCTGGAAGCCCTCCCGTTCTCCCTAATGCCCCCTTTTCCAGAGTTGTTCAGTCAGATAGTTTCGAAACACCCTTCTCTCTTACTCAGTCATTATGCACACGCCCTTGCCGGCAGCTCCTTTTTAATATGAGAGTTTAAACTCCTCTCCCTTTCGTGCGTCGTCTGCCGATCCCATAGAAGACAATGTGTTCCTTCCGGAGTTTTGTTTCTCCCCCAATCATCACATAAGCTGTTTACTTCACTAGACGCAGAAAGTTCTGTTAACGCACTCTCCCTCCTCCTCTGTTTTCGTAGGTGCTCTTGTTTGAAGAAGGATGGGCGAAAACTCGAAAGCGTTTCTCCCTTGGACTTCCCCCATTCTCGGTCCTGTCGGACTGCGGCTTCGTTCGGAAGAAATGTCTCACCCCCTTTCTTACCTGCTCGATTTCCTTGAACAAATGATATCATTTTTTCATACCCCCTCCTTTTGTCTGTTTTAGTCTCTTCTCTCCTTTTTTTCGCCTCTGAGTCTTTTTTTGTCCGTCATCGGCCACTCCTTCTTGTCAGTGTGGCAGTCCAAACGGCTTAAGTGTTTGGTCCAAGGTCTCCGGCTTTAGCTTTTTTTTTTTCCCGTCCCTCTCAATACAGACCTCTCCCCTCTCCCTTGATGAGTTCCCTTAAAGGGCGTCCTGCGGTAAGTGTCGTAGTGACCGAGACTTTCTCTTGTGAACCTGATACTCTTGTTGGAGTAAAACAAATTCAGTTTCATTCAAAAACATTTCTAACTGATAGAATAGCATTCTCCTCTTTCAACTGATTCGGTTATAATAATTTTTTCTTTCTGAGCGCCGGGCCATTTTTGACTGGTTAGAGATTTTTCTCTCCTTTTCCTCCTGCAATAGGGTTTTTTCTTTCCCCCCCTAAGGCACGTTATGATTGAAGCTACCTACAATGCCTTTTTAGGACCCCTTTTCCTTCAACATTGACCCCCCATCCTCCTTTTTTCCCCCTCCGCCAGATCAGGGGTTATCGTCGCGACTTCTGATACATTAAGTAGGAAAAGAGGACAAACTCCCCCGATTTTGCGGATCTAATCAAGTCCCTTTTTGAACTATCCGACCAATAGTTGTACGTCTTCTTCTTCTTTTTCCCTTCTGGCGTTCATGTCTTGTCATTCACGTATCCTTCCTTTGCGACCTATTGAAGGATTATTATTGTTCATATTTTCCTCCTTATGAATTGAACACCAGATGTTCCTATCACCATTTTTATTTTGGTATTGCTCGTGTGTCCTTTCCATGCAATCGCGCGCGACTGACCTCTTTCTTGTCCTTCTATCCTGACAGGTTTCCAATTGCCACCAGGCTGCATCATCGCCTCGGTCTCCTCTCCTTCCCCTAAATATCGAATTGCTTTGCCAACGGGCCAGTCACGCCCCGAAAAAGCCTCTCGCATTTCCCTATTCCCTATCCTCTTAACTGCCTTCGCTTTCAATGTCCAAACGCGATTTTCGCTTGATCGTCTAAACACCCCTCCTTGTTCCTTTTCCGTTATCTTTTGGGGGTGTGCATCGATTGCAGACACCCTATTTTACGGACCAGCACGACGTTCTTTAATTCCCAGACCTTGCGGCCTGGTTTCTCTTACTCTACCTTGAGGGAGGATCGGTTTTGCTTTTCCAACGCGCAGCGTGGACTTTCCGCTTCCATTAAGACGGCGTTCTCTTCGGCAGAGCCCTTTCTTTCTGTTTCACCTCGATTCTTGAGACTGTTACTCGTTCCGTCTCCCCTCCCTCACTACTGAGTCGTGAAAGTTTCGAGCTTTTGAGTGAGAATCCTCCTCCTTTTCGGGTTTTCACCTCAACCGTTTACGCTACGTCGATTGTCCCATGTCAAAACTTTATTTTTCTCACGGTTGTCGCCTTTGCCTGCGAGCGCGCTCCCCAGATAGCTGCACCCCCCCTTCTTTTCGTTCGTTGTTTTTCGGACGACGATGTTGAGTCTCAGCCCCCCCCGATCCCAGAAGTTGATCTCGTGGCGAAAAGGTTTTTTCCTCCAACTCGCAACCTTTTGAGTCTCGTAATGGCTCTCCTAAGAAACTGTTTTCGCACAGATTCTGTCTTTTTTCAATTGGGAACTTCCCAACTTTCTTGTAAGACCTTCGTGGCAAGAACGACTCGCCGGTGGCCTATACGTCGTGAACGACCCTTCCCCAGACGGCCTAAGCCATTGGCGCCTTGATTTTGCCTGTTTTCATTCTATGGAGGTTTTCATCCCGTTTTTTGCGGGACGTGACTTTCCATGGAAGAGGCCTCCTCGCTTCCCCACCCGGAACTCTCTCTTTTGTACAAGGAAGATTGCATTCGGCGATTCCCAGCTTAGGGTGAATTCCCTGACTTAAATTTTTCCTTTGAGATGTCAGCCCCCGCTCCTCAAGTTCAGTAGTTCAAAAACACACCCCCCCCTTAAGACTGAGCTTCTCCGCTGTACGTTGTAAGGATTCGATTTCTCCGAAGGACACGCACAGTCCACTCCCCTCCCCTCAGCGTATAGGTGCCTTATAATTTATCAACGAAGGATTCCTCAACCATTTGAAGGGCCTTTTCCTTGTTTCCACGCCTTCATCCCCGTGAAGAGAAACGGGCTTTAGTTTCCAGATCGTTTCCGCAACGTGGTTCTGATTTCCTCACTCTTCCCCCCGCTTATTCGGTTGTCCAGGCAACTGCATGTTTGAAATTTAATAGTTACGTGATTTCTTACGCCGTTTGGCAGCTTGAATTCGACCTTTATAAGATTTCCTCGGCGTCGAGGTCGTCTCCGACTAATGGCCCTCCCCCCAATGGAATCGCGCGCAATGCAGAGGTCCTTTTTTCCCCTTTCTCGTTTCCTGATTGAGAACCAAAACCAAACTCTTCTTTTCTGGTTGCACTATTCGATCTCTGCTAGCCTTGATGCATCGAAAGTTGCTTTGATGAATGGGCAACTGATCCCCCCCCTTTTAATTTTTTCCCGCTTTCTATTCTCACGGGCCATCGAGATTTTGCGCTTACCGAATCTGCCTGTTTAGGTTTTCTTACGGTCCTGCTTGACAGTCTTTCTCAAAGTTTAAAAACGACATCTTCTTATTGTTTTCTTCGGCTCCCTAGTAACTCTGATGCGTTCATTACTATGGAAACCCCCATCTCCCTAAACCCTGACCACTTTCTTTCAGCGCCCGAACAAATCCGTTCCTTTTTTTCCTCTTGTCATCCCCCCTCCCAGTTTAAATGAGCCGTGTATGCAAGGCAACCGCACGGCCGGCATGCTTTCAAGCTCAGCCCCAAACCCTTCCTATCTTTTAGCTAAATTTCTCCGAAACGTGCTCCACTCAGTCGTTTCAATTCACGTTGTAGGGCATTTCTCTTTGTCACTCTCGACGATATCTGCGCTGAGCCGATCTCCCGCAATTGCAACGACCCGTTTAATCTACTCCTATTTTTCGTCACAACAGCGGAGCGAAGTTTTCAGTTATGAACTCGTTCCGAACTTCTCCACTCTCCCCCCCAACTCAACCCTAATTTCCGCATCACGTTCCAGTGTGATTGTTTGGTGAACGAACACCCCCCCCTTCGAATTTCTCCTATTCTTCCCCCCCCTGAGCGTTGCAAATCAGGTGTTGAAGGCCCCCCTAAGACATACTCTTCCCGCTTCTCCTGACTTTTCGCCACCTTGTAGAGATTGTAATGTCGGCGTGGCTTCCTCTTTTCCTTTTCCCGTTGACCGCGCATCCCAACTTGAGCTAGCGCCATTCCAAACTTTGAGCCGTGCGACCAAGATCCCCCTCTTCCTTCCTCTGGCCATTTGCTTTGGAATTCGACTGCTACTAAGTTTTTCCCCTTTTCTTTTGGTTACGCCTCTCTTCCCTCCCGCGCTCGTGGGAGCTCGCCCGGATTTTCTGATCCAAGTGAAGCGGTCGGTCCGTTAGTTGCGCCCCGGAAAGAGCGGACCTGTATGACTTCTCTTTTCTTGCTTTTTGTCAGTCATTCCTCAGCGATTTTTTTAATTTCCAGCCTCTCCCCCCCCCCCCCCCCCTATTCTCCTCCTCATCGGTGGTGTGTGATCTCTGTTTTTTTTCTATTCTTCTATAAATTCGCTCGATGACGTCCTGACGACTCAAAATCCATTACATCCTCTTTTCCCTCCCCTGAGCAGTTTTTAAACTTTAAACACTCCCCACTTAGACGTCCCTCTGGTACCCTGGATCAAAACGATGCCTCCTTACGATTCACGGATCCATTTTCCTCTCTTCGTACTACAGCGCTTCTAGGGTTAGTTTCCCTTCTGCGATCTCCACCCTCGCCCCCCCCCCCATACAGTTGGTTTAACCTCCCGGAATCTTTCGGCAATTTCCCCTTCATTGCTTCACACGCCTCACGGTGCCGATTCTTGCAGCTCTTATCCCCTACTCAAGCTACAAAATTGTGCTACTTCCCCCCTTCTTGCGATTTCTGCGTTTTTTGACTAGATTTACATTCGATGTGGCCAATTCCTTCCTACTCATACAATGTTTCATGTTTTCCCAAAATCCGAGGAATATCGAACCGTGATTCTTTCTTGTATTTCAGTTCATTTACAAAAGGTTTGGTGATTTGGATGGCTACCATTCTTCCAGCGGAAAGCGCGCTCGTTTTGTCGTTGTATTCTCTTCGTTATATTGCGAATTTTTCCGACTTCCTTCGTCCGTTTCGGCTCCCCTCTTGCATCGAAGAGCGATAGCAGAGTCCCACATCGAAACTTGCCCCAAGTGATATTTTTCCCGTCGCTTCGTTTCCATGTTAATTAAGGCGCCCGTTCCTTTAATTGACGATCTGACAAGCGTGATTTTTCTTCTTTTTCAGAATCTTCTTGCCCTTTTAGTGCCTTTTCCATACCCCACCCTTTTTTTATTTTCTTGCCCCTGCGAACATTTGCCACTTTATTGTCTATGCGCTTTTCCTCAGGGTTGTGATGGAGAATGTGATTTCTCTCCCTATCCTGAACGTCTTCAGCGATGGACGTCCTTGACCGCACCGTTCTTTGTGGGATTTTTTTTGAGAACTTCCCTCCGTCAAGCTTCCCCCGTCCCCCTTCAGACAAATGAAACTCTATTCGTGAAGCTAAATCTCGCATTTTGAGAATATCCTGGAACGGAATGTTTTCACCGGCCCATTTTTCTCTTCAGGAAATTTAGATCTCTGATCATGCGTTCGGCGATCTCGTCCCCGATGGCCCACATGTAGATGTTTTTTGGGTGTCTCGGACCCCAGCCTCGGAGGCTGAGTTTCCTTTCCCCGGCATTCCTCTTCTCTCCTGATGCCGTAACCGTTTTTCTGAGGGGCACCCGCTGGGTTTCTTATCGACCTTCCGCTGTCTCTTATACCAAGTCGTTTCAGTCTCCTTTCCTCGGCATCTCCCCTCTTAAACACTTCGAATGACCCCGTGCATTTCTTTTTTTCAGTAGGGCATGTCCCACACGCTTGGACGTTTTGTGCCCCCGTCTAAATCTTCAAACCGTCCCTCGGAGTTCTCTGCACTTTTCCCTATTTGAGCATTCCAAGTTTGTAACTACAAAGGGTTTGCTGTGATCATTGGATTACCAATTCCACCACTGAGTCTCCTACGCTGAGGGGTGAACGCTTTTTTTTCTTTTCTTCTCCCTCATTCTTTACGGAAAGCGTGCAAGCTCATTCTTCCCTGTTTGGTGCATTTGTATCGGAATTTTCCCCAGCGCGCGCTGTTTCTGGTGAATTTCACTCCTGCAAGGTGACTTCTGGTCCTTCCCCGACCTCGAATCTGAATGGCACTCTTCTATTTAGATTATTGTTGTGGTTCGGTTTCTTTTCCTTTTTTCGACCTCTTGCGGACGTGTTTCACACTTCTCCCCCCCCCCCCATCTTTTTACCATCTAGGGATGAGACAACAGCTTCATCCAAACACGTGCCCTGGTTTAGGGGGGTTCTTGCCGGATCGACCGTTTATTTGCTCTTTATTAACGGTTTTTTCTCTTTTTCCCCCTCTGACGAAAACCTGCCATTAAATCCCCCTGTACACATTAATTGTCGACACATTTCATCGGAGAAGCCCCGTTACTTTCGACCTACATTTCCCCCACCTTGGAGAAGTTGGAACCCACCCTTTCGCAAATTGCAACTTCTTGCTATTTTGGGCAGGGCCGCCGCTTTTTTTTGCCCCACAATCACCCCCTAATGGTGCGGCGATAGCTCTTCCCAATCCTCTTTCCCCCCTTCTTTCCCATAACGTTTCATGGTACCCAGCGCTTATGTTACCCCCTCGGTTCTTGCGTCCCTCACTTGCAGCTGCTTTTACTAGATGACAAGCTTTTTTCTTTGTAAATATTTCTCTCCCCCCTTTCGGGGCGTGTCAGGCACGCTTCCGTCCGATCCGTTAAGCTCCGGAGCGATTTCTCTCTCCCCTTGGTGCAGGTCCCTCAAGCTTCCCTTTTCCACCTTAGTTGATCAACTCTCCCGATTATTCGCCTACTGTTCAGGTAAAGATTTACCTGTCCCGGTTTTTTGCACTTGCCTCCCTCTTTTCCGGCCTTTCTTGTGGTTCCGTCCAAGTTTTTCCACTCGCTACGCCCCAAACGCTAACTTCATTTCAGATCGTGAATTTCCGCCCCCGACCCAAACCGCCGTTTTATTTAGATACGAGATCGATAGGCAACCGATGCTCGATTAGATGTAGTCGGTTGTGGACCTTTTTTCGTGGACTGGTTTTTCGTTCTCCCCACTTAGATATTAGGTTTCATCTTCTAGGTTCTTCCCGGAGGGCTCGATCCTTGTTTTCACGGCTCTCTGATTTTTCCCTGATCGTTTCCTTCCCCACTTCGTCCTTCGCGCGCGCTAATTTGCCATGTCCCTTTTCCACCGACGAAGACACACCTTTTCTCTCCCCTAGAATGTGGCGACATTTCTTGAGCTGCTTTCCTAAACTTCGACCGTGTAATTGGTTAACCCTTCCCTCGTCGTAGTCCCCGGTCCTTCCTCTCAAGGAACTTTTTCCATCCTCCCCCCTCATCGCGGAATCACAGGTGCGGCTTAGTACCTTTTCCGGGTTTTCTTTTGTCACGTGAGGATTTTCTCTCAAAATCTCTTTTGTCCTCGTAGAAATTATTCCCTAGCGCGAATCGATGTTCCCTTTCCCAGTTCCTTTTTTTTTTTGTCACATCCGAGGAGTTCAATGTTGCGGCACCCTCCCCGCACCCAGGCAGTTTATTTTTTAGCCTCCTTGTCCCCTCCTGTCCCCTGCCAACTCCCCTTTTCTTTTTATCAGTTACCGATTTTTCCTTCCCCAACACGGCTCATGCGTGCCTTTCCTTCCCCCTTCCCAAGCATGGCACTGTGCTCGTACTTCCAGCCATTTAGAAACTCCGATCTTGTTCCTACCGTTTTCCTGACACGTGGTTGCCCTTTTCGAGTTATGTGTTTCCCCCCACCACTCTCAATTCCCCCAGGATTTCGATTCAATCATCCTCTACTCCGCCGGGTGTATGTCCTTTCCGGCTCCTGATTATTAGCAAGCTTTCCTTAAGTGCAAGACTTGTTTCCGACAAAAAATCCGACCAAGCACTTTTATGTTCCCCGTCAACCCTTTTCCGTTCTGGCTTTGCGGCCTATGTCCCCGGAAGCAACTGATATCACAAATTTGTTTTTAAAGCTCGATGCCTGCAACTTTTTCCTCCTCATCGGTTGTTGAAGTATTTGCTCGGGTCCCTGACATCGCTTCCCCTTCTAATGGTGAGAATCATTTGATTAATTTCCACTTTCCTCGTAGCCATGTCGCTTACCACCCCAAATGCCAAGTTTTTTAATTTTTACGTCCAATGGTACCCCATTCTTTTTGATGTTTTTTTCCCAGAAACGATTCTTCACATCCTTTGCAGATGCCTTATCACATCGCGAGCGACTGATGCGTAATTTAACGGGCGATTTTAGCGTATTTGTTTATCGAGACATTTCATGAGGTCTGTGAGTTTGGGTTTCTTTTTTTTTACACAAAGAAGACCATTTTGAAACCCCTGTTTCTTATGGATAGTTTTCCCTTCCTCAAGAATAACGAGCGGAGTCTATCGTTGGCTTAATAGCTGACGAGCTTTCTTTCTCGCCTCTTTCTTCCGACCTTAGGTCCAGCGCCTGTGTTTTGCCCAACCCCTATTGAAACTCGTTTTCCCTATTTGGCTAAATCGAGGCAGCGTTATTTCGTGTCTAAACCACATTCATAGTTTTCGTCCCTTGACCCTCTCCCGTGGGTTACCCCCAGACGATTTTTTCTTGCCAATGTCGATTCCGCTTCTAATCCGTTCTGATCTTCCCACCATCTCTTTGGCCCCGAAAAAAAAACTTAGTCCGTGTTAAAAACCTTTCTTTTTAGCTCTTTTTCCTTTTTCCGCTGAGGAGGTCGGATTTATGGCACTTTTCCCGGATCCAACCTGGATCCCTTAGTGCGACCGCCTCTTCGTGGGTCTTTTTCTTCCCCCCCCATTACAGTTCTTTTCAGAAGCAAGTCGACAATAACTTATCGATGGACGAAGTTACAACAGTTCGGTATTTCTTCGTCGGTGCCGGCCCCCTGTGGCAATTCTCCCCTCCTCCTTTTCCTGGGATTGTGTCAAGGAGCCCGATCGCTTCCGCGACGGCCGCATCCAAAGTTCCCAAAGCTGCATCATTGCCCCCTTTTCCAAGCTAATTTCCCACATATCGAAGTGGTGGAAGGTTCACGGTTTTTTTTTTTTTTTTGCGTCACGACACCGACAGAGTCTCCTTACTTTTTCCCTCATGATCTACCTTGCCTCTTTCTCCTTTTTCGAAAATATTTTTTTCTTTCTTCACTTTCTCCCCAGACAGATATGGTCTTGAATTGCAGTATCCCTGGTTCTTTGTGATTGTCCTTTCCTCCCTTCACGCTTTCCGTACAGCACGAGATGATACTCCCGGCCCCCCGTCGGCCCTGGTAATCTTTTAGACCGGGCGCAATCTCTTGGCGGATTTTACTATGTTCTTTCTTCCTTTTCCGTTTAAACTTCCAGCCTCGCGCGCGAGTGCAATAATTATTTGAGCTAGTACCTCGATCCTCGGAGACGTTCCTGGTTCCTTCAGGCCCTCGAAATAAACTCGTGTCAGGTTATTTTCTAAGATGATAGCGAGTATTTTAGAACTTCCCCTCCCCGGCTTGCTTTATGGGGCCGGGCATAATACGCCCGTTCCCTCTCACCCATTTATAACGATTGATTCAAGGGAGAGCAGAGGGATGGTCTGAATCTCTCTTTCCCCCCCCTCTCCCTCTTGGCACACCCGTATAGTTTGAAAATGCATCTTTGCTGCGGCCTCGCCACTGCACGTCAAGTTTCTCATCGGTGTGCCAAAGAGCTGTCTAAACCTTCTCAACAATTTTGAACCTGACTTGTCTCTAGCACGGCTGGATATTATATGTTCTGAAAATTTTGTTTCCCCGACCTTTTCTTTGGACCCCCTTGGCCTTCAATTTCATTCTTTCTTAATTCAGTAGTGGGTTAAGTTGAACTTTCATCACTCTGTTGTCATTTCCATAATAGCAATCAATCAACGTTCGACTCTCAACGACTTCCTGCACTCCTTGGACGCGCTGTTTCTGAAGGGTAATACCCTCTTTCCCGGTACGCGGAATGTTTCCATTTGGACGAATTTCCCCTGTCCCGATGTCATCCCCGCCTCTGGCAACATTAAATTTCATCTTTCTCCTTTCCACCTCCTCGCCTTCCCTTTTCTCAGTTTTATTCCCGCCCTGAGAGTCACGTTTCAGCCACGCCCAGCTCTTTTAAAGTTCCGAACTTCCAGGACACAGCACCAACCCCGGTCATATTGTAGCCTTGACGACTTCCCTTTCCCTGTTTGTGGGGTTGTTTGCCGAAGTGCCCCTACATTCGTGGCCCCTGCCTGTCAGCGTATTCTACCAGGCCTCCGTTGCATCTCGTTTACTTGTAACTCTTTTTTTCTCAAATCCCCGTTCGCAGGGCAGTGTCCTTCAACGAGAGTTATAAGTGCTTAGAAAGGAGTCTATTTTACAGATCGGTCCGCAACTTGATGTGCCTTCCCCCCTCTTTTCCCCCTTTTGGAGTTCACGGCTGAACGGATTTTGCCTTTCCCCTCTTATTTCCTCTTCTCTCCGTCTTTTGGTCGACTTGAAATCTTCCGTTACGATTTTTATCCTTCAATTCCGCAGGGTCTCGTTACGACATCTTATTCCTATCATTTTCACGTCTTCCCTCTCGAATTTCAAGACGCGCTCATTCCCCACCCTCCCCTTGACGCGATTTGACACCAAAACCCCCTCTTTCCACTCTTTTTTTTTGTGATGGTTTTTTTTCTGTGTTTTTGCGGTTTGGTTGTTGTTTTTTTTCTCCTTGTAAGATTTTGGTGGTGGAAGCATTTTTTTGTGGACATACCTCTTCTCCTTCCTCTCCTGTTCCTTTCTCCTCTCTCGAACTTTTTTCGGGCTGGTCACCCTTTGATCCACCCAAAAACTAAGCCCCCCTTCCCGATCTCCTTCCTCCGGGAATTTGATTGACAAGACCGATCGGTTTCCTTGTCTTTCCTTTCCCTTGCCGCTTGCTTTGACGGTTAGAACTTTTGATGGTTCCCCCCAAATCTTCTTGACCTTCTTTTTTTCATGTTTCCCTCTCCCCTTTGGTCCTCGTTCAATTTTTGATGGAACTCCAATAGACGCCCACACTGCTTTAAAGCGACTGAAAAAAATAAAGGTTTCGCACTTTTTAAGCTCCTCACTCTCGGAGTATTCCCTCCCGGCCTTCCTCCTTTCTTTTCCCAAAACCTTCTTGCCTCATCTAGGAAAGCACGATAAGAACTTCGCCTTTACCTGCCCCTTTCTCCCTTCCCTCGAGCGTTCCCACTCCTGCTTTCGTTCGATTTGTCCCCTCCTCTCTCATGAGCCAATGGTTTCCTCACGAGCCCTCCATCATGGCAAGACTTTTCCCCCGAACGTGCTCAATCTCATCCTTTATTTCTCCCCCCCGTGGCTCCCCTTCTTTCCTCTCCCTGGCCTAAAGAGCACCAACACTTTTTCATTCTTCTCATACGCTTCCCTCCAGAGGAGATTTTTTTTTTTATGTGTGTTCCCCCCTCCACCCCTCTCCTCCGCTGATGAGATTGTAATCTGGCTCCCTTCTTACTACAAGACCTACTTTTCCGTCAGCTTTTTTCCTTTTGAAGTCTCTCCAATGTCTATGTTCATAGTGTTACGGCTTCTTCTGCTTCCGTCTCTGTAACGAGAGATGTGCTTCATCCTTGAGCCTTTTGCCGTCCCCAGATCCGCTTCCTTTTTGCCATCTTTTGAAATTTGGATTTTTTGTTCATCGCGCACCCCTTTCCCTCATCCCTTCTCAACTCCTTTGGCGCTTGGCTTTTCCGTCTCTCCTCCCCCTTTTTCGCCTGTGGGTATTATTTCCCTCACGCGGTCTTCCCTAGGGCTTGAGTGTGACGCCTGGAGGAACCTGCGCTAGACCCGCAGGCATTTATGTCCTTTCGGTCTTGTCCTGGTTGCCGTCCGTCAGTCTTCCAGTCGATAGTGTCCTTCTTCCCCCTCTCCCCGATAGAGAGTGGAACTCCCTCCGTTGTTGTTGTTGCTGAGAGATGTTTGGGGATATTTTTTCTCTGAAAAATCCGTGAAGGACGCTTGAATTCCCCCTCCATCCCTTTATTTAAAGCTTCTTCTTTTCCCCTTTCGTCCCGTACGAAATTAGAGTTAACTTTTTTTTATCAAACGATCCTCCCTGTCCTCTTTTCCAACGGATCTCATTGAGTTAGTCTATTCTCTCTCCCGCATTTTTCTTCTCTTTCTCCTTTTCCGCTGACAAAAACCTCCCCATTTTCCCGTGATGGCTTCCTCCGTCTTTTTGGTCTTGCAGGCCCCAAATGAATTTCATCCCGCTCAAGGTTATCCCCCCTTCTTTCGCCCGTCCTCTCTCATCCTCCCTTCCCCCTTTAAAATTGTTCGTCAATTCGCATTCCGACGGAAGTTTCTTTGATTCCGTGCGTTCTCTTAACATTAATTTTTTCCTCAATCTTTAGCCTCTCCTCTTCTTTGTTGTTCCCAACAAAATGAAAGCTTCCTTCTGACCCTTGATGCTCTTATTGCGGTATTGAAGTAAAAATTTTTTTGTTTTTTCTTAGTCTTCCCCGAGTAAGTAGGGACTGCTCTCTATGTTGTTCTCCTCAGCATCTTAACCTGTTTTAAAGGCTATTTCCTGGACGGGCTGCGTTCCTGATGGCGAATATTACCTCCTCGCTTTTCACCAATCGTTCCCCGCCTACACCCGTTTACCTTCCCCCCCCTTTTTGGGAAGAATTGTTTAATTTCACTGGCGCCTGTCTTCAGCTTGCATGCCGATCTGATACTTCTTTCAGTTTTTGCCAGGAGCTTCATCTTCCTTCGTTTGCTTTTTCCCACCGTCTAACCTTTCTTCCACGTGATGTCATTTATTTGTTCGCTTCCCCTACATGGTGTGATTGTTATAGATTGAGTCCTCTCTCCTTTTCCCCTTTTTCTCCGTTTTAGTTTGGACTCTGCCTGTCAAACAATATTCCTGCTTCCTGGATGGTTTCTTTTCTCAACAATCTTACTCCACTCCCCCCTTTCCCCAAGTCACGCGGCCAAATTCCCCCGATCTTAGTTTTAAGTCCTCAATCTCGATGACTTGTCTCCATAATGGACGGCATTCCCTTTTTTTTTTTTTGTCCCCCTTTTTCTCCTTCCACGGAATTTATCTTGTCTCCCGGCCGCTGTCCCTATTCTCGAAACGATGGCAACCTCCTGGGACAATTTTTTTTTGGCGGACTTCCGTCGTCTGTTTTCCTCTCCTCTTCATTGCCGATGAATACTTTTCCTTTTATGACTGTCATCCCTCTTGTTCTCAGGACCCCTTCCGGACTTCTTTCCTTTATCCACGGGGCTCGTTTTTGAAAGGCGCTACCGGCGATCCGACGGACTTACAGTTCCAGCATTAGTCCTCCTCTTTTCCCCACCCTACCATAGAATTGTACACTGGTTAATAAGCACCACCGTTGCAGTGTCCAACGGACAATTCAAGCGTTCAAAGACGCTTGCCCATTGTTCTGATTCTCGTGGATTTACCGAGCCTCCAACATTGCCTTGGATCACCTTTTTCCTTTTCCACAAAAACTTCCCTTTTCGAATTGACGAATCGCTGTTTCAACCCAGAGGTTTGGCAACTTCGGATCCGCATTTCTACGGCAATGCTCCTTCCTTTTTTGTGTCCTTCGGCTTCCCATCTATCCTTTTGCTTCTGTCTTAACCTTTCACCGAAAACGGTAAAGGTGAAGTAGGGTTTTTTGCCTATTCTTTGTCCATGCATCTCGATTACCGAGAGTGCAGTTTTCTCCTCTCGGGTCATTTGCCGTTCGTCAAACTCCCTCCAACGCATTTCCAATCATAGGTATTGAAAACTCCCTCAAATATGCCCTAGGTTCGTGTCTTCTTTTTCCTTTCTTGTCTTTCGTACTATCTTACGTCCAACCGGAGGCGCTTTTCCCGACTGATTACGGAAATGGACCCCCCATGTCCACAAGGCCAACCTTTTTCCCACCGTAGAGTTCCCTCCCGTTGCAGACTCTTCTTCCCCCCCCTTTTTTGAGCTTGGCTAACACCTTTGTTTTTCCCTTTTGTTTTTTCCTCCTCAGTGCAATTTGTTCCGTCCAACACTAATCAATGACGTCCCCGCTCCTTGTTTTTTCGAGCTCGAACACTCTCGATATACACTAATTTTCTTTTAAAGAGGAATTTAGTTCATCGGGTTATTCTCTCCCATTTACAGCGCTGCCCTCAGTCGCGCGCTGATCCCGTCTAACATCTTTCTTGACTATAAGTCGGGGCTTGAGTCCCCGGCATCTTCCGTCTCCAGAGCCTGTGTTCAACCTGGCTCGACTTTTCGGACTACGCGAAAGAGCACCCCCCCCCCAGCCTCCGTTCTCCATCCGGCCACCGATCCTTCTCCCTTCTTTCCAGATGATGTAATTTGGTTGTTCTGGAATACCATCTCTTCTCCTGTGCCCTGGAACAAACTGATTCCAATCTTTCCTTCACCCGCCCAAGTATAAACTGATTTCCCTCCTAGCATTGTAGATTGACAAAATTTCAAACCCCCTCATCGGCCCTCTGAAAGTCGATTCTCTCCCACATTTTAAGACTCGATTGACAGCTGTATTCGCGGTGGTCGGTCACTGGCCGTTTTTTGCCCCCCCAACTTCCTCGGTTCCCTCTTCGCTTTCTCTACCTTTTACAGGGCGATGCTTCATCCTTGATTTGGATCGGCCCTCCTACGACCCCTCGTGATTCTACACCCGATTAAGTCGTTCCCTATACTTGTGCCCTTACCCGTCAGACGAAGCCATACCAATCCCCTGTTGTTCTTTTTTCCACGACATTGGGTCGACGGTATGTCCGTTCGACACAGTCGACTTTTTTCCTTTGTTAATCAGTCGCTTGGCTGTCGCCCTTTCCGGGATTCAATCACAACTTCAAAGCATTTCCGACCCCTTCCACTGCGGAATACCTGTGCGATTCTCATGACGGTGGTTTTTTCAACTGTCTGTCCCTGCCCAAATCTCTTTGTCCTTCTCACCCTTATCCCTCAAGATAAGTTCACCTTCAGGGACTTCCTTATTGTCTTCTTTCACCCCCTCCCCCCGGTAGTAGGTATGTTGCCTGGAAAATTTTCTAACCTTGCAGTTTTTTTTTTATTCCATGCCAATTGTCCTATTTCACTCATCGGTCCATTTCTCAGTAGACAAGCGTTTTACGCCCCGTTGCGCGATGGAGAATTCTTTTCCTTTCGTCCCCCCCCCCCGCCATTTCCATGGCGGCCCGTCGTCGTATTTTCCATGCCAGTCCACAAACTCCTCTTCCCGCAACCGCCCGAGAAGACCGATGTGTTTTCCAGGGTTTTTCTTTCTGTCTTTCCACACCCCTATCCATTCCCACTCCTTTCGCTACCTCCCTCCCGCGACCCGGGTGTAATAAGTTTCATCAGCCCTCATCCTCCCTCTTTTTGGAGTCGTATAATCTGCTCCCGGTCATAGATTCGCGGTCCCCTCACCACCTACCAGCCTGTTTTTTGCCATCCATTTTTCCTTTCTTACCTAATGAGAGAGCATTGACTGAATCAACTTTTCTCCCCCCCATTTTTCAAGCTCGATTTCCCTTGAACAAAAAATTATACTTCTTTTTTTCCCCCCCCCCCCCCCTCTTTTTTTTGATCGAGTTACTGATGTTTGGTCAAGGATCGAGCTTTAATTCCCCTTTTTGTTTGAATAATTGGCTTTCATCTGCCCGTCCCACTCTTGATTTTCCCTCTTCCTTTCCCCCTTACAGCAAGGTCTCCATGGATGTTTCGCGACACGGCCCTGGCTGCTCCCGACTCAAATTCTGCGTTATGCTATGCTTCCTTCCTTCCAACCGCCGTCAGTAGCCGGTTCTTTTCTTTCCGTCCCCGTGACGCATCTTTGCATGATGATGCGGGGTGGATCCAACAGCCGTCCTCCCCCCACATTGTTTCCTTTCTCTTTTCCTAAGTACCGGACGATCGGAGGATTCTCTCCTTGGTTTTTGTCTGCGTCAGGTTTCGCAGAGTCTCGAAATCCACCTGCACGCGTTTTTGTCCTGAAAACTCTTTCTTGTTGACAAATCGGGGCCTCTGTCCTTTTTTACGCTAGGACCAGTTATGGCTGTTACTCAGAAAACTACAATGCCTTGTTGCTTTTCCGGCAACTTTCCTCCGTCTTTCATAACCTAATGACCCGATAAGTCCTGATTTGTGATGCTCGTCCAGTTATATGGAGTTATTCCGAGGACAACAACCCTCCTTTTTTTTCTGAATAACCTCCCCTTTTGGAACCCACATCTCCTTCCTTCTGACTTACTCGAACTTCCTCGTCTGTCCCGTTTCTGGGCCTGATGGGCCGACTCTTTAATCCCCCCTGCTTTAGCGCGACCAAATTGAATTACGGATGGACTGCTCACCTTAAGTTAGATTTTTAAGATCAAAGTGCCGTCCACCGTTCGCCACATTATAGATGTCTCGCAAATTTATTGTTTGTGTCTCCTTGTGAACGGTGGTACCGTTACTCGCTGCCTGACTGACCCGATTTTTTTTAAGGCACGATCCTCCCTTTCCGAGACTCCATGACAAGTCCAGTGCCCTAGACACTCCGTGTCGAAATCCTCTTTTAATCCTTTCACCTAAATATACCTTGCTGTAGCCTTGTCATATTCCCTCTAACTCCAGCTCTTGCATCAATTTCTCTAGATTTCTCTTTCAAACTGTTTGCCGACTATTTCTTCTTCTAACTTCCCTCGAGATTTCTGGCTTTAAATTTTTTCAAAATCGGAATTGCTGCATTTACCCTTTTTGCATCTATTGCCCTTCCTCCCTTGATTTTATTTTCACAGCAGACCTCCTATCTGTCCTTCCTTCCACAACCTTTTTGCACCTTCATCTTACTGACCTATGCGCCCGAGTTCTGTTCCAGTGACTGCGTGGCCGTTCCGCCTATTCTCCAACAGATGTGAGATTCCCCCGTCCCTTTCTTCTTCCTTCCCCCCTCGATCTTGCGAAGAAAGCTTTCCCTGCTCCAAGCCCCCCCCAGTCAAAGGAGATGTATAGTGCAACCTCTATTTTTTTCTCAGTTGTGTATCCTTTAGTATCGAAAGCTTTGCTCTTTTCTATACCGGCAAATAACCCCTATTCCGCACGTCCCTGCTTGACTCTTCCCCCCTTATTTGATAAAGTTTGAGAGAAGAGGGTTTGGTTTCGGTGCCCCTTTCTCCCTTTCTCCCCGTTTGTCCCAGCTTTAATCGCCCAACCTTTCCAGTACTTTTCCGAGTGGCGCCCCTGTTTTTCCGTCTTTCCACTGCCGTCCTTTTCCGACACATGCTCTACACTTGTAGCTTTCTTCCTGATTCCTGTCTTTACCCAGAGTTCTTTGGACCCCTGTGGAAGGCCCTTCAACATTTGTAATCATCTTTTTACTGAACGATGTCCGCCGCCTGTGTACGCACTGAGTTGAATCCAAACTACCTCTCTTCCTCCCCCCACGTCCCACTTACATTTTCGCTTTGGTATGTCCTCCCCTAAATATGAGGTACTGGAGTTGCGGTTCAGTTTGACGACCCTTCCCATTCCCTCTTCGAGTCGCCTCTGACCCCCCTCAATTCACTCGTTGGAAGATTGCATACAGTCCGCTCCGGCGTACTTCCCTAATTCCCTTTCGATGAACTGTTCTCAGCCACAAGCTCGAGTATTTACAGAACTTCCACCCCCCCCCCCCCCCCCCGGGTTTCCCCAGATTCCATTGAGGATTTCTGTGTGACACTCATCTTTCCTCCGCCTTTTCAGTTCTCCCTTTCTCCTCACTTCTTAATTTTTTCATCAAGACGGTGATCATCCCCTCACTTAATCGTTTCTCCACCCTCGAGTATCCCTTTTAGCGACAGGCTGCGGCCGCTTGAAGCCCGTTCCGCAACTGGTGTTTTTCTCCCCGTTACACTCTTTCTCGTTTTCTGGAAACGGAACCTCATCCCGAATTTTGTTTCCTTCACTCTCTATTGTGGAGATGTTACTTATTCGTTCCTCCCCTTTCCCTATTCTACGAGTTTTTCTTCCGGCCGGAAGAGTTTCCTCAGACACTTTTGATGTTATCAATGGAAGTCTGCTCCCTCCTGTCTCCTGCCTCGGCATCTACAACAGCCTGTTGGAACTGTTCCCAACAACACTTTCCACGTATGTTTTGAATGATAGAGAGTCCATTTATCCCTTTATATAGAGATTCTCCCTTAGTTTTTGAAACTGGTCCCCCCCTTGATCAGATTAAGTAAAGAGATATACGTTCACTCGAGATTT
>Ga0179593_1330616_pt1 | contig 20975 bp, 28 predicted proteins | sample CZODoug2_1_08_16_FD_185931 | JGI IMG/M metagenome (GOLD analysis project Ga0179593, IMG submission 185931) | Vadose zone soil fungal communities from Angelo Coast Range Reserve, California, USA - CZODoug2_1_08_16fungal (PacBio error correction) | ecosystem: Environmental > Terrestrial > Soil >... | reverse complement strand
TGGGTGGGGTTTGGGGTGGTTGGGGGGGGGGTTTTTGGGGGGGGTGGGGGGTTTGGTTTGGTTGGGGGGGATTTTTGTGGGGGGGTGGGGGGGTGCGGGGGGTGTTGGGGGGGGGGGGGGGGGGTGGTTGTTGGGGGGTTGGGGGGTTGGTGGGGGGGGGTGTGGTTTTGTTGGGGGGGGGGGGGGGGGTTTTGTTTTTTGTTTTGGGTTTGGGGGGGGGGGGGGGGGGGGGGGGGGTTGGGGGAGTGAAGACGGAATTGCGTGTCTTTCAAGAGACTCTGTGAGACTGGTTGAATCCGTTATTTTCCCCGATCGAAAGCCTTTGATGCGCGCCTGCAGGTTTTGGTGCTTTTTCGTCTCTTCACAGCAACCCACATTCTTTTTCTAAGTGGTTTATTTGGCTGATTTGAGAGGGGAAGTTCCATCTCGCAGACGCTACCTGGGGTACGTTTCAGATGTCTTTTTTTTCAGTTATTCTTGGAGTTAAAATTCTCCCTTCGTTAAACCGATCTGCGGCATGGCTTTTTCCTTTAGTTTTAGCAGTTTATTTCTTTTCATGAGGGGTTCTGTCCCCTGAGCGTTTTCCCGTGATGTATCGTGTCGATTCCCCCATACTTCCTTTCTCTGTTTCCAGGGAATTTAACCCTCCCGTAGTCGATATTGTTTCTTCCGCAATGCCCTCATCTCCCCTGATGTGATGTCGGATCCCTTGTGGTTTTTCTGATTTCCACTGATGGAGACAAGGTGTAGAGTTAGAAATTCCCCCTGCGAACAGTTTTGAGGTAAAAAGAGTAAGGGTTAGAGTTCCACTCTATCTCGACGGGATATTTAAAAGTTTAACCCTTTACTATCTTTGTGTTTTTTTTTTTTGTGTTTGGTTTTGTGGGGTGGGTGGGGTGTTTTGGTTGGGGGTGGTGTTTGTTGGGGGGTTGGGTTTTTTTGTGGGGTGTTTTTGGGGTGGTTGTTTTTTTTGGTGGTTTGGGGAGGGAGTTGTGGGTCTCCGCGAGATACCAGCTGATTTTTCGTTCGAAGTCTTATCTGGTTCCCCCCCCCCTTTGTGCCGATCCCCGGCGTTTCCAGTCTCAGTTCAACTGCTTTGTTATGGTTGTATCTTTTCTTCGCCTTCCTTCATGTGCTTTGGTCCGGGAGAGCTTTCCCGGCTTCTGTCGAATGCTTGAAAAAGCGTCACGTGACTTTTCCGGAGTTGAGTGGGCGACTAGTAACTGTTCCTGCCTACGGGGTTGGCGCGATTTAAATGGCCCATATTGTCTTTTGTTGTTTTGTCATCCCTGCGTCTCTTTTTGGAGCTAGAAATTCTTTGCACCCGATGCGCCCCTCTCCCCTGGCTTGCTCTCGTGGTGATATTGAGATATGTTTTCTTCCTCTGCAGTCCATGAGCCCTGCACGTTTTGCCTTCTGTTCTTTTTTCAGCTTCCTTAGAACTTTTTTTCTTCTCGGGTGGTGGTAGTCCGTTATTTCTCCCTAGTTGTCCCCCCCCGTGAAGGTGGGTACCCTCACTCCTCTGGTGACCAAACCGGCCCCCCTTATTGTTTTCCTTCAGTTCTTTGGTCCCCGTTTCTATGTGGGGAGGTTTCAGAAGTTGCGTCTGCAAGACCATGGTTTTTCAGATTCCTCTTGACTTTCCCCCCCTTTTTTCTCGAAATGCGATTCTCTTCTTAACTTTCCTCCACCAGACATGGATTTTCTCCCTCTAACGTTCCTATCTTTGGACCCCCCAAAAGTCTGGGCGTCCGCCGGCCCTTTCCCCATTCGCGCCCCCGCAACTCCCCTCTGACGCCCACCCCCCGCAAAGTCGGTCTTATTTTCTTCGGGAGACAACTTTGGCCTTTTAATCTTTTTGCTTCGAATAGCGTCCGGATTACGAGATTTGCCTTTTATGTGTCTCTTTTCCCCTCCCGCTGCGTTTCTAGTTTTTTTTAGGACCCTAGTGTTGACGGTCGCACTTTCCCGTCTCCACTTTCTTTTTTCGCCCCCCTTAAGTAAACTTTGTCCTTTTGGGACTCGTGGCGGATCCCTTTTTTTAATATTTTTCCTAGAAACGTCCTGTTCTACCTAGATTCTTTCCCCCTCTTCTTTTTTCAACGTCCTCTGTTCGTACCAGACTTGATTGCCTTGTTTTTTCCGGGCTGGGATGTTAAGGGATCTGACGCTTGTTCGTTGTTGCTTGCTTGCCCCGCGCCTTCTAGTCATTAGTTGGTAGGGGTAAAGGACTTTTCGGCTGTGCCCCCATCCCTCCCCCCCCTGAGCTCACCCCGAATGTCTTGTTTACGGATTTCCGCCTCCTCCGTCGTTCGAACTGGTTCCGTTTTGTTCTAGCCAGTTGTTGCAGGATCTACGGGTTTCTCATTTTTTTCAATTGTTTGTCGTCCTCCTCCTGGACAGCGCGTAGGGTTTTCTTCCGTCGTTTGGAGATCCTTCGATGGATTTTCACCGGCTCTCAGAGATGATTATTTTTTTCTTTTTTATTTCGTCGACTGTGTGATAGTGGGTCCATTGATTTTTTTCACTCTTTTTTATCTTTCCACGATATGTTTCCCCCCCGGGACTGTTACCAGATGTCTAGAGCCCTCCAGGCTGTTAAATATCATATGCCCTTTCCGCTCAAAAGGTAAGGCGCCGCGCCTTTTTCGTTGGGCTTTTTTCGTAATGTCTCCCCCCAGATAGAAGCCCCGGGCGGGTTGCTTGCTGTATCTCCTTTTCACGTTTTCCGTTCACCACCCCCGGCAGTTACTTACTTCACCGTTCGTGTACTGTTCTTTCTCCCTCTTTGGTTCCCCTTCCCTTTTTTCTTTGACTTTTCCCCCCAACAATGCTGACCACATGAGAGAAACAGGTGTGTTGCTTTTTTGGGGGCCATTCCACTGGCCCCTTGTTCCTTCTGACGCGCCCGCCTATTCCGATCTGTCCGTCACTATAACCGCTTGCCCTGTCTCTATCGAGTTGTGCCTTTTTTTTTTCGAAACCTGTTTTCCCCCCTCTGAATGCTGGCGGCGGTGCTTTTTACTGTACCCGGATAGGTCCGGTGTATGAGGTCCGGCTTGCGCCTTCGTACCAAGGCTGATGGTTTCGAACAAATGACCTAGTTCGGCAGGGCGATTTCCCGATCTCCCTTATGGTTCAGCCCGGTTTTTTTTTCCCGAGATTTACTTGTTCCTTACCTTTCCTCCCAACACTGGTTTCGCGCCTTATCGCCTTCGTAGATCAGTTTTTGACTCTGCTGATCAACCCCCGATTTCCCATTCTATATTTTTCCTCCTCTTCCCCCCGGTTTTTGAGTCAGCTTTTTTCCTGAAAAATGGTCACATCCGTTCATCCCGTCCTTTATTTTCTTTTCATGGCGCGATATCGCCCCCTTTTTTGGTCCCCGCCCCCTTCCTCCAAAATAAACTTCTTCAAAACAGCGGCCTGAAGCACGGTTTAGATTCCGCGTATGTAACAGTCGACGCTCTTCCTTTCTTTCTCCCCCCCATCTTTGTTTTCCAGGACTTCCGAAAGCCTTCTTACCAAGTTTCCCGTTCACCCCGCCAGCACCTCGCCATTACCCCCATGATTAGGTAACGTTCTCTCCTGAAAAAAACTGATGCCACTCAGGAGTCTTTCGCCCTCTTCCCCTAGTTTCTTCTTTAGCCATAAATTTCCTTAGGCAGGGCGCGTCTTTTCGTCAATTCCCTTTTCCTGGACCCCCCGCGGCCACCCCCCCCCCCTTGTTTTCCTTGTGTTAGAACGGTGTTTCCTCATTCAACTCCCCGGTGTCTTTCCAGAGTCGTCTCCCTCCCAGTACCCTTTACCGCGGGTGAGACCCCCTGTTCCTGTTCCTTCGTTTTTTCCAGAGAACCTGGAAGGCATCCCGCTCCCCCTGCTCCATTTCGTCTGATTCTTGCCTCTTTTCTCACGGGCACCGAGCCCTCCCTCCCCCAATTTGCCTCTCCCCCTTTGCGGTGCCTTTACTCTTTGTTTCACCCTTTTTTGCTTTTGAGAGTTTCCCCGCGTGAAAATGAATTGACCCTAGGTCCAGACCACGATTCCCTCCCTATCACATTGATCAATATCAAACAACCTTCGGAAAACTTTGGGGATTCCCAACATCTCCCCGACGGTCAGCGCGATACGGACTTTTTTAGTCATCTTCCTTTTTCTTTCAGAACAGGAGATGCCCCAACCTTTTTCCCGGCGATGTCTTTAGGAATTCGTCCCAACACAACCTCTATGCCCCTCCCTTCAGTCAACCCGTCTTTCATTAGCCCGGGCTCCCTTTTACTCCCGTTTTTCCGCCTCGCTAGAGGAGCTCCCCTTTGTTACTCCACTCATTTCTTTAGATACGTGATTTCTCTCCTTCCTAACTTTCGATTTCCCGTGACCCAATAGGACGCTCCCGCCTTTTTGATGCATTTGGAAAGCAGCGACCCTTCCCCTCCAGATGAGGCCATACAGCAGCCTAGGCACTCCTCAAGTCGTTTCCACTAAGTGGATGGTTACCCTTCCCTCTTCCAGGAACGCCAATGTGATTTCTTTCGCTTCACCGCCCTGTCCTTTTATTCATGTCAGGTTCGAAACGTCTGCCACCCCAGCCACGGAAGCAAAGCCTCCCCTTGATTTCCCCCCTCTTCTCTAAGCCCACGCGGCAGTTTCACCTCCCCCCAGACCGAAGGGGTTCTCACCAAATAGTTCCCGATTTGCCGCCTCTTCCTTCACCCAAGCAATACAAAAGTGTTCAACCCGCTCGTATATGTTCACGCCGCTGCGGAATAACCTCGATCCCGCGCCCATGTTTGTTCTTCATGATAAGCCAAGCCGGATCATTGGTCTGTTTTTTTTAATACGAGATTCCTTTTGCGCTCATGGTTTTCCCAGTTTGCACCTCCTTTACAATACTTTGTATGTCCTGTTCCGGGTTCAGTTGAATACACAATGAAGTGGGTGTGCTCTTTCCGCGCGTCCAGGAAAATTTCTCAGCAACCCGGACTTTCCTCCTTGCCGTCGTCCATTCCTGCGTTTTGTTTCCCTCCTTCCACTCCCCACCGTCGTTTTCGTCCAACTTCCCAATGATGGAAAACGTCTTTTCCTGTTTTTCATTTTGAATGTAATCCCCCAACTCCAGGTGAACCCGGTGTCTCAGCAGTACTGTCCCCCGGTCCCCCACCTGAGGTCCCTTTTGTTCCCTACGTTCCTTTTTCCCACTGCCACCTCCCTACGCTTGGTCTCTTGCTTCAATCTCTACAACCATGAGCTCCTAAACAAATTTTAGAAACCGGAAGTCATCCGCCGTTCTCGTTTTTATTGCCCTCCTTGTTCGTACTTCTATTTCTTCGACCCGAAAAAGAACCCCCTTTGCCTCTTTCCCTTCTCCGCGGTTGCCAAAACCCGCCCCTTATAACTTTTCCTCTTCGCACAAACGGCGTCCATTTTCCGCTGGGCCCCTCCTTCTCCTACTAGGTCTCCCTTTTTTTCTCGTTTTCGCTCCCCCCTCTTCTCCGGATGCAATCCGTCCCCCCTCTACCACACCCCCCACAGCCGCCTTGCCCGGAGACTTAGCCGATAACTGTTTTTTTACTTCCTCCAGGCAAGTGAACTCCCCCGTTCTCCCTGTACCTCCCCTTTTCAGCTGTGATGGCCGCGCCACCTTCCCCTGGCCGAGCGCCCCGCTCGCCCCTTTCGGCTTCTCCTCGTCATCTGAGCCTTTTTACTCCGACCCTAAAGAGGTAATTTTCTGGGTAATGCCAAATGCTTCCCACTTTGCTCCTGTCCCCCTGGCTTCCCCCCACTTTACCTCGAGACTCCCCCCTCGCGTTTTCAAACGCAGGGACTGGTGCGCGCCATCCCCCCTCCTCGGTCTATAGCCTGGCAAATTTTTTTTTTTTCGCGTTCCCCTCCCTCCGAGACTTACTCAGTTTCTTCCCCTTTGGAAACCGCTCCCCTTTTTCTTATGGATCTTTAAAGCGTTCAACTCGAAGGCAGTTCCCCTTTTTCCCCACTTTCCCTACCCCCCCCCACAACCTACTTTCGTCGCCCTGAGCCCCCCCCAACGCTCCTTGCCTTTCCCCGACGTTTTTTCCCTCCGCGTTATAATGGAATTGCTCACATTCCGATCACTACCTCCCGAAATCCCATTTTTCAAGGGTTTCCTTTCCCCCTGTTCTGCCATCTCTGCCGGCAACGCGATGGAGGGCTGATAAATTGCCTGGTGAAGCTCCGTCACATCACCGTGACCCTCAACTGCTTCGCTTCTCCTCGTTACGCATTTTTTTTTTTTTCCACCAGACAAACTTCTAACCTTTTTCCCCCCATCCGTCTATCCCTCTTGCTTTATTAAGGAAACACGACCGGAGGACTTTGGCACGTCGCGCCCCCCATTCCCACATTTGATTCTGCTACTTTCATTTCAACTTCATGACGTTTGGTTTTACTTTTCTGGTTTTGTCCTTTTCCCCTGCCTTCTAGGGAAGCCGTCTTTTTAGCGCAAGATTTTCGCCCAGCTTCCTTGAAAGAGGAACTTAATCCCCCCCCTTTTTTTCCCTTGTCTCCGACTACATCCAACTCCTCTTTCTTCTCCTGGTCAGTCATCACCCTTCGACCTGGGGATCCAGTACCGAGTTCCGCTTTACTCTCCTCCCCCTTGCACGGCCCCGCCATCTTGGGTCTAAAGAGTCGACCGAGCCCCTATCGTAGCGTTCTTTCCCAAACAAGGTTCGCGTCACGGATTTCCCCGTTCCCCTCTGTTTCCCAGACACCCCCCCCCACCCCAACCCTTACACCATCTATATTTTACATCCTGTGGTTTTGAGAGAGATTGGTGCTTGTGGTGTGGCTTTGCCTTGGACCCTCCCCCTTACTCCCTTAGCGGTCCTTTTGTTGCGTTCTGCCGATCTTCTTTTCTTTTTTTTCCCCGAGCGATTTGTATTCCGTTTCGCGTTAGCATTCGTTCATCTCCCTCCGAAGCCCCAACTGAGTCAAATTTTCGCTGCTTGTGATGCGTGCCCTGCCTCCAGTGAGCGCCGGCGTGATGTAGGCTTCTCCAACATTGAAGGCCGTCAATTGAGAGTCCTTCCCCCGTCTCTTTCGTCTTCGTGGGGCGATTTTTTTTTTTTGCTTGCTGGCGTCCTTCCAGGTTATGCAGATCCTCCCCCCCGCATATTTTCAACTGAACGTTTTTCAATTGTAAAGTCCGTATCATCACCCAGCTTAAATTTTTCCATTCTGATCTTGTCCTCCTTTGCCGTGCACTCCTCGCGGCGGTTCAGCTGGTGCCCTGACCTTTCAGTCCCTGCCACTATGGAAGGCCGCTTTGTTTATCCTTTTTGCCCCCCCCGCCAGGGTTCTTTGGTGCAAATTTCACGCTTTCCCGCTGCGCGCCTGCCATTTCTTTTTTCTTTCTTTTCTTATCACCTCTGTAAAACTAAAGATTTTCTCCTGTCGAGAGCCGTCCTTTTTCCCCGTCCGAGATGCGAAGCATCCTTGTTTTCTCCTCTTGGAGTCTTTCTTTTTCAGGTGATCCTTTGACCCATTAAGTAGCCGCGTGCAACCGATCTGCGTGCATGCCTCTACTTTGGGATCAGTTTTCGAGACTTGTTTTTCAGCTTTTTTTGTCTTGCAATTTTGGGCGGTTTTTCTCAGATGTTCTCGACCTTTCATTACAGTTTCCTGGAAAGGCAGTTTTGACAAAACGCAATGGAGACGATGGCTGGCGTTCTTTCTAAATCCGAATTGCGGATTTCTCCCCCCCCCCCCCCCCCCCCCCTTTTTTTCTTCTTCCCCCTTGTCCCCCAGTACTTTGTTTTTTTTTAGGATGGCTTGTCCCTTTTTTTCAGAGGGCAATCGTAATTGTCTCTTTTTTCTTTCCTAGTACGCTGTCCCGGTTGAAAACGTATATACGCTATATTGAGAGGGAACACTTTTTTTTTTTCCTCCTATTTCTCTGGTTTTTTTCTTTTGGTGCGCGCAGTGCTCCCATATGCTGTGTTAGTTAACTTGAGATCGTTTCTCCTTAGTTCTCCTGTCCGGTAAAGGAGAATAAATTCTGCTGGTTGTTACGTTGTATTCTTGCTATTCCTGATGTTTGCCTCCACTGAGACTTGAGTGCTGATAAGGTTTTTCTTTCTATTTTTGTTCAGCTCCCTACGTGGCAAGGCTTTGGTTGGTGCATTATGACCAGGCTGGAAGGCCTAGGGAGGGTTGGATTCCGACCTGTACGAGTTCGCCGTGGTTTTCGGTCATCGCCTTGCTCCACCCACCACCCCCCCCCCAAACCCCCACACCCCACAAACCCCCCCCCCAACCCCCCCCCCCCCCCCCCCCCCCCCCCCTCTCAGTTTGACCGTATTGTTTCTTCACTTCCCCAATCCACTCGGCCATCGTGTTTCTCAATTTTAGGCTGGTTGTAGGCGATTTGAAGGCCCTTTTCCTTTCCCCCTTGCTGGGTCGTTCGAGGATCGTAAATTGCACGAAGTTGGCTGTTTTTCTCTTCCCTTCTTTATCGTCGTCCCGTTTTTAGTGTCCCCTTGAAGGTGGCCCTTCCCCCTTCTTGTGTAAGACCACCAGCACCGCTCCTGTTCCCCCGTGCCCTTTGGACGGTGCGACGTTTTTTTGTTTTTGACGTCCGTTTTCTCCCGTTTTTCATGGAACAGTTTCGTCATCCCCCCCACAGTGGACCGTGGATAGACTTGCGCTTGATCGCTCCCTCGTAACAAGCTTGGCTTCGTCCCGCCACCAGTCAGGTTGGAAACCATCCCACCTTCTTTTATACCGGCTTTTTTCCCCCCACCATCGAGAGACCCCAGCACCGATGTTACCACCTCCAAGCCTCGGCTTGCTGATATGCGGGAGACCTGGGCGCTTGCCCCCTCCTCCTGTTTCCCCTGATACTGTTTTTCACCCCTCTTTGTCTTTTGATTCCGCCTTCTTCGATCTTTTTTTTTCCTAGGGTGAGGTATGAACCCTCTTTGTTTTTCGGTGAGCGAACTTTTCCGCCTTAGCTTAGCCTCTTGAAAGATTTTTTCCCTTTCAGTTTGTTGCTTGTGCGTGATCTTTTGACCCTAGCTTAATAGAAATTCCAGACGTTTCCTCTGCTCCCCCCTTAATATGCGGATCGGCGGTCCCCCCTCCCTCTGTCACCAGGAGCTCTTTTTCCCAGAATCCTTTTCATTGGTTTTGAGTAGTGGCTGAGGTAATTTTCATGACTTCCCCTCTTGTGTCTTGTGTCAAAGAAACTGAGAATTGCGCCTCGGTAGTTTTTCTTCTCGCCTTTTTTCTTTTCTGGCCGCCCACCCACCACTACGATCCCTCTCATGTCTCTTTCCGCTGGCTCCCTTCCCGACTTCGGAGACAACTGGTTACGTTTTAAACTTTTGCTTGTTTTTTTTGTTGTTTTAACTTCGGTTCCCTCTAGGGCTTTTGCGGACTTTTGCCTTTAGTGTCTTTTCTTCACTATGAGGGAGTCTTAAAGATTTTCGGACCCTCTTTTCGTATTCGAGATTGGCCTTTGTTGTAGTCATTTGATTTCTTCGACTTTTTTGATCTTGGGTGAAAAGGTATGTTTCCTCCTCTTATCCTGTTCAGATTCGGTGGATCCCTTTTAGCCTCCCCTTAGCGGGGATCTGCCTGCCCTTACCGCTCAAAGGGTCATTGATCTTCATTTGGTTTTTTTCCTTCATTGGTTTTACAGTGCCAGATTTCGCCTGGATTTAGCGGTGTTCATGCACCGGGTATCACACCAGCTCCTCCCCTGACGTGAGTGGACGTTATAAACCAGCGGGTGGACTGTCTTTCTACTTACTTAACCTAAGTGGAAGCCACCTTCTTTCTCCAAGTTCTGCCACCCCCCCCCTTTTTTGGCTTAACCCCCGGCAACCCATTTTTTTTTGCCGTTGGTGGCCCCACTGGTCCTTTTCTTCGAAGCGCCCGGGAAAGAGATTGAAATCGAACCCGCTTTGACTGGTCGCGACGAGTTTCGCCGGTGTTTTGTCCTTTTTTTCTCAGTGGTAATGGCCGGCGGTGTGGGGTTGGTACTCTTTTGGTCTTCTTTGGTTTTGATGACAAGCGGCGCCTGCGACAAGAGCCGAGTGTTGAGATTTTCACCTCCTACTCGTCTGAAGGAGATTTCCCTCATCTCGTTTCTCCCTTTGTTTAAGTCTGAGTGTTGTTCCCTCCCCAAAAACTTTTTCCCCTCTTTTCTCTATCCTGCCCTTCTAGAAAACCTACGGCTCCCGTCTGGCCCGATTTTTTCATTCCTTCTTTTTTTTTAATCCCGTGTTTTTTCTCTTGTTAGAATTTGCCACCCTTTTTCCATCGCCTGAGTCTTATGTATCTTTTCTCTCACCCGTTTTTTGCCATGTCTTTTCCCAAAATCCGTTGAAAACGGGCGTAGCTTTACGGGAGATAGCTGTTTAAAAATGCCCTAAGCTTTCAGTTGATCTCACCCCCCTCATTTGTGTAGCGGGACACTCCCTCTCCATCCCCGGACTATTCCAGGGTACCTTAATTTCACAGCCCCCAGCCGCCATTCACCATGATTTCCTGGAGCGAAGAACCCCTTCTTAACAGCTCGCTCCGAGAAGATTGGCGGGTTTTCTATTTCGAAATTCTCTGCCCGTCGGCAACAGGTGTAGAAGTCAGGTCATTGGCATTCCCCCCAAAGGGCAACAACCCCTGGTTTGGTGGGCAGCACGTTTTTTTTTCTCCCCTTTCACACTCCTTTTGTCCAAGAGGAGTAGTAAACATTCTCCAACAGACACCCTGATGGGAGGAATTTTTACAAAAGTGTTTTCCCTTTCTCGCGTGGTTTGACAGATGTGCTTGCAGGGAGCCCCAGATCAATTCAGTCCATTTTTTCAGTCCCCCGATTTTCGTGATAAGGAGGGCTTTCCAGAAGTCAAGAAACCTGTGATCGCCTTCCCTGTGTGGGGCAGGAGTCGATCTCTTTTCCTCCACTCGAGGTGCGGTTCTCTTCTTCCAGCTTGAACTTCCCCATTCTTTTCCCCCTTGCACCAATTCCCCCCCTCCTTGATCCTTTTTTGCCCCATACTTTAAGCACGATCCCCCCCCCTTTCGCTCCTTCAACTCGCCCCCCCCCTACTTCCCCCAGCGCGGTGCATAGACGGATTCGTTCTGTTCCTTCTTCCTCCCGGCCTCTGTCCCTAACTGATTTCTGCAGTATGCATTGTCCGAACGACCGCGGTGCCGCAATTTCAGACCAGTCGATTCTGCAGTTCCCTTTTTTGGCCTCCATTTCCCCGGAACCCGTTCGGTCGCCGCCGGTTGCGGTCTCCCCCCGGAATCCCATCACCTTTTTTTATTTTGTTATGAGGTGCCCGCGGCATGTATCCAAGTGCATTTCTCACTCTTGCCCCGCGTTTACAGTCTCCTTGTTTCTTGCCCCTCCTTCGTCCCCCCATCCTCCAGAGGACACCTTTTTCCCGTCCCACGCGACAACTTCAGGCACACATCACACTTTTTTTGTACCAGGACTTTTCTTGGAAGCTATCATGTTTCCGCCCCCTGTCTGACCTATTCTTCCCCAGCTACCGATGGAATTCTTCCTCTCCCAAAATTCTCGCTACCCGTCCACACCCCGCACGGACCCAGGCAACATCTTCCTTGCCGGGGAGAGCCAGCGCTCGGCATCTGGCTCTTCCCACCCCTTCCCCCTCCTCTGGGTCCAATTTAAAACCCTCGGAACTAGGCGCGCATTATTTCCCAAACCGCCGACACATCGTGTTAACCCTTTTAGCTTATATTCCCCCCTCTTCTCCGGCCCCCACGTCCTTGATGTCCAACGACACAGGCTCCCTCCTTTTTAGAACCTTGATTCCATTTTCCTTTTGGCAGAATTAGTCGTCTTCTTTCCCTCTCCTGGTTTTAAAAGGATGCGGACAATAAAGTTGAGTTACGACCCTTTTTTTTAACTGGGTCTCTTTAACTCATGAAGCTGGTTCGATCCCCTTCCAGAGTACTGTCCCCCCCATTATCAGCAAGCGGAGTTCAGCTTGCCATCTTCCATTAATGTCACCTAGGACTTCTTCACCTCCCCCCAAGTTTTTTTTTTTTTCCGTCCAACCACTTCTACCCTTTGGGGCCCTATGGGATTACCCCGATTAGGTAGTAGACCCCCTCACCTGTTGCCAAATATTCTTCTCCCTTTTCCTTTCCCAAACGAAGCGCCGACACATTCTTCCTTTTTCCTCTCCTTCGAACCATACCCTCCATCCCTTGGACAGTTATAGGCAAGGCCCTAGACATAAAAAGATTCAACCTTTTTCCCTAAACTCCCTGATCGCCTTTGGGTCCGTTCGCAGAGGCCAAGTCCGGTTTTTCTTCCTCCGTTTGCCTCCCTTTCTGTCCCCCTCGTCAAAAATGTGAGGAGTCAAAGGGACGGGCCACCCGTCTCTTTGTCTCCCCCCGTTTCCCTGACCCCCCCAAGCCCCCCTCTTTTGCTTGGGCACTCCCTTCTCACAGCGGAGGTAGTTTCGCTCGTCTCCTTTTCAAGAGATAGATCCTACTTTACTAAACATTCACACATCCCTCAGCAGTTCTGCCTGGTTACTTTACCTCCGTCTTACCCCAAAGCAAGTGACACCTATATATTTTCCCCTTCCTACCGGTCACTTTCCCAACGGGGTGAGCTTTCGCTTACCCCGGAACTCTCGGAGAGAAGTATCGATCGTGTTCCTTTTTTCCACTCCGATATGATCGCAGGTGGCCACTCGAACGACAGAGTGGACTTTTTCAGCACCCCCGTCTTTTCCCCCCAACGGAATTCCGTTCGACCTGCCCCCCCCTTTTTCCCTTTCCCCTAGAAAGACCTCCCTCTCACCCGCAGGGACTTTTTGATCCCAAGGCCACTCAACAACCCGGGGCGACTTCTTTTCAATTCGTATTCTCCGTCGTCTCGATGGATCCATTTTTTATAAACTACTTTCCAGGTTTCCCTTGACCTTCCTTTTGGGAGATTTAGATAATGAACCATCTCCCCTCCTCCCTCTAATTGAAATTTGACCAAGCCCCCCAGCCTTCCCCTTTTTTTCTGTCGAATGCGTTTTTCCCCCCCCCCCCCAATTTTTTCGTCCCTGAATTTTAAACGGCTCCCTTGGTGCAGCGCACCCTGCTGTCACCCTCCCTCCCTAACACACCCTCCACTTGTCCCAGTGTACTGTCCTTTTCCCTAAATATTCCGGACAATGATCTTTTTCCGTCCCCTTCCCTTTTTTTCTTCCAATGTTTCTGTTTCGATCCCTCCCTACCGCCCTGAAACTCCGGAAGCATCGCTCTTTCCCTATCTTTCCACTCCCCATTCTCAACCCTTTTCCCCCCTCTTTCTTCGCAAGGAATGAGGACTGTTCCGTACGATTTAAAAGCTATTTATGGATCCCTTTTCTTCCCCAGACTGCAGTTCAGCCTGCTGATTTTCTTTATACGGTTTTTCCTCATCCGACCGTAGGTGATTCTGGGGCTGTCCTTCCGAAGCCCTGCAGTCCTTTGCTCTCTGACCATACGCCGAATGGACCCTTGCCATTTCTTCCTTTCCCTCCCGCTCCCCTACGTACACGTCAATGTTGTCTTTTTAATTTCAACCTCCGCAACTCTCCCGGCTTCTGGGTTGATCAGTCTTATCACCCCTTCTTTCATTTTGGTACTCCTCCTTTTTTCCCCCCTGCTCTCTCCTTACGATTCCACAAGCTGACAGCCCGCACACGCTGTTACCCCAACAGCGCTCGAAGAAGCCCCGCCTCCTCACTTTTTCTCCGTCGCAAAGGTCTTTCCCTCCTTCCCTGCTTTCCAGGGTCAAAGAACCCCCCAACCACCCCCCCCCCCCTTCAACATATTCTTCCTCCTCCCGTGTTGTGATTTCTTTCAGTAGATGGTTTCATGTTTTTCGCTGTTATTTTTCTCCCGTGACCGGCCCCAGTGCCAGAGGCGAGTTCACTGTGCCTCCCTCCTCTTCCGCGCTAGAGTCGGAGGTCTTTCGCGCGCTTTGCTCACCTGCTCTTTCCCCTTCTTTCCTGCTTAGTCTCTCCTCCTCTTACCGGGTATTGAGACCAGTTCCGCGCGAGGGTGATGCCCGGCTGAACCCTCTCCTCCTATCGTTTGGTATGGAGGTTTCTTGCAACATTTTTAGGGCTTTTCTTTCTTTTTTCCCCCCTGTCTTTTCTTCGCCTTTTCTTGGGGCTCCTATGTGAGGATGAGCCACGTACTCCCTTTGATCACTGGTCCCCCCCTACCTATTCCACCAAGAACTTCGTGCTTTCATTCTGCACCCGTACCCTCAGATGTGCCTTCTCCCGTCTGGCGCTTCCAGTGATCACGCCTGCGGGTGCAGCGTGTCTTCCTTCTCTATCCTGAGTTCGGAATAGCGTGGTGAGAACCCTTTTTTTCTCTTTTTTCTTGGTAACAGATCGACACGGTCGTCTTCCGCCCTTTTTTTGAGTTAGGTTTTACGTTTCCTTTCCACTCCTCCACCATCCACGCTTTGTTCGCCGGCTACGGAGATATTTGTTGGACTCTGTCTTGCCGGTAAAAACGAATCCCTGGTTACGATTTCTTTTTCTTCTGTGGTCTCGACGTGTTCCCCCCCTTGCCCGGAGCCCCTTTTGAACCCTATTCTCATCCCCGACGTTTTGACGTCCGGTTCGCCTCCCACGGGAGTGCTTTTTCTTTTTGAAATTCAGCTTGTCCCTCGTTTGTCTTTTTTCTCGATTTTTTTCGTAAATACTCATCTTCAGTGATGAGCGTTCCTTTTTTTAAAGGGCCGTGATAACGCATTTATCCCCTGATTGCGGAGTCGTTAATCTCCTTGCCGCGACTCCCCCCCGTCTTCTTTTTCACCGTCCCGCCTTTTTCCTCTCTTTTTTTTGTCTGGTCCTGGGACCCCGGTTTTACCGAAGTTTAGAAAGAAGTCTTTTAAAGCTTTTTTTGCTTTAAACCCGATTTCCGCTGTATCAGAGTTCCCTTTCTTGAATCTTGATATTGCCATATTCAACTTACGATCGTGGTCTTTTCCCGTCGAGGCTTGCTGTGTGGCCCTTTGCTTAAGTACATTTTTTATTTCGTCTATTTTCTCTCCCGGTTTTACGTGCTGCCTTAAGTAGACGGCTACGTCGCAAGTCCGCCTTGTCACCAATGATTGATTGTTTTATTTTCTTTTCGTTTTCTTCCCCTTTTCCCAATTATTATGGGACCACGGAGACCTTTCGCGTTTCGCAACTTTCTCTTCTGAAGCCAAGCCCCCCCTCAGGTTGAAGGCGTTTTGGGGGTCCCTTCCCTGGGGTCAAGTTCTCGGTTTGGTTTTCGTTTAGCATTTTACGTAGGCATATTTCTTTTCTCATATCGCTTTAGTCACGCAGTCCCCCTTCTTGTCCACCGATTCAGGAACTGACTCCCCCGGCCTCGCCTATTAGGGAAGAAATTTTAGAGATTTGTTGTATTCTCTTCCTTCCTTGAGTCCCGGTTCCCCAAGCCCCCAACCCCCCCCCCCACCCCTGTTGGATTGGTATTTTTTTCTCCTGATCTTTAAATGTCCTCCCTCCTGTTTCTCCTTCTTAGGGGGGTTGATGTCCCCCAGTCGTAGCGGATAAGAGTGTACTTTGAAGGTGTTCTTACCTTCCCACGAATCGAGTGCCAAAGTCAAAGCGCCTTGTCATCAGTTGAGTTTTTCCGGTTTCTGATTGTGTTTTTTGAAGCCGTTTCCCTGGTTTCCCCTTCCAATTGTTTTTCCTTTCAAATGATGAAAGTGAATTTCGTTTCTGGATGAAAGTTTTAACCCTATCTTTTGCCTCCACATTCGAACTAGAACCCCTCCCCTTCAATTTTCTTCCTCCCGTTCCCCCCCTTCAGGGTCGTCACCCTACTTCTTTCCCCTTGACCTCGTGAAAACCATTCGCGCACCCCTCCCTCGCATGCAGCCCCCGCCCATGCCGAGCTTTCTCTGTTTATCCCCCATTTTAGTGTCCTCGATGTTGGATGGCCGCTTCCGCACTGCGTCCTTCTCCTTACACGGGTTCCCCGCTTTAATCGCCTTTGACTCTAGACTTTGATGTTCAGGGTTTGGGATTAGGAAACGGTTTCGTTGAGAGTGAGCATCTCTCTGCCGCTTCGAATGGTGATTCCCCCTTTGGGCCCCCCAATCTTTTTTCCGTTTGGGTGGCTCGTTTTTTCGTCTGTCTTTCTCAGAGGACTTTGTTACATAATCGTTTTATTGGCCATCCTTGCCATGGCGGTACACCTGATCTCTGTTTTCACAGAGCCCTGGCAAGGGGAGACTTTTATTTTTTTTGAGTTCTCTGGAGGGTCCTCCTTTCTCCTCCTTTCTTCCTAGATTGTCAAATGCAGTACCAATGAGCGATGTCAGTCGTTTGTCTTGAGAATCGTTTAGTTCTGCCTCTGTAAGAAAAGTAGAAATGAGACCACCGCCTTGTTTCCTTATTTTCGCCCTCCCCTCCGTATTTTAGTCCACTTTGTTCCATGAGACGGGATGAGGTATTTTGCCGTTTTTGCTGAACTGCGGTCCTCTCTCTGTGTTCCGTACTATTTAATCTCCCCTTTCCCCCCTCCCCTTGTTTGCACGCTGCGCTTTCGACATTTCCCTCTTTCCCTTCATTCCGACGTCTTTCCTCCTTCCTTCTGGTTTTACCGTTCTTTTTTTACTTTTAGTGGCTGTTAATTTTATTGGTTTGCCTCTTTCATCTTTCAGATTGCTGCCGTGTTCCATTCCTGTTCAGCTGTCCTCGCGCCCCCTCCCCCCGCTTCTTTGAAATAGCTCTTTCCCTGCCTCCGCCCACCCCTTTTGAATGACTCTTCCTTGTCGTGCTTCTTTTACCGCCCTTGTACATTCTTCCAGATCAACTTTCTTACGTTGGAGCGGGACTCTCCTTGGTCCCGTCCCCCCCTATCCCAATTCCCGTGGCCTCACCCCTCGGGGCCGTTTGTTCGACTACGACCGTGGACTCCCCCCTTTCTTGTGCAGTTGCCCCCCACCGTGTTGCCCGAGCGACCCCAGTTTTGTCCCGCCAGTGTTGGGCCATTCCATTTTCTTGTTTTTTCTCCCTCTCCTTACCCCCTGGCAGAGATGGTTCCGTCAAAATTTTACCTTCGCCCCCTCTCTTTCTCGTTTCCTGTCGTGTTTTCTCTTAGTACCCTTTCCCCCGAATACGTTGGCTTTCGTTCGTGCTGTGGCTTTCCCCCTGTCCATGGGATCCCTTGCGGATTGTAGAGAATTTTTTATAAGTCCGTACCACTAGCTATTTGGCTGTTTCGATCAACTGCATAAGATTTCATTCCTGATTTTCACATCCGCTCTTTCCCTGCCGATCGCCCCTCTGGTATTCCTCCCTTCTGTCTTCATTCCCCCTTGTGTGTAAGCCCCCCCCTTTTTGATATCGGCACCGGCCTAGCCACCAATTTCCCCCGCTCTCTTTTTGAAACAAATTTTAAGTTACATCTTTATTTAAGCCTCTGTTGTTGTTTTGCGCTAGATGTTTAGAATTTAAACTATTTTTTCCCCCTTTTTCGCCTCTAAGTGTTCTCCCCTTTTGCCTCTCTTCGAACCCATTTTTTTGGTCCACTCCTTTCCTGACCAAATTCCTTCTTTTCCAAAGGAGAAGATAAGGTTTGTATCTCTCGGGCCAACCTTCCCCGCATGCCTATTTCTTATTATTTTCTCCCTCCCCACCTTTTTTTTTGTGTACAGCTTCTCACAGACTTAGCTACTCCCCTGGACGTTTCTCCTGGCCGTCCCCACTCCCCCCATCCAAACTGCCATACCATGCCTTTTCCCTTTTTCAGCGAATCCCTACCAACATTCTGAGGAACTCTTATCGCTCCCTGACCAGGGTCTATTTACCATCTCGCCCAGGAGGTTATGGCGGTCCCGAAGTCCAGTCCTTTTACGTTCCCAAACTGGCACCCCCCCTGGTTATATCGGTGGGACCTCAAGGTTGTTCCCTCTTCCCCTTCAAGTTTTTACCCATCGTGGGTAGTCCCCCATCCTTCCACTGGACACGTTTTTGTTGATTCCCCTGTCCGTTTCCTGGCGCCGGTGTTGACCTCTCAAAGGGTTCCTGGATAGAAAGTTCCAACCTTCCTCTTTCTGTAGATTTGTTTTGGTCTCCTTCCTTCCAGGTCCCGTGACGTCCCCTAACCTTAGATCCTTTTGCGGGGTCCAGGCACGTTCCCCATAGGTCTTTCTTAGAGTCCCCCCTCGGCCCATGTCCCGTTTCACCCCGAAAGATCATTCAGAACCCACTATCACCTTTCCCCCTATTCCCCCTTCGCGAATCCCAATCGACAACCAGACTTCCTTTTGCACATCCTGAATTTCGGTTTCCCTCTTGCCTCTCCCTCCCCCCCGCCCGCCCCAGTTCACCCCGTTATCCTTTCGGACTAGCCTCTTTCGCCAACCCCTCCCAGATCAACCTTCCCCCTTTTCATCAAACTTTTCGAACATGTTCATTCCCACTGAACCCTGTTAGGGCTCGTCGATGCTCAAGGGCCTCCTCCCTTCGTGTATTCCTTCTTTTTACTCGCCTGCCAGCCCGTGAGATAACAGAAACTATGACCTGGCGCCGTTTCCGCATTTGTTGCCCTGACACGCGACCCATTAGAACTCTCCCTTTCCATCCTCCCCTGCCGCCCTCATCACTGGGAATCCCCTTTGTTTTCCCCACTTCTCCATTGGTACTTTCACATCGTAGGGCACTCCCCTGTGAGCCATATTCTCATTCGACCAGCATGGAATTTCTATTATCCTATCAACACTTTATTCCTTCACCGATCCCCCAGAAGGGTGAAATCTTCCAGGACTGTGCCATCGCGAGTTGCCTCTTCCGCTCAAAGAAGATGGGTCCACATCCCCCCCCCCCACCCTCTCCCCTCTTGAGTCCCGCTCCTGATCATTACCCACCCTTTTCCCCAAACCGTAATATCCTTTTAAAGAGCGGTCTTCGTCATCAACAGCGGGTATCACGCTCAGGGGTCTCCGCATCTTCTTCCTTCCCTCTGATTGCGTTTGGCGGTTAATATTTGAGTCCTTTGCAGCCTTTTTTTTCCCTGGGCCGTTAGTCTCCCATCCGGGATTTCTTTTCCCCCTGACCCTTTTTTTTTCCTCAGGACTTCACTCCATGAAGCTGTTTGGTTTTTTTTCGCGTAAACTAGGCAATTTTCTCCGCCACCAAGGTGACGTTAAGCTTGAAGCTTCACCAATAATTCCTACCCTGCTCAAGGACCCGTCCAAAGTTCGCCACAGTTCAATCGATGATCCAATGTCCCTTTGTGGCTTTTTTTTTTTTTCCCAACATTCGTGGTTCCTGTCCTTTTCCGCCAATTCCCGTGTAACTTGGCCGTAAGACTGGTAAGAGCCCCCCCCACCCTTAGCCGAGATGTTCTTCTCCTTGATTCCTCGCCAAACCTTCCTCCCTTTTTTGGACCGGGCTACTTCCATCTCCTACAACCAGACGAGCTTACAAACCATTTCGAAACCGCCTCTTCCTCTCCTTTCCCTCAGCCAGCGTGAAAGACTTTCTGTTTTTTCTGTCGTGACCTCGATTATTTGCCTACAGCCAATGTGCCTCGTACAGGGCTTGAGGCCAACCGTCATGCCTTCCGTTTCCCTTCCCCACCAACGCCTTCCCATTAAGCTGGGCCCCCTCATTTCCGCCTTCCGCGTTTCCTCCCTTAGAAGCACCTTTTCCTTGAAACCAGATAATGATCTACTCACGATTCCAACTACTAATCGCTTTGTTGACGGTGATGCCCTTCAACCGCTTCTGCGAACGGAAGAGGAACTATCTCACGTTCTCCCTTTTTCCCCCTCCCCTGGTGTTTTGGAGCGGTTTTCACGACCTCTCTTCGTTCAGCTTCCGCTCTATTTCCCTTTACCAACTCTGGTACATTCCCCTCGGTCTATTAGATCATTGTGGCAACGAGAATACCTCGGACTCTGGAGGTACATCAAAACCCCGCCTTTTCCACATTCCTGTTCGACACGTGCTACCATTTTTCCATTCCCGCTGACGACAACTGCGCACCCTCCTTGATTTGTGACTCCTTCCTCATAAATCCGGTGCGATTTCGTGTTTTTTCTTAAGTAAGAGTTCTTCCGACATCCCTTTGAGGTATCACCTTGCCTCCCCTGGGCAAACTCCCCCTGGATGGGAGATGCTTTAATCTGTAGACCAATACTCCTTGAAACCGCTCCTTTTCAACTCCAGCACCCCAGAATTAACCTTTTTTCGTCTCCACTACACCCATCCTGTCCCTTCTATTAGTTTTTCAGCCGGCTCAATCCTTGCAGAGACCACTTCTATCCAATAAACTCCCTCCCCGCCAATTTCGTCACCCCTTGTGGAATTTTTCGGCACTTACTCCGCACCTCCCCTATCTTCGGAACCGGCTTACCCATTGATTTTCATTTTTAAACGACATCACCCCTGACCATTTTTAACTTCCCTTTTTCCAGCGCTCGCATCGACGCGTGTTCGCTCCCTTTTCCCCAAAAAAATATTGACCCGGTTATCCCCAGGGATACCCTACGGCTTACTTCGCACCGTTATCCGGTCCTTGGAGGACGTCGCGCCGCCTTCCTCTTCAATGAGTTTCTTTTTTGCCCCCTGTTAACTTAATAGCCGACGGTCGGTTGATCTTTGGATGGAAGGCAGTCTAATTTTATCGGTAGCGCCAGCCCTCCCATATGAACGACTTCCTTCCGCTGGTCCCCTAGTCCCTGGTCAGCTATACGGACTCCTTCAAGTTTGTCGATCCTCCCCCCCCCCCGCCACCTCGCGGAGGTATGCATGGGCTCATCCCTCGCTCACTCTACTCACAGTTCAGGTGAATTAGACTTCCCCCTTTCCACTCTCCCATCGCCGTGTCCCCCCCTGATCGCAGAATCTCCTCATCTCTCGGGCGCGCTCCCACCCCGGTTCTCTCCCCCTTGAAAGGTTCGCGTCAACGAACATCCAAAAAAAAAATTT
>Ga0179593_1628264_pt1 | contig 20978 bp, 31 predicted proteins | sample CZODoug2_1_08_16_FD_185931 | JGI IMG/M metagenome (GOLD analysis project Ga0179593, IMG submission 185931) | Vadose zone soil fungal communities from Angelo Coast Range Reserve, California, USA - CZODoug2_1_08_16fungal (PacBio error correction) | ecosystem: Environmental > Terrestrial > Soil >... | reverse complement strand
ATAGCCGGGATTGAAGCATCCCCTTACGCATTTGTGTCCCCCCCTCTTTCGGATTTTGAATTAGCTTCTCCTTTTTTTCCCTTACAGTTTTTCTTCTTCTGTAGTTTCCTTTCCTCCTGGAACAGTCGATTTCTTTGTGCTTGCACTCCGGAGAACCTTCCCCTTGCCGGTTTTGAAACCGCTCTCTTTCCTGTAGCCCTTCTTAAATGCCCGTGTTTGGTGTTTCTGCCAGCGTTTTCCGAGCTCTCCTTTTGAAATAGTTCTACGGTCCTTTTTTTTAACTCCTTCAAAATCTTCCTCCCAAGGTCGAAGACCCCCTTCTTTCCCATTAGCTTTTTTTCTCTTTGATAAAGGCTTTAAGCTTTTCTCATCTCTGTTTGGCTCGGTTTCCTCCCCCCCCCACTTTTGACCCCCCCATTTTCTCGAATACTTCCCCCAGGTTTTTTTCGAGGGTTTCCCCCCAAGCGAGATTTCCCCCGGCCAAATCTTTTTTTCCCTTCTGTCTCCCAAGCTCCCCTTGTCTTTTTTGCAAGATTTGGATTCCCTTCGATGATTCGAACTTCTTTTTTCCATAATATCCTTTTGAATCAGTGAGACCTTTAAGGGGCTTTTCTTCTAATGTCCTTTTTTGATCGGAACACCCCCCTTCTTGTCCCCGATGATTCAAATTTTTTTGTTTAAAGATCTTTTCTTATTTTAGAGGTGGACCCCCCTCCCATCCTGGAAATGCTCCCTGGAAGTGACCCCCCCAAACCCCATAAGGCGTTTTCTATCGCCTTTTGGTTTTATTTCATCCCCCTTTTTATTTCTTTGGTTTCCCCACGATTTCCTTTTTTTTTTTTGGGTTCCTCGTATTTTTTTTGGTTTCTCCACCTCCCGGTTCTCTGCAGCCCGATTTTCCTCTCCGTCGCACGGCTTGCTTCCCCCTGAAGGACTTAAACCTTGGCCCGTTAGTTTTTTGAGAGCTGGGAAGCCTCCTTTGAACCCCTTTTTTGGACTCCTCTTACTTTCCTTCAATTCCCTGGCGTTCTGGGTGAAAAAACTCCACCTCTCCGTTTCCTTTTGCCCCCACTAGATTTTTTCAGCTAAGAAGAGTATCTGAGCTTTCTCTTGTTCTCCCAGAAATTTTTGTTTCGTATTTTACTGTTCGGTGCGACGCCTCGTTTTTTTGACCCCTCTCCCTTTCTTCATTTCCTGTCCCTCCCCCTTTTATACCGTCAGATCTTTTTGGAGGATTCCCGAAGTTTCCCTTCGACTTTTGGTCCTCCCCCCAAAGCTCGATTTTTATCAGATTTTTTCAACCTTCTCACACTCTAATCTTTTTTTGATTTTCCTTTTCCCCCTATTGATAAAAATCCGCTTTTTTCCCACGGACCCCGTTACTTAATTCCTTTTCTTTTTTTTTTTGGACGTCTCCAGTCCTCTTTACTTTTCGCGATTGTTCTCTTTTTTTCCGCTCCCCAAGTGCGTCCCTTTCAAGTTTTCCGAGGAACTCCTCCCGTTTCCATACCCTTTCCCTTCCCCTTACCCCTATTCCCCCAACATGCCCTTTGATTCCTTTTTCCCTGATAATAGCCCTCCTTTTTCGGTTTAGCTCCCCCCATTCCGGACACCCCTATGATGCTCCCCCCTTCCCCCTGACGTTCGTGGGCTGTCCCCAAGTTAAGTTGAATCGTAGGAGGCTCCTCACTCACTTGCTATGGGGTTTTTTCCCCCAATAGCCACTGATTGTCTTGATTTTTCTCGTAGCATTCATCTTTCCTTCCTGCTTCTTCCGACCCTCTTCTCGCGACCCCCACTCCCCCCTGATTTATACGGCCCTCTTTTCCTTCATTCTTGAACGAAAGCTGCTCCCAGTTCTCGAGCCCTTTGGACCAAGTCGGCAGTTCCAGGGCGGCGAGATTTTTGTGTTTTTTCCGCCTGTTCGCTTCCCAGTTCTTTTCCAATTTCTCCTTTTCTTTAGAATTCGCAAGCTCTTCCGGTCATATTTACCCCTTTTAACAGTTCACCCGTCATCATTGAGCAATTTCTTGGTAATCCTTTTCTTCATGAGTAATTTACTCCCTTTTTCTTTTTCCCCAAGTTTTTTTTCCCCTTCCTTCTACTTGGTAATCGGTTTTCTGCGTGTCCTTTCCTCCTTCTCCCTTTGCAACCTCGTCCCTCATCCTCAGAATTCTCCTTTTCCCCTCATGAATTTTTTTCACCGGATGGAATTTCTCCTTTCGCCCTTTCGATACACTGCCGAATCTCGTTCTTTTTCGTTACTACTTTCATGACCTCAGTTCAGGGCTCCTTGCCCTTTTGGTATCCCTTGCTTTCAGATTCAATCTGCAGTCTCCCTTTTTCAGTTTTTTCCTCCAAAAGGCTCTTCAAAGAGACCCAATGTTTTTATGATTTGAGTTTTTTTTCCCCCCTTTAATTACTTTTACAGGCCCCTTTCCCCCTTTGATTCAACGTCGTTAAGTTTTCCTCGCGCCCGTCCAACTTTTACCTATTCTGGCTCCTCAGAGATGATTCTTGCCATTCCTTTCGTACCGACCCTCAATTTCTCCTCTCCGACTACCCGGAAAATTCCCTCTGAACCCGTAACTACGTAGCACTTCTCCGTGATCTCTACTTCTCATTGTAGTAGCTGACCCTTTCCAGTACCCGTCAACTTTGTGCCGAAATCCTTGAGTGTAATGAGTACTGATGTTTGAGCCTCCTCTTTCCCATCATTTTATTTATGTTTTATCATCAGTCTTGTGTTTTATTTTTTCGTTGACTCAAAGTTGGATACCGCTGTTTGTCTCTTTTTTTTTCGTGTTTTGTGTTTGTGTTTTTTTTTTTTTTTTCTTGCCTTTTTGACTTGTTGGTTTCCGATGTTTTTCTAGCAACTCAAACCCCACCTCCCCGCACACTTCATTCCTTTTTCCTCGCCTCCGCCTCAACCGACTCTTACCAAATGTCTTTCCCCCCCACTGGAGATGCTAAGGGTTTCCTGCACCCCAGGGTGAATGAGCACTTTTTCCTTTTAAAATGTTTCTCCAGCTTTTGTTCTACGAGAGTTAGAGCCTTTCCTTTCATACCTTTACGTAACCTTTGCCCACCTTTACTTACTGCTTTCCCCTTTGTGAGGCCCAAGTTATATTCCTTTAGAGGCAAGGTTTGGCCCTCCCCTCTTGTCTGGTTTGTTAGTCTCTTCCCCGGTCTCGTTTCCTTCGTTGTTCCTCAGAATTTACTGTCATCTCAGATTCCCGTTGCTCTTTTGCCACTGCACCTCAATTCAGTCCAGCGCGCTAAACCCTTTTAGCCCTCCCTCCCTTCTAAGATCCTCATTTCCTCAGGCGGCCTCTTTTCACTAAGGTGTTTTTCGCTGCTTCTTTCCTCCCCCTTTAGATAGACCCTGAATTTCGTGAATTCCCCACCCCCCAAGAACTACTTGGGGTTCTTTAGAAAGTGAGGGCCCGCCTTTCTGAAGTCTGTAAGAAATTCTCTATCTTTTTTTCGCTTCCTTACCCGAATTCTCCAATCCATGGTTTTGCCCGCCGCGACCAGGTTTTTGTGGTCTCCCCTGATTTCCCTTTCTACCCAACGCTTGGGCCTCACCCCCCCCATTTTTCCTTCTCGTGTTCCACTTTGAAGAGGTTCCTCTCTGATTCTCATTCTACCCTTTTCGCTGTTTTCCCCCTCCCTACGTGTTCGAATTCCACCCCCTATTTATCCGACCGAATGACATTTGCTGACATCCCTTTCTTCCCTCCTTTGTTGTTCTTCTTCTCTGCAGTACGGATGTCCTTTAACCCCTACCATCTTTTCTCTGAGTGTTTTGCATACTCTTATTGATCCCCCCTTTTTCGCTTCTAGCTCGGACCTCGCCTTTGGTACCCTCCACCTTTTCCAAGGCCTTTTAGAAGAGACTTATTTTTTTCTTTTCTCTAGACCTTTGCCGCTTTAACTTATTATTCCTCTTCCTTTCCTAATAGGCCCCCTCCCTCTCCCTTTAAAATTTTCCCCTGAAAACCTTTTTTCCGACCTCTTCTCTCTTTTGTCGCTTTGCCGTTTTCTATGGACTCTTCTCCTCTTTGTTCGTTCTTCCCAGATTTTTTTCAGAGTACTCTTTTTTTTCCCCTAACCCCCTCCTTCCCTTACGTCTGCACTTGAGTTTATTTTCCCCTTCGGCGTTTAGTCCTTTTTCTAGTGTTTTTTTAAGAATTCATCCCCAATCTCTTTTTGGGTTCCCTTGAGGCCTCTTCGCCCCCCCTCTATTCTTTTTTCCAAAATATGCTTCCCAACTCTTGTTCCCAAGAGCTCTCCAGATCTCTTTCTCCCCGGCCACGGATATTGTCGCCATTTGTATGACCCCCTACTCCCTTTGTCTCTTCAAATTTTCCCTCTTTCGGATTATCTTTCCTTTGACGCCGCGATTTTCATCTCAGAGGGAAACTCCTTTCCCTCCCTTCTTTTTTGCCTCTGTGACTATGGTTCGCGTTTTTTTCCCCCCTATGTGTTTGCTCCTCTGAAAAACCAACTTACCCCCCTCAGGTCTTCACATTGTTTTTTCCTTCCTTGACTCTTTTTCCCTCTGATCCGAATGAGTTTTCTTGCCTCCCCTTTCCTGCTCAATTCACCCTCTCCAAGCTCCCCGTCGCGACCCTTTCTTCCCTTGGGGTGGATCTTTTCACATTTGGATTTCTTTGAGACCCGACTTTCCTTTGATTTTTTTTCGTTTAGTGCGTAATCTTTTCGTCACCGCCCTTTAGGCCCCCTCCTTGATCTTGATTTTCCAGAGTTCACTTATTAACAACGCAATCTTTACTGATATTATCCTCGGACGCTTTTTTCGATCTGTCTTTGAAAAGTTTCGGTCTTGACTCCTCCCCCTCCCGGACTTCTTAGTTTCCAATTAGGCGGCTTTCTTTTCCCCCATCCCCCTTTTCGACTTTTTGAACCCCCTTCTTCTTGGAAAGATGATGCGCTGCTTGAGTTTTTTTTTCAAACCTGTTCTTCCTCTTTAGGGCGTATGTGAATCCTTCTTTTTCGGCCCTGGGCTTCTTTTCTAAGTCCCTCTTGTTGTTCAAAGCCAGGCCCTCGCGTAACCCCTCTCTCCCCGTCGGAGGGGTTTTGGATACGACTTCTTTTCCCTTTCACACTTCCTCGATTTTCAAGTGTTGACGAACCCCCCTCCTCCAGATTTTTTTCTGTGATCCCTCGACCTAGACCCCGAGCGACTTCCTTTTCATCCTCATTTCCTCCGATCGTGCCCCCCAAGGGACAATCTCTTTATATGGAGGGGGTTCTTTTTATCTTCATTTAGCCTCATGGGCTCTGACTCTTTTTTTCCCTTGAATCCCAGTTCCCTCCTCCTTTTGTCCGATCCCCTTTGCTTTTTTTCCCCTCAAAAGTTCCTCCTCAAACTCTTTTTTCCCCCTCGTTTTTGTATCCGCTCCTCCTAATTTGTTTTTTTACCTTTCCGGTGCGTTTCCATTCTCTTTTCCCCAAGGACTTTTTTGATTGAATTCTGACAATCTGATTGGCCCACTTTTTTCGCTGAAATCCCCCCCGTTTTTTTTCTTGGCTTTTGAGTACACGGTCTCTCCGGAATCCATAGCCTTTCTCATGCTCTCCCTCAGGCCTATTCTTCCCTTTTACTTTTCTCGCTTTTTCTCCCCCTTTACCCCCCCTTTTATCCTTTCTTTGACGATTACTTTCTAAGAGCTGCCCTCTCCCGACCCAAGACTTTCAAGTTTGATTTCCTTGCACTTTGTTTTTTTATCCCTTTCCCTCCCCCCCGTTGGTGTGTTCTCTTTTTTTCATTTTCTTCGCGATGCTTCAGTCCTTTTGCCTCAGACCCTTTTAGGTTTTTTATCTTAACGTTTCCCCCTTTTTCAGTACTTCCTTTCCCACAGATTCTTTCCTTTCGCGAGCTCGGGTTATTCTTCCCTGTTCAGCTAATCAGTTACTTCTTCCTAGTGGTGCTTTTCTGCACCTTCCCATGTTTTTCTCCCTATGTTCCCTCTTCTCTCTGCATCAGCCCTTTTGCCTTGGAACAGCGTCACCGTTTACTGAGATTCTGTGTATTTCCCCCCTTTTTTTGTTCTCCTTTAAGTCTTTTTTTCGAAAATTTTCAGGTAGGTTTCTTTCTTCACCTAGCAGACTTTGAATAGTTTTCCTGGTCCTCTTTGCCAACCCACACCCCCAAACACCCCCCCACACCCAAACCCCCCCCCCCCCACCCCCCCCAAAACCCCACCCCCAAATGGCTTTGCTGTTTCCGCAGATCCTCTCATGTCGACCCTTTGCTGCTCCTTTTTTGGGGGTCTTTCCTCTGCCCATTCTTTCCTTTTTCCTCCAAATCCCGCGCATGTTCAACGCACGCTTTTGCGAATCTGGCATTGGCGTTCTTTTAGGCTTTCATTTTTATATCCTTCCCTCCCAAGGCTTCATTTCCAATCCTCCTCTTGTTTCAAATTTTTTCCCCCTATGGACGGTGTCCTTTCCTCTATTCTTACATTTTTTCCCTGCATTTTAGTAAACTTGTTTTCCACTTTCTCAGCCTTTCGCTACTTCAGCACGACCCCCCCTCTCTACGGTTTTCCCTTCCCAGGACCGCAGTCCCTCCCCCTCTCTTCCTGAAGCTCCCTTTACACCCCCCCCCCCACTTTCTCCCCTCAGAACCTCAGGCTTGGTTCTTCTTGAGGTTCCCCTCTCCTGAGTTCTCTCTAGTGTCTTCCCTTAAGTAGAGTTTTTTCCCCCCCCCACGTCAACTGTTACCGGTGTGCACCACTCAGCAAGTTTTCTGATCCTCCTTCTGAAAGCCTTGTCGTATTGCTCGATTTCCGCCCCACCGGCTTGGCCCTCCCCTATATTCCTACTGAATTTTTCCGTTTACCAGGCCCCCTAACTTTTCCTCGTGTTTAGCCTGAATTTCCTCTTCCTTTATTTCATTTTATTTTCCCGCCAAAAATCCGATTTTCCCAGTGGTCCCCCCGGCCCCCCTTCCCTATTTTTTCTTCCCCCTGCAAAAGCCCTTCTGGTCCTTTCTCCCCAATTCTTTCATCTCCCTTTTGATTCCAAGTTGGTTCCCGTTTTTGTCCTGGCCGACCCCCCTCTGTGGGTTTCTCCGGTTATTTTTTTAGCCTTTTTTTTCCTGGGCCCCTTCGGCGGGCCCCCCAATCGTCCGTCATCTTTTTTTGTTCCCCCCCACACACGCATGCTTTTTTTCATCCCTCTTTTTTGTCCCCCCCACTTTTTTTCTGATTCCAATTCCGTTACCTTGCACCTTCGATAACCCCCTGCCGAATTTTTTTTTTACTTTCCCCTCCCTTCCCTTAAGTTTTTCTTCCTGTGCTAATCCCTTTCTCCTAGCTCGTTGTCCAGGTTTTCCCCCTCTTTCTTGGCCACTCCTTTTTCCCTGTGATGTCCTTTTCTTCGTTTTTTTTAAAGCTCTTCAAGAGTTTTCATTCAGTTTCTTTTTTTGAAGTTTTGCCTCTTTTGTCCAAACTCTTTATTCTCCCCCTTTCTAGTCTTGCCAACTCCGTCCTCAGGAAGACCCCCCTTCGTCACCACTAAATTTTCTTTTCTTTTTCGAAGATCCTTGAGTTTTTCCCCTCCCCATTAGCCCCTTCAGTAATCCCTTCACCCTATTATCTGATTTTTTTCCAACAGACCCGCTCTTTCAGTCTCTCAAGTTTTTTTCAGTTTTTCTTAACTCTCTGCGGATGTCGTGTTTATGATAGGTATTCCCCCCCCTCTCAAGCGAGTTTTTTCCTTTCAACTCTTCGCGGAGTTCCAGAGCTTTTCACCTTCTGTTTTGGAAGGTCCCACAAATATTTTCGATTTCCCACCTTTGAGAATCTTTTGTTGTTTTTTCCTACTTTTCCTCTCTTGGAATCCTTTTTGGGGATTTTTTTTCGAGGATGTCATAGCACCCTGTACCCCCTCCCTTGTTTTCAAGTCGGAGTTTTCATATTTTTTTTTCAGAATCCTCCGGCTTTTTTCCCCGAATCTAATTTTTTCATGCTTCTCTTTCCCCTTTCTTTGAACCGCACCTTACCTGAACCTTTCCGAGATGGACTGTGGACCCGCCCCTTGGGACTCCCTTTCCCCGGCTACCTCCGGGCCTGCACCTTATTGCTCCTTACAACCGACCCCTGAGACCCAACCCCCCCCGTTGTCGAAGTCGTCGTTACGGCGAGGGGCATAGGACGGGTTATTTCCTTTATGTTTTGCAAGACAACGCAACCCGATTGTCATCTTTCAATTTTAGGCACTAACCCCTCTTCCCCCCTTTTTCGTTACATCCTTCGAATGACCCTTTAATGAACCTCATTAAGATCCTTTTGGCTTCCAGAGTTCCCCCCCCTGTCGGGGTTGGTTGGCCCTTCTTCCCGCCTGCCCCTTCCCTTACTTTGACTTCCCCCTCCGGGTCGCTCCTTCCTTCCGTGACAGTTGCAGTTTCCCCCTTTCTACCATTCCCCCTTTTATGGCTCTTGTCGCCTTGGGCCACCCACCCTTTTGCAGCACCATTTTCCCGCCCCCAAGATTTTGGCTCTTTTTTTACGCCTTTTCTTTTTCGTTCCCTTTTACCTCCTTTTCACTGTTTGTCGCCCCACAAACTCTCTTTCTTTTCCGCTTTTTTCCTCGTTTTTCCTTTCCCCGCGTGTTTGTTTTTTCCCCACAACCCTTCTCCCCCAGCTTTTAATTTCCTTTCTGAACCCTTCGTCCTTTTTCTGAGTTTAACCCTGTCCCCTTCCCCAACGTCTCTCCCTAAATTGGCAGGGACCCTTTCGACTTTTTTCTTCCCTTTTACGAAGGGGGTTGTCCCTGAAAAGAAATCCTTCGGTTCTTGCTTATCTTCTCAGCCCTAATGGATTTTCACTGTTGTTTTTTTTCCCTTTTGTAATGGGCCTTCCCTCCTAAAGTTACCTCCTCATTTGAACTTTACCATCTCGGCTTAATATGTAAGGATTCACTCTTCGTCTCAGGGATAGTTTTTTCCCCTCCGTGCCAGTTGTTGTTCTTACTTCTTTTACGCTCCTTTCGATGTCTCCGGTTCCTTCACGGGTCCCGTTTGTTTTCCCCCCACAACCTTCCCCTCGTGTTTTTTTTTTCCAGACCCGTCCTTGTTTTTTCTTCTTTGAAGAGTGCCTCCTGCGCATGATCAGTTATCTTCCCCCCCCGAAAGCGGCCTTTTGGACGTACGTTTTCTCTTTGAATCCCTTTTCAGCTTTTTTTTTCCTCTTTTTCGAGGAATTTTTCATGGCTTCCGGGTCTGTGCTTGGAGTCTCCTAGCTGCGTTTTGCGTTTCTTCCGGATAATCCTTTAAGATTTTTTTCCTGTCCATTTCACCCCTTTTTTTCCCTTTAATCTTTTTTGAATTTTTCTTCCCCAGAATCCTTCAGTCGGTTTTCCCCCCCCACCAATTTTTCCTGAATAGTTTCTTTAGATATGATTTCGACGAATTTTTCCCTACTCCTCTCCTTTCTTAGCCAAGGCCCCCTTCCCATTAGGTTTTTTTGATTTTGTAGTTCTTTCCTTTTAGAGCCCCTTTTCCTTTCGGTCCCCTCTTGTTTCCCTCACCAAGGGTGAGCATTTGGTTCTTGGAAATGTCCCAGTTTACCCCCAAGGCAATTCTCAATAACGTTAGATTCCCTCTAATCGTCTCCTTGCCCAGGTCTTTTCCCTCTCAAGTCAAGGACTTACAGGTTTGATTCTTTTTTTTCCAGACAAAGTAGTTTTTTTTCCCCCCGGTCTTTTTTTTTCGATTCGGAGGCTCTTTCCAAGCTTTTTACTGACCCAAGTGCGTGGCATTATCCACTCGCCCCTGATTCCGTTAGAACTCCCGCCTTGTGATGATTTCCCCCCTCCTGTTGAGACCCTTTTTGCATAAGCCTAACAACTCTTTTTTTTTTTTTCCTTTTTTTTTCATGATATTTTTTTCTCCCTATGAGCCTTTCCTTTTCTTAAAGTTGTGCTTGTGTCTCCAATTGCATCATCCTCCCTTGTCCCTTTGGAGCTTCCCTTTTCCTCCTTTCTTTTTGTCAAAGGGTTTTCTCCTCTTTCAAAACGGGGCCCCTCCACCCTAGAAAGGATTAGGTACCCCCGGCTTCAAGTTCGAATACGATATTCTTCCCCCACAGCATTTTCTTTTTTCTACGAGTCTTTTCTTTTTCATCAGGAAGAATTCCTTCTTCAATAGTGGCTTCCACATGGTACAGTTGACTTTCTCCTCTTCTTTTTCCCGATAGCCCCCTTTTGAGTTAAGCTTTCCTTTTGGCAATCCCCCCCTCTATCACAGGTGTTTCCTCTTCTTTTCTTCGGACCTTCGACTTCTTCAACTTTGAGCCAAGACCTTCCTTTCTGTTCTCCGCTAGAGAGTCGGCTTTTTTCCTTTGACCCCGAGACTTTCTTTTTCTTTCCCGGCATTGCACGCGCTTTAAGGTCTTTCCCCCCTTTCCTGGGCCTCCTCAGCCCCCCTGCGAGCCCCTTCTTTTTCCGGAGTTTTTTCAAGACTTCCCTTCTTGGACTTGAAATAATTTTTTGAGAATAAGTTCCTGTTCCCCCCCGTGTTTTTGTTGTTTCCCTCCTTCCTAGTTCCCCTGTCTCTCTTCTTTTCCGAGAATGCCCTTTGGGTAAAATTTTTCCCCTATATAGATGGTCTTTCCCCTCATCTCTTATTAAAGTTTTAAGGCCCCAATCTTGTATCCCCCTTCGTTGACCCCTGCCCTCTTTATCCTCTATTTATTTTACTTATTCAATTCCAGGTTGACCCGCAACGTTTCTGAAGATTTCCCCTGATTCCCCCCTCCTTCCTACTTTTTTTCGAGTTCCCTTTTTTTTACTACTCTCTCTCCCTTTATCGCCGCGCAGTAGACCCCCTCTCCCTTCCGGGTTTTTTTTCTCCCCTACTTGACCGCCTCCTTTTACTTCCCTTTTCTACAAGTAGGTCAATCCCGTCTCTGTCGCGTTTAACGACCCCCCCCCCTTGAAATAGTGTTCCCGCCTTCTTGGATCACGTAATTTTCTTTTCCCCAGTCCAATTCTTTTTGTTGGCCCCAACCTTTCATTTCTTCCCTTTCTGGATTTTCCAATTTTTCCCCTACACTCCGTTTTCCCCCCCCTCCCCCATTTTCCCTTTTCTTCCCTCCTTAACCTTATCTCTCCGCAAAAGACCTCCATTGTTCCGTGCCATCGGCTCTAGACGCTTTTTCCCTAAGGGTTTCTTCCCCCCCCCTTGGGAAATTTTTTCCCTTTCCTCTAAAATGTTCCCTTGTTTCTCAGCGGTTCTCTTCCTAATAATCCGTTGGTCCGTTTCAACCCTCGGTTGCACCCCCCCCCTTTTTTTAAGTTTTCCCTTGGTTTTTACCCGGTTTCTCTCGGATCTCCCTTTCCCCCCCCTCTTTTTCACTTGGTTGACGGGTGAGTCCCCCATTTCCCCTGGACCCCTTCTGGGCCCCCCCTTTCCTTATATTTTGACTTTCCTTCTCCCCAAGTTTTCTTGCCCTTTTTTTGCTCCTTCAAAACCTTCTGTTTTCCCTCCGCTTCTTTTTCTTGACCTTCTTTTTCGTCGGCGCCCTGTCAGAGTAATTTTTCTTGCCTGCTGCCTTTTCCAAGTTATTTATCTTCTGTCAAGTCCTTTAGCCCCCCCTTCTGACTTCCTTCTCCCCGACTTTCAAGACATCCGTTCCTTTCTCCCCCCCGCACTGCTTTTTTTCGCGAATCAAGGTTTTTTCGGTAGTCCTTCGTACTCCTTCGGGACGCTTCTCCCAATGAGTTCCACTTTCAGTCTAAATTTAACTCCCTTTTTGACATTTAGCTTTGTACTCCTTTTTGACTTTTTTTCTTTCCGTTGCAGTTTTTCTCCCCTTTTGGCATACCTTTCTCTTTATTTTTGTGAAAGCCCCGCCCCCTTCTTCGCGGTTCCACACTCCATTTTCAAGAACCTTCTCCCCCTTTCTGATGGGTAGACTATCCCCCCATTTCCTCGGAATTGCTTTTTCCCATACTCTTTCCTCCCTCGTTCTCTCTGCCCTTACGGATGTCCCAGCCTTTGTCTCCGCAATATTTTCTCCCATATTTGTTCCCCTTATTCCCCCCCCCCCCCTTGTTAGTCTTACCATCCGCTTTATCCTTCCGCCTCTGTTTCCTTGCTCTTTGTTATTAAATTGAATTACTCTTTTCATAGGGGGTTTCCCATAAGCTTCCCCCTCAAAACTTTGCATCTCGTCCTTTGAACCCCCCCTCCCTTTCCCGCGAACTCTGCTCCCCCCCTTTGTTCCCTAGTCATTTTGTCAGTCTTTTTTTCTTTAACGATCTCCCCTTTGGGCCCTTTGGAATGTTGGAATTTCGCCCCCTCAACCATAGTGGTTCCCTTTCTCTGAAAATAGCTTTTTTAGTTTTTCATCCTTTCTCTGGATTACCCTTCCCTTATTTAGTACTTTTCTTTTAAGGATGCATCAGACTCACTGAAATACCTTTACCGGGTTTGACACTTTTTTCTCTTTTTTTGCCGCATGCTTTAAACACTGTCTCGATCGAAACTTCCCTGACCGTCTTCGTAAATTCCCAAAGCTTCCATTTCTTGAAGTTGATGCTTTACCTTGTCAGCAACAAATCTTTTCCCCCCCTGTTCTTGCCACAGGACCATTCTTGATGTCCTTTTTCAATCTCTCCACGAAGCTTGTTTCACCTAATCCGGGCCACCTTCTTCGTGCCCACCTCTCCCCCATCTTTTCCGTGCTAGCTTTTTCTTCAGATTTTTTTCCCTTCCGGTCCCCCACCCCCCCCCTTATTGCCACAACTTGATTTTAACCATTGTTTCCCCCGCTCACCTTTTTTCTGCATAGGAGTCAGTATGCTCAGTTCCCCTTTTTCATTTGTCTCTCATTCCGTGCCCCCCTTTGTCCCCCTTTTCTGATACACCTTTCGGGCGTGGGTTTCTCTTTTTTCCCCGAAAGACTCTTGCGTTCTGAGAATGTTGAGATTAGGCTCCTTTGGACCCTTGTGCTTTGGTCCTTTTCCCCGGAGTTTTCGGTTCCTACTGTCCATCCCGGCTCTAATTTTCGATTGATCCCCCCCGGCGGCCCTTTATCCCTGACGGATCTCATACGTATAATTTTTCTGCGGGCTTTTTTTCTTTTCGACTTTCCCGGTGGGCCGGTTTGTGGTAACTCACGATTACTTTCCTCTGGCTCCCCTTGAGTTCCTCGGGTCCCACACGTCCCCCCCCCCTCCCTTGTAAGGTGCTCACAAGAATATTTCATGCGCTCATCCCCGATTTCTTTTTTTTCTCGTTCCCAGCCGTCCTCCTCCGGTGTCTTATGTTTCTCTCTTTTTTCCTCCCTTTTCTTCTTAGTCTGGTGGAGACTGCATTCTTTTCGTGCCCCTAGTGTTCCCTTCTCCGATTCTGAAATCTTTTGCGGATCACCTGTGTCGTTAGATGGACTCTTTGGGGCTTCGACTCCCCACTGTTTTCCCTCCCTTTTCAGTGGGACTCCCCTCTCCAAGAAGGTAATCTTAACCCACCTTTCGCGCTCCCCTAGTTCTCGGGCTCTCGGCCGACCACCTCATTACTTTCCCCTCCCTCTTTGAAATCGGCTTTTCCCGACTACCCCCATAGTTTCTTATTTTTGGGTGACGTTTTAGCCTTTCTTCCGCAGATTTTTTCCCCTCGCCCCCCCCAATTCCTTTTCACGGGTTGAGCCCTTCGAGTGAATAATTAACTCCAAATTCTTAAAGGTCCCTTTTCGGCTCTTCTCGGACTCTTCTTGGTTCTTCACGTAACGGACTTCCGTTGCCTGTCAGAGATGCCCTCTGAGGTACCCCGACTCTAGACCTTTTCCTTGCCAAAATTCCTCCCCACTCCCCTCTTTTGCGGCCCGACTGCTTTTGCAGCTCCACTGTTTGTCGACATCTCTCTTTGGACATGGATCCCCTTTAGTTTCATTCGATCAGTGAAGGTTCCTTTAAGTCTCTCCCTTCGCTCGCGTCAATACCCTCCTTTATCAAGGATTAGTTTGTCCCTGTTCTCGCGGCCCTTCCTGCCCTCCAGCTGCCTTTCTTTCCTAGATCTTCTTGCGATCTTCCTTCTCTTTCTATCCTTTTTTGTTGTTCGATTCACTCGTGCCTTTCTTTATATTGAAGTTCCCTCCAAAAATTTTTCTTCCTCGTCGCCTCGGAGAATCCCTCCCCTGTCCCTTATCCCTTCTCTTAGTGTAGTGACTGTAGCCACGCTTCGTAACGGCTCCTACATTCAGTAATCTTCGGCCCTTTCTTTATGCCCCCCCCTCAGTGACCTCCCTTCTAGTCCGATGTGTACTCTTTCCCTCCATACGAAAGCGTGAGTTCCCTGGCGGAATTTGGCTCTCGATAAGGGGCCTCTCTCAGGAAATCTACTTGCAGTTCTCTCTTTCTTTTTTTCCCCTCCTGAGGGAATTTCTTCCTCGGTACATTTCCTCTCTCCGGTTGAATAGTTGGGTCTGTTGTTTTGGGCCTTTTCCCTCAGACGTTCCTTTAATCCTTTCCTTGGCACCTTTTTTTTTCGCAGTAAGAAAAGTCCCGCGAGACCCCTTTCTTCCTCTCCTTTGCTCCGTCCAACGCACCCTTCACCAGTTTCCTTCCTTTTCCTTTTTTTCCCCTTTCGGATTAGGAATTTTTTTCTTCCCTCAGGCTTCTCTTGAGTCAGATTCTCCTGAGCTTTGGTCTAAACAGTAGCATTTTATCTTTGGATTCTTTTTTGGCCTTGTTCTGGTATCCTCAGAGCATTTATCTCTTCCGCTCTTCAGCACTCCTTACTGAAATTGGAATCCCCCCCCTCTGAGTCCCTCCTTCTCCCTTCCGAAACTTTTCAGTCCCCCTTTAAATAAGATGGATTCTTCGGTTTCACTCCTCGCAGCGCATTCCTTTCGTCGCGACCCAGTCTCTCCCCTTGAACCTGATCTTTGTCTTGAGGGGGTTTTCTTTCTCTAAAAGTTTTTTCCTTGGACATTTCCGGTCTAATCGGCGGATGATCGTTCGCCCTTGGGCCCTTCCACACCCTTTTTCGTTCACATCCTCGGCAGGTTCTCGTCCCCGTGCCCCAAGAGTTGGGATAGCTGCTGTAATTTCTTGGCGAACGTTTCCCTCCCTATTTTTCCCCTCGCTTCCAAACCCCCCTTTTAACCATTGTTTTTCACATTCCTTTCCCTCTCTTTCCACGATACCACTGTTTTCTACCCTGGTCTAGGAATTCCTTTTAGAAGAGATGAGTCCTCCTTGGTCCCCTTTTTCCCCGTAGTCCCTCTTCGAAGATTTCTTCTATTGGTATAGGTTCCCCAATTTTGTACCTGGCTTCTTTTTTTTTTTCGGCCACTAAGCTCTTCTCTCTCTACGGGCCCCTCCCCTTCGGCTCACTTTGGTTTACGCTCTAATCAGTTGCGGCTTCCAGATCTTTTTTTCAGGCCGTTTATGTGTGATTATTCTTTAATCCCTCTTTTTTGCTGCAATCCCCCTTTTACCCTTTGCGTCTCCATCAATTCGTTTTTTCACCGAGTTTCCCTTCCTAGTTTTCCCTTTCTGCCGGTTATTTTTAGCGCGTGAGTTTTTTTTTGTTTTCATCGTAATTTTTTTCTTGCGATCGTTTGCCACCACGGGAGAGTCATATTTTTTGATGGATGCACCCCTCCATAGACCTTTCTTTCCCCCAGCGCCTATGTACATTCAGGGTCCTTTCTCAAAACTCCATATGGGGATTTTCTTTTTCCTGCTGACTTTTTGCTGCGGCCACTTTCAGTAAGCCTATTCCCCCTTGGAAGGAGGCAGATTTTCCCTGCGCCCGCGACTTTTCGAGAGCTTATCAGCTTTGAAGAATTGCTATTTTTGGTCAGTATTATTCTGGTGAGAGGACTCTTTATGAGACCACATCGTCTCCCAAAAAAACTTGCGTTCCTTTTTTTTTACGCCTAAACTCCCTATTCTAGTCCGGGTCCGTTCCTTCATAATTTTCCCCCTCCCTCCGATCCCCTCTTTGACCTTTTCTCAACAAAGCCCCCAATCCGTTGATTTTCCTAGGGGCTTGTTCCAACATTCCTTTTGCGAGTCTCGGTCGATGTCAGCCTCCACCAACTTCCGGCCCCTCCCCCCCTCAGATTTTGTATTACCCCCTTTATCGCTTTCTTTCCCCCCCCCTCTGACGAGGTTTGATTGGACAATTATTATCCGTCCTGATCCTCCCCTCCCTCCGAGTTCCACGGAACCGCCTTTTTCACGAGATTTTGACGTGGGTTTCCCCTCTTGGAATTTCACGGTCCCCGCCCCCCCTTTTCCCTTTATTCTCCCCCTTAAAACGCTTTTAAGTCAAGGTTGCTGCAATGATTTCTTAGGACCCGTGGAATTCGAGTTTTTCCTAGATCTTCCCAGGCCCTTTTGCCTTCAAGCACAGAGCGCAGCTTCCTCCTCTCCACGAACTTTTTGGACTCTCTCCCCAGGCTGTTCTTCCCCTGAGTCTTTCTCCTCTGTGGACTGTGATGAAAGTCTTCGTCTCCCCCAGAAGACCTTTTAAACCTTCGCGTCCGCCCCAAAACTCTCTTCTGCAACATTTGAAAGACTTCCTCCGGAAATGTTCCTTTTGGCAATCCCCTCCTTCTTGCCAGTCCCCCGTCACTCGAATTGATGCTTGCCGGGTTATGTCGCAATCGTCCTTTTTCCCTTCCTTTTCCTTGCCCTTAAGAATTCTACCTTGAAACTTGACGCCTTGGAGCGCTTTGCCCCTTTTGCTTTTTTTCCCTTCTCCCCCCCCTTCTCCTCGGGGATGGCCGTTTGCTTTCCTTACATGGGTCCCCCTCCCGGAAAATTTCACCCTTCAAAACTTTTTCCAGTTTGCTAGCGACCCTTTAGTCCGCTGCTCTAAGGGCCGTCTACCACATTTTCTCTTCAAATTCCCTTCATTTCCCCCCGGGAGTCTATCGCCCTTTTTTTATTTCCCTCCCCTCTTGGTCTTTGCGGAGAGGGAATTTTTATGCAGACTGTTTTTTTGCCCGGGTGTTTCTTTGTCTTTCTCTTGTCTTCCAGACTTTTTCCTCGTACGGATCTTGGAACTGCGTTGAGCCAATGCACCTCCTTGGATGAAGGGACCCTTACCCGGACCCCTTTGGTTTTGTCTGGGTCCATCCCCGAACTCTGGAACCGTGGGGGCGATCCTCGACAGATTTCCCTCTTATCCTTTTACTTTTTCCCAACTTTGTCGGGCCCATGCGGGTTGCCACACCCCTATTATCATGCTTTTTTCCTCCTCCCTCCTTACCCTTTCTTAATTCCCCTCTTTCCTGGGCTGTCTCTCCAAAGACCTCTTCCCCCTCTAGGTTGTTTCTTTTTCGATGATGTGAAGCCGTATCTTGCTTTTTTCCTTCCGAATTCCCCTTTTCCTTAACTGTTTTAGCGTTCAATGACTCTTCTTCGGAGGGATTCCCCTTGCTCGGATTGCCTTTTTTTTCTGGGAACTTCCCCCCTGGACTCCGTCTTTTCAGACCCCTGAATGAAGAGCGTTTTGACTGACACTATTCTAGATTCTTCCTCCTTCCTTATATTCGGGTCCCCCCCTCCTGGTCCTCTCCTCCGAAATAGTTTTCCTACTCCAATCACCCTCCCCGACGTTTCCTTTGGAATTCTCCCCTTCAGATGCCTGGGCTCCCTTTCATCTTACGTCGCCCTCCCCTTTGGATTTTTTTTTTCGCTTTCCCTTCAGCAGAGCAAAATCAAACATTACTAGGCCCCAACCCTTCCCCTTTTTTCTGATTTTCGCTCATTCTCCTCCCAGGTGTTTTTCTCTTTTCAAAGTCCCTTCCCGTCTTGAGCCTGTCCCGATCTACACTTTTAAATATTCTTCCCTTTTTTCAGGACCCCTTGTAGAGTTTTTCCTCTTACTACTGTTTTTTTTAGGCTCCTCTCTCAGCTTTTTCCCTTTCATTTGGGGGATGGTCTCCCATGATGTCCCTTCCCTTGTTGATCCCACGAGATCCCTCTTGTCCCTAAATTGTTCGGGACCCCTCCTTCTCCTTCCTGGCCGCTTTTCTCAGGAGGCCGTGACCCGCTAGTTGTGCTTCGTGGTGTCTTCTAATAACATTTTTTTTTTTTCCCTCCTAAGTTTTTTTCTTTGATCAGCGCGCCGCTTGGTTCTCTATGCAGTTCTTTTTCAAACTTTCAACGGGAGCAAGCTTCCTAATGACCTGCCTATTCTTCCAGTAGTCCCCCGCCTTGATTTTCTTTCTTTTTTTTTTTTTTTTCGGGTTTCCTTTCCCCCTTTCCGAACCTTCCCTCCTCTGGCTCCCCGGATAAGGCAAGCAGTGGATCAGCTTGCCCCCCTACCTCTTGAACTCTCTTTTCGTTTTTTTCGGTGAGTTTCTTTCCAGGACGTTTCCCCCTTCGAGATAATTTTTTCTTCCTTTTTTTTCGCGAATTCTTCCAGGCCCCTATTTACTGTAAGTTTACTTTCTTCTTTGGCAGCACCTTTGTTATTTTTTTCCCGGACCCCCGTGAACTTTCCTTCTCGTCTGGTTGTCCTCCCTTTTAAGATCGCGCAGGCCCTTGAAAATGTGCTGGCTCCCTTTAACCCCATCTTAGCGTTCCTTTTTTCGGAATTCACGACCCCCCTCCTCCAGCGTTTCAAGCCTTTCTAATCTCTGTCCTTTTCGTTTTGTACCTGTTCTTGCCTTCGTCTTTCAAGTCCCCTAGGTAGATGATCCAGGCTTTTTTCTCCCACCTTCCCTTGGGAGATTACCCCCAGTAAGCGTCTCAGGTGATGATCACTTCAGCTCCTTTCTACGATATTTCCCTTTCCCATTTCTTGACTTCCCCTCGTTCCTTTAATTTCCCCTCCTTCCGAAGCGTCTCATTCCCCTCCGGCTTAACATCCCAAACCACCGAAGATTTTTTGCACGGGCCCCTTACTCTAAGATTCCCAAGTCTGTTTATGGAACAATAACTGATCCATTTTGGGGCCTGCCAGCCCCCCGACGTTACTCGCTTTCAGTAGTATTCTCGTTCACGACAGACCCCCCTTTTTTGCAGGTTCTGTTTCTCCGCAAGACCGGGCGCCTTTCCTCGTCCTGAACGCCCTTTCTTCCTTTCGCCTTGCTCCTTAAGATTCGTTTCGCTTCTGATTCTATTTGCAACGACACTGAGTCCCCCCCAATTTTTTCCCCCCAAATTCCATTTTTTTCATAAGAGCACACTCCCAAAAAGCCTCCCCCCCTTTTTTAAGTTGACAACCTTTTCCTCTTCGTTACGCTCGCCGAAATGGTCCCTGGGAAGTGGCGCCCCCCCACCGGGGTGCAATTTTCCGGGCTTTTCAGCCCGTTGCCCCTTCCTTCCCAAGCTTTTTCCAACTTTTAAAGTCTGCCCCAGTTGGTTGGCGCGTGCATAAACACAGAGCCGTGTTCCGTCAGGCTCCCATGACTTCAGTCTTGATTACCCCTCCCGGAAGTGCACCCCTGTTCCGTCTAGGAAACCTTTCCGCATCCTCTTTCAGGTGAACCCCTCACTTTTTTCCCCTTGCTCTATTTGTTGATCCTTCCTTGCGAAAACTCGATTTCCTTTTCGGGAGACTTTAACTTTTAGATGGCCCCCCTTTCAGGTATTCCTCCGAGAAAAGCTTTTTACGCTGTAATTTTTTTCCCCGGTGACTTTCCTTACGTTTCCTGATTATTTTTTTCTCCTTTCTCCATCACTGACTCAGACTCCCTTGATTGAACCATTTTTTTGATTACCCCGAACGACCCTTCTTGGGATTGCCCTCTTTCGCTGCTCGAGTTTTTTCCTCACCCGTTCCCTTTTTTCCCCTTCCTCCGGTTATAATGCTGTCCCCTCTTTACGACCCCACCGTCTTCCCCCCCAGATTTTTCCTCCTCTCTGGTAGCAGAATTGGTCCCGACTATTTTCTTTGAATGGTCTCTTTTTCGTTCTTCCCCTAGGAGCCTTCCCCCCCCCCCCCCTCTCGTGCAGTCCTCGTTCGTTTAGAAGAGGAAAACGTCTTTTCTCGCCGACTCCTCCTTATTTTTTCGAGCTCCCCCAACTTTTTCTCCCCCTTCGAATTCTGTTCTGCTGAAAGACCGTTCTAGATTTTCCTCTCCTTCGTTTTTAGAGAGATGCACTACGGGATTCCCTTTTACTGATTCTTCTCTTCTTTCTCCTCCTTTATAGCTTATCGCTCCCTTCTCTTTTTTCTGAATGACGATTTTGTGGATTTATGCCTTTTCCCCTTTGCGATCTTCCCGCAGGAACTTTTTTCCTTTTTGGGGGCGACAATTTTCCCAGTCTTTCAACGGATCCTCTCCTTCGAAGAATATATTTAGCCCCGTATGTCTTTCAAAAACGGTCTTTATCTTCTCTTTGTTCCCAGGTCTAATTTTCTCTCTCTTTTGCACCTTTTGAGTACGGAACTGTTTACGCACTAACTGTCAATCTTCAGCTGACCCACCCCTCCAAATGCGGGCGGGCGTGAATCCTCCTCTAAGGTCCCATGCCGCTTTTCTCCTGGCAGTGGGGCGAAAGATTTTCCGGGTTGACCAGATTTTCTGGGTGTGCGCTCTTCCCTGCACGCCCAAAACCTTCATGACCCTGAGTCCTGGCCCCTTTTTTTTTACCGCCCTCCCGGCCTGATTTCAAGCTTTCCCCCTCTTGCCCCCCTGCGCTGCCCACCGGCAAATGCTGTGTTCAAGGGTATGTGCCCAGCACCCTTTCTTCACCCGTCCATTTCCTTTATTCTTTCGGCCCCCAGGTTCTCATGATCCTTCCAGCGGGGCCCCTATTTTCTAAATCCCAACTTCGGGTGATGGACTTGCGCCTCTTACCTTTTTCAATGTGGTGGCCTCCTCCGGAAAAACAAAATGCTTTCCATCAGGCCCCACCTTTTTTGGTTTCCGCTTATTTTGACCCCCCCCTTCTCTTTCTGATATCCTTCTTTGGGACCCACGCTTAATTTTATCCTTTCCTTGCTCAATTCTCCCCCCACATTACCAGTGTCA
>Ga0179593_1436208_pt1 | contig 20984 bp, 27 predicted proteins | sample CZODoug2_1_08_16_FD_185931 | JGI IMG/M metagenome (GOLD analysis project Ga0179593, IMG submission 185931) | Vadose zone soil fungal communities from Angelo Coast Range Reserve, California, USA - CZODoug2_1_08_16fungal (PacBio error correction) | ecosystem: Environmental > Terrestrial > Soil >... | reverse complement strand
GGCAGGAATTCTTCCCGAAGTGGTTTGGGTTCCCTGTCGTCTGCCTTTTTTTCCTCCTGTTTCTCCAGTTTTTCAAGTGTTTGAACAATGTCCCTTACAGCTGTTTTCCTGTTTTCTTCCTTCTTTTAAGGTTACGTCTTTTTTTCCTTTTTTGGTACAGGCACTTTTATTTTCCAGTTGCGTTCATGATGGCTTGGTTTGCCCTTCTTTCACATAGGCTGCTCCATCTTTAATTTTGACCTCCTTCTTTTCGCCTGCTATGGCTCATCGTGGAATAGTGATAGGGACTTCCTCTTTCTCGACTGTCCGTGGTCACGCCCTTCTATCGCCATGAGGCCTTTTCCCCCAGTCTTCCCCCTCCCAGCGACCTCCCCTTTTGGGGGTCCTTTTCCCCTGGTCGGTCCTCTTTTCCTTTCCGAGGATATACTGTAGGTCCATACGTGAAATCGAAGAACCTCGGGGTGACTTTTTTCTTTCTGGCGCCTGTTGCGCTTTCTTTCTTGGCAGGGACTTTCTTACCAAAGGGGTGTGGATTTCTCCGTCTTGTTCTTTCTTTCCCCCTTTGTGCCTTTGGCCCCCCGTGAATCGAATACGACGATGGCAACGGAGCGCGAGATCATTCTTTGCTTCCCCTTCAATTTACCTGCTGGTTCATGGGTGGCGGGCAACGGCTGGCATCCCTTGCTTCGGTCCTTCCTTGATTACCCTTCAGTCATGGCGGCTCTTCTCTCAGTAAGTGGAGATAGAGTATTGCGTTCCAAGGACTTTTTTCCCCCCACCCCGACCTTTTGCGGGCTTGTCTCTGGACCTTGGAAGCCGCCCTCTGCCAGAAGTCCGTAGCCGTACTTCAATCGTTCCACGTTCCCTCTGTCTCTCCCATTTCGACCTTCTGACTCCCTCTCATTGGAAAGTGCCCTGCCTTCACTACCTTCTTTTACCTCTTTGCAAGTTTATTCCCTCCTATTTTTCATCTGGCGGGGTTCCTTTCCTTTTGTTATGATCGGTCCACAACTCTGCGTTCATAATCCCCTATCCATTTTTCCTCTGATTTTCTTTTCCTCCTGGTACTTTTGTTTTTTGTGACGTTCTTGCCTGGCTCCTGAGGAACTTTGCCGGTGCAGTGTTTGGCTTTTTTTTTTCTTGCAGGGCCCCCCTTTAGGCGCCTTTGGTTCGGCGGTGTTTTCTTTTCCATGCCAGCGTGTTTCGAGTAAAGTCAGCTTTTTTAGTTTCGGTCCTTCATTTCTGGTCATCATTTTTTTATTCCGTCCTTTTCTTTCTTTTCCACCCCTTAAAAAGACACTTGAGGAAGAGCGTGATATGCTTTTAGGTAATGACTTCTTGGTTTCATATGTTTCAAAAGCGACTTTTTTTCTTTCTGTTTCTCAATCATGCTGCAGCGACTTCCTTCTTTTGTTCCTCACCTGCTTTTTCCTTTTTTCAACCTCTCTTTCCGACATCCGCTTTTTCCTCCCTAATCCGTTTTGGTGCTCTCTCGGGAAGCGTTGTTTTTTTTAAGCCAAGATCCGCCCAGCTCACTCAAGTTGCCCTTACAGATCCCTGCTTCTTTGTATGATTCGGCCCCCCCGCACTTCAGGCTTAGCTCGCTGTGACCCCTCTTAACGTTAAGGACCCCCTTTTTCCGCCCTCATCTTAACCGTCTTCTGTCAGGTGACCTCGTTCGGTGCCGGGGCACAATTCCCGGACTTTTACTTCTCTGTGCGCTGGTGATTTGCTCCCTTGACTTCCCCGAAACCCGTAAAAGACGATGACGGTGGCTTACCCTTTTCATTGACCTCACCGCTACCCTCCATCTTGCTCCTTTCCTGTTGCCTCTTCTGCACAAGCCCCGGCTCGTCCGAAAGGAACCCCCCCCCTTTGCTCTTTCCCTGCCTGGCTTTTTCGGCCCAATCGATTTTACCGGCTTCGCCACTCGCGAAGTAAATGATCTTTTTATTCGGTCGAGTTTGTGGTGTTTTTTACCCCCACAGGTTAAACGTTTCCCCGCCAATATGAAATTCCTGAGGGGCTGTCACCTTGCATAGCCCTCCCTCATTCCGTCCAGGCCTGTCAATGGAATTGGAGATTGGCGTCATATCATTTATGCCCTTTGCTTCGGACATCGTGAAAGGGACTTGCAGGCGGCTACGGAAGTTTTCGGTTCCTTCCAGATAAGGATTCACCCTTCAGTTTGCGCCGCCACTTGGACCAGGTTTTGGGTTGACCTTTTTTTTTTTTTTCCGGCAAGCCGCTATCGACCCTGAAGCGATCCTCCTACTCTGCCTCTCTTCATTTTTTTTTCTCTCTCCTCTGGCAGCCTTTTCCCCTCTTAACATCAAAGAAGTCAAGTTTCAGTCATTAGATCGGCGTTTCTCTTCCTTTTCATCCCTCGCTGATGTCCTTTTCTCCACATTTTGAGATTGACAGAACTGTTTCCTCCCGCCCCCATCCTTGTTCTTCCCTTCTCTCGCTTCCCTTCCCTCTTTTAAGATGCCCGCAACTGCATATGAGAAATTCAACGGTGGTCGAGTTTAAGTATTTTTTCAGAACCTTTCTCTTCGTGCGCCTGACCCCATGACTTTTTTTTTTTCCAATGCCACCAGGCTTTCCGCATGGATGTTTAGTCGCATTGTCTTTCGTATTGCGAATCCTGTCTCCTCCACTGTTTTTAGCTCTTTCCGGGTCTACCCCCGTTTTTCGTTTGAGTATCTCCGCGCGATTCTGGATATCACGATTTCTGGATTGGCCCCATCCCCTCATTTTTCGCTCTCCTCCATCCTTTTCCCACTCTCTTTTTTCTTCATTCTATGTCTCTGTTCCCCGTCCCAAAGCCCCAAATAATCCCGCTGGCCCCCTACAAGATCTGTACCCCCCGGCACTTCACATCCTTCCCTTGGCACGTTCCCTTTTGCCAGAGCTGCGCGATTTTAGGTCCCATTTTTGCAACCCTCTTCCAACCCTGGCGCCACCGGTTTCTCTTCTGAAACCCGGTTCTCCCTGCCTCTCACACAAAATCTCCAGCCAAAGCCGCCAACCCCAATATGGTGACGCCTCCCTTCCCCTCCTCCGGCCTTTCTGGCCGTCCTTTCGGCCGAAATCATAAAATTTTCCCGACGCCCCTCTCCACCCCCTGCTCTGTTTTTCCTCCTCTCCCCCTCAATTTAGACAGGCGGATGTCACATTCCGTGTTTTTGTGCGCTTTTAATCTGGTGGGCTTTCTTTCCTTCATCCGACCTTACGGCGCGCGAATTTGAACACGGTGTTTTTCCGGACTTTCTCGAATAGAAAGTGTCCCCAGAAAGGTGTCTGTGGTCCCCCCTTGCGCATGCAAACTTTGAAAGGGCGCCCTCCTTCTCTCTGGCTCGCTTTGGGACACGCCCCTTTGAAGTGATGGGAAAATTCGCCATCTTTCGACTCCCGCCTATTGTTAATCGGCTTTGCACTCCACCCAATCCCGCTTCCTGCGTGCTTCGTTTCCCCACCCGTGCTCGGCCCCGTTATCAGATTACGCTTTTTTGATTTCCCCCGTCTGGTGATTGAGAACATCCTTTTCCCAGCGCCACCGGGGCGCCCCGTAGTGCCCACCCAGGCCCGAAGATTTAGTTGATTCTTTGACTCACCTTCCCTCCATCACCTGGTTGGTTTTTGATTTTTATTCCCTGACGATTGCCTTGAGCAGAAACTCTTGTTTTTCATTTACTCTCCCCCCTCTGGCCTTCATGGCCGCCGTCCTGGCACTCTGACCTTTCTGTCCCACCTCTTTCCCGGCAATTGCTCCTTCCGGATATTGCGTCCCATCTTGGCCCTCCACCCATGGGGGCCCGTCCATCGTTTATCCCTCTCAATGGTCCCCAACGATCTCCCGCGGTCCCCAGTGTGGACCCTTCTGTTGGTCAAAGGCCCCCCCCTGCCCTTGGTGCTCTTTGTGAATTCTGTTTAAGATTCTCTGTTAATTTTTTGTCTACTACTACAGTGGGCAGCTCCCACTGATAGTCCCATGCTCGCCTTTGCGGGCGTCTTCTCCACTTGTCACTTCTTTTTCAAGAATATATGATTTTGGCGTTATCGCAGATCCCAACGCTTCTGGGCGTTCCCCCCGGTTCTCTTTTCCTTTGTATGCCGCTCTGTGTTCGGCCTTGATAGAGCACGTCATGGATGACTGGAAGCCAAGTCCCATGCCATTTTTGACGTTTTTGTTTCTTTTGATGGGGCTATTAACCAATGCCGACCTCAGCCCCCTTCCTGTCCTCTTCTGGGCTGTTCCCTTTTTTCCAGGGCGGTTTCCTCAGCCCTCCAATAGCCTTCCCATTTCTTGTTCCACCCTCTTACTCCTCCTCTTTTTTTGTAGAGTCTTTTGCCCCCTCTAATGTGGCATGCCGCGGAGGGATGAGTACGCCGTCCTCGGTCAGAGCCATTGTTGAGGGCGTCTTCTTCTTTCCCCTTTTTTGTAATCGCGTTTTCCTCCCGTGCTCAAGATGGCATGCGGAGTTACTTTCCCTTCCATTCCATGCGGGCTCGCTCTGCCCCCCTCACATCCTTTTCTTTTTTGCATACGACCCCCTTTCCTCAGATGTTTTTTTGCATCGCCCGATAAGCCCATACATCCTTCGTTTACCGAGCGCATGGTTTTCCCAGTTTGAGCATCGACCTCCCACGTGGCTTTCCTGTTGACTTGCCGCACTTCTCAGGCCCCCTGTCTCCCTGGCGACCCGAAGTGGGCCATCTAGCCTTTCCCTCAGATTCAACAGCTCCCCTTGGCCCCCCCTTTTTTTTTCGCCCCACGGCAGGTGGGCCCAGTTTGTTATCCTGCGCCTGTGTTTTTCCGCGACCCGAGTCTTGCCTGGCCCCCATTGTTTCCAAAAGTATATCGGCCCCTGCCCTTTAATTCCCCCTTGGCCGAGTGCGTTTTTAGGGTCCCTCCTGCTGCGCGGACCTGTGGTGACAGGCCCTTTGCGGCTCGACATTGAACAAGCGCGTATTTTTAGGCCCTGGCAATCTGCATCTCGTTTATACTTGGGCTAACAACCCGCTGGCTGCGTGACCTCTTCTACGTCGGCGGCAGCTTGTGTTCTTGTGAACGCCGAGCCGGTGATGGGTAATTGTATTTTGGTCGCATTATCCAAGCCCTTTTTGGGCCCCCGCGCTTGCTCTCCCGCGGACGGCATTTCGGGGTTCCTGCCCCCCTCCTGAGAGCTAATCTTCTTGGTGTTTCCCCAGAATATGTTTTCCACCTCTTTGCTTCTCGACGTTTTTCTTCTATTTTACAACTTCCCGTTCGGGCCCCAGCCTCTCGCCGCTTTTCGTCCTCCTTCGTGGTTGCGGGCAGCTCCCCAGCCATGTGGAAACAGCTTTTTATATCGTGGGCTTATTCAACACCGTATTAAACCTTCCTTCGCTGTTTACTGTTTTCGTTTCCATTTTTTCCAGTCCCCCCGTATTTTTTTCAAAGCCAGCAGCAAAAAAAAACGTCAATGTGCCTGAGCCCTGTTTAAATTACCCCCCTTGTTTCCCCCCACCGTCGCTTGTGTTTACGATTGTAGTCGTCCCATGGTATGATTTCGGGTTTTTTTAGAGGCCTTTTTTTTTTTTTTTCCCGGCTTCCCTGGAGTTCTGCTTTACTGCGCGATTTGTTCGGCCTTGCACTTTTGGTTTTTTCGCTTGGTTTAATTCTCTGCAGGTTTTTCGTCCAGTTTTCCGTGTTTTCAATGGCTTTTTCCCTTGGCGAATCCCCTTTTCCCCCTTTTCCTTGTTCCCGTGCCGGTCCGGAATATTGGCTGGGTCAAGCTTTGGAATTTGCTGCGTTTTTCCCGGCGGTGCATAGGCGCTCACTTCTGTATGTTTCTCTCGAGCGCGATATGTCCTGCCCTCCTTGTGAACTCGTGTCTTTCTCGGACTTTTATCTACTGACCCCGTTTTTCCCCCTCCTTCGATACTAAGTAGGGTTAATTAAAAAGTCGGGCATTCTCTTTGACTCAAACCCAGGGAGCCCTTTGCTTTTCCCTTTTGACGTCATTTTTTTCTTCGCGTTATATACCTGTTTTCGGAAATCTCCTTGGCGTGGTCTAAGTACCCTCCGGTGAATTCGGGCCGGTGTCTTTTCGTGTCGTTCCCTCCTGGATCTCCCCGTGTTTTTGACGACGGCTGGCGCCTTAATTTTTTTAGTCCATGGTGAATTTGACATTCGTATCAGTTTCTTAACCTGCGCGCTCGCCCTATAGGGCTGGACATTTCACCTTCCCTTCTTTTCATGTTTTCCCCAGCTTTCCCCCCTACCATCTGTCCTCTTGCATAAAGACGGAAATTGTCCGGAATGGGAGCTCTGACTCGTCCGTTGCGATTCTGTCTTGCCGGTAAACGTAAATTTTCCAAACACTCTTTTTTCGGACGCCGTGCTTGTGGAAGCCGATACTTCCAGACGCCGTTAGAAGTCAGGCATCGTCCCTAACTGTCCATCCAGGCGAAGCGCTGACGTCCAAGCGAACCCTTCAGTGCCATTATGAACGAGTTTGATTATCGCGGCTTCAAGTTTTTTTTCCTTTTGGAATCATATTGGAGTTTTCTTATTCTGAATGTCTTTACCCACCACCCTTGCTGGAACTTCTCCTCCTTGGCCTTGCCTCTTTTCTGTGCGAAAATCAGGTTCCCTGAGCCTTGGTGCCTGTGCGGCCCTGTCTTTTTTTCATCGTCACTGGTCCGTTTTTCCCCCTTCTTTTCCCCCAGTTCCTTGTGACCGCAGGCGGCCTTTATAATTGTTCCCTGCCCTTTTTCGGCCCTGCAGCTTGTTTTGCCAGGCTCACAGTATCCTCGTGAGTTTTATGAGTCATGGCTGGCATCACCCCCAGCTGCCAGAAGTCCTTACTGTAAGTTCCCCCCCTTCCCTTGAACCTTCTTCCCCGTGCTCAGATTTTTTATGTGGCTCTTTTCTTTCATGGTTCCTCTTGTCCTCCTCTCCTGATTGCGCTTTAGCCTCATCCTGAGTCCAAGCTCCCGTGCATTGATCTTTTTTCCTGGTCCACTTTTTTTTTCTTTTGCTTCACGCGCCTTTCCGAATCTCTCCCTTTCTAATTAGATTTGTTGTGTCGTTCCTCTCCTGGTAATCCTGCTTTGGTCCCTCCAAGATCGCCCGCTCAATAGTGAATGCCAAGATCCCTTGCATCTTTCTGGTGCCAGCCTGTTTTCTGCCTCCCTTCTTCTCCCCTCGTTTGAAACCCATCATGACCTTGCAAATTCCTCCCTCTCATTTTCCCTTTTTCTTCGTTTTTTTTCCTTTTTCCCCAATTACATTGTCATTCTTCCATTTGTGTTTTTTCTGGACCAGCATTCCTTTTTCCTCCCACACCACCTCTCTTGCCTTTGCTGTGACAACAAGATTCCATGCCCTGACCTCGAAGCCCCATTTTGCTCGTATGCTTCCTGTTTCCGCTTTTCCCCCCTCCGCACTGCTCAGGACTGCACCGGCACAAGTTTTTTGCTGCGCCCATGTGCCTTTCTGCCCTGCCCTTTGCGTTTTTCCCCCCGGCTTCCCTTCCAAGAAGGCAAGTCCCCCCACCCCGGGCTAGTGATGAAATGTCAAGTCAGATTTTGTTTTTTTTCCCCGATCAGCGATACCCAGGTGCCCCCGCGCGACACCAGTCACACATTCTTGTAAGTCATTGGTTGCCGCTCCCAGCGTCCCTCTATCCTCACGCACCTTATTGAAGCATGGCACTGGAACTTTTTGGGTCCAGTCGCTTCTGCCCTTCGGCTTCCCACTCGTGCCTGGACCTATTCAGGACGGGCACGGCCGTCTGTTCCAAAGTCTCTGCTCCCCCCCCTCCACCAGGGGTTTGTGGACACCATTTTCCCCCACTTGTTCCAGGTTTGACCCCGATCCTCCCCCTTTTCCGCAGATCCCTCCCTCCGCATGACGCGGATTAATTCCGGCTTGAATGCCTCTTCGTCTTTGGCAAGGACGTTTTTCCCCTCAGTTTTTTCCCTTTTCATGTCAGCCCAGAAGGCTTGCGCGCGCCCTTTTTGTCGCCTCCGTGTTCTTCGAAACATTTTCTTTGCCCGACTGGTGCTTCCCCCCCCCCTTCTGTTTCACACTTTTTGCTTCTGCCACTCTCTCCCGATCTCACCGCGGATATGAGAAATTCACCCGTTTCTTTGCCCGGGCCCTTTCTCCCCCCTTGCGCCGCGACCCTCTTTTTCCAATGCACTGTCCGTCTATGTATTGTTTGTCTCTTTTGCGTCTTGCGCCGCCCTGGTTGAAGTTCTTTTTTTTTTATACGTTTGGCCTTGACCCGCGTGTGCTGTTTCTCTTCCGAGTCCGACGGCTATCACTATTAATTCTGGCCCTCAAATATCGCTTTCACATATTTCCCATACCGATGCCTCCCTCCCTAGGTTCTGGCTAAAAGCCCATAATTACATTTGAAGCTGCATTGACCCAGCAGGCAAAGACCCCACCCCCTTGCCACGCCCTCCGGGCGCCAGCGCTTCCTCCATTTCAGGCTTGTTCAACCCCCGCGGAACATTCGCCACGTGGACCTTTTTTCCAACCTTCCCCTCCCTTCCCAGCCCCAAAAGTAAGCAGGCGCCAACCTTGGCCCCTTAAAGGCCGCCCCCCCGCCGCGTCCGTGACCCCGGGCCCCTTCGGCGTCGCATCACTTTTCTTCCCCCATAGCCCCCCTCTCCGTCCTTTCATAAACTTCAAGGGCGACTGCAGGGCCAGTGCGGTGTTGTTTCGAGGCTCCCAGCCCCTGGTTGACCCTTTTCTCCTCGAGCTTAGAAGATCCGGCATTTTTTGACGCCGTTGTTTTTTTTTGGTTGCGCCTATGCGACGCGATAGAATTTGTCACATGAAAGTGGTGGGCATCATCTATCCCATCTTCTGCCGCCCCGTTGAACGTCGAGGCTCCTGCCGCCTTGTTGCCAGAACCGTCCGTGGGTTCCCTCATTTTTCGCCTGCATCCTATTCCTCTTTGCCCGCACCAACTTCCCTTCGCCCCGCTTTTTTTTTTTCCACAATTTTGCGCCTGCAGAGTCGCATTTCTCCCACGCGGCTGGATCCACCTGTGTGTCATATTTTTAACATAATCACGCGTCAACGTTTTTTTCGGCTGTCACGCCTGGCGTCAAGCTTCCTTCTTCCCCTTCCGCCTTTTGAATACGACAAGGGGTTGGTTTCTCCCATTTACCTCCCTCAGAGATTTGGCCGCCAGCCCCTCGTTTTCGTTACATTTCCGCTCCCTAGTTTCTTTCTTTTTTGACTCTCCGTGCCTATTGCACATGGCGTCCACCCTACTCGTTGACCCCATTGGCTTCCCCCTCCGGCGATTTTTCCCCTGGAATAATGTAATTTTCCCCGTTTGCCAGGATTTTCTTCCCTGATTCTTTTCCCCCCCGTCGGCGGCTCTAAAAGATTGTGAACATGCCGTCTGCTGGCGTATGATTGATTTTTCCATCTGTTCGTTTTATCTTCCCCTTTTTTCTTGATCCTCGGAAAGTTGTCCTTATCAATCTGCGGCCAGTCCATTCTAGAATTGGTTTCCCCTCTGCTCCCTGGCATGAGAGACTGGGCTTTTGTCACCGACTATATGATTTTTTTTTTTTTTTTTTTTTTTTTTTTTTTTTATCTTCGATGCCCACACCTCTCTTGGGCGTTTTTCTCCGTAAGTCCCCCCTTTTCTTTCTTGATCGAAGGACCGCAGTTGATGACTGCCAAGAAAGTTTCCCATCTTCTTTGTCTCCTGCGTTTCTTTTGATGGGACTCTCCCTTTCCCTCCGCCGATCCCTTTCCCGTCTTCTTCAGGTCGATGGGCCTGTTCCCTGGATGGGACAATGGCCCCGGCTCAGCCCTTCAATCGTAGTTCCCTTTCTGGTTCAAAACCTTTTTTCTTTTCCCCCTTCTACTCCTTGTGTTGGTGTTGAGACTCTCTTTTTTTGACCCAACCCGATATTTCTGAGATTGAGTTTCCCTGATTCCTAGGTAGACCGCCCTCTCTATCCGCGTTGCCAGTTTTTGGGCTTGCATTTTGTGGAATAGCGTCCAATTCCCGGCAGCCTGCTCCCATGTTTCATTTGGTGGCTTTTGTCTCCCAGTCATCCATTCCTTTTCTCGATAAGGCCGCTGCCTGAGTTCTGCATGCTGTACGGTAATAGACAACGGTTTGTCCGATCTTTTTTTATCGCCTGCTCCTCCCCCTTCATATTCCCCCCTCCCTCGTTTTTTTCCCTTTCGCCTCTCAAGCCAATCGTGGATGTTCCTTTTTTGCTTTTTGTGCAGCACTTTCGGCTCCAACATTGCCTTTGATCCTCATCGCGCCAGATTCCCCGCGCCATGATGATTTTTGGTCTCAAAGGCTTGCCCCAAACATTTTGATCTTTTCCACCGCTTTTTGCCAGGAGGGACGCCGCTGGCCTGTTGCCCCCCTGGCACACTTCATATCTCTGCCACATTCGCCGGCCGGTGCCATTGACGCGTTGTTTGCTCCCTGGGTTTTATTCAAATTCACTTCATTTTTGCTTAAATGGAACGCCGAGAAGTGGTAGGAGGCAATTCTTGCAGTTTGATCGTCTTCTACTTGTCGACACCACCCCCCTCTCTTTGAGTTAGGGCACTGCTTCGAGTCGGCGTCCATTTTATTCGTGGTTCACTTCCCGCCCCCCGGTGATACACTGATGGGCATGCAGATCAGCGGGGGCCATCCGCCCTTTGCAGACTTCTTCCCTCGGCCCCTTCTCCCAGGGGAAAGCCTCATCGCTCGGGCCCTTTTTTTTTTGAGGTGGTCACCAGCCATGGGGACAATGGCCGGCGCGAATTTCTGGGCTTCGCTTCCCCTTTTCACTTTTTCCACGAAGAGCGCGCGCTTTCCTCTTTCGCCTCCGGGTTTAGTGCTGCCCATCCCCCCATTGCGACAATCGTTCATGCTTCTTCTCCCAAACACCTCAAATTCGCCTTTCCTGAAGGTAGCGCATTCCGCCCCCCCCCCCCCCGGCTTCAATGCGAGCACACCCCCCACCGGACTTGGCCCTGCTCCTGGTATTGAACTTATGATGAAACCAGTCGCGGTTTTTTGCGTCGTCCTGGTCATTTTCCTTTCGTGCCGGGTCGCGGTCTTTTTGTTTATGCTGCGAGTTTGGTATGATTTCCTCCTCGCTTTTGGTTTTCGGCCTTCCTGTTTGGGTTCGGCGGTCTTTGTTTCGTGGATATGAGAGCCGGTGTTATTTTTCGAGGTTTTTGCCCACCATGTTTTTTTTTTTTTTTTCCGCTGCTCCTAAGCTTTCTCCCGCCTTTTCTGTCAAGTTGCTGTCTTCCTGCTGCGGGCACCGGCATGGCTTTTTCCCCCTTTTTTAGGGGCCCGGGGCCTGGCTTCCTAGCTTTCAACTGTATGGAGCAAGTATGTTTGCGTATGGTTCCTTGAATTTTCGCCCTGCCCGGAATCGGTCTCCTCTCACGCGGTTTTTCTTTTATCAGGAGTTCTTCCCAGTGCGAAACTCCGCCCTTGACGCCATCTCGCGCCTTTTGCCTGAAACGGTTTGGTTCATTTTTTAGGCTCCGGGATACCCCCCCTTAGTATTACGTGGGCCAGTCGAAGACCAGCTTGTTTTTTTTCTCATAGAGCGCGGGTGTTGTTTCCTCCTGATCTCCGTTTTCTTTCCTCTATATCCCAAACGGTTTTTTCCTCAACGGCTTGGGCTTTCCGGTCACCAGGTCTTTTCTCCATTTGCTTCTCCTCCTATCTTAGACCATTCTTGAGCAGATGTTGCTTGAATGCCAATTGACCTGATTGGTTCCGGTGTGAAGTTCCTTCTTGGCCATAGTCATCTGCATGACCTCCAGTTCAACTTATCGCTCGGCGGTTGATCTTTCCTTTCTCTCTGCGTCCTTGTTTTACAAAGGAATGGTCCCACACAAGCTGAGGAGTAGTCCCTTTTTCCTCCTTTCGCCTTTCTCCCTCCCCGTCAATTCCTGAATTTTTCGTCCCTTTCCCGGCTGTTTGCCGCCCAGGCTTCTGCTTCCCTCCACTCAGCCCCTGACCCCACGGCAATGATGGACAAGCATTTGCGTTCGAGGCTGGTCCAAGTTTGGTACCCCGACTTCATCTTTTTTTTCCGCGTTTGGTTTAAATGTCCCTGATAGGTCCACCAAACCTCCTCTTGCTCACCCTTTTTTTACCTTTCTTTGTTTATTTCTGTCGAATCGTACCTTTTTTTTCCGGGCTCCTGCCCTGGGCATTTTCGGTCCCCAGTTTCAACTTTTTGCCGTTCCCCCCCCCGTTCCCCCCTGCGCGTATTTGGGTTCCTCAGAGGCAACAGGCGTCCCAGGTCTCTTTTTTGGTCGCGTTTTTTTTTCCTTTTTTGTGCCAGCTTTCACCTTCAGCGTTTGTCTTTTCGGTATTCATGATGGACATAAGAGCCAGAATTAACTATTATGTCCCTGGGCCACCCCCCCCTTCCCCAGCACCCTCTGTCTGAAGAGCGTTGAAGCTTTCTTTCCGGCGTCCGGGTCATTTTGGTCATATTTTTTCCACCAGCGAGTCCTGATTCTGCGCTTTATGGGACTCATAATTGCATGCCCGAGAAGTGCTTCTCTGTTTCATGCACTTTTCCTTTTTCTCTGGGCGATATGGTTCGTAAAAGTCGCGCTTCCGTCATTATAGATCTTTTTTTTCCCGTTGTGCTCGTCTGACTGCGCTTTTGCCGCCAAGATAGAAAAGCTCAAGAAGTTGTCTTACCTATCCCCCTTCCCTTCTTTTGTCCTGATGAGGCCAAGACCAGCGCAGTATAGCCTCGGTTTTGTGAAAACCATATTCCACATCCTTTCCAAGTTCTCCTCCCCGCATTTCCCCCCCCCCCAGCTTGACGGCGATTGAGGGTGCCCCGTTTGGAAATGAAGAAGTCTGTAATTCTTTCTCTTTTTGTTTTGATTGGCAGCCTGAATCCCTAAAAAGCCCATCCCCGCTGACTTTTGAGTTTACTCTCTTTCCAGCCACCGCCTATCTGGGGCGACGACTGTGCAGCTGCAGGCCCCAGCTTTCCCCTTTTCGCAAGTCCCTAACCGGCACCAGTTGCCCCGCGCAAGCCCCCTTTCCTGCCGCGCCGCACCGTCGAATTGTACGGTCTGCCATGAAGCACGTTCCCCCCTTTCTTTTTGGTGTGATTTACCGCGAGTTGTTGTGGTCGATCTTTTACCAAATTGAACTCGGGACCCTCCCCCATATCTCCCTTCGTTTCACGAAACTGTCCTCGTCCTATACTTAGCACTCTTGCCTCATTGTCCACTTGAAAATTTTTTTTTCAGCGATTAGCGTTTTTCTTCGTCACTAGTGAAACTGCCCGATAAGTTTTTTACGTGACCATGTGGCCCCCCTCCTTCCTTCATCAAAAACGTTTCCCTTCCTCCGCAACCTTTCAGGTTTTTGGTTGACCATTTTCCTTTGCCCTGCAGACGCCCCTCACATTACAGCGATCTCTCCCCCTAAGAGATTCATTTTGGTTTACACTCTTCCGATGCACCCGTTTGCTCCACCTGCAAGCCTTTCCAATTTTGCATGTTCTATTCTTCCGCTCTTGCTCCTTTTAGACATCCTTTTCGCCTGGCGCCAGGTCGACCTTGTGCCGCTGCAACTAGTTCAAACCGTTGATTATCGCGTCCTGACCTCGATTCCTGATGCGCACGGCTTTATTAGAATTTCACCCGTTTTTTTTTATTAGAATTGGCCCCTTCCTCTTCTAACCAGGTATATCCTTTGAGCCCCGGAAAAAAATTTTAACCAGGAAGTTTTCCCAAGGCACCGGCCTCTCCATGGTTTTTGTTTTGAGTCATTCGCCGCCCCTGGTTTAAGAAAACGCTCCCCTGGTGTACGACGGAGTGACCCCCTTCGTGGAGTCGATCACCGTTTTCAGATTCCGGACTTCCCGATTTTCCCTGCTTTTCCCCGCCACCTTCCCCTTCGACTACTGTCTCCCAAAGTCCACCCCCTCTTTCTCCTCCCTATTTGTCCCTTTGCTCCTTTCATTCCTTCAAAAGTTGGTCCCAGCCAATATGCTACCAGAGTCCCAAAGAAAGTAAATTGACAGACCAAGCGGTAGATTTTGGTCCGCTCAGGCAATTTTCCAACCGCCCTTACAACTGGTTCCTTTCGGGATAATCTCCCCCCTGAGCGAAAACTCCTCCGAAACCAACCGGTCTCCCTTGCCTCCCCCCCCCTGAGATGGAAGTAAAGCGACCCTGCGGGTTAAACCGGGGCCGCACCGCCCCTTCTACTCTCCCCTTTTTTTCCAGACGCAAGTCAAAGAGAAGTATTTCTTTTTTTCCATTTCCTCTTCGTTAGGGTCCTTGGTGTTTTGAGCGTATTTTTCCTATGGTTTTGCTGGTAGACTTCGCAGACCCTCGTTCCGCTCGGAATTGACAGCCTTGTTTTGGGCGCCTCTCCTCAAGCTTTCTTTCACCCCGGTTTATAATTGAAGTGGCCTCCTTCGCATCCCCTTCAGGTTACTCAGAAAATAGCTTGGCTCCTTTTTTTTCCCGAACCTGGTGCAGTGGAAAGGAGAACTCCAGGTATGCTAACCGCATTTATTGTTTCCTTTGGCCACAGTAACAATCCTAATTTCGTCGTTTCGCTCTCCCTTCTGCCGGACTTTATCGTATCCCGTGTTGCCGGTCCGGTTCTTTCCCCCCTCATTCACGATCACCCCTTGGAGACTTAGTGCCAATCCCGGATTCTTCGCCGTTCCTTACCTTCGCCTCCTCAGTTTTTGGTGATCCTCCCCCATCACGAATGCTTATGTTCTCCTTCCGCAGACCCTTCTCTCCGTTTTCAATTTCTTCCTCTTGGTGCCTTTGTTATCCTCCTCTCTTTCTGGTTGCAAAAGCCCCTTTGCCCTCATTAAGGCGATGGGCCCGTTCCCTCTTAATTTTTTTTCATTGTGCGTCCCCGAGGCTTCCTCTTCCTTTCCCCCTCGATCCCTGAGCTCCCCCTCTTGTTGGCATGACGTTTTGCGAAACTTTCCAGAATGGCGCTAAATGGAGATTCTGACCTGGCCCAACGGCTTTTTTGTGCTCTTCCCTTTTCTGCTACAATCTGCTTGCCGTCCAATGATCCCCCTCAAATATTTTTGCGGTTTTCAATTTTTTACCCTGGCTTGTGCCGATTTTTTTTTCCTATTCTGGGGTTGTTATAGCGTCCCACCTGATTTTGCTTTGCCCCGTTTATTTTTTTTTCTTATGCCGCTCTGTTTCGCGGCATGATCGATCCCCCCCGCATGGATGATTCTCTCCATGTCCATTTGAGCGGCTGTTCCCTTGATTGGACGATCTAAAAAACTGGCCGCCGCCAGCAGGCCAATGGACTGACGAGTTTGCTCTTTTCTTCCGGATCCCTGGCGCGTTCTCTTGCCTTCCCAGGTATCTGTGCCCCATCCTCTCTCTTTCATCTTTCCCTTTGTTGTTTTTTTTTATTTTCACCGACTTTTTCCTTCCTCTTCTGGATTTCTGTCAGAAGGTACAGAGGCACGTAAAAGCTTGCACCGTGCCCTTTCGGCGTCTGCTTTGCCTTTTTTGTCTCTAGTCCCCATAAAAATTCTTGCTCCAGCTGCCTGTTCTTTTCTCTTCCAGTCCCCCCTCTTTGCTTCTCTTTCCTGCCTGCTCCCCCTCTGCGGTTTTCGGTCTGTATGACTACCCGGGGCCTCCCTATCTTGGGGCCATCGAGATAACCGTAAACCATTCGTGCCCGAGTTTCTTATTTTTGTCCACAGTTTCTTTTGCCCTCGTTCCGCCAATGTGGATCCTGGGACTTCCGCCGATTTCTTTATGTCTCGGCCTCCCCCCCCAAGTCCTTTTTGAAAGATCCTCAAGCGCGCCAGATTCAATTTCTTTTGATGAAAACTTTCCTGGTTCCCACTTTTGACTCTCGCGCTCGTTGGAAAGTCCGCTTCCTCCGTTGGCTTTCCCCATTTTTTCCCCAAATTCCCTATACTTCCTTCCCCTTCGCCCCTTCATTCCTTGCCGAGTGCGTTTTGCTACTTTTTCCTCTGATATTTCTCATTTTGGGAATTTGGCGCGACCATTGAACCGCTCGAGTGTTCTTGCGGCATCTTCCCCTATTTTCAAGTTGGCCCCGATTCCCCCCCCCCCCCCGACCTGTCGGTCTGGGAAAGGAGGCTAAGGTTTGCGAAGCTGTGCCTTTTTGTCACTCCTCGCCCCCCCCGTGTTCTGGGCATTCTTTTCAGGAATAGAACCCCTAAGGTTTTGTCTCCATCCATGGCTTGATCCATGATCGCTGGCCTTCGACTTTTTGAAAAGTACTTTTGCGGTGAAATCTTATTGTTTCGTTCCCAAAGTTTTGACGGCTTCTGCGCGAAGCGGGAGGCTCTTTTACCCTCCAGTTTCGGGCACCATCCTCTCTGCCCTGTAGTTAGGCGTGTTTCTTTCCTTTTTATCCTCTTGCTCCCAGTCCCACTTGCTGGAACCGCTTCTATAGAGTCTATAGTTTCCCCCCCAAAGTCTTACCAAATAGAGAGTCCTTATTTTTTCCCCTCCCCAACCGGCCTTTTTCCCCCTCCGCGTCCCACAAACACGCCACTGGCCATGTTTCGTCCTGCGCATTTGAAAGTTATGATGCAACAGTCGAGGGTTTCTTTTGTCTTCTTCCCCTTTTTTTTATGATTTCGGATTTTTTATTTGTGTCAACTGCCTGTCTTCTTTTCTTTACTAGAAGATTTTGGTGGCTGGACCTTTTGTGTGGGTCGGACGGTCATTTTCTCTTTGGTTTTCAAGGTGGTTTCCCTTTTTTAGCTGTTTGCACCCCCTTGCGTCTCTGCGCCGCTCTGGCTCCGTTGCGTTTTTTTTCTTATGAAGGCTGGCCATTCCCTTTTGGCTTTTGTACCGATCCATTAGGATTGGCAGGTTCGGCGGGTCCTCTTTTCAGGTTTCTTTGGCGTCCCGTCTTGTCTCTCTCGTTGGTCTTTCCTCTTTATTTTTTAGCCGTTTCCTCCTGAATCGGTACGACCCCCCAGACGGTGGCACCCCTCGTCTTTCCTGCGCGTTCTTCCCCCTGGCTTTCAATATAAAAGAGACCGAAACATCCTTTTAAGTCCCCTAAACCGGTCCTGGTATTTCCTTCTCCTTGAGATACCTGTCTTCCCCTTTGGACCCTGATATGACACTCGATTTGAAATTTATCCTTAGGCGCCTGTTTCAGGAGGGATATGGGCTTTCCGCTTTCTTCCCAACTGGTTGTCTTCTTTTGGGGCGGAACCCTGTTTTCTTCCTTGCTCATCCCCTTAATCGATGTACCTACCCCGGCGCTTCGTATCTGGAGGAAATGACCACTTGAACTTCTTTATGGTGTTACTCTCAACGTCTTGTCTTTTTTCATACTGACTTGAAAGAAGGACATTCATGCTTCTGTCTGTCCCCGCTGATTTTCCGGGTAGTCTCTTTTTTTGAAGGTTCAATTCCAGTGTTAAAACACACCGCCTGGTGTTTTTAGAGGTACTTTAATTATCTCCTTCCCTCCCGGCCGTAGCTTTTTTTCTCTCCGTTCCCGCTGTCCGAAGAACAGTCAGTACTCTCCTTCTCCCCAATTCCCTCCCATGTTCCCTGCTGCAATCGGGAGGATTATTGATATGCATTTCTGTAAGCTACTTCATCTTTTCTTGGGTCTTTTTCCCCTGTGGTTTTAAGCTGATCGTCCCCAAAATCGCGGGCATTCAGAAATTTTCTCCTTGGGAATGTCCTTCTTTTTTCACCGTTTCTTTTTTTTTGTGCTCGTCCTTCTGTGATGGCAGTCCATTTTCCTTTGCATTTCTTCGACGGTTTTTGGGTGACGACCCAAAGCGTCAACCATTCGACTCTCATGTTTTTTTTGGACGTTCAATGACAGTCTTTGTTGGCCAGCTTCACCGTCAGCTCCTTTTCTTTTTCCCCCCGACTTCTTTGGCCACCCCCCTTGCCCCAATGTCCGACTTCATGTCAGTCCCCAGGTGAAACAAGTCCCGCCTAAGAAGCGGTGAATATCTTTCTTGTCCTTGTCCTTAATGGTTCTTCAGCGACGATCTTCTCTTTCTGGCACTAATTCCTTGACACGAGACGTTGCCCTTGGCTTTCTGGTCATGTCCTTTTGAGTTGGCCTATTTTTTTTCTTCCATAGAGATTAAGAAGACTCTTTTTTTCCTTTTCCATAAGTTTTTTTTTTGATAGTAGATGCTTTTCATTCGCGTGGACTCCCAAGAATCGCCAGCTACGAAGTTTAACTCCAGATCAATGCAACTTCTCGTGTCACAGAATGATGTGTCCCCAGCAATCGCCTCTCTCCCCTTCCCTTGTTTTTTGCACCCCCATGAAGGCAAGGACGCCCTCCAGAATATTTCACTCTCTTCCCTTACGTTTTTTTCTGGTTTCCAATTCACATGCCGTATTCCCAATGTTTTGGAGTCTGATTGACCTATGATTCCCCTCAAACGCCAAGCCGCTGAAGTTCTTTCAATTTTTGGCAACACGAGGGCTTGACTCAAATTCAGCCCTGTCTCCTTATTTTTGCCTCTCTTCCCTCCGCACCCCGGCCCTCCTGCCCAACAAAGTGGAAGGCTGCACGCCCCTTCCCTTTCCTCTGCACTTCACCCCCCGTCGCCTTGTACAGATTCTCCAAGAACCCGAATTCCCTCCAAAATGATATGCTGAATTCCCGTAGATTTTTTTTTTACGAGCCTCCCCAGGTTAACGCGGACCAAAACAGCAATATGATCTTCTTTTGGCGACCTCCCACTGCAGTATCCCCCTAATAATACTCCCCTGATGGAAGAAGTACTGGCAATGGAGATTGGCGTTCCTCCTCTCTTGCACTTGGGTCTTTCTTTTTTTCCCTTGAGTTGTCACGGGGAAGATGCTTCCTGTCTCGTCCCCGTCTTTTCCCCCTTCTGCCCTTTCCACCTCAGTCCGGTGGGGTGGGAAGAAGAAAACTTGCGTTTGTCCCCCCCCTCTTTGAATCCCTCCCTCCTCTTCTCATTCCGCCGATCATAGCATCCATGCCCGCGCTTCATTTTCCGGTCTGTTTCCTCCGGGGGGGTTTGCCGCTTTTCCATACTGTTGGACCCTGAAAACAGGCAGTCAAGTTTAATGTCCTCAGATCTTTTCTAGTCGCCCGGTGCGACATCGCTGATTGCGAATGTCACGGGAGTCCCTTCCCCCTGGTTTTTCCCCCCCGCTTGTTCTTCCCAAACCTTTGTGATAAATAGGTACATTCAGAGAAACGCGGCCCCCTTCCGCTTTTCTGAGAAATACACGGTTTTTCTCGAACTTTCCCAGGATATTTCCCCTGTCTCTTCCCCCCTTCTCCCCGTCCCCATGACGTCGTCCAATGCCGCGCTCCATGGATTTCGTCGCTGGTGCGTTTCCTTGCGCCTTTCAGATTTCCTGATAGACTGTGTTACCACCTTTCGTGAGTTCTTTACCCGATTTCTTCCGGCTATCACGCTTTCACCTTTGGCAGCCATCTTTCGCTTACTACTTTTTTTACCCCCTTGAGTTCGCATCCTTCTTTTCCTCCTGGCCGCAAGTCCATATTACAAGCTGTGACCACAAGATGTTGCCCCGCCCTGACAGACCTTTTCCCCCCTTTGCCCTCCCCCCAAAGCTTTCTCCTCTGTCGCCGCTCGGCCCTTTTTGCAAACAGCGGACCCCCAATTTTTCCCCCTCCCCCCTTCCTTCTTAAGTCCTGATGGCTAAATCCGCCTAAACCCAAAACGGAAGCCAAAGGCCAGCCCAAAAATAGAGCAGTCCCTCTCCCCACTCCGCGGGCCCGTACCCCGCCCGCTATCCTGCCGAAATCATCCCAGTGGATCCTCCCAAATCTCCCTCCTCCCGGTGTCATCATACCAATTCTCTCCCCTTCTGTGTTCCCCAGGGCGGGTTTGTGCGAGTTCTTGACGCTGGGTGGTGGGCGTCATTCCTCCTCCCCTTTTCTCTCGGATTTGTTTTTTTTTGTGGGCGATTTGCCGCCGCGATACGCATCTTTAGTCCAATGTTTCTGTGTGATGAGCCTTTTAATGACGCGCGCCTCACTCCCTTCCTTTCTGTTGGGCTAACTACCGGACGTGTTCAATCGCCTTCCCCCCGTCTTTTTTTCGCCTCCCTCCTTATTGTTCATCGGCTTTGCCAACGAAAAATGAATATTCCCCGTCCTCTTCAGCTTTTTTCAACCTTTTGGCTGAGGTTTTTTTTTTTATCATGTATTTTTAAGGCTGGATCACAATGCCTTTTCTTCATGTTGACATCCACCCTCCGAAAAATTTGCGGTGGTGACAATAAGCGAAGATTGCCTTTAGAAGACTTGACCTCGACAGCTTTTTTTTTCTCTCCTATACTACGATCGGCCGCTTGAAGACGAAAATTCTCCGCGTTTACATTTCTCGACAAATCTTTCCTTTTTCCTCCTCGCCTCGATTAAATTGGAGGATACCTCATCCTGTCGCATTACTTCTCTTGTCCGTCCATTTTTTGCCATTGTGGCCATGAAATCCTCAGTCTCTCCTTCCTCTCTATGAGCCTTCCCCAGATTTCAAAGCCGTTTGACGAACGGCTTGGCTTTTGACTCTTTTCTCCTCTTCTATTCTGGCCAACCCTTCTTTTCCTCCGAGACAGTTTTGCATGTCTTCAATATGTTGACGTCCCCTTCCCCCTCCTTTTCGTTTCTGGTCTTCAACTGGGGTCACAATGAGATCGGGTGGCCTCCCTTCTTGGTTTTTTCGCCCCCCGATGTACCACCCCCTCTGTGCTTCCCCGGTTTTTTGACATTCGATCTGTGGCGCGCTTCCCCTCCTCGCGCCTGGGTCGTCTTGGGCATCCCGCCCTTTATCTTTACTGAGTTTTTCCGGTGATGTTGACTTTCGTCAAAAATTTCCAGCCGCATGCGACCCCTTTCTACGCTTCTCCTTTCTTGTTCCTGTTCTTTTGGACTTTATTTGCCCTCAATCGAGGCCCAAAGAGATATTGTTTGTCAACA
>Ga0179593_1511349_pt1 | contig 20985 bp, 17 predicted proteins | sample CZODoug2_1_08_16_FD_185931 | JGI IMG/M metagenome (GOLD analysis project Ga0179593, IMG submission 185931) | Vadose zone soil fungal communities from Angelo Coast Range Reserve, California, USA - CZODoug2_1_08_16fungal (PacBio error correction) | ecosystem: Environmental > Terrestrial > Soil >... | reverse complement strand
CAAGGAATATCTCTCATAGCGTCGCCGAGCTACACGCAGTTTTTCCCCTGTCATCTTTTCCGACCCATTTTGGCACGTTTTGTTCCCCCACCCCGATGACTTCGCGAGAAGAATGGACCGATTCTTTTCTGCTTTCCCTTACACGATAGGACGTTGAATGCCTCGTCGCGTGCTTTTTCAGCGTCCTTTTCAAAGAGTTTCTCCTCAATTTAATCTGCCTTGAAACGGTTCGCGTGCTGGTATGCGTCTTGGCCCTAGTCCTCGATTCTCTTCCCTTTGCCGCTAAACAAGCACTTTCCTCCTCGCGATGAGTTCTACCTGGAAGCCCTCTCAGCCCTTTTCTTTTTTGTACCCTAAAGGCTCCCGTTTTTTTGCAGGCCACTTATTTACCAGGGGTCCACAGTTGGTTACTTCCCGGCGTCTTTCCTCCTTTTCCTCAACAGAGACTCTCCTACACTTCTTTGTCTGGTCTCTTCGAAAGCTCTTTACCTTTTTGATGGTTTCCCCCCCCCCTGTGACTTGAACCCTTTCTCGCTTCACTTAAGCCAATTTTCTCTTTTCCTTTCTAAAAAAGAAAGTTGGCGCTCCTTCTGATGGTTCGGTGGACACCCCCTCACTGACCTTCATCCCCTGAATTTTTTTCGATCATGCTTTCTACCTGGGCTGCGTCCAACCCTGATGCAGTCGTCGATTCTGCCCGTCTCTGCTTTTCATTCCCGTTGACGGGTCTGTGTCCCCAGGGACACCCTTGTAGGCCAATGACACAAGGTTCATAACGGCTTGCCGGGCAATGGCCAAGAGTTTGAGTCTTTTTTTTAGATTCACCAACTCCCTCAACACCTTGGCCTGTTCCTCTCTCTCCGCATTTACTGCGATTCCCCACCTTCTCCTTGACGGAGATCTACGGCCATGAGACTGGGCGTTACTCCCACTTTCCGCAATCATTTCCTCTGGCCCGGTTGAAGCCGATTGGTGAACGCTCCTTTTTTCTGTTTTTGCTTTTTCCCCATATTAGCGGAGTTACCCCCAGAAACACAATTTCCCCTCTGCTTTTCCTCCAGGAAGCCACGCTCGTTTCCCGAATTCGCACCCCCTTTTCCACACCGATGAGTTTTGGCGCCACACCTGTCTTTTCTTGATGCAGTAACTTTTGCGTTTTTACTGATTGTTTACCTTCTGAAACTTTTTTTTCCTTACCCATCTGTCCCGTGTTTCGGTTAGCAGCAGCCCCGGAGCACCCCCTCTTGTTGTCTTCCTCGTGGGGTCTTCTCAGAAAGCTGACTCGGATTGCGTTGTCGGGAACGAAACCCCTTTTTTGTTTTTCAACGCGTCCCTCATTTTTCGTCCCGTTCGCTCCTGTTAAACCCAAGTGATGACGCGTAGTTCTCCTTTTGTCTCTTAGATTTGACTTTTACGTTTCGACCCCGTGTTTTTGTCGAGGTTGTCTCATGAGCCCCGAGCCCCGGCTATTCATGTTCCCCTTACTCTATGCCTCCCTGCCCCCCCGAGAAGCAACTGCTTTCAAAACTCTTTCTACGCGTAGCGGGCCAGTTCTCTCTTTCGTAATGACGGGGCCTCCTGAAAATTTCTAGGTTTTCCGGCCTTATTAACCTGGTAGAATTGCTTCTTCTTGTAGTACTTTTCCCCCAGAGTTAGCCTTAAGACTTTCCCTTTTTCTAGCCACCGATTGGCAGGGAGTTTTGAACGGTCGAGACCCCCCCTCAAGAGAGTTCCCCCGATCGGCGTTCGGACTCTCTCTTCATCCGATTTGTGGCATGCCTGGTTGATCGCCACTTCCTGATTGCAACGCTCCAGCTATACCTCCCCCATAGCTCTCGAGAGTGCGAGAGTCCCCCCAATCAAGTTCAATAGTTATCCTCCACCCTTACAATATTCCCGTACTTTCAGAGGTAACTTACACGTTGTAGTACACCCCCTTCTTTTTTGCCGCACACCGTAGAGCTCCGCAGCCTTTAACTGTGCCGACCGCATCGAATTTCCCCCCTCTTACTCCCTACCCTGTTGTTGTTGGAAGTTTATTCCCTATGCTTGCCCGATCAGTGACGGCGGTCCGGCGCCATGTTTGATGTTTTTTCCCAGTCCTTTTTGACAGAAAGTTTTCCTCTTGGCCCATGTACTCCTACGTCTGCCTCTTTGACTTCGATACGCTGGAAATTTTTTGGGAATCTCGCCACATCCTTCGATTTTCTTCTCTGTTGGTTCTTCCTTCTATAGGATATGTTGTCTGCGGTTCCCTCCGTTTCGCCCAAAGACCTGTACCAACCCACCACATTTGTATGTGGCATCAGAGGGGATGATCCTTGCCTCTGTGGTCGGATGTCCGTTCTCCTCACCTTCACTTTAGTCCCCTTGGTTTGTGATTTCCTGAGTTGTCTGCAAGTGAGAAGTCTTGATTTCAGGAATACCGTATTCTACGGCTGCTCGGCCCTTTCACTCATTGCGGCAAAGTTCTGCCAGTCCATCGCCTCTGATATTGCCATCTTTTTGGATCCCTTTCGTTTTCTGATATTGCATTGGCCAATCTCATATTTCGGTCCAGGCGTCTTCTAACTCAAGCCCGCCCCCCCCGTTTGTTTTTATGAGAAACGTCTTTCTCCGTCTCCAATTTTTTTTTATTCACGTTCCTTCGTTTTTACAAAATTTCCCCCCCCCCCGCCCCCCCCTCCCGGCCGCACTAGCGTTTCCCTTTGCCCTGACCCCCCACATAATTGGACGTGTCCTATCAGTGCTTTGGTCTTCGCGCTTACCTCAGAGACTTCAACCCTTGCAGTCTGTTTGTTTGTCTTCTCCCTTAGCCCTCAACGAGTTTTTTGGCCGGGACCCCCCTGTTCAGTCACGGTTTGAGAAACCCCACCTCCCTCTTCCCATCATTACGCATAGCCCCTGACCCGTCCCCAATCCCCCAGTTTGTTTTTGGCCTTCCCCGCCGACGCTGTGAGGGTCGTCTTCACATTCCCCGTTCAAGAGCTTATCCTGGAGCCCCCGCCACACCTTGGTTTCTTGTAACTTTCTGATTTCATCCATGAACCCGAGCGTTAAAACAGTGTTGGATTCTACCCCCCCTTCGAGCGGCTGTGTGAACGCCCCTCTTTCTTTTCCCTTTTCCTGAAGCATCCAAGATGACGATACTTTTGTCTTAAATATGAGTGACGCTCCGAACGCCTCCCTGTGTGTTTGTTGTTTTAAATCAGACTCCGTTCCCACCTTTGCCCGTCACTCTTTAGAAATGTCTTTCAAAACGTATTGAATCCGCTTGGTTTAAATGGTTCGACCTGTCCTCCCCAGTACACTTACCGCAACTCTGTCCTCTTCCCCTCTCACACCTCCGTCTCTATTCCAGCATCTCCTTCGGTACAGATGCCTTTTCTAAAGACAACGCAATATGTCTCGCGGTGCATGCGTCTGCGGGCTGATGCGTCGTTCTCTTCTTTGGCGGTTCCGACCCCGCAAACACATTCGCGTCGCAATATTTTGTTTTAGAGTTCACCCCTCCCCTCCTTGGATTTCCCTTTACAGATTACTTTTTGCCATTTTTCGAAGGGAGCCCCGTGAACCCCGGCCAAATGCTTCTTTTGCCCCATCCCTAAGATCGTCGGTATGCCACGTCTTTCTTTTTCTCCTGGAATAGAAAGCCTTTTTCCTTTCCTCCAGCGTTTTACCCCTTGTCATGATTTTTTTTGTAGTGGCCCTCCAGTCCTTGTCCGTTGCCCGCAACCACCTTTTTCTGAGTTGACAGATCTTTTCTCCATGATTGGTGCGCAGCTCCCGCTCTTTCCTCCCGGAGGTTGCAGTTTCACCTAATCGATGTCCTATGCCATGTTATTCCCCCCCTCCCTTGCATTGAGTAACTCGATTTGGGTGGGGGGGCCCCTTCCCAAGATATTGATAACCCCCAGTGGCATTCCGCTTTCTGCGCCTTGAGGTACCTGAATCCACACTAACGTAACCGGATCTTTCTTGACTTAGTCGTCTTCACACGTGTTTCCTCGACGTCCTCCGGGTTGTAAAAAAAATTCGCCCCCTCACTTCCTGTGGCGTGCCTCCCTCTGTAGTGAAGTCTTTTGTACAGAGTTTTCGATTAGCATGAGATGTCCCGTCTTTGTTTTTCCCCAAAACCCATTGCTGCGCACTTCTTCATTGTCATCGGCCCTCCGTCCCGTTTACTTCCTGTCCTCCCTCCCGGAGCCGTTGGAGAGAGGCTGATTGCTACCTTTTCTCCCCCCTAGAAAGTCGGACCTGTCCAAGAGAAGCTCAACTCGCTCGTTCATTTCCGTTTATCGGCCCCTCCCTTCGCGTATGCCCGCGATGTCCGGTCTACTTTTTTTTCTCTTTTTACCCTGTCGTCTTGACAGCCGTATTTTTTTATCCCCTAGTCCGGTTCTCCGGTAGCGCGAGCCATCGGCCACTTGTAACTAGTAGTATGCATAGAATATGGCTCCTCCTGCATTCTCTCTTTTCCCCCCCTCTTTTGGGAGCAAGGTGCTCTCAAGATGGAGTCTCGCTGATCTATTCGCACCTCTAGTCTCGACCTCATGACCTCACTGACTCTTTGTTATAAGCCCCTCTATGTGTCGCAGCCAGATCTTACCCCCCTCAGGTACTTATGGACATTTATCGGTCTACTCTCCAGTCTTTTCTGAAGCCTTAGCCTAGAAGTTTATTCTTCAGTTTTCGGCAACCTTTCCTCGCGATATTGAGCTGCGGTTCGGTGCACCACTCCTGTCTCCACAGTTTTCCCCCCTCAGGATGAGATGACTTCCGAAACCGTTCGCTGCGCCATGGACCCGTCCGGCCTTAAATTGTGTCTGCATCCCGACGTCAAGTCATTGCAACCGTCTCCCTAGTTACCCCAAAGGATCCCCTGCCCCCAGTCGGGTTTTGAAGCCAGATAAGGAACTGGTGTTTCCAAACCCCCTCTCGTCGCGTGTCCCGCGAAAGAGGTGCGTGGCATTCCCTCACGCGTCCCCGATTCTTTTCGAATGAGGCGTTCTCCCTCTGCGGATGGTCTCCCAATTCGTGGTTTCTCATGTTCACTACCACCGTTCCTCATCTCCGGTTTTTGGCCAACAAAGTCGCGTTCTTGCTTCAGTGATTTTTTAATCGTGGCCGTTCCCGGGCCTCGACACATCCCCCCCTTTCAGGCATAAGGAGCTGACTCCCCAACTCATTTACTATTTCCCCCCTACCTGCGTGCTTTTTGGTCCAAGTCCCCGCAGCTCTTTTATTTGCGGCCCACGGAGGATCCGTTATACCCTTTTACAAGTTTTTTTTTTCGGTCCATGACAGGTGTAGGTTCTCAGTGCCCGAATAACCAGTGTTTACGTTATCCCGCCCCCTGCTTTTTATGTTTTGAGTGCAACGTTCTGGACCTTGAGTTTCAGTTTAGAATTTGCACCATTTTTTTTGCTCGGTACCGACATCTCCAATTCTCGTTTTGACGTTACAAAGGTCCCCCGCCGAAGTTTCTGGTGCCCTTGCTTTCGCCCAACCGGCCCCCGACATTTCCCTAACTCCAGAAGGAAGATCCCCCGCATTTCCAAAAGTTAGACCCCCTTTGCGTTGGCGTGAAATACTTCAGTCCTCGTCACGATGATTCGTCCCCTTCTAGGCTTGGTCACATCGTTCCGCGAGTGCAACAAGGGCCCCCCCACGGGTCCCCCACACAGTTCTTCCAAGACCAATTGCTGGGACGTTTAAATTTTCCAAAGTCCCACGATCTTTCCCCCGGCACAAAAACCCTTCCCCTGTCGCTCCTTGTCGTTTTCGTACTGACGCGTCTTCTTCCCCGCTAACCCTTGTCCTTGATTATTTCCTTCCTTAGAAGGTCAATCGCAAATTCATCGTTTCCGGAGTTCCCCGCCCCCCGAATGGGGGACGATTATTGGATTAATCGGGAGTAACCTTAAACCCAAGGGGACACTCGAGTGCACTCTTGAACTCACGCTTAAGTGTCTTTTTTCCTCCCGTTCTGTGATTTGCGCGTGTTGTCCCCTCCACCAACCGTCTTTGGATGTTTTCTATGTCTTGCCGTTCGTTTTCTCAGTCTTGGTCTTCCGTGTCCTTTTTTTCCTCCCCTCCCAGGACTTCGTGCTTAATCTTGCTTCTGTTTCGTTGAGTCTTTTGTGATTTTCTTGCCGCGACAGTCTGGCAAGAGGGTTTCCTTTACTCGGGGACCTCCCACACAATGTCGTTTCAAACTACTACTAATCTGTCGGGACGTTCTGCTATTGCCAACCGCGGAGAGCGGGCGGGATCCTGTTTACCTATCCTTTCCACTGAAGTTTGTGTCCCCTTTTTGGTTTTTCAGCCTGCCTGCCTAAGATAGATTGTTCCTTACTTCGCCGCCCGCGTATTACAGAGCGATGCTCGAAAACGTCCGAGACTGCTTGGCGCGTCTCTTTCTAAGACTTCGTTTTCGCTGCTCATATTGATGCAGAATCCTGGTTCGCCAGCCTCCCCTTGATAGACTTTTCAAGCAGTTTCATTACCTCCGTCTTCTACAACGAAAGACATTGGCCTGTTAGGAGAACGGTCCTGACTTTTCTGTTTCGACTAGGCAGGCCTTTCCCAACCTTTTCTTTGCCCCCCACTTTGGGAGCGCTGGTTGTGCCCATGAGGCCCGCATTGAACATTGCTCCTCTTTTACCCCCAAATAATGCTAGGATCCCATTTCCACGGCTCGCCCGACCCCCACGCTTTTTTCTGAAAAGTAACTTCGTCCCAGTTATATTCACGTTATGGGCGCCAGCTCTCACATTTTTCGATAATTCCGAACTGGACGGTCCTCGGCCAAACGCATCGCATCTAGTCTACCCCCTAGGGTTGTTGTTGATTAGATTCCCCTCTCCCCGTTTTACACAGGATATGGTGCCTCGCGACGGTACCCGCCCTCCTTCTTTCGCACCTGCGGTCCTTTAGAGGCCCAACGCCGCGAACAGAAGTTCCGGGGACGCCCTGGTAGGATTACCACCTTAAAATCCCACCGCTTTGACCTTTCCTCCCCGCCCAGTGTCCTCTCCGTGCCTACTTCTTACTCCGCTTTTCTCCCCCGCCCCATCCTCTTCCCCCCCGCCCCGACCCGGATGTGACCCCCACCAATCTCTCTATCAGAACTCGCCTCCTAGGCTTCTAACCGCTCCACAACCCCCCCCAACCCCCCCCCCCTCCCCCAACCCCCCCACCCCCCCCCCCTTTCCCTTCACCCCCCCCCCCCGCCACCCCCCCCCCCCACCCCCCCACCCCGCCCTATGCGCATCCCCCCCCCACTATCGCCACCCCCCCCCCCTACCCCCCCCCCCTTTGTTGCTCCCCCCCCCCCCATCCCCCCCCCACTACTCCCCACCTTTGCCCCTCCCCTCCGCCACCTCCTCCTCCTGCTGCTCCCCCTCACGTACCCGTCCCCCGTCTGCTAGCCTTCTCTGTTGTTCCCCTCCCCCTCCCTCACGCCTCCAAGTTCCGACAGTGTTATTTGACGGCTGTGCCCCCAATATTCTGATTATTGCGAGAATGGGTTACCGGTTCTTACTCTCAACAAATAACACGCCTTTTGGGATTTGTCTTGGGACTTGTTCGGTTCAACTCTGAAGTCGCCCCCCACCCCTAACAACTATGATGGGCCATGATGTGATTTAAGATAATATCTTTCTTTTTTGGACCCGTTTCTTTTCTGCCTCCTTTAATACTTCAAAAATGTCTTAGTTTTGAAGATAGCAGTGACTTGTCTTGACTTTTTGTTTACATTGTTTTACTGCGCCTCAATAAGTCATCTTCCTAGTTGAGATGCCTCGGTCTTCCACCGTGAGGTAGGAGCCCTGTTTTGCGCCCACTTTGCCTCGCCCTCGCGCTTTATTCCCCCCCTGCGGTGCTTCCTCGTCTCTCGAGGTACGGCGCGACTGCCGATTCCACATCTTCTTTTTCCGGAAAGGGTTATCCTCCCCCTCCAGCAACTTTGAAACCGCCTTGGTGCGAATTTCCCCATTCGGAGACAGCTAACCGGTCTTACGCAATCTAGACTTTTTCAAATTGTTGCCAACGAGTCACTTTAACCAGTGCCAGATTATTTGGGATACCCCCCCCTCTTTCTCAGGTTTTCCATTATCTGTCCCGGTCTTTGCGACCCTCCGTACCCGCTTACAACCGCAGCGTTGTCCTTCCGCTTTATACGTAATCATCCTTGCTCGGACAACCGTAAGTGTTAGAACAAACCTGGACCCCATCCCGTTAAGCCCATTTGCAGCATCCCCATCCCCCGTTTGGCGGACAACAAGTTTCCTTTTTCACGTCTGGGTTTCTGCGACCCCCCGTTCCGTTTTTCCTTTCCCCCCGACACTAGTGCCACTTTGTGTTTTTTTGTGGTCCCCCTCTATGTCATCGCAAGATATTTTCCCACCCGTCTGTGAATGCTTCTCCCGCCCTGTCCTCCTTTTTTGACCAATGACCCCACTTCCGGACAAAAAGTCTTCCCTCCGACTTTGTCGGATAAGGGGGACTCGGCAGTTGACTTTGCCGCAGCCCATAACCTGTTTTGCTCGTTGTTTCCCCGTCCCGCCTACACACTAAGTTCTCCCTTTCCAGTCCGCAGTCGGCTCACACCGTTTTATTATGGTTGGCCAACTCCAACTTTGTTTTTCTTCTCCCTTGGCCGGACCTCAGCCGCTGTCCGATTTGAAAGAGTATTCTTTCCCAGAAACCTTTAGATTTGACCGTATCCCCTTTCCACCTCAACAGTAGATTCCGCTTCTGGTTTCCTTCAGCCTGCTTCAGCTCGACGTCTCGTTTGTTGCGAACCCCAACCCCCCCAGTATCCGTGTCGTCCATATTTTGGTGCCAGTCCCCCCCTTGGCTGTGCTTACCGCGCAGCCGTTTTCCCCATCGATTTGGGCTCCAGACAAACTAACAGTTTTATTCCCTAACTTTTACGATCGGTTGCATGCAAAGTCTTGGGAGTAGATCCGAGCGTCCCTAGGCCCCCCCGGTTTTTTATATGGAACATGGGACCTGCATCTTTTTTCCGATTATTTCCTCACTGCATGCCGTTATTGTGCAAACAAGCACCATATTTTGATTGAGATAGACTTGGCTTTGAGCATAATCAGGCGTCCGCAGTGCATTGTTCCTCTTTTTTACGTCTCTCACTTTTTCCTTATCATACCAGTCCTCAGTCCTTTTTTTTTTTTGTCCTTTTTTCCTCGATGACGGCTTGTTTATTGACTGTATTTAAACCATCTTGGCTTCCCAGCTTCCCTCCGTTTCTCATTCTCAAAGTCCTATTCCGGGGTGACAAGCGCCGCGTTGACCGCTCTCGCTACGGACCGGGGTGTGAAACGTTCGCGACAATATGTTCTTCCCCTCCCAGGAAAGGGGTACTTGACGATGCGTTTAAGAGATTTATGGTATGGATTTCCACCCCACCCCTCTCTCGCGGTCCGGCCGGGTCCAACCATGCCGAAGCAGCGATGCTACGAACAACTGGTTTGGAAACTCTATACTATTCATCTAATTTGCTCTTTCGCGCTTTTAGTGCGACCCTCCCTTTTTTCCCACCCCTAAAAGTGTTTGGGCACGGCCCTTTCCTATTTCCATAAGGCTAGGGTAAATCGTCTTACGTTCCTTCTGATCGCGGATTCGATCCGAATGTTCACCTGGCCCCTTTTTTTTCTAGTTTGGCGATAAGGCTCTTGGACCAGCCGGTTCGTATTGAACTCTCTGAGTAGAGTGGGTTTATTTTTTTTTTCTCGCCCCATCCAGGAATTCACTTTTCTTTGACGTTTTTCACTTGACTTGCAGAGGCCTGCCTTTCTATTTCCTCGTTTTTTTTGATGGCTCTGATTCATCTTTTTTCATATGGAGTCAAGTGCCCCAGACGTCGCACGTGAACCCAGGATCTTTCGTCCCCCCGTTTTTGAACGTACCCCGTTTTAATCTTTGCGTTCAGTTTCGAAAAGCTCCCTTCTAGGGTCCTTTCTCTTTGTCTAATCCAGTATTCCTCGTGCTCCTTCTTTCTTCCCTCGCCTTAATTTCAGGGACGGCACCCCCCTGCGATTTGCGTTCCCTGCCTCCTCCAACCTACTCGTCAAGTCCCTAGCTGCCTTCGCTGTCCAGTCAGAACACGAGCTTCGCCCTGCCGGACCGACTCCCTATTTACTCTCTTTGTGGCTATTGCCTGACCTAAGGCCCTGGCCTTTCCTCTTCTACATCCCTAGTCCAGATTTCACTTCTGAGGAGTTGAAGCATCTTTTCCCTAAAGTTGTTTTCCCCCCCCAATTGTATATGATGCAGAGACGCAGGCTGTCTGTTCCCTTTCTGTGCTTCCGTTTCGACCCTAGCAGCGCGTGTTCCCTCTGGCTTTCCTATGTTTCTCTTTCACTACAAGCCCGTAGATGACTCCTTCCCGTAGCCTTTGCTTTTAGGGCCCTTTGCACGGAACCCGAGTCCTTTCCTTCTAAGTGGTTACGCACCCAGCTCCCCGGTTTGTCGCTTTTCTGCTTCTCCCCACTGCCTGTCTCCACTGTCCTTTGTTTTGGACACTAATCGGCGCGCTTCTTCCAGAAGCTTCCCCATGCTCGATTCCCAGGGGTCCTGCTTTTGTTCCTTTTTGTCAACGTTTTATCTCGGGCAGAGCAGAATCAACCCCCTCAATCTCACCCCCGATCTAGTTGAGAGGTGAAGTTCGTCCCTCCGTCTCTTTGAATTCTCCCCCTTAAATGTAAATGCGGATCGGTAAAGAACTTCCAATTCCTCCTTTTCTCTTTTTTTTCTCTCCACCACGCCGTTAAGGAGACCATGGGATGTTGACAACCCTCCCCCACGCCCGATAACCGCACTCCTTCCTCCGGAATTGCAGTTGAAAGAGCCGGTTCGTTCGTGAAACGACTTTTACCTTTTAGTCGTATTGGTACTCTCTAGGTGTTCCTTTTTCTCGCTACGGTGTCCTGGCAAGCCGTTTTTTCGAAAACTGTTTTCCATTCCCCGTTTGTATCCCCTGCTCTCCTTTCAAGACACAAAGACCCTGATGCTCCTGCTAGACTCACAATTCTTCCCACCCCTTTGCCTTCGCGTTTTTCCGGTCCCTTTCAGTTATTCCCCTTCTCCATCGTCTTCATGCTCCCATCCTTTTTTAAGTTTTTTTTTTTCCCCCCACGGAGAAAACAATTTATAAAGATTCGGTTCGGAATCATTGTGTATCACGTTTTTTTGATTAACTCTTCGAGTTTCCCCAACCCAAACCCTTTTGCCCCCTTTTTCCCGTTTTTTAGTTCAGTTTTCGGCACGCTTACAAGTGTCGTTTGTCCCCCCCACTAGCGCTTCGAGTGTCCTGGTGTCCCCCTCACCCCAAAGGGTTTTGATCGGGATATGGGCCGGGCTTGTCTTTCCGTCTTCTCCTTTTCTTTTTCACTGGGCGCTTCGTTGCTGCTCACGGTTCCTACTCCGCTGTGGTTTGTCTACTTTTCGGCGGCAGGCCTCCTTCAAGTTTTTTTTCCCCCATTCCCCTTTCCCCCTCCCAAAAGCGTGTTAGTCCACCGGTTCTCGTCTGGCGGTAGTGCGCTTCAACATGCCTAGAGATTTTCGTAGCGTTTGTGTCCTGCGACCCTGCGAGACGCGTTCCAGCTTTTTGCTTCTTCTCTGCGGCTAAGACGTCAGAGCCTTATATATTGACCTTTAGCCAGAATGTTAAGTCCAAGTAAATTCTCATCCAAAGCCCTTGCCTGACACGAGGGATTTTTGGCGCACTATGGTCCTCTGCCTCCTCTTTCTGAGATGCTCCTGGTAGTCGACGCGTTTATCTCCCTTACTCAATCCTTCTACCCCTTCCCCTCCCCTTTCCTTAGCCGCACGACTAAATTGGATTTAGGCTACCGTGCTCGACACTCCCTGCCCTCTGGCTGCCTTCCCAATCCTCCTCTTCCCCCTCCCTGTGGTGGTCGCAGCAATTCTTTGTTCCGCCTCGATTTCACAGCCTCCCACATTAGCCCTCCTATTCCTTCACCCAAAAGCATTTTTTCTTGGGGATTATGGTGCATCAGAGGAACCCAACCCCACACTGTTTTCGACAATGACCCATTGCATACCGTATGGTACTTACCTCACTTCCAGAGATTAAAAGGAAATTCACAGATATTTACTGTATTAGTAGTTCCAACTCCACTCTGAAGGTATGAAGCCCGAGTAGTCCTTTTTACTGAGTTTAATGACATCAAGATCCCTTCAGCATAATCTTTTTGTTTCTTTTTTTTCGTCATTCGCATTGCGGAGTGGCGAGTACGTGATACCGAGAAGCACTCTACGAAAAAGCCCTTTTGGACTATGTCCCAGCCCCTGTTTGACCGTTTTCCCCTCTTTTCCGGCGTACTCCATAGAGTTTGAGCCGAGCTTGACTGTTCTTTTTCTGTTGTGAACTATAGTCATACTCGTTTTCTTTTTTGGGAAGATTAGTTTTTTTTTCCGTCATGTTGCTGACTGGTGACCTAGTGGACAACCCCTCCTGAGCCAACAAGCCTCATTGGAGGGGCCCGAGATTTTTTGCATGGCTTTGGGGCGGACTGGATTTTTCCTTTCCAGGGCTGGCGACAGGCCGTTTATCGAAAGCCAATTGCGTCTTTTGCGCGATCGGCCGATGCTTTTTACTGCCCTCCCTCTCCTATGTCGAATTCAACGTTTTTATGACCTGTACCCCGGAGTTATTGCGGAACTCTCGTCAACTTCTTCGCCCCTGGATCAGCAGTTGTCGTACCCCTGCTTTCTATCTGCCTTTTCCCTTCTTCTTGCTTCTTTATGATCAAGCTTCCCTAAAGTACACTTTTTAGACACCTCCGCACAGAAAACAAGTGTGTCTGAGTCAAACGTCTCCGGGACTAAATTCCTTTTTTGACCCCTCCGCGACATACGTTTGCCACGCGACGCGGTCCCCCTGTCAGCAGCTATGAGTTCGTGCCCTTTTGGTGAAGAATCCATTTGGGTTTGTTCCGCAACTCTGACTCCTTAGGGCCCTTTTAGTGAGAAACATGCGCAAATGACCATTCCCACACAGTCTAGACGATGTTCCCGCAGCTTATCCTCATCACATCTCCGTAGACGGGGCCCCGTTTCCGACTTTTTTGACTCATCATGTCCCACCCCCAATCTTACTGTTAACTGGTCTCCACTTCTCAGCCATCCCCATCCCCGGTTTTTTTGTTTTCCTGCGGTACTCTATTTCGTCCTGTGGGCGACCGGTCGGATGTGTAGCCAACGAGCCTTATTTCCCCTCGAGAGAGCTGGTTCGAGCCCTTTTCCCTTTCAGTGATGACCTAGGGCGTACTTTTTTTCCTCGGGTTCGCTGTTTTTAAAGAATATCCCAGCTAGTGCCCCCTCTGGCCGTATTTACAAGAAACTCTTGGCTTTCCACGTTCCTTCGCCCCCCCGGCCTCCTTCCCTAGAGGCTGAGTTTGTTCGAAGCTGTGGTGTTTTCCCTGGGACCAACGATCATGGGGACCCGATCCGACGCGTAGTAATCAGGTCCCGTGTGCCGTACGAGAGGGTATGCTTTGTTAGCGTAGAGAATGATTACGGCCCGAAGACACCGACTTGTGGTAGGTAACAAGTCTTCTCCTATGGGGGGCTGATGTGCGGCTCCAGCCCTCCGCTCCCGTACTGAGTTCTTTTGTGATTGCGTTTTGTCACCTCTAAGGAACCCACTCGCGTGTCTTCGTTTTTTTCTGGGTCCCCCCGTGAAAGGCTTCAGTGTCTCGTGAGAGACGATCGTGTTCTGTTTCACGCGACGGATCGAGGCCAGGCGCGATTCTGAGTGGGGAAGGTTGGTACTGGTTCTTCGTATTGCAATGGTATGTCGAGAGTTACTGTCTTGCTTTGCAAAAGTTTCTACCGGAGATCAAGGAGATGCCCACTCACGAGCCGGTGCGCTATGGGAGCTATACGTTAGATTTCGAATTAGCAAGAGGACCAACTCTTTTTCCCCCCTGCGCGAAGTTGTCCCCTATCTTTTAGCGTTCTAGTTCAGCAGCCTTTTTTCTCCCGCGAAATGCCATGTTTTACTGTTTGATCTTTTTTCGGGTCCAGGTTTTGTTAACCACCGTCCACCCTCCCTCATCTTAGTCCAAATGATCCTGCAAGAGGACCAGCGCATTGCTGTTCCCCCTTTCCTATCAGTCAGTTTACAATAGACCGTTATCCCCCTCAAAGGCCCCCCCCCCCCCCCCCCCCCCCCAACAAGACAAGTTAACTCGACTCTTCCCTATGAGTATGTTGCAGGAAATTTCTCTGTTTTCTTCGCCTCGCGATGTACCCGTTTGCGTACACTAACATTTTTCCATTGTTCCTGTATTTGTCTATTTCATGAAGCCTCTCGCCGTTCTTTCAGATTCTTGTGACCTGCGTGATTTGCCGCCTGCTCCCCCGCTCTTCTGCCGAGATTGTAATAGCGGTGTTTCCTATCTCGATTGTCCTTTCCTTAGCACCCATACGAGACTTGTTCCCCGTCGTCATTACAGGCTGTACATGAGAAACCCCCTTGACACCCCCTCCGCTTTCTGCACGTCTTTATGCTCCCAATTGCCCAGGCTCTTACCTCTTTCTTTGCCATAGATCATTCTTCTCTTTCACCTCTGTAATCTGGTGGCCCCCCACTTTAGTGAACACTTCATTTGGTGAAACCCTCCTCAGTGACCGTTTTTCCTCCCTTTGATTTCTCCGATTAGCCAGCCCTGGTCTTCCCCGTCTGTCTTACCCAATACTGCTCGACGTCGTCGTTCTTTGAGCTAGTTTTGCCTTCCTCTCCCCGCGTGTTTTTGCGTTCGCCTTCGTGCGAAAGATGTCGCCCTTATTTCCCCCCTTGCCCTTTCCATTAACTCTGCGCGATTTCCTATAAGTTCTGAATAGGGAGAGTATTTTTTTGACCTCTCATGTTCCTGACCCTCGCGTTATTTCTTGTTCCAGATTTCTTTTCGTCGCGCGCGTATCCATTCTTTTCGTCAGGCGTTCTTTCCCTTCTCTCCCCCTATGTTGCGACGTCGCCTTACCTCTTTTACTTCTGCTCTGAGAGTGCGGAAACCTCCCTCCCCCCCTCCGTTGTTTTGGGTCCCACGGCGTGCCTTTCCGATGCGTTGTCTTTTTTTACCCCGACCCTAGACCACAAGAGCTACATTTTTTCCTCTCGCGACCATCAACTTCGCCTCGGTATCAGGCTGCTTTCTCTTCCCGCCCCTTGTAACGAGAACAAGCTCCTCTGTACCCTTAGCCCTTACCTATTGACTGTGTTCCGGCTTTTGATATTTAATTTTGTTTCCTTTGCAGGACGATTGTATCCCCCATGCTGTCCTTCAGATTTTCGCTCGCGGATGCTTTCCAGTTTGAAAAAACCGATCTAAGCATTTGCCCGTCCGTTTCACCTTCCTATTGTGAATAAGGCCTGCAATCTCTCCGCTATTCGATTTGCCCTTCCTAGACCCATTGCTTTCATCTTGAGGAGTTTGCAGCCCCCCGTCTTTCGCGAGCACCTTTGAGATTCCGATCACTTCCATGTGGCGGAGCTCCTCTCCCCTGCCTTCGAACTTATCAGGTTCTATTCTGTCTGTCCCCCCTCTTGTTTATTATCCACGCTCTTTTTTCCCCCTCTTACGCATCGCCCCTTTTCCCGGCGCAGTTGTCTCTTGCAACTTGCGTTACACCCTCCGTAGAATAGCGGAGCCTCCCCCCCAACTCCTGACGTCTCTTATTTCCCCCCCTTTTTTTTTTGGACCCCAGCACTTCTCCTCTTCTGGCAGGACAAGGCCCCCGACACAACGGGTCCCGCTTTGAAATGCCCTTCGGTTTATTCTCCCTCTCCTCCCCCAGAGCATTTCTCTTGTCTACGGGTTTGTCCTCCACCCGATTCTGGGCCTTTGGAATTTGCCTCTTCCCCCCTAATTTTTTAACCCCCGTGAGTTTTTCCCTACCCTTTCACACTCGCTGGGTTACCCTTCCCGTACCACAACCCAAGTCGGGACGAATACGGTTTCTTGGTGGTTACCCTGTTAGGGAGAACCACTAATTCGTCCCACTGCATGCGCAACCGATTTTGAATTATCCCTTTGCGTTGTGTGACTCTCCCTGATTTTCGTGTCCCTGAAGATCCGTTTGTTTCCAGTTCCTCTTTTTCTCGGTCGGCCCAGTCCCACGGTAGCCACGTTACGTTTGATCCTGTTACGTACGGTCCTGCCCACCACCCCCCCCACCCCCAATTTGAATGTCTTTCCCGCCCTCGCCTTAAAAAGATAACCCGGCGGTCGATTTAAGTTTTTGTTTCACCTGCTCCTTAGATTTCCACCTTTCTCATCTGTCCCGTGTTCTATAGGGAATTTTTCATAATGGGGCAGCCCAAACCCCAAACCCAAACCCCACAGTTCTCCCACTTGAGTACATTCGGTGAGATCTTCCCGACCCGAAGGGGTTTCGCAATAAATATTTGGAGCCACCGGTAGATTTTCTCCCACCATTTTGAAACCCAATTTCGTCCCCTGCCGAGTGGACTCACTCTTTGAACCATTCCCCCTTTTGGCACAGACCATTTTTCGCTTTCGATGTTCTTTTTTTTTTGGTGGGCACACAACCAGTTTTGAGTCGATCTAGCTATCTTAGTTTCGTTCGGTGCCATAGGTTTATTTTTCTATTTTAGGACAAAGTGCGTTGAACCGATAAACGATCGCGCCTTTGCAATTCATGCGTCAGAGTGCCGGAATCATCCCGGTGAAAATTTGTTTGGGGGTCGCATCTTCCCTTTTTTATTTTATTTTATTTAGTGCGACAGGCCGCCATCCCTATTCAGGTTGAGTATTGAGAGGTTCTTCATCCCCTCGTGCTAGTGGGAGTTAGGCTCCGGGAACGAACACCCTGTAGTTTTGTTCCACCCCTAGCTGTGAGTTGTACGTTCGCCGAGAAAACGTTCTCTGAGTCGTCTTGAATTTCTCGAGAGACGTTTTTTCCCACCACCACACCATTTACCCTGCTTTTGGGTGATGGTCGCGACTGCCTGAGAGCATGGAGGGCCTTCCTTTTCTTCCCGCGAGCCTGACTATGAGACACGCATTGCGACCAAGTAGTCGGGCGTAGGATGGCGCCTCTGTGGGCAGTGTACAACTAGGGTTCAGAATGAGTCAAGATGTGGATAGTGCATGCACCTCGTATAACGGATCCTTCCATTTCGAGAACCCCATTTTTTTTCCCGGGTTGCCACCACAAAACAAACCAATCAACCACCCAACCCTTTTACCCCCCCCAATCGGCAACCTGAAATTGCCGTCGATCCCCGGAGAGAAAGCATCCGGGGGTAGGAGTTTGCATAAAATGATATGACCTCTCAAGTAGTTCGGCTGGCTTCTGGATGGTGTTCGCACTTCAATTGTCCCCCCCCAAACACTGTCCCTCCCCAAAACAAAGACCTTTCTTTGCCAGACCCCCGCCAAAGTAAGCAACCCCGGTTACACTCGCTCGACCGCATCCGCAGACGCTGAGTACTCCTTCCTGTCCCCAGGGGTCCTTGTAGTGCTCCGCAGCCACGTTTCGCGTAAGCCTCTCACCTGTCTCCTATGGGCAACTTCCATTGATCTCTTTACTCTGTGTTTTTTTTTTTTTCGAGAGGACGATTTAGTCCGCCATTTTGTCCCGAGGCCTTTTGGACGCTGGCGTATCGACTGCCGGTGTCGCTTTCCCAAGCTTGTTTCCCCGTGGACTCTGGTTTCTTACTACGTCTTCGTGTGAGACGATGGTACTGGTGATGGGGGCCTAGACAACCCTCGATTCCTCCTGTGCTAGTCGTGTTTATGCGGTTCTCAACTGAAAGTGGCAATAGCCCCCCCCCCTTTTTTTTCCCGGGGATGTCCCCGCGTGGATTAGTTGATGCTTTGCAGGCTTTTTTTTGCGATAAGGATCGCTAACGTTCCAATTGTCGGAGGCAGATTTCAGGATTCACGTGATACTGGTCTTTATTCAGTTTAGCAGCAAGCTCACTTTTGCGTCCCCCTTTGTTGTGCTCCCTCATCAACGTCTTGCCCGTCTGACGTATGAGAACGCACCTTTGCTCGTTCTGTTTTTTCTCTAATAGTATTATACTTTCTATCCGTCGCATCTCGTAGGACAGGCGTCTGTCACCTCTCAGCACTTTCCAAACCCGTTGTTCCTCAGTACATCTACCCCCCCCTTCGAAAAGGATTTTAAAGCCCCCCGTAGGTCGCCCGTTTGTGAAACTATGAAATAAAGTTCCCCGGCAATCCTAGTGTCCCTGGAACCCCACCAGGTCCCACCGACCGCCGCTGGACTCGCCCTTGTATTCGCTCCCTCGCCTTCTATTATGTCCAATCAGGGTATGTCGCTTCTTTTTCCCCTTACCTCCTCCCTGTATGGCAACCCGTTCAGACTTTTTGTTATAAAGACCCCCCCCCAATCTACGGTAAAATAAACCGTTGTCAATAATCCGACCTCCAAATCAGGTTGGTTCGTGAACACCACCCCCCTCCTCCCCCCCGCCCTCTCGTCTTCCTCACAACGACTCTTTTCGTTCTGAGAAGCAACGAGTTAAACTTTGGGTCTTTTCTTTTCCCGGTTGTACCTCGCAGTTACAATACATCTGCGTTACCAGTGGAGGATTAGACCCAGGCTATCCCTACTCCTCCACTCTTTGCTGCAGCACCCTCTGGACACTTTAATTTTTTAACACAAGAGAGTCCCCCCAAGAATCTAGGCTAACAGGGGATTCTCAGTATGCCGCATCGGGAGCCAGCTTGTCTTTTTTGACCAGTCTCGGCAAGGAATTGGTCGCGGTTTTGTAATAGCTCCTACCTGTGCCCCCCTTACCTTTTCTCTCCTGCTTGAGAACGTTTAATTTTGGCACCTTTTTTTTTTTTCTTTTTTTCCCTTTTTCAAGTCTCCAAAACCGCTCTACGACACTTTCTCTGGAATTTTTTGAACCGTAAGACCCTTTTCCCCCGATCCCTACATTAATGATAGATTCTCTTCACTTCGGCCTATGGGCCATCAAAGCACGGTGCCAAGTGCGGGTTTTCTTGTCTTGTAGTTCCTTCAGTGTCTTTTTGCCTGGCCACCCCACCCCACTCCGGTCGTGCGGACTGTGTTTCTAGGCTGAAATAGACCCAGCGCCCATGGGCTTTTACCGAGTAAGGTTTGTTCCCCATTCCTACTTTTTCGACTCAAAACCTGCCCAGACGTTGAGCCTCGATCTCGACTCTTAGGGCTTCATCTTATGTTGGATACTGTTTCCTGAGATACTTACGCCGTCATTTTTGTGTAACCTCGCTCCCTCGTCTGGTTCCGATTGACATCCCAGAAGCATTCAGGGTGCTTGTCAAGAACCCTGCTTCTTCTGTTAGTAAATGCTTTATCAGCTACCCGTTCCTGCAGGTTAGATGTTATCTCACCGTTTCATTTTCTTGGATTGCCCCACGTTAGCTAACAGACGCGACTGGTTAATTTTTTTATTTATGCCAGTTGTATTTTTTCTCAACCATTTGTCGACCCTTCTGTGCGCGCATCTTTTCTCCACCTCCACCTTCCTCTCGTGACTTTCGCTTATCATTTTTTCGCCCTTCCCGCCGGTTGTCACCCCCTTAGCTGCATGTCGCAACCTCTCGTAGTACCGCCCCCCTGTGGAATACGAGGCCGCGAGGTTGATTTCTTTAGACTTTCTTTTGGTTGAAACACAATCTAGACGGACCTTTGTCATCTCCGCAGAATTCCCCCCTATAGTTTCTACATTCCATTCTGGAGACGGAGCGCTTTCGTGCTCCCGTCGTTTTTCCAGAGCCCCCCAGTCTTTTGTGCAACGTGACGGCCCTCCAATAGTCGCTCGTAATAACCCTCTTCCCGGCACTGATCCTGACGAGACAGACTACTGTCCGATTCTTTTCTTATTGGTCACGTCCGTTTTGCACAGACTTCGAGTCTATTAAGTCCTGTAACACGCGTGTACGCTGATCCCATAGGCTACTCCGTCTTCGGAACGACTCGAACTAGCAGCCTGGACCTGGAGACTATATTTTTCTCTCCTCCGTGTTTTTTCGACTTTTTTTTACGCGTTTCCCCGTTTTGCAGTGCAATGTCGTGCCCCGAAGTTTTCGGCAAATTAAGTCGGCTCTCTCGGCTCCCCCTTAATCTCAGACTTTTTTTTTTTATAATAGCCCGTGATGTTTAGCGCGTTGTTACCAAATCAACTTTTTTTGAAATTCCGCGGTCTACTCCCCCGCGTGCAATGTTTCCCTCAGGGATGAAGCGTGTCTTTGACCGCGTTGAAGTTTCATATTCGATTTCTCGTCAAGCGGTTTTTAACGCTCTCCCGCCCCAATCGTTTTCTCCGGGTCTTTCAGAAACGAGCTTTCGCATGCACGACGCTGTCCACTCCTGATTTTTTTGATTGAATAACTTTCCCCGAAATATGAATAGCTTCTCCTTCCTCTCCCCGTGACGCACCGAGGATGTTCCCCCTAAAACCATTTAACCTCACCACGCAGGACGTGCGCGACTTCCAACTATGACCTACTTTTTAATCTACTGTAACTATTCTTTTTTAGACCTTTTGCCCTCTTGCGAGTCTCCCTCTGGTACTCAGCTGGTTTATAACCTTTCAAGCATTATCGCTGACTCCTGCCTAATGTGTGCGTTCTACGATCAATTCCTCTATTCTTTGTTTTTGTGTCACCCCACCGCGAGTCCGCCTGGCTATCATGTGACCACTTTTACTTTTTTTTTTTTATTAGCACCTATTCCTTTTGCGTTGCACTGTGCGTATCGGAGTTTCTTTCACTGGACCTTTTCGGCCCCCCAAAGGACTACCCATTTGTTGTTGTCTGTCTGTCTTTTTTCTTCTTTCCTACTCCCCTCCATGTTTTTCTTGTTTTTAGCGAGAGTTGTAGCCGCTCCCCCCGTGTGTTGCTGCACACGGGGTCCACACCAATTTTTTCTGTCCCCCCACCGCGGTGCCCA
>Ga0179593_1446416_pt1 | contig 20986 bp, 14 predicted proteins | sample CZODoug2_1_08_16_FD_185931 | JGI IMG/M metagenome (GOLD analysis project Ga0179593, IMG submission 185931) | Vadose zone soil fungal communities from Angelo Coast Range Reserve, California, USA - CZODoug2_1_08_16fungal (PacBio error correction) | ecosystem: Environmental > Terrestrial > Soil >... | reverse complement strand
TTTTCCTCCGGAGGGGAGATCTCCGTTACAGGTTTCCCCCTTCTTCCGCCCCTGCCTTTGGAGATCCTTACCTTCCAACGTGTTGATTATCCCCGAGAAGCGTGCTTGGTCATCAGTTTTTCTCGTATACTCCTTGTTCTGCAGGCGTTTTCCCCTTCTTCTTTACCCCGCAGTTTTTCCTAGTTTTTTCTCTACTGAGGGCCAATCGATGGCCTTGTTATCCCTGGTCGCTCTTTTCTGATTAACGTCGAGTTCCTACTTGGCGTTCGTAAGTCAATGTTATTAGATTCGCGTCTGTCCGTCTATGGGCCTTGATTCAATTTGGCGACACCGAGAGTTTACCTTCATCGTTGCCGCTATTCTCCCTGAGTTCGATCTAGAACCCCTCCGACGTTCTGGAGCCGGAAGACCCCAACTTCTTTTTCTTGGAGTAATGCCGCCCCAGATTTGAAGTAAAGCCACTTCCTCGTCACCAGGAATAACCCCGTCTGAAGTCCTGCGGTCGCTTGCCTCTATAATGGCGGTTAGCTATGCTTTTTTTTGAATTTTTGTAGCTTTGACCTCAGTCTTTAACTTGAGCAAAGCATCTCCTCCTCTCCCGTCCAAAGATACGGATACTCGTTTGAGGGGGGCAAATGATTCCCCAGTGAACCGTAGTCTTCCGATGTTCAAGTTCACCTACCACTCTTCCCTCTTTTTCCCTCCCGGCTCAGGGGAAAGACTTTAGCTTGGTTAATGTACGACGGACTCGCCATTGATTCTCTTACTTTCCCACAATTTCCCTCCCTTTCTCGGTAATGCCCCTTCCGTTTGAAAGTTCCCCACAACGTTCCTCTTTCTCTTCCCTCACCTTTCGAGATGTAAACCGAGCATTATTACACCAGATGGAGCTCGACCTGTCGTCTAACCTTTTCTCGGCAGATCCCAATAAACGCCTTTTGAAAACACCACTTTTGTCTCCCCAGAAGTCTTGCGACTTCTTTATCCTGTTATACTGAGATAAGTAGTACAGATTCCTCCCAAACCCTCAGCTGTCTTCGTCCTTTTGGTAGTCCGGTGACCCCCCCCTCCCCCCCCCGCGCGCCCCGCATTTACCTGCACTTCCCCCTTTCCCTCCCCTCGCTCCTGAAGTCTAAGAAAAACCTGACCTCTTTTGCCAATAAGAAGGCCGAGCGGGCCAGATTTCTTCTGATGATTATGAGCCCAAGGAGCTTGGTTCGAGGCCTCTTGGATTTTTCCTTCCCTCTTCTCTACCTCTTCAAGCGCCCATGTTTTTGCTGCGCGATTCAGTATTATATTTTTTTGGTATAGACCCCCTTTCATGACTCATTGATACTGCGGCCTTTGTTTAGTTCATCGACGCCTCCCCCCTCCCTCAGTGGAAAAAGAACTATTACTTTTTTTCTCTCGCACCCTATCAGACCCATGACGCCCTTGCCTCCTAGTTAATCTTTTTTCCCGCACCAAGAAAAACGGATCTCCAAGAGAACCTCCATCTCGCAATTCCCCGTCCTCCCGTTAATTATGTTTTTTTATAACCCCCAGCGTGAATTCGTCTTTGTCCGTTAAACCCCAGCTACCTAAAGTGCTTATTTTTCGCGATTCCATTCCGTAACCTGCCCTTATTCCGTTCACCCCCCCGTCTCGTCGTCTCTCAGGTTGTCGCAATTCACATGTTTCTATGCTCCCCCCCGGTAGTCCGAGCGAAATTCCTCGCCCCCCCCAGGACACTTTCTCCCAACCGTGGCCGAATAAACATCGACTCTTCCAAGACTTACCCATAGGGTTTGACCAAAATAGCCAGAAAATCTATCTCGTCACGCGGGAGACTCTTCCCCCCCTCTTTTAACGCCAAACAAAGGAAATATTACTTCGCTCGGCTTCGTTTTTTTCCCGTGGTGCGTAAGGGCCCCCCCCCCCCCCCTTTTCTGACCTGTGATCTGTCTCTCCCCCCTTTTCAATCCCAAGACCCTCCCCCTTTTGATTGCTTTCTGGAGTTTCATCCTTTTCCTTACGAACTGCGACCGCCACGTTCTCCTATCCCTGTCTAATTTCCTCCTGGTCCCTAGTTCTCGACTGGATGTACCCAGTCCCCCTCCCTTCTCTCTTTTTGCCCTCCCCGTAATGACTATACCACCTTCGTTTCTAAGGTCTCCCACAGAAAGCTTACCAACCGAAGTCGTTTAACGTCTCTTCCGCCCCGTTCGAAGCCCCCCCCCCCGGCGTCTTTAAAGTGGAATTCATATTCCTTCTTTCCCCACCTAATCAAGCTAGTATTCAGGCTCGGGTGTTTTGCCCCTCGCACCAGTTGCCCGGCAGGCTCTTTCCCCGCTCAGTTATTGAGAAGGCTGATAACCTTTGCTTTTTTTTTTTTACCTCGAAAACTTTCCTAAGTTCCCCCCCAAACCCCCCCCCTCTTTAGAAGTCCCTTTGCGGTCCCGCAACCTTTGATCCTTCCGCGTGCCTGAGGTCCCCAGAGCATCGTCTTCCTTAGAAGAGGTTGCTCCGTGGGCTCGTGTGGTCAGTGCAGCAAAATTCGTTTTCGCTGCATGTTTTTTCTTAGGTTCCTTTATTCCATACACGCCTCTCCCCCCTAAAAGCCTCCTCCGTTAAGCAAGACGCTTCCTCCCCCTCCCCAGTCGACCACTCGTGAGTGGGGAAGGCATTCGATTTAGATTCGCAAAGCTTCATTTTATGAGATCTCCCCCTCATCTATCAGATTCACGTGTTGACTTCTTCCCGTCTAACCCCTTCCTGTTCCGCAGCTTACCCTTTACAAAGACCATCTGGATTGGCCGTTAAAGCTGTTTCCCCTGACCCTCTTTCGTGAGTCCGCAAACGAATTCGCCTCCCCCTTCCTGACACTGATAGCTTTCCCTCCTTCCGGTGGAAGTCCGGTCTGACCGATTTGTTTTTTCGGATGGTGGGCGCGTTAGAGTCTAGCCGGACCTCTCCCGAGTTGGCCTCATCTTGGTCCTTTCCCTCTCGTACTACCTGAGACGTGGGATTTTTTTTCCGAGTTTTATTGGTTTCTTTCTTGTCCCCCTCCACCCCCGGCGACCCCTTGCTAGTCGGCCTCCCCCCTTTCCTAATTTCGTAAGATGTTAAAACAAACTTGTTTTTTCTTCCCTTTTTCCCCCCCCGTTCCTCCACAACACCAGACCCTTAGGACATCAGTGCTTGACCTTACGCCGTCAAATTTCAGTCCTTTTCTTGTGGGCAGGTGAGCCCCTGGACGTTCTTCGTTGGATTTAACTTTCGTTTGGTATACGTCTAACTCCCGCTCGTACCCTCGCATCCCCTTCAGACTGGAACGACCCACGCGCGAACAGTTGAATTTCGAGCTCGCGAGCTCCTTACGGTCCCCTTCTGCCCTCCTACATGAGAGAGTGGATGGTTCTTGGTATTGTCATTTTTTTTTCTTTTGGGCTGGGCTCGACCCATCTCTTTTTCATTTGTGTTTTGAGAGCATGTGTCGGAGCAAGCCCTCACCCAGGACCATGAAGACATGTTCGCCTTCCCCTTCCCCCATCCCCCTTTTCTTCTTCATCGTCTGTGCACAGCTCTTGCAGATTCGGCGAGCATCTTAATTTTTTTTTTTGGTTCGTTTTTTTCCTTTTTCTGAAACCGAGAGTTTGGTCTTGCTAGACCTGTAGACCGTCGGTTCGATCTGTCCGATCAGAAGGTATGTCGGTTTTTTTTCGTAACCCCCTCCCCCCACCCTCCCACTATTCGACTTTTACTTCACAGTTGATTTTTTTTTCGGTTTTTTAAGTTACATGTCTTTTTTTTTCGGACAGTAGCGGTGTCGACTATGTCCCCGGGTGTTAGAAACTCTTTCCTCTTTCTTTCTGGACCTGTTTTCTTCCGATTTATAGTTCCCTTCCCCCTTTTTTGATCCCTCAGCAAAAAGTTAATACTTTAGTTAGACGCATTTCCTCAGTGGTCTTCTGCCATCCACTTTGATTTTACAGTTGCTTCTCCCTCGGGCTCGGGGACGGCTGATTATCGTATCCTCTACAACCCTCAGACTTTTTTTTTCACACTAGATAAACTCCTTGACGTTGCAGGATTCCCTTCCGCCGACCCTCATTCAGTTAGAAGGCGCAAGTCGTTGCGGACTCCTGTAGCTGATTTTTTCTGAACGAGCTGAAAGCCGACTTGTTTTCCCCTTTTTTTTCAGTAACAGGTATGTTTCGGCCTTCGGGCGAAGGGAAGAAGCAAGTTTCCCCCGATATTGAAATACCTATCTCGGGTCGAAAATTTTAGCAGTCCGAACCTCGACCATTCCCCTCTAGTTACCCTTTTGTCCTCAAATGTTTGTTTATCCAGAGTCGGCGTTGAGGGCTCCTATTGCGATTTGAAAGAGGAACAGAGAGATTTTCTCAGGGACGAGGCTTGTCCTTTTCCTCACCCAGAGAAAGGGTGCCGACGCGGCTGACGGAACCTTAGACGATCGTGAAATCCTCGTCGCTGTAGAAGACTGACTTCCTCCTTTCTCCACTTGGACGAGTACATTTACGCTTTTCAGTTTTTTTTGTGGTGTTTCGGATTTCGGACAGGGTTAGGGAGGGTACGGTCCGTTCCAACTTCGGCATTGATAAACTGATATGCCCCCCTCTAAACCGTTTCTTCAGTCTTGCACACTTCGAAGGCACGTTGCGTGTCCCACCAGTTCATTTTTGAGCTGCCTTTTTCCAATGACCTCTTCAGTAGAGGAAGGCCCTTCCACTCCCTCTGTTGTTGCCATGGAGAGATAATAGTCCCTCGGGTGTGACTTTTGCTAGCTTTTCCGTAGACACGCCCTATGATCTGCTATGACGGGCTGTAGCTGCATACTTCTCCCCATCCTCTTCTGGTACATCCCCCCCTCCGACCCGCGGATTCGGAGGAATCCACTTAGTCAAGAGGCGTAGTCGCCTAGTTCTGAAGTTCGCATCCCCTGCGTTATGGCTCCTTGCGTGGCCGTTTTTTCTTGGCACGAACCGTGTTGATCCCCCCCGCATTGCTACACGGTTTTTCTCCCTTTGAATGCTTTCCCTCAAAACTCAGATGCAGTATGGCGTGGTTTCGTTCCGTCGTTTAATAAGTAGCCCGAGTTACTCGCGAGCTCGTTAGTTCTATGTGGTCCCTCTTTTTTCGTCTTTAACCTTCGGATTGTTAGGTTCTCGTAGGTTTTTGAACCCTTTTTCCCCCGATTTTGAGTAGGTTAGCCCCAGATCAGCCCGTTGCCAGCCCCATTCTTCCCCCGAAGGTTTAAGGGCGCAAGCGGCCTAGAACGCCGATCAGTTTTTTTTTTCCCTTCCGCGTTTAGTAAGGCCTTCTGCTGTTGTCCTGATTCTTTAGTTGTCGGGTTATCAAAATTAGAGCATCAGCTCTTTTCTTTTGTCCTCAAGGCACGCAGCCTTGGGCCTGAGGTCCTAGATGTCGGGGACCTCTTTGAAGCAGCAGGATTTTTAGTTTCTTTATCAGTCGTTTTGATTCTTCGGAAGGAGGCGTTTTCGCAACTTCTTTGGAATGGAAGGCATTTCCTTTTGTTTTCTTGTTAGCCTTCTGTTCTGAGAGGATTCCTCTATTCGCCTTGCTGACCTCCTCCGTAGACGACGCAAGGTGTCCGATTCTTTATGACCAACCCAGGAATGACGATCCCAGTCTTTGACTAATTGCGTAGATTTGTTCACCTTAAGATTTCCCTCTAAGATTGATCTATTAACGATGCAGACCGTCTCATTTATATCCTCTCCCTAAAGGCCGAAGTCCCTGGGGCCCCCCCATTCTCTGTGTCGGACGGATTCTCCTTCCTTCCCTTAAGCTTCTTTTTCGTAGAAGGACGAGCCTCTCCCCCCCTCTCCCTAACTGAAAGTGTGTGTTGAGGTTTTTTTTTCGGTTAGCCTTGTCCCCTAGACCGTTGAAAAGGACAGGCTCGGGGTCGGGTGTCCCCCTCTCCGACGAAGTCGATCTCTGGGATCCTATTACAGTCACAGCTCCCCCTTCGCCGGCACTCTTCGACAATCGCGAGTGATGTACACGTCTAGAGACACAGGTTGTAGAACATTTTCCCCTCCTTCCAGTTCCCCCGGACACCTTCCCTCTTCCTGATTGCCCAGAGTAAAGCCTTCTTGTGTAAGTATAGCTTTTCCCCGTTTGATGCTTCCCGTCTTGAAGAGTGTCTTACTTACTTGGGTTTCACAGGCCGACGAGCCGCGGTTGTTCCTAGTCCTTTTCCCCCCAGTATCTCTGACGCGTTGACCTTTTTCCTTTCGGCACTCTTCCCCTTCGGTTCTCTTCCAATGAACGTTTGCTGTCGGCCTTTGCAAGGTATCAAGTCCGACGTTCTTAGGTAGTTCATTTTATGTGACGGAGAGGTATCCCTTTCTCGGCGGGGATCAAGGTGCAATCCGTCCTTGAACGGCTCCGTAGTCCAAAGTGACCCCGCTCACAACGCGGCCCCTTCCGTCCCTTAATTCTTTTGTGTCGGGTCTATGACCCTTCTCTCGAGGCCAGTCGTGGTGTTGGAGGCTTCCCCACTCGGTCAGCGGGTGCGGCGGCGCGACTTCTGCCGGGGGTAGAGATAGCACGCCTTTTCTCCGCGCGAAGAGGTTTCCGATCTGTTCTCGGCGGAGTCTTTATCTTTCCTCAAGATTTTTCTACCCCTGAAGCACACTTGAAAGCCCGTCTGGTCCGTTGTCTTTTCAGATAGAACCAGGTAACCCGGCGACGCCAGGCCCTCTCTGTCCCTTTATAATTTTCAACAAAATCCCATTTTATTCTTTTAGTGGAAAGGATATTACTCCCCCTCCTGGCTCCAGTGGACCGGTCGAAGCCGCATACGTGCTAAGCCCCCCTAGCACGATTTTCCAGATTCCCCCGTTCAGAAAGGTCCCCCCCTCGCTCGTGATGCATCACGCCACATTAGTTTTTAAGTATTTTAGGCACGAGACCTATTATGGAGGGCCCCTGGCACTAAGATCGCCCCCTACGTTCTTCCCATCCTTCTTTACAATAATCCAAGTTGAGCCCTGATGTCTCGGGGTGAGATCGTCGGTTCCTTTCCCCCCCCCTCAATGGATAGGGTCGCTCTACCTCTATGACTTCCTCAGAGGTTTAGTAGTATTCTAAGATTTCGAGGTTCTTTTGCGTTTCATCTTTATCGGTAGGATCGCCTCGGGCGTTGAGTTCCCTGGTCCTTGGGTAAATCAGGTTTCCGCGTTTTTTTTTTTCATTCCGTTAACGTCTCCTTCCCCTCCGTCGACCCCTTTGGTTTCGAGTTTCTGAAGGGCAGACCCCTTCTGCCATCTTTCCGGAGTGGACCGATTCGTCCCCCCCGTCTCGACGACTCCTTCCGCCAACCGATCTTACCAATTCGTCCCTGAGCGGTGAGAAAGGAGTTAGCGGCTCGCGCGCCTTCCCTCTTCCTCCCCGGGAGAACATCGCCGATGGTTTTTCCCCCAGACGCACCCCCCTATGATGGGACCTCGCACGCCTGTTAACTACCAAGGCCCCGACGAGTCCATTGATGGGTAGCTTTCCAGCGTGATACTGGAGTCTACTCTGAGTCGTAGCCCTTGCAACTCCTGATTGTTCACGGATCCTCCCCCGTCACTTATAATCGACTACCGCCTGATCCAGGATAGCGGGATGCGGATAGGTCTGGTTCATTGCTGGATCCTCTCTTAACGGCCGGAACAGACTTGTCCGTTTTTCCTGACCCTCACCTGTTTACATGAAAGCGCAAGTTGCTATTCCTCTTTCGTCTTTCCCTGTACAGAAGTGACCCCCTCCAATCGACGTGTCTGCCTTTTTACCCCACCCCTGGACTAAATACCCTCGCAAGCCCAGGTCACGTCAAACAAGTTTTTTCCAGTTAGGCAACCTAAGGCGGCCCCGCGTTTAAAAAGCCGGCCCCTTTTTTTTTTCGTTTTTGGGATTACACCCTCTTTTTTTACGCTATTCAACTGAGGATCAAACTGTGACCGTACCCTCCCCCCTCGTCAACTGTGGCACCTACCTGCCTTACTCCCGTAGGGACGCTGTTACGGTTTCCCTCGCGCAGCGTTACCGCTTTCTGGTTTCTTCGCTAGAAATTCCCACGAGTCCTTCCATGTTTTTTTTCTCGGTTGTCGCCGGCGGACCCATGAAAAGATAAGACCTTTTCATGGCTCTCCCCTTGAAGGCTCGACTAGCTGGCCGTCTACTCCCTCCAGTTTCCTCTCGGAATACGCCGACACTCTCGATGGAAAGGTAGGGTAACTTTTTTTTGTTTGACGGTCATTCTGGAAGGAGCCTCCTCGCGTTTGAATAGTCTCTCAGTCTTTTACCCATCGGCCTTCCCCCTTTACTCCCGCAGGATCTTTTTCACATGATTTTTCCAGAGTGTTTTTGCTGCATCCCATCTCGACAGTCCTGATATTTTTCTCCTTGGCGCCCAGGAGAGGACTCCTCAGTCCACATTGCATTCGGACCACACTCAAGTGACCTTCCTTGAATCCAACCTGCCGAAAACGCCGCCCTGACCCCCCGACGGACAATTCTCCCCTAGCCAGCTCTCCCCCAGCTTCCGGCAATCTCCAGACCCCATCTCTCTAAGTCCTTCTTGCTACTGGATATGATAACTTCTGAAATGCTTTTTGCCCCGAACCCAGTCAACACACGTGCCCTTCCAGTCCCTCTCACATGCATCCTATCCGTCGGACGGTACCACACCCGGATTTTTAGCCGCTTTTTCTCCCTTAACCTTCTGGTTATTCGGCTCCTTTCTATCTCGTCCCACCTCCTCGGGAACACCCAATAGGCCCCCCCTTTTAGCAACCATTTTCACCTGGGAAAAATTCGCCTTGGCCAGAACCTCTTCCTTGTTTCCCAAAACTCCCGAACCATCGTCTCTTTCACCTTTCCCTACGATCCAAACGACGGCCCTGTAAAAAACAGCCCCTTATTCCCTTTTTGTTTAAGTAACCGTATGCCCACCTGGGGACCTGAACTTCCCTCAGCCCCCCTCTATTCGGCCCCCCCAGAAGGCCCTCCTCTCCAGACGTCTTTCTAAAGCCAGAACATACGTCCTCCCCTCCTGTGACTAAAGCCCTTATCCTGCGAAGGTGCCAAGCGTTTCCCCCCCGACTTTTTGTACCTAGATGAGATGAGTTGCCCCCTTTGCCTCGCCCGAACCCCCTCCTCTTGATACTTTACAAACGGTCAGTTTTTTCAACCTCCCGCCTGGACAAGGACTTCGCCGATATCCCGGAGAAAGGTTAGAGAACACAGGCGGGTGAAATTTTTTTACCCTCTCCGGTAGGTATTTACCAGCTCAGTCCAGGCGACCTGGGGTCCACTAGTGCACCAGGGACGGCGCGGCTTCTTGTCCGACTCACTCTCTGGAGATGAGACCGCCTTCCGGTTTGTTCGGACTACAGAATCCCCTTTACTCCGCTTCGAACCCCACAACCACACTTTGAGGACTTCCCCTTTGACCTTTAGTTCAACCGGTTTAGGTTTCCGTCTAGACAGACGGCTGAACCGCTCGGTAGACGGTGCGTAGCCTCTTCGGTGCGCCTGTTTTGGTGCGCCGGCCGCCCCCTTTAGACAGGCCTACATCGCCGTTAATTCTTTACAAGATAATTGTTTAGTCCAGTCCCCTCACCTCTGATGAACGACAAGCTCCAATTGGCTTGCCATCTTCTCCGAACACAATGGTCTGTCCCGTGTAGAATGCCCTCTGTCTTTCTGAATCTTACTTAGCCCCCTACTTCCCCCGGTGGCCCTCTTTTCCCCCTTCTCACAGTCCCAGGTGCGAGCGAACTTTTACGTTTTACCCGACTTCCCACGGACGGGTGCAGTTAAATCCCGTTTCCGTCCCACGGAGTGAGGTACCCAGCGCCCGACAAGGCTAAGTTGCGTTTCCATCTTCCTCCCTTCCTGAATTTTTGCTCGAGTTGCGCCGCGAGGCTTTGGGTCCTCCTTGTCAAGATTCGTCGCTCGAGTCAGTGCTACGACTTTGCACCTTCGCCGATTGGATTTCCCCCCCCCGACTGAGGTTTCGTCCTATCCCTTGCGGCCCATCCCGTTTTTCTGTTATAGTGGCGACAGATCCCCCGGCTTCTCACCCAGGTCATAACATATTTCGTCAAGGCTTGTTTCCCCCCCGTTTTTTTCTGCCTTGATCGCCTACACCGTATCCTCCTCCCCACGGAAAACTACCTTCCATCTTTTTTTCTTTGACCCTTACTCAAGCCCCCCTTTTTTTCCAGGTCCGATCGGTTGTTAGGAGCAGCCCACTGACGTACCTCTGCGGATCGTCAATTCTCCGCTTCCTTGGTACCGGCGTCTCTTCTCCCCCCCTTTGTATAGAGACCATATCTCTTTCCCGGTTCATACGGACTACGATAGAATCTCAGCTCCGAGATCCCTCTACCCTGCTCTTCACAGACCTTCTTCTGTCTCTTTCGGATTTCTGGCTTTGCTGCTCATTTCTTCCTGTTGCCTTTTTGCGTTGCCGAACTTGTTTTTGTTGAGAGAATTTTTTAGTGAGCACCCTCCATGCCCATGAAGATTTCATGCCCAGTTCCCCCCCTCCCCTTTTTCAGTCGTCCTTTGCAGCGCGAGCTTTTCTCTTCGGCTATCCTTCTCCTAACGTTTTTTCGCTGCGGGTCTTCGTCCTTGCCCAATTGAAGAGATTTTTGTTCTTCTCTTTTTCTCAGCCGATTAGCCCCCTTTTTCTGTGAGATGAATACCTCCCTTGATGTCGTCCTTGGGGCTCACTGCACCAGTCCACCCCTTCGCCCTTACTGTTTTTGACGGCGTACGGTGTCCCCTCGTTGCTGTCCTGTTAGGCCTTTCGTGTTCTGCAGTCAGCAGTTCCCCTGACCTGAACAGTTTTTTTCGAACAGCTTTCCTGATCTTGAGTCCCCCTTTGTAGTCCGACTTGAGCATGTCGTCCGGTGGTGGATACAGAACTCACCTCCTCAGCATGCGAGACTATGTCGCGCCCCTCCCCTCCGGGTCCCCTGGTACCCTGGTCTTCTCCCCTATTTCTCGTTTTTCGTACGAAGCGTTTAAAACTTCCGCAACCAGCTCGAGGTTCAATCTCTCAAATCCCTTGGACGGACGTCTCTCCCCTCTTTCCTTTTCCTTCGCGCCGAAGTCGTTGCTGGACCCCGTCCCTCTCTTGTTCTGAGCCCGAGCTTCACTCCGTTCGATTGAAGTCTTGCCGTAACGGCCCCCGGGTTTTTTAAGCAAGTTGGACTCATCTCCCCTTTTTCCTTTCTCTCTCCTTCTCCCGAAGTCGCAGTTTTCTCCACAGTTCCATCCCCTTTTTTCGAGCTGTTCAAGCTGCTGCTTTTGTCTTATTATTGATGACGGAGTTTGTTGAGTCTTTGGTTCCTCCGGACAGATCTCTGGTCGCTGGGCTTGAGATTTTTTACGTTGCGAAAAAGACAACTGCTTCCAGATTCTCCTGCACCACGGAGCATTTTCTCTTTGCCCTCTCAGGCATAGGTCTAATCCAGTAAAGTTTTGAATTCTGTTCCACTTTTGTATTCGTTTTTGTTTTTTTTCTCGATTCTGCCCTTTTTAGGGCGTTCGTTCCCCCCTCCTCAACCGGTCAAAGATCTCCCGGATCTGACCTTCTTTCCATAGTGGCTTCTTTCCCACCATCAAGCGGCCAGTTTGGAGAGTTCCCACCCCACAAGGTCGCGCTGGTTCCTCTTTGTACTTCTGGAATTTCCCTATCCGTTTATGAAGGCCAAGTACGCCTTTTTTGGGGGGGTTCCTAAATGGCTCCGCGTCTTTGTCCGGAGGTCTTTCGTTACTGCACGACCGCTTTCTTTAGTTCATTGTCTTTTACGTTTTTTTTTTTTTTATTTATCAGACTCCTTGGACGACCCCTTTCTGGTACATCCATTCCAGCTGCGGGTCCCTTTTCGTAAGTCGACATTACTTTCGTTCGAGTGGCTTTCCGTTTGGCCCAGTTCAGTCCGACAGCTTTTCGTGGACTTCTAGACCTAATAGGGGGCTGAGCACACGATCCTTCAGACCCTGGTCCCGGTGTTTAAGGGGGTTTGGGCCTTTGGGTTTCGTGGGGACCTTAGTTTCCGCCTGCGGAACTTTCACCCCCTCGCTTTTTTTGAATTTGCGGTGTGTACTTGTGGTTGATAGTACTGTGACCGTCTCGTTTTCGGGGGACCAACTGATGGTCCTTGAGGGCCGCCTATTTTTTTGTGGTGGGTTTTTTTTTTGATGAAGTTTTCCGAATTTTCGACAAGTGCTGTTGTCGAGCCTCTTCCCGCCCCCCTTCGCCGATCCCCCGCATTTTTCTTTTGACAGCGGCGAGAACGCCCCTTTATAAGGGGTTTTCCAGTCTTACTTTCAATTCCTTAATGGATATGATGGATCCCCCCGCTCCGTGGTTCATGTCCCACAGTTACCTCCTTAAGCGCTTTTCTTTTGCTCCCCCCAGTCACGGCATTTTCAGCGGCCTTAGCTGCTATTCGAGGTGCCCTTTTGTTGCAAAAAGGTCAGTTGAGTCCCCTATCAGCTGTTCCCTTTTACGGAGTGATGTCTGCTTTTGGTTCATTTCCGTAGTTTCTTGGTGGCAAGGACGCGCTTGCTTAATCCCTGCGTGCTTCTTTAGTCATTTTTCGTCCCCCGCCCCGCCCCTTATTTTCCCTTCCCCCCCTTCAGGACTGCGTTATGCGATGTCACCCCCTCCTGCTTTCTCCCCTTGCGTGCATCTCGCGTCGCCTTTTTCACATTCCATTTCTCCTCCGCTGTAGGAGACTCCCCTCGGCACCTCGCCCCGCCACCCTTCTAATCACTAAAGGCAGGTCCTAAAGCGTTCTTGCCCTTCCTTAGTGTCGGTTATCTCCTCTGGCTTCCTCGGATTTTCGGATGAATGCATCTCTCCTCCTCTCAGGCCTCCTCCTTTCCTTGTTCTTGCGGGTCTCGCTTTTGTGGATTAAGCCGTCGCCCATGGCCCAGTTGAAAGTTCCAGTTTTTGTGGTATTCCTGAGCTCTCTTTCTCGCCGTCCAGGACACCTTCCATAGGTCTCCGTCATTCTGCGCCACAGGTGGTGAACTTGCGGGGGATAACTAGTCTAGCCCTTGTGTAAGATTCTCGGGTGAGCCCTGGACCGCGTTTAATTCAACCTTTCCAGATGCTTTTGCGTACGACCGCCGGTCGGGGCAGTCCCTACGGGAACTGTGGACCTTTCCAGGTATTAAGCGTGATTTTTCAGTATTGGTTGGGAAACCCAGGTCCCTGAATGAGCTATTCTTGGCTTACACCCCCTATGAAATGACCCAGATCTAGCCCTTCTTGCAACCAGTATCGTTTTCCCGAAAAGTCCGCCCCTAGGTGTCCCCAAACTCCCCTGATTGACTGCAGTGTTTTCCTTCACTCGACAGCCTCTAACGTTGACGCAAGAATATATCTGTTCCTTCGTAAGGCGTTCTGAGTTCGGGTCGCCGGGAACCCGCTTCATCACTTCGTGGCCGTCCCTCTTCGAACCATCATTCAACCGCGTCAGTCTACGAATGTATGATGGATGGGTATTCCTTCAGACCATCTTCTTGACTACGTGTTTTCGTTCTGTTAAACCCAGTTTCGGATGGTCGTCCTTCCTACTTGACGGCTCTTGGTTAGAGATGACAAGAAATACTCCCTTTTGTTCCCTCTAGGGGGACTTCCTTTAGCAGGGAACTCCATCGTCCCTCCCCTCGTTGAAGACCCATGACGTGCTAAATCAGTCGGCCTCCTTAGCTTTTCAACTCGTTTTTCCCCAGGATACTCCTTGAAGTTATTACTAACCCATCGGTCCCCCCCTGCGCCTTTCCCTCATGCCATGACCTCCTTTCATCATCACCCGGTCTATAGGAGAAATACTCCTTTTTCAAGGCAAATGATAGTGATACTACCGCGCTGAGGAGGTCAGAGTTCTAGTCCCCGAGCCGAGGCTTCTTTTTTCCCCGTTCCAACGTCCTTCACCCTCCTGCTTACATTCTTCTTCCTATCCCCTAATAGAAGTTGTTTTGTGAGGAGATGTACCGTCTGTTTCCTATTAGTCTTAGGGATTCACTAAGCCTTCGTTCTGTTGCTTTCGAATAGAAATTAACCTCTGCGCTTTTATTCTTTCATGATAGAGGGCTAGGAATGGAGATGGTATTCATCCCTCCCAGGCTTGAGCGTTTTTTTATGCTTAAAGTGTTTTCCCGGCAGTGGCGATGGGTCCCTTCAAGAAGGGACAGAATATTGCTGTAGTTCTCTGGAGGCCCGGAGAGCTTCTCCCTCTTCCGTAGTTCGAACTTATGTAGATTTTGGAGGCTAGTTTGCCCTTTTGTCCGACGGCCGCCGGCGCCCCTCGCGGACCAAAAGCCCCCGTCGATGGGGGGGGGGTGTGCTCCAGGCTTCGTCTTAGAAAACCGATCCCCTTTCTCCACTGGAATCAAACTTCCCGCGCTGTTTAGCCTCCCTCCAACAGCTGGCAGCAAAGCCTTGCCGGTATCGAACCCTCCCAACCCTACTCTGTTTTTTTCCTGCGGAGCTTCATCTTGGCCTTCTTTTCATAGCCTTCTTTCCGCAGGCCCTTTTAGACTATCCCCCTGAGAGCCCAAGATAAGAGACTACCCGTATACCCAGCCCCTGCTTTCTGCTGAGTGTGGATTTGACTGTGCCTGCGCCTGATCCCGGGCCTTCCCTGTCTTTCCAAAGGACGGGATTTTTTACATTCCCCCCTAGAACCCCCTTTTTTAAGACCTTTCTATCTTTTTGGACTGGTTCATTTCTCCTTTTAAGAAACCGCTCTTCGGACCAAAACCATACCCCCTACCTCCCGATCGTCAATCCATGAAGGCCTTCCCCAGTTCTGTCCTCTTACTGTTCACAAGACGGCAGGTCGCTGTTTTTCCCAGAATGGCCCCGAGTCCTTTTTAATGAAACCCCTGATTTGCCTACACCCGGACCCGGCCAGAACATCACTGTTCTCAGGTGAAACGACCTTTGTCCCCCAGAGCCTTCAAAGGTCTCTCCTAAAGGACATTCTCTTTTCTGTTTTTTGAGCTTTTCTGGACGTCGTTTCCTCTGCTCGGCTCAGCTCCGAACCAGACCACCCGATGAATGGCCTGTAGAATGAGTAGTAGAAATTCTTCCACCCTAAAACCGACTTTTCCCCCCCCTTTAGCCTGGGCCTTCGTCGGCCATTCAATCGTCCGCTTCTTGCCGTCCTAATAATGATTGAAAGCCTCTTACCCGCAGACAATACTCGCGCAAGGAAGAGTCCTGGCTCCGAGTTGAAGTCTGGATTATTTCTGAGTACGGCGTCTTGGCCGAGGCCCCGCCTTTAATCTTTCTCCCCTATTAATCACTAGGACGGTTGACCCCCTCTGAAGAGTTTATCCCTTTACCCGATTTTGCTGGTTGTACTTCTCATCGCGTACTGCCTAGACATTTTCTATCCCTTAGCCATCTGAGAGATTGCTTCCTCCCCTCAAGAAGTTTCTCCCCCCCCCCTCAATCATCTCTCCTGCCATCCATACCCAATAACTTCTTCCCTCCCCCCACTCCCGCCCCACTCGCCCCCTACGCCCTAATTCCTGAGCAAAACCCTTGCCTTTTTTGTCAACACTCTGGCTTCTTCCCATAGCCAGCCCTCCGACTCACGGCCCCCGACTCTCTTCTACTGCAGCCCTAAAAACTCTTTGTTCCTTGCGTCGATTGTGGCCATGCCCCGGAGCAAGACTAGATCAAGACTCCTCACATTGCTTACTCTGACTTCGGGATCCGGGGGAACACCCCCTTCTAGGCTGGCAGCTTCTAAGTATTTTCTTAAAACGGCGTTGTTTTTCCCTTTAGTGTAGGCTTCGTAACACTAATCCATAGTTTTCCCAAGATTTAACGGCCCCAAGTCCTTCTTCCGTTTACATCGGTGGCACCTCTCAGCTCGCTCGTCCTTGCGACGTATAACGGTCTTCCCACCTTTTTGTCGTTGCCTCTTTTCCCTGTCCCTGCTTTCCGCCCCCCGAGTCGGCTTTACCGCTCCTCGCTGGCGACTGCTCCTTCTCTTTGTTTTTTCTTTTCGCCTCCTGCCTGCTCTTTCTGCTTTCCCGCCACTTGGCTTTCGTCTGCTGCCAACCACCCCCCCCCCTTGTTTCTCCCTTCTCTCTAACACCGCTCCCAGCCTGCCTTTTTCCAGAGAAGGCCACCCCACCTCCTCCTCGCTTTAAAGCCACCCAACGTCCCATACATCACAATGAGAGCAAAAGGAGTAGGTGAACTTCCCCTTCCTACGTCTCTCAAGTTCCTTTCATTGGCCCTCCTTTCCCCCGTCGTCCCCGGGCCACCTGGTGTGGCCCCTATCTAACAAAAGGACTATCATCTTACATGTACCTTATTTTTAGATGAGGATCCATTTTCTCCTCCCCTTGTCCCTGGTCGTCTGAGCAAGACCGACGTTCCGAAGCTCTCCCCCCCACCCCCCCCATGTTTAGGAGTAGTTTTGAAGCTAAAGTTCAAAAATGACGGGAATTATTAGCCCTGCCCTCGCCTTTTCCCAGTCCTTCCCCCGTCTGCCCCCAGTTTTGATTTAGACTCTGACCTGTCTCCAGGTTTCCTTTGTCTAAGGCGTCCTCGGCTGAGGAGCACCTCTCGCTCTTGCGTTTTCTCCCAGTCAAAGAAGAGCATACCCCAGAACCCTTTCAGCAAGAAGTTGAACTCCCCCCTTTTTCAATGTTTGTTAGGCAAAATTAGTGCCGACAATTGAGTTTGGTTTTTTCCCGCTAGAATTCTGTCATTCCTTCTAACTTCTGATCATCTACCCGATGGTTCCTTCCTTCCCGGCAAAAGACGGTGCCTAGTTTCCCGGCTTCCCCCGTAACGCCCCTTTTATTGGCTTTACCTCTTCCGGGACCCCGTCCCTTCCTCTTCCGGGAGTTCCCACCTACTTATCACTCTAAGGCAAAGGCAGTAATGGACGACGTCTTTGAAAGTAAAGGCTTTGTGCTTTTTTAGACTTTAGACCGCTAGGGTTTGTTGACCTCCGATTCTCAGAGTCAGAAGGAAAAGAAAATTTTGAGGGTTTAGCAGTTTGGTCCATTTCGTTTTCGGATGGACCCGGCCTCTTCGCGCCGTGCTTCTCGTCCCGGCCCCCCCCTCGCGTCGCGGGGGTGGTAGGGAAGTCCAAAGGTTTCCTCTCCCCAGAGGGCATCACAGTCAGATCTTAAGCTGGTCGGACCCCGTTTCTCTCTTCTTACTAGTCGGAACCGGCTACTTAATAACCAACCCCCCCAGGACATTCGTCTCGAGTCCACCAGCTCATTAAACCTGCAGTTTCCCGTCCCCCGCTCTGGTTTTCCTTGCCTTTGGACAGACCCCGTGGCCCTCCCCCCGGCTGACAACAGATCAACTCTTCACTTTGTTTCCCTTTCCCGGAGGAACATCTCTTTGCAAGGTCAGTCTTCTCTCCCCTGCGCCGCCTCGTGACTGACGCCTTGTTCTCCTCGCTCCCCGATGGGGCACAGCCTTTGATTAGATCTTCTTTGTTTTTTTTTGTTTTGCTATGTCTTCTGGGCTTTGAGTCTTTGTTTTATACTGCCCCCATCTCTTATTAATTATCATACGTGTGGAGAGATTGTAGGATCACCCTCAGACAGCCCTGCACCCTGCGAATTTCCCCCGTTTCAGCTCTCCTTACCTCTGTTTCCCTAGCTTCGGCTATCCGGCGAACTGCATTCCCCTCTTCGAGCTGTTCCTTTTCATGTGACCCTCTGTATATATCTTAGCTCTGCCGATTGTTTACATTCTTTGTAGTCATATTGACGAGAAATTCTTCAGGTTCTTTGGCTTGTCCTCCTGCCACCCCTTCCCATTTTCTCCCTTGATGCCCCCATTTACTGCGTTCGGTGTGTTCAAGTTTTTTTCTGTAAGGTTGTAGGGGTTACTGCAGCGCCCAGAAGACTCCATGACTTTTTTTGCCGACCCACTTATTGACCGTTATCTTTAGTACTTTACTGACTCTGATCCTTTCTCCGTGGTTTTATCAGTCCATCAACAAGTCAACCTACCGACGTTTTGACCGACGGACTCATGTACTATGGAATAAAGGGGGGAAAACCTTTTGGTCCCGTCCGTATCAATCTGGACGGCCGGAAGCCCACATCTGCAGACCACCGTGAAACAGCAAGAACGGAATTAGACCCCCCTCCTTTCATTTTCCTGCAGTTCGTCCGAAAGACCTCCCTTGTATTTGAGAGTTCGAATCCTGTTTTTCCGCAGCCGTCCGATGTCAGAGCCCTAGCGGTAACTCCCCTCCGTCTTAGTAGTTTTCTAACATAGTAGCTTGGTAGAGGTTTACCCTTGAAGCCTCACGGTTAGTGTCTCTCTCGTCTACTTCGAGTCTTTCCCATGTCTCCTCAGTGCGGAACCAGAAACCTTTCCCGCTGGTTAGCCCCTATGTTAGCCTTCTTAACACTCTTTCGGCTTTATTCTCTTCTTGTATCTTGGAGTAGAATTCCGAGACTGCGATGAGAGAGAGGGGTTTGCGTTTCGCCCCCCCGTCTCCCCTTCTCCCCTCCTTTCGGTCGCCGTACGTGAGCCTAGCGTTTGCGACGATGTTCGCGGTCTTAAGACTTTCCTATTTTTGATTGACTCCGTCCACTTTCTTTCCCTGCTTTGTGTTTGGTGTGGTCCTGAGTAGGAACACGTTTTTTTTTTCGCTAAACCGGGGACCCTTCTCAATAGCTGGGGCTCCTTGACTACCTCGCGAAGGCTGGTGTCCTGGCCCACCCCGGTCGTCCTTCTGGCGCGCATTCCTTTCAATTGAGGTTGCAGTAGAGACCGGACAAGTTAAATCCTTCAGGGGTGGTATACTGATCAGATAATAGTCTCCTCTTGTTTTTCCCTTCTTTTTTCCTGCGTTGACTGTAGTACGCCGATGTTTAGGCTTGAAGTGATGCTAAGACCACCCGGAGTGCCAGTGCTTTTGTCATCCATAGATAATCGTTTCCCCGTTTTAATAGCCCCAGGTTCCGTAGTAGTCCAGTTCGTTTTAGGTGTAGATTTTTGTTCAGTATAAGCCAGCGTTTATGGTTTAGATTGTTTTTTTAATGCCTGTGATTGGGGGCTGAGCAAGCTCATGTCTGACCATGCGGAAGTGCCTATAACTTCCCCCACTCGATGACTCTCGGTGTTGGATCGAATTTTTCTTGTTAACGAACCGCGTGATCCTCTATCTTGTTCCTTCTCTTTTTCCCCGTATGTATTTATGCTGGCTCGTGTGTTCCCGTTTTTTTCAGTCCATGTTGCCGAATGAAGTTGTGTTCTTCGTTCTGCCTCACTACCTTCTGCCGATACGCCGGTTGAACAGTGCCAGCTGCTCGAACGCCTCACTTTGTGGTTCTTTTAACGGGCCTGAATGATTTTTGCTCTACCCTTCTGTTCGCGTTTTTATTTCCCAACCTCCTACTCATTCAGAGCGTTGTAGTTTCATCTGAAAGTTCAGGAAGAAGGCTGCATTGATCGAGATGCTTTTGCCCTTGCCCTCCTCTTAGTTGCTCGCGTCTTTCTGGCTCTCTTCCCATCTGGTTACGTCGGCGGACTTAGGCGGTTTGATTACGTAGTGATGCCCCACTGAAGAGCTTCTTTTTTTTGACTTCCTTTTTTCTTCGTTCGGCCTCGCGCCGCTCTTTACCGCCGGGGAGCACCCCTTCGTCAGGACAGGCAGTCTGAGGGTATGTCCCCGCCACCTTCCGTCAGCTCTGTCCTCCGTCGTCGCATTTTTCCAAATTACTCATGTCTTTATGTCGAACGATTCACACCTCGGGCCTTGACCCTCCCCTCTTATCCCCAATCAATCGTGACTACCTCTTCCCTTTCCCCTCTTTCCGGAAAGTCGTATTCAGTTTATATGATCCCTTATATGGTCGACTAGGCAAGTCTTCTATCCTTCTACTCAGGCCGGGCGCTCTGTGCTCGGTTCGGGGTCTCGGACCTTCAAAGGAGACCAGGCACGGTTTTCTAGATTCACGCCTAGCGATTTTGCTCCTTTTAGTTAACAGCTTTCCATCTGTCCGCCGGCTTCTTGAGCCACTTTGTTGCACGCGGAGGGGATTACAAAGTCGATCTTCCCAGGTGGTCCCATGATCTTTTTGTCTATCTGATCGGTGATTAACGGTACCGATTTGTCTTCCTCTACCGCGTTTATTTTTTCCCTGAACCCGGAAAGGCCAGTTTCCTGACTATTGCCCCATTTTTCGTATGGGTTGGTACCTTCCGACTTCCTCGCACTTGGATTCTCATTTCTGACAATGCCTGCAGGAAGGCGTTCCAAGTCTCGGGGGTTTTCCCAGTACCCCCCTCCGGTGTCTATTCAAGACTTGCCGTCTGTTGGAGCACGGTCATCGTTCCCAGACCCGAAGCGTAGAGCCTGATGGTCCTTCTTTGTTGTTCCGGAGCGGGTCTACCCTGTACCTTTTCGGGCCCCCGGTGCCGTCCTGCAGCGACTCTGCACCTACTGTTAGCCTCGGAAGTCACAGAATTCAGTTCTTGTTTTTTTTTCGCCTTGTCGTTCGGACCCCGTTTTTACGGCCTTTTTGGCTTCTTCTGAAACAATATTTTAATTTCTCCCTTAAGTGAGAGGGGGTACCTCGATCCAAATTTAATGTACCGCTCTTCGTTTTTCCTCTCTTGGGGGGCGGGTTGAACCACTAGAGTCTTTACTCCTTCCCCCCTCGAAGACCTTCGTGTCCTGCCCTTCCCTTCCCAGTAATCTCGAAGGACCCTTTCTACGAATGCCTCTTGACCTTCATGGAAAACCCCTCCTTCCTTTCAGGGACCCGGGCTCATCTGTAAAGACTTCCCTCAGCCGTTCTACTCTCCCAAGGCATCCCGTCCTCCTGCCACCTTTATAGTCCGCGAGGTCCCTTTCAGCGTTCTGCAACAATTCTTCTTTTCCTTTCTTCCACGGACCTTTCAGATCGCCCCCCCCTGTCCGTCCCCTTCTCT
>Ga0179593_1550489_pt1 | contig 20988 bp, 18 predicted proteins | sample CZODoug2_1_08_16_FD_185931 | JGI IMG/M metagenome (GOLD analysis project Ga0179593, IMG submission 185931) | Vadose zone soil fungal communities from Angelo Coast Range Reserve, California, USA - CZODoug2_1_08_16fungal (PacBio error correction) | ecosystem: Environmental > Terrestrial > Soil >... | reverse complement strand
CATGGCCGAGTTGCGTGATGCTCCGCCATGGAGTCTGCCGTGGTTTCGTTCAGGTTCTCATGAATTCCTATGGCGAAACCGTTCAGGAATGGATCGCGATTTGCATGTAATAGGCTTTTCTTCCAACCTTTTCAAATGCTTTTTTTCCGTTTTTCCGGTATTTCAGGCCTCTGAAATTTTTTGAGTGATCGTGGACTCCGCGGCCCGGACCGGGAGCAGGCGCTTTTGAGGCCGGTAGCTTCCAATCATCCCGTGTTGGTCTTTTTCTCAAACGGAAGGGTTTAGTGGCAATTTCCCTTGGGCGTTCTGCACCGTGCCCTGTCCTCCCTTTACCGTTGCTGAGAGTCCGAGCACGGCGGGTTGTCTTTTTTCTGTCGCGGACTGCCGTGGTAGTTCTTTCCCCCTGCTTTCGCGGTCACTTCAGGGTAAACCCTTTCTCAGTCACCTTCCCCTCACCATTGTGGGCTCCGTTTTTCACCGGAGGATGCGTTAAGCCTCCACTGGCGCTCCGTGTCCCTGCCGTCACCTCAGATTCCCTGTGACAATCTTCAGGTAGCCCCCCCAGAGACGAGGCTTTTTCTTCTACATGTCATACCCCGTCCCCCCCCCCGGTGTTCAACGGCGTTCCGGAGGGGAAGCACGCCCTCACGTTTTCCCTTCGGGCAACAACTTCTTTTTCCTACGGTTTCCTTACCACACACCGAGACCGCCCCGACGATGCCACTCCCTATAATAGGCTGCCATGTACAGGCGGCTTGCGTGGGACGGCAAGCTCGTTTTTGTCCCTTTGGGTGATTGACACCTTTCCTCCCCAACACCCCTTTGCAGTGGGGAACCCAATTAGTTTCTTATCCCCACGCGAAGGCCTCTCCGCCATACTTCCCCCGCCCAGGGCCCACCCCTTTTTTTTTTTTCTTTACCCGTTCCCTCTTTTCATCCTTGGTGCGGTGGCCTCAAGTGGGCCCCACACCAACCAGTGGTTTTGCTTTTACCCGACGGATCCGATAAGACCATGAGTAACATCTCAGCGTCATCGACCATTCCCCCCCCAGGCCACAGCAGGTGTTTTTTTCCCCTCTAACGTTCCGCGTCGGCGCCAACTCTTGCCTTTTCTCGTCGCCGGACGGCCTTCACTCTCTTCCCCGCGACCTCGTTAGTGGCCTTGGTCGTCGCCTCCCCCCCTTCCTTCGGCTTGGCGTTTCTCAACTTTTGCAGGCGCCGGAAGGCTGTATGTCCTGAACGCACCTTTTCCTCTTCTCGGAACCCCACCAACGCCCCTACTGCCTACCAGCCTCTGTTGTCCCAACCCCGTCGTTTTTTCTTCAAGATGATGATGTTCACCGGTCGCGTGCCAGGCCCGTCAATAGAGCGTCACCTTTTTGGGCCTTTCCGGGTTGTGGTGCGCACCACGGCGGCCACCACTTTCTGCGATTTATGCCGTCTGTTCTTTTCCTCTAAGCACGTGACTTCACGTTTGAGAACCGCCTATGACATTTTCTCCCCCCCCCTTCCCAGCTGCAAGGCACACGGCCGATCCACGTGAACTTCTTTTCCCCTATTCCCCTCTCCAATCCCCCACGATGGCTAGCAGTCCTCGGGTGGGCCCTTCTACTCCCAGCTTTCGTTTTTTCAGCTGGAAACATCACTCCAACACCGTTCATCGAACCCCCGACATGGAACTACTTCAACCGCACCCCCCCTACACCTCTACCCGGCGTTTAAAAACCCGCGATCCGCCCACTAATAAATATGGTTCTTCCCCCGAGAAATCCGTTCGCAACCATGGTCGTTCGCTCACGCGGCCAACAAGCTGTTTAGAGGAAGCATCGACTGTCCCCTCTTCCTCTTTTTCTCCATTCCCGTTCTCGACACCTTCCGGCGTTTCACCGGCGTGCGGCACATGCTCTGCCGATTTTTTTGAAAGGACATCATTCGCTTCGAAACAAGACCGACCTTCGTTCTCCCCATGACCCAATTTTCCCCCTTAGCCGAGTTCTCGTCAACGACTTTGTCTTTTGCCCATCGTCTTTCGCGGTCTCGCCACCGCCGTAATGGCGCCTGCGCCCGTAACCTCTTGGCCCAAAGTGACGAGCACCGCACCCCTTTCCGCTTTCCCCCCCCGCCCTCCCCCTTTCTTACTTCTACCCACACGCGTCGTCTGAGGTCCCCCTGGAGACTTTTCGTCGGCATAGCCTGCTTTTCCAGTTCTCTTGACACGCCCAGCCTAAAATAGTTCACCCCCACCCCCCCTAAATTCAACGCCTGGTAAAGCGACGTTTCTTTTTTTTCTTCCCCCACCTGTTAAGTTTCGCCAAACCTGACTGACCCAGGCGACAGTGAGTTCAACATTTCCAAGGGGGAGCATCTTTGGCCCTTCGATGGCCACAAGCCCGGACAAAAACCTACCCCCCAACCGGACCCAACCAACGTGACACCGCCTTGCTCTCTTTCCCTCCCTTGGTTTGTTTTCTACTTATTGGTTTCAGCGTCGCTGTTGTTGGGGTTTTGCCCGGGGGTGCGCTGGGGCCGGTTTTCTCTTGGCTCTTGGGATGACGTGGAAAGTTTTGACTCGTATCGTTGATCCCTTCGTGTCCTGTTGCGCGGTCTTTTTTTTTTTTTCCCTCCAGTGTTTAACTTTTTTCTTAACGCTTTGTACGGGGCGACGTTGGTGAAACGAGTATTGATAAGGGGTGGCTTATTTCGCCCTTCATCGGCTGACGACGTAAGCTCCTTTTAAGAAGAATCGACGCTTTTTTGCACGTCGAGTCGAGGTGAGATTTGTATTCTGACTTCACTCTTTCCGTGTTGAGTTCTCTTCCGTTGTCTCTTTGGAGGGAATGCCTCATTTTTTAAGAGGGTGCTCTCTGCTCCCGGATACGGCTCTTTCCCTTTCTTCCCCTTTTAGACTCTTTTTTTTTCCGATGGTTTCAGTCGTTCGCCGACGGATGCCATGTGGTCGGATGACGGGCGGTTTCCTACTTTTTTTTTTTCAACGTTTCTGATTCTCTTGGTTATGGTTCCAACCTCTCTGTGAATCTAGCCTTTGTCGACTCCCTTCTTTCTTTTTTAGATGTTTTTTCTTTGTGGCAGTTGAGGTCGCCCCCCAGGCGTGGTGTGGTTCATTCTTGATCTCGCCCCTCCACATTCGGGCTAAGCCTTAGTTTGTCCGGATTCGTTTGAGCCTTTCCCCCCTCTTTAGTCGGTGTCGGGGTCTGTTTGTTGCGCGATCGGCTTTTAGCTTAGGACGGGTACGGGTGGGTTTCTTGTGTTTGAGTAGTTATGACCTTCCTTTTCGTGACCTTTTTTTCACGAGCACTCACAGTTTTCCCCCACCCCCCCACCCGACCTCTTGGTCTTTTTAGAAGGTTGTTCCAGCCTGTTGGATAGATTTCCTTGTATTTTTGATTGCGGGATCTTGTACAGTACAGGTTCATAGTTTTCCGCTTTTCCCTTGCCCGGTTTTCACCCTCCTGGTGTTTGCGGTTCCCCCGACATGACGTAGATCACGGATGACGGCGACGAGCCCCTTGCTCCTTCAGTCGTTTTGCTCGTGTGAGAAACGCGTTTTCCCCTTGCAAGCCGCGTTTGGCCCACTTTTCTCGATTTTAGTTTTCCTGAGACGTGGACAGGGTGCTTAATATCGTTGCAGAAGTATTTCTCGTCCTTTTGTATCCGTAGGTCCTTTGAGTGCTTGGGTTGGGATGTTTGGGCGAGAGGTCTTCCCCCTTTTTCCCGTAAGCCTGGAACCTGTTTAACCCCCCGTGGGTATCATGCCGACGTGTGTTTTCTCTTATGACCCCCGTGTTCACCGTCGTTCTCTGTTAGTTTGATTTTTTCCCTTCCAGGAGATTTAGGCCCTCGGGGTGGCGCAAGGCGAGTTACGCGGGGCCCTCCCCCCCCCCTCCCCCTTTTGCGTGTGACCTTTGTTACTTGGTAAGATGACGATGATTGGTACTGCTTTCCACACTACCCATTTTTTTCACTTATTGTCCCCTTTTTATTGTGGTGCCACGGTGATGTCCACCCCCTCGACAGGTGCTTTGCCGCTGTTCAATGACTTTTGCAGCCCTGTTTTCGTGTCTTTCCGTTTCCGTTCCTTCTCCCCTCTTCTTTTGTTGCCCAGGCCCTTTTGAGACCTTAGCGAGGTACACGAGGCCCGCATTGCCCAAATGGTCCGGTTCGACGTCTTTTCGCTTGAGTCCTTTCCTTTTTTCAAGGCAGGCCTTCCCCAGGTCTGGAAGCGACTCTTTTTCCTTCAGCGATCGGCTTCTTTTTCTTTTTGTCGTTGGACCCGCCCCCGCGATTTAGGAGCGGACGACGTTGTTTGCCTCTTTCGCTGGCGTGTTCTCCGCCGGTCAGGCCCGTTGAAACCCGTCTCGGGTATGTAGGTAAGGGTTTGGTACCGACTTTTCTCCGCTGTTTTTGAAGCAATGAACCTAGTTGTTTCGTCACAGGCATGAGGAATTCTTCTTGACGTCCTTTTTTTTACGGATTTGGCCTGGTTCCGTCTCTTTCTTCGAATTTGTTAACTGTCCACGGAGCCCACCGGTGACCGCTGGTTCATTGGACAGGCAGTTCTATGATCAAGCGAAACCCAGTGCCTGACCAAGGCAGACCCGCTTTCCCCCTCCGTTTCTCTTTGTCTCCCGCCATGACGCAATGGATAATCCGTTCACCTAAGAGGGACTCCTCAGTTCTTCTCCAAACTCCCCCCCCGCATGATCGTGCTTACGATTCCCTCTCTTCTCCCGTAAGGATCCCCCAGAGTTTTTCTCTTAACCCTGCCGTGATGAAACGCAGCCGAGACCGCACGGCCATTCCGCTCATTCTCCCCTCCCGTCAAAGTCGTCGATGGCACGACCGAGTCATGCACTTGCGACTTTCTCCCCACCCGGTGAGCCTCCCAGCGCACTCCGGAGGCATAGCCGCGGGGCAGCTCGCAGTCTTACTTCGTTAATTCCCTCTTCCACTCCCCTGATCTCTCTTCCGTTGTGGTGTCTCGAGAGATGATCATGGCCCTGAGTGCCAGATGCTTTGTTTTTTTTTTTTTTTTTTTTTTCTTTTTTTTTCTTTTTTTTTTTCCTTCTTACTTCACCATCGAACGTCTCCTGATGAATCGGATTCTCGAGACTGACACGGGGTCAGGTGCTGGACTGTTCTCTCTTTTTTTGCGCACCTTTCGACCCCTTTTTTTTGCTTTATCCCTTGAAGTTTTTTGTCTGACATTTGCCCGGTCTCGGTATTCCGTTTAACGCAGGGACGGGTCGTTCCGTCTTATTTTTTTACGACCGGGCGCGCCGCTTCTCTTCCCATCTCCTTGCACCATGTTGAGCTGGGTGGAGTGGTTGCTATTCCCTTTCCTCTTTCTCTTGAACGTTGTTCTGAAACTTTTTCCACGGATATCCTGCTTTTGAGCGGGGAGACCGACTTCATTCTTCTCTCCCCCTGCGGTTTCCTTGATGCGGGACCCGTTTTTAGTTGGGAACCGATGTAGCGTGTCCCTATGTACAAGTTCACGCTTTCCCCAAAGTTTTTTCTTTTTTTTCATACTGGTCCCCACCCAGGAGACGCGGTTCAATCCCCCCAGCGCCGTGTTTTTCGACGGTTTCTCTTCCCCTCCTATGCCCTTGAATGACGTGGCAAACTTCGTGAAGGTTCGTAACATCCTCCCTCTCCCCCCTCACCCCTCTTTTTTTTTTTTTTTTCAGCGTTCTACAGGCCCGGCGAAGCACGCATACGTAACGTTTTTCAACCCACGTTTTCGTCTGCCTGGCAAATACCCGATCCCGCTGCCCAAAATTCCTCCCTTTCTCGTTTCAATGTTACCCCCCGCGGCCTACGTGCCGGCCGGGCAAGCGACTTTTTCTTCCCCCGTTTTTTCCCCACTTCGCTTAAATGGATCTTGGGCGTCAAAAAACCGTTTGCCGTGTCTCCACTTCCAAACACCCCCAACCCCACCCTATGCGTCGCGCGAGCACGGGAAGAAAATCCTATGTCCTCCCATTGTCGCACCCCCTGTCAGTGCCTCGAGGCACCGAACAGTCTTTATGGTTCTCACCTTGCCCCCCCCCCCAACCCAGTTTTTTTTTTCCGCTCTTCACGATTGTAGTGGCCAACCCTTTGTACAGCGACCAGTTTCAGCCTTCCCATAAAATAACCCCGGTACCTGCACTGTTTCAGGCCACGAGCATTTCCTCCCTCACTATGGCATCCTTTTCCGTCACTTTCTACGTCAGCCGAACTCCTACAAGAAGGGGTTGCCGTGGCTTCCCTCCAACCGGGTTGCCCTCCCCCATGTTTTGGACGCGTGCAGTCTCTCGGCTGGCTGTATGGTGAACGCCCTTCCTTCGCCCTTGACCCCTAACCCCCCCTACAACGAGACAGTCGCGGGTGTTTGGACCTCCCGAATCGTCATTCAGTCGGACCCTCTTGAGCACAATAGGTCTCCCCTTCCCCCCTCTTTTAACTCTGAGCAACACCACGTTTTTTTGTCAACGACGGTCCCAGGGTGAAGCGGTGTTTTTCACTTTTTCACCAATGTGGTCGTGCCTTTCCCGTCGTTTTGGATCGTCTCCCTTTATAGATTACGAAGGATCCCCAAATTTCCCTTCTTTTTCAATTTGGGCAGGGCACGGCGATCACACCGATTCCTTTCTTTCCCGTTTCGGCCTATTTTTTAAGTGGCGAGCCAGTACCGTTTTTCACACTTTACGCCAACGCCTGTGCGCGTCTTACTTGTTTTTCGATCCGAACAACCCGTCATTCCTTCCTGGTCGGTTGAACTACTCACACCGACCCCCCCCCTTACCCGCCGAAAGAAGTTTCCCGGCTCTTTTGACCAACTGCTCATAACGCAACGCCATATGGTAAGTTCTTGCCCACAACGCTACCCTACTAAGGACACCGGCCTCCCTGGTCCCAAAAAATTTTTTTTTTTCTTTTTCGAGCCTTCCCGCATCGACCGTCACGCCTACGTAGGGTTCGTTTTCCAATCAACTCCATATTTTGACTAGGCTCTTCCCGGATTTGAGTTCACCCCACGAGAGATCCCTTGCTCCCCTGTGACTTTTCGTTTTTTCCCCAGTCTCAAATGGAGTTCGTGGTCTGCCAATCCCCAAACGTCGTCAACTGCGCTCACGCTCCCCCTTGAACCTGTAGGCGAAGAATGTGTCGGCCAACTCTTTCTTACGCTCGCACGCCCCCCTTCATCTCCCGATCTTCGAAGAGGAAGACTCTGCTTCCCTTAAGTGATCGACTTACGGCATAATCCCCCCCCCTTCCCTTGTTTCTCAGGTATCTCGAGTCTACACCCCGGTTTGGATGCGTTTTTCATCCTTTATGTCTCAATAGCTGCCCCCTTCGACGTAAGTCCCCCATTTCAACCTATTCCCCCCACTCCACCAGAATGCCCCGTTACAACGGTAATTCACCACTGAAGGAATGCTTCCTCCCACCTGGAGCCAGAGCACTTTCTCCTTTTTCTCAAATTTTTTTCCATCTTTAACACCTGGCCACGTGGGAGAATCAAGGGGTCCCCAACCCTCTTTCCCGCTCCCGAAAAGGACTGACCACGCACGTTTCCCCCCCACCGTCCCCAAATGGCCCCCCTTCCCTTCTTATTTTATACCTTTTGTTTGACACGCGGGTACCTGTAGATGTTGTTGTGGCCGGTTGGTTTTTTAAAGGGGAGGCACTGCGCGGTTCTTTTTCCTCCTTGCTTTTTGGTCACCTTGGCTCTGCAGTTCCAGGTTGAACTAGTACTTGCATCCTGCCTGGGCAGGTAATTGCTCCTTTCTTTTTTTTTTTTGCTGCGCACGGTTTGGCGAAGTAAGGTATCTTCGCTTGGAATTTTTGTACGGGGTCCTAAGTTTGCAGAGTTGATAAGTTCTTTTTTCTCTTAGGATCACTTTTTCCTTTTTCTTTCGAGCCCGCTCCAGGTCCGCCTAGGACGCTTTGTTTTATAGTCAGTCGCTAGACCTTTCCTTTAGAGGGTGATGCCCTTTTCCTTTTTGGTTCTCCTTCACGCACCCGGACGGCCTTTTTTTCCCCCTACTTTATCAGATAATCCTGCCAGTAAGGCGTAATGTGCAGAAACGTTTTCTTTTACCAGACTTCAACTTTCATTCTTCCGAGAAGTATCGTTCTGGTCCGGAGACCGTGATCCTTGTTCTTGTTCCCCACTCAAGACCCCCATGGTGGCGTTTCTTACGAAAGTCTTTTAAGTTTTTTACTTCCCGTAAGGAAGACTCTTGCCGCCTTTTGACTGAGCAGGTTTCTCTTTTTTGTCAGCTGGGGACGTTGCTTCGAACACCTTATGTATGTGTGTCACCTCTCTGTTCATAATGCCCCTAGTTCACACTTTTTTGCCGCGTAGTGAACGCCATGAAGTAGGCAGTTTGCACTCTGTTCCGGTTTTAAAGACGAGTCTGTTTCGGTGTCTGGGAGTAGAGGTGTGGGTCTATGTTTATTCCTTTCCTTTTTTATTTAGCTTCCCAGACCCTTGTCTTAGCTGAACTGTTTTGTTCGCGAACGCCCAAGACCTTCGTATCCGGTTTCTCCTGGCTACGATCCTGGCTCCCACAATGATTTTTTATGCTTGCACTCTTTCCTGACCCCTTGTTATAGCCGCTTGTTGACCATTTTCCTCCCCCCCCTCCCATCAATTTTTCCTTTTTTTAATTGCGAAGAGAGATTTTCTTGATCTTTTCCCTTAATAGCCAATTTTCTATGAAGCATTGTCTAGCTAATTGGTGCGGCCGTTAGACCCGCGTCACACTGGGCGAATCCACATTCTTATTTTCTTTTCTCCTGCCTTGGTCACGGCGAAAGTGGGTGTGCCCTATCATGTTCTTTCTTTCTCCTTGCGGTCGTTAACTCGGCCCAGGCTTGGTGTAGTGGTTTTCGGGATTTGCTTTTTCAGGTCTCTCCCCTTTTGAGCACAATTGGCGTTCAGGACCAGCTTTACAGAATTGACGATGATTTTCTTTTCCCCCCCTCCCGGCATGACGCACACGGGTTTGCTTAAGGTTCACTTTTTTCCTTCCCCTTTCTGTCAAGTTCTTTTTTCGGCGACGTCCCTTATAGGAGTGCGGCTAAGGCGAAGTGCTGTCCTAGTTTGTTTGGCGCCTCCCCGGAGCTACGGTATGGCCCTGACACCGTGAGTGTACCTTGTTTTAATTTTTTTCTCTGCTTCTGATCTTTCCAGTTGGAACCCGTACCGAAGTAGTCTTTCTCCCATGGTTGCTGGTGGGTGCCCCCCACTTTATAGCCCCCCTGTGGCAGTTTCCTGTTTCCCCTCCATCCCCCTGATGTTACCTTTGCCCTCGTGCGTGACGTAGGGGAGGGTTTTGAGGCCCTTCTTATAAAGAGAGGAAGACATAGTGTAAAACAACTTTTTCTTGGTTGACCCTTTCCGGTACAAGAAGGTAGACTGACATCGCCCCTTTTTTGTAAGAGGTATTAGATTCAGTCGGGGGTAACGTCACGGTTGATGTGCCTCCCTCGGTATTAGGGTGCAGCTCTCCTATTCGCGATCCCTGTGAGTGTGGCCTCCTCCGACGTTTTTCTTATGACTTGACGTTGTGCCGAACTGCTGAAGTAGGCGTGCGTCTTTGGCGGGCTGTTTACCACGCGTGCCCCCCCTCTTAGTTTATTCTGTTCCGCGGTCTGCTGTGACCTGACTGTCTGCGTTATGGTTGACCTTCCCCATCCGATTGGTAAATCATTCACCCCGCGAGTCTGTCGGCGAGTCGTGGCATTTCGGTCAAACTTGTCTTTTGTCCCAGGTGTCACCGGTAACCGGGGCCTTCCTCCTTTTCCCTTCCCCTTTGGACAGATTATTTTCATCTTTCTCATCGACCTCCCCTTTACCGCGACGCCAATTGCCCTGTACCCTTTTTCTGCCCAGACTTTCCTTCATCCTATTCCCGATTCAATCTTAAAGAACTCTCCCGTCTTCCCCTTTCCCTCCCTTTAGGTACCCGTCAAACGGCTACTTTGTGACTTACTTACACCACGACCACCAGCCAACAGGTGTTGATTTTCCCCTTCCCTCCCTTTTCCCCGCAGTCCTGCGCCCCCCTCAACCGAGGATGTCCCCTTCACGCTCTGCGTGAAACGTTTATAGACGCTTCCTAGAACGGGCACATTTGCCGAGCCGGATCACGTCCCCCTCTGTCGTCGACCGTTTTTCCCCTCCCCTCTTCTCCCAATTTTCCTAACCAGTCCAGCACATGACCCCGGTGGCAGTCCAGCCACTTCCGTATGCAGCAGAGGCCTTCCCGTCTCTCTTTTGCTATCTTCGCAGACAGATAGGCAACCGAAGGACCTTTGTTACTTCGCCCCTTTTGGATCAGCCTGTTCTTTCTTCTTTTCTTCTTCACGTTGGAGGACTGCCGACTTATTTCGGCTTCTGCTTGCCTCCGGAAGTGCGCTGGGTCCTATGTAGCCCCCGGGTAAGGGTCTGGGAATGGTTGTCATGGTCCCCCCTTTTTGCAACCATCTCTTTATAAGTGATACGGACGTGATTTTCTGCTCGGCCCTTTGCCTGCCCGGTCGGCTTAGTTCGCAAGGCCTGGATTTTTTCTTTCCCTTCCTGGCTCCTGATTTTTTCCCTTTGCCCCCTATCGTGCCACCTGTTGGGTGGTCTTGCTATTCACCCTCGGGCTTTTTAGTTCCCTTCGTGTACAGTTAGAGGTTCAAGGCTATCACTAGATTGACCCCTTTTTTCTTCTTCCTAGCAGTTTTTTTCTGCGGCGGTCGACTGGCCGTTTCGTGGAACCGCTGTCGCTTGCTCTATTCCTCCCCCCATTCGGTGCGCAGCGCCCGGTTTTATCGGGTGACACCTTACTTGACACCAGACGCTGGTGCCTTCCTTCTCCAGTTGCTGATTTTTCCCTTTTTTTTTGGTTTGGGGGGGGGGGGGTTGGGGTTTCCTGAGCTAGCCCTGTTGTTAATTTCCCTTTGGTACGTCCAAAAAGTCTCGGTACGTTTTTCCAAAAAGAGACGCTGCGCTTTTCCAGACATCTCCCTTCTTTGCTTTGCATTCAAGACTTTCCTTCTGCCTTTTACGTCCCCCCGGCGGTGGCAACCTTTCGTCTAGCTACGCCGTCGTTGTTTACCCCTCACCGAACAGCGCGACATCTGCCCAAAGACGAAGTCCAGGTTTTTCGGCCCTTCCCCCTTCTTTCCTTCTGGACGTGAACTGACTTCGCGACTCGTCAGGACCATTTTGGCGCGCTCCGTACCGTATTGGCTTTTTCCACGGGAGCCCCCCCAAAAATGTGGCCAAGCCCCCCTCTGGCGTCGCTGATGACCGCACCCTCCACCAGCCCACAGGGGTCCACTGTCAGAGTGTGTACGCAGCGGCCACCCCACGTTCTTGCTTTTTTCCCTTTTTACCTTTTCCCCCACAGGGGTTGCGCAACGCCGACTGGAAGGCCCCTTTCCCTCCAAAGAGAATCGTCATCGACCCCCCCTGAACAACACACAAGGTCACCCGCAAGGTTTTTCGCTTGCCCGCCGTCCCCTCGCTTCCCCTCGCAACCAGTCCTATTCCCCTGCACGCTTCCTTGGTCTCCCTTTTAACACGTACGTGGCCTCTTGGTCTGACATGCCTCCTTTTCTCGTCTGCATACCCCCTCGTTCCCAGCGGAAGATGCGTCTGGAGGTCCGTACCCCCCTTTCTTCGGGAGAACCCCCCCCCCCCCAACTCCCCAACCCTACACGACCACGCCGGGTTAAGACCTTTACCTTTCTAGCATAGTTTCTTCCAAGATGATTGGTCCCCCTGTCCACTCGTCCAGTGCCACTTTCCCACTCGGCTTCCCCCCCACCTTCCTTTATTTTGACAGTCTTTCCCTCGTTTCCTGTGCACCCACGGCGGCCCCCTTCCCGATCTTGCGATTACGTCGTTTCTCTTCGATCCCGATAGACCCAGGGCGAAAAGCCCATGACCCAGGAGTCGGTCAGTCAATTTTCACACACGATCCCCGTTACCCTGTTCGGCAAGAGTCGCCCCAACCGTCCCCTTTTGGTAAGTAGGTTATGGACAAATTTACCAACGCGTTTTTCCTCCTATTTTTTTTTTTGCGGTTGGCATTCGAACCTCCCACCCCGTTCTTAGAACAGACCCTTGAACCATCCCCACCGCCAAAGTACCCGTCCTTGACTCCATCTCTTCTCCCCCCTCTGACACCCATTTCCCTCCCCCCCCCCTACTACATCTGGGAACCGGCTGGTCCTCGAACATCGTTCGCACCCCGGCCTTCTTCCTGCCCGACGATTCAAAAAATGGTGGACTTCTCAAGGCACGCATCGCAGTACCGAGGTGACCCTCCCCCTTTCACCCCTTAGGACCCCCCCTTCTTGCCCCCCTGTCCCCTTGCGTGCGGGCAGCTAGAGAGTTTGGAGCACGGACACCCGTTCCTTTTTCCGACAGACCTGAAGATTCTTGTGCGTCTGCCAAACTTTCCGTCCCCACGCTGGCCCCTTTCCCCTGACTGAATACGTCGTTCCCCCGAGTTCCGTGAGGGCAACTCGCCCCGCGTTCCCTCCCCTCTCCCCCTCCCTGCAGCCGGCTTAACTCCCCTCTGCCGGCCCGGACCCACGGTGCACCATTCATCCCTACACCCGCACTTTCTTTTGAGACGTTATACCCACAGTTCTGTGGCTGCGGACCTGGATTTCATCTGTTCGTCATAAGGCTCCCTTCGCTGACTACGTCACACCCGCTTGATCAATAAACACTATCTCCCCCTTTCCCCCTTCCCGGTTGACGACCAGTTCCTTGGCTTCAACACGGCGGCAGCATGACCCGTCAGAGAAACAGTGAACTGCCCCTTTTTTGACCTTGATTCACATTTGAGTCTCTTAAACATGTAAGGTTAATCCCTGGTTCCCTGACTGCCACTTTCCCCCGCAGCAATGGCTTCCCCCTAGCAACCCCTTCCCCCCCCAACCCTGAAAACCAAGCGGACGGCTCTCCTGGATCTAGCCCTCCCTCTACTTTGTTGTTGATTTGATCCTCCCGATTGGTCAGGAAGTATGTGTTGTTCCGTTTGTTTGCGGTTGTTTGGTGTGTTAAGTTGAATGCGGGTAGGATGTTGTTCCTTCTTTTCTTTTATAAACGGGGCACCCTTTGAATCCGTAATACGTTCGGCTGCTTGGGTACTTCTCTTTGTTTTTGCGGAAACTGGTTTTTCGCAGTGTTTTCTCCTCAGGTACAGGCGTAGGCTTTTGTTGGTGGCGAACTTTTTTTTTGGTTCGGTGATCATAGGTTGTCAGTCGGCGTTCATGGTGCTGCTTGATGCCGCTTTCTTCCTTAAGCTCTTCTACAGCGTTTTGTCGACGCCTTTTTTTTTTGGGTGTAGAGGTCTGATGAAATCGGATTTTGGGGGCGCACCCTTTTTTCTCAAAGTGGTACTGTCAGGTACTACGGAGTCGTCTCTTTCAGATCGCCGTGGTCTCCTTACGGAGAGGTCATATTTCCTCCCGAGTGCACCGACGGCATTTCTTCCGACGACTTATTCCCCCCCGGGGTCGGCTGCAGCGCGTGGCTCAGTTTTTTTTTTTTTCCTCGAAAGGAATAAATTTAGCCGGTATTGTTCGTCCAGGATAATTGATCCCCCCCTTCCTCTCTAGTTTTGCCTTTTCTTCCTTTTCCATGAGAATGGACTGACTTTTTGCCTGCTTCGTGGCAGTTGATGGGAACATCTTAGGCGTTGTTGGTTCTTCTGCTTAGTTCGTAGAATGCTTGGACCCTGTTCGGCTACGACATGCGTGTGCGAACGGAGTTTTTTTTCCTTGTATGCTTTCTTTCCTTTTGTTCGCGGTTGGGTTCGATCGCCGGGTCCTTCATTGGCTTTTTTGAGGTTTGGCTCTATACCCCTTATGTTCGCTGAATTGGTTTTGGAGTTCGATGCAAACCTACCCCCTTTTCTCCCTTGGACTCGCTTTTGCTCTCCTTTCCTCACCGAGTACTGGCTCGCCCTTGTCCTTTTGGGCGCTAATCTTTACTCCCCTTTCCCTGTTGATCTCCGTCAATTGAAAAGGCTGTCCACTAGGTCATAGGCGGTTCTCCTAAGACGTGATTCTTCCCCTCTCTCCCCCGTTTACCCCCCGATTCTCATTGCCCTCAGTTGTTACTTTTCGTCACGGGCGATTTTAAACCCCCCAACTGCGTGGTTTGTTACGTGAGTTTGTTTTCTGCTGAAATTTTTTCCCGTTTTCCCCCACATCATATCGTGCCGAATTCCTTTTTAGGCGTGAGTAAGGCCGTTCGGTAAAGGCGCTTCACGGTTGTTTTTCTTGGGTGGTTTTTCCTTTGAGGCCCTTTTTATTTAAGGACATAAGAAGTTCCCCCTGACCCTTCCTCTGCCTGGTGTGCCTAATGAATACTCAACCGGTTGCGTGCTTTTTCGCCCCTTTTTTCACAGGAGTATCCGTAGAGCGGAGGACTCTTTCCATCGCTTGGGCTAGGGTGCTTTTCCGTCTAGTTCCCTGGTACGGCAAAGCGAACGTGCGGTTTTCCTTTTTTTTCCTCGGTGTCGATTGACGATGTTTTGTAGACGCAGCCGTTTGCAAAGTCAAGCCGTCCCTCCTTTTTCCTAAACCTGGTTCTTGGTGCCCACGTGATCCACCTCACCTACCCCCCCCCTTTGCTGGTTAGCTGTATCCCGACTGGGTCCTGCCTGGTTAGTGACGTAGTGGATCTAGTGCTCCTCCGCCACGCCGGGGTCGTGGCCAACGCAACGTTTGGTTGGTGTTTACCACTTTCTCCTTGTCACGACTGGCTCGCAAAAATGGTCAGAGACGATTTTTTTTTTTCCTGTTTCTTCTGCCGGGTACAGTTGATGGAAGCGCTTTTTTTCGTTTGGGCCTTTTCTTTCCGGTCTCGGTGAGGTGGGGAGATCTTCTCCTTTTCTCCATTGAACCCCCTCCCTATGCCGTAGGAGTGCGTTTACTTCTTTTATGCAACACTCTGTTCCCCGACTCTCTACTTAGGTAAGGTGCCCTCCAGTTTTTTTTGACGGACCTGCCCACGCGTCACCGGATTTCAACGGTGCTTTTAGTCGACCCGGTTCATTGTCGGCTGCCAGCGTCTGGTGTTTCGGACGGTGTCACCTTTCCACGGGTGACCGGACGTAGCATGTGCTGAGGCTTGCCAGATGACGAACGGTACCTCCCTTTTCTTAATTGCAACCTTTTTCCCCCCCTTTTTCAGCATCGTTATCCACGCTCATCCGGCTGCCTCCTTTAACTTTCTAACCGTGCGAAGGTTTCCCCCCCTCCCCCTTTTCGATCTGACAGTAGGGTGACAGCACACACGACAACCCGCAGGTGCAGTATTGGTATACCCTCTTGCTCCCCCCTATAGACTTTCTCCAGCTGTAAGATAACGCACGTCCCCGTGAAAATCTTATCGACTACGCCCGAGACCGGGCACTCCCAATTCTCTGCAGGTTACTTCTGATAACGACCGTTAATGGTGTCTCCCCGGCCCGAGTCATTCAAGCCCCCCCCTCTCCTCCCGGTTACCTGCTCGCCCTTTCCCCTATTCGCAGGAGGCCGACCGAGTACATCTCCCGATTTCGTTCTCCTCCCCTGCATTCCAATTCTATTCTATCTTCTTTTACTCCTATAGTGGCTGTTGTTATCTCAACTATCAATGGCAGCGTTAAGACGGCGGCGGAGACTGCCGATCTGTTCGACCCTGTTCCCTCTCCTTCTTTTTCTACTTGAGCCGGTTTCTTTTTTTTCATGACTCGGGGCGTGCGAACACAGGTCATTTATTCACGGGGCTTTTCCTGATCCTTTCTGTGCCGTTTCTATGTAGTATATAAGGAGCCTTTTACCGGGCTTTTGGAATCCGAGGTTATCAGGCCGGCAGGGCGTGCGGGCCATGCCTTCTCCCTTTCCTTCTTTACACCTTTTTTGTTTCGTGGTGTTTATTCACCATCGGCCGCTCATGGGGCCCGGTTCCATCCCCAGTCTGCCCCCCTTGAAAAGGTTAAATTGCTGCGCACGGGATAGCTGAGCGAAGTTGAGTTTTTTGTTTCTGCGCTGTGGCATCGTATCCTTTCCGTCCGACTGCGTCATATGGAAGCCTGTCCACCTTCTACGGCCTCCTTTCACCTTTTTTTTCTCCCGGGTGACAAAGGAGGAACCCGGCTCCTTTGTGCGTTCCACTGGGCCCAAGATCTTTTTTCTTTACGTCCGACGATGCTCGCGGTGAAGCTTGCCCCCCCCCGTTCGGTGCCTTTCCTTCAACCCTCCGACGTCGCTTCACGTCCAAGAACAACCAGTCCCTCTTAGTCACCGTTCGTCCTACAGCAATGTTGACGCCGGCCCCTTTCAGCCATTGGTGGCCCCCCCTCCGTCCGCGCTACGTCCCCCTTCTTCCTTTCTTCACTCCCTCGACGAGCCTTATTCTTACCCAAGAAGAATACAGCTGCGCGGCAAACCTCGGCAGACTTTCATTTCTTCCCTCTATATTCCCTTTTGCCAGTGTGCATTTCGCGGACCTTCGTGCTACCTAGAGACGGTCCTCCCCACAACCAGTTGTTTTACTTAACGGACCTATGGCGTCTTCGTCTCCTTTTTTTTTTGACCCACCCCCCCCCCGTGTCAGAACCCAGGGGCGGCACCACGTGTCCCGCGTTATGGACGTAAGCGGCACCCTGCCCTGGTCTTTTTCGATCCGTGGTCCCAAACCAAAAAGTGGGTCTAACCGCCGGACGGCAAACTTACGGGCCACGGTCATAACCTTTCCTTTTCCATCGACCACCTTCCCCCTCACCCGCACGGGTTTTCGTTGCCCCGTACTTGCCCCGGCGACACCCGTTTGTCGTTTTTTTTGACGGCCCTGCCCCAGATGATAAGTGTCATTTTGACAACGAGTGGCCGGGGCGACTCCCCGGTTTAGTATCCCCCCCTTTCTTCACCCCACCCCTGCCATGTTTTCCCAGCGTTTAATGGTTCGCCTGAACGCCAAAGGTCGGCGCCGGACCCCGCCCCCCCTCCCCCCTTCCCTCTGGGTGTTACTCCGTTCCTGATTCGCCGCGCAGCAAATACTTTCCCGTCTGATATGGGCCCCCCCAAGGTCGCCGTTCAGGAAACGCGTGTACTCGAGCGCCTACAACCTCATTTTTTCCCTGATTAGCCCAGTTTTCATTTTTTCCCACCGGCGGCCCAATGAGGCGATTCGCGTGCCTTTCCTGTGTTTCCGTCCTTTTCCCCCACGTTCGTGTCTTCTGAAACGAACTGGAGTTATTCCGGGAAGGGCAAGGCCCACAACATGTTCTCTGTTTCCCTCCCAAATGATCTTTCTCGCTCTGTCTTGTACAACTTCCCCACAAGCGGGATTTTTAGCGCTTTCTTTTCGGGTGGACACCAACCTAAGAACGGGTGGAACTATAAAAGCCCCCCCCCCCTCCCTGTCCGAAATGCAAGTCCTGGTTATCGCGTCAACCGTCGTTCCCCCCTTCCCATCTGGGACCTTTTTTGTTTTCCCCCTCCCGCACATCTTTGTTCATTTATTTCCGTTCCCTGAACGCGGCCAAATGGTGGCTGAATCGCTTTTCTTGAAGCCCAGCTTTCACTTTTCTGCGACTTTTCAAACTGCGTTCCCTCGGCCACATTCCTCTCTCGACCTTAAAGGTGGGAACCAAACTCGGCTCGCCGAGGAGAACCTTCCCTCCCCCTTTCCCCTTTGATCCCCGAACTGCCGACCATGGTTCGTGCGTATGCCCCCCTTCCCCTTCCCGGTTGCACGAAGGAGAATATGGGTCCAACGTCGGCTGACACGACGGGCACACTGCATCCTTCCTATTGTCCTGTTGGCCCCTTCTCCCTTCTCCCGAGGACCCTATCCTAGTCCTTCCGGCCCCCCCGTGGAAGCTCATTTCCCCCTTCCGGGTCATCTCCACCCCCACCCGCAAAGGCAAGTTGTCGACTCGACGTTCTTACACACTCGTCGCTTATTGTCTCTCTTTCTTTTCTCCTCATCCAAGCCGATATGTTCGACGCCTACGCCACCCCTCTTCTTTTTCAACTTTCTTTTGCACCCTCCGCCCCCAGTACAACCTGCAGTCCGCCGAACCCGTGGAGGCGCACCTGCTTTCCTCTTTTTCCTCCCTGCCAACTTACTTCCCCGGTCGCAATTTCCTCACGAGTCCTCTTTCCCAAGGCACCTTCGAGCATCCCGGGGCCACATCCCGTGCCCAGCGCCCCGCCTCCCCGGCCCCCTTACATTTCCAAAAAAACCGGCCCAAACAACAGCGACGGCTGACGCTCTTTTACTCCCTTTTTTTTTTTCAGACATTACAAGGCTATTTCCCTAGTCGATTTTTGAACGGTTGTGTTGATTTTCTTTTGCTTTCGTTTCAGGTTTTTTCTGGGGAGAGGGCATATTTTTTGGCCCTTTTTGCTCGCACCCACGTTTGAACTCCCCTTCCTTTTCTTTTTCAGGTCCTTGCGAGGAACTGGTTGTGATGCACCGTGTTGAGCTCGTCCTTTCCCTTATTGCCCCGCTTTTTTTCATGGGTTAATTTTCTTGTGGTGGTGACCGAGTTATCATCGGTTTTTTTGGTTCGTACCCTTTTCCTTTGCTGCCGACGATAACTGGTCGCCATCATCTCACTCCCCCCCTTTTTTTGTCTCTTCCCCTGTTTTCTGAACTTCCGGTGCTGGTTTTAGGGGATGACGTGGTGCGCGTCGTCCACCTTTTTCTTTTTCGGCCCCGTAGCTTTTTCCCCTCTTTTCCCTGAACACAAGAACCCTGAACTCTCGAGTTCGAGACCGCGTCGACGAGTCCCAGTACAGTTCTTTCTTTCCCTAGGGTCTCTTCCTTTCGCCGTGGTTTTGTTTTCTTGGGTCTTTTCCTCAACTCCATGGTCTTTCAGTCTTGTTCGCCAGTAGTTCCCTCTTTGCTGACGCCTTCTCTCCTTTTAAGCAGCCGGTTTTAAGTTTTTTTCCTTTAGTCGGAAGTCGGTTCTCCCCCAGTATTGGTCACCCCTTTCTCTCGTTCAGCTTCTAGTTTTCTGCCGGTGTCGAAGATTTTCTAAGTTAACTGCTTAGTTGTTTCCACCTCTTTTCTAGAGTTGGCAGCGGTCCAGATGTAGGCGTTGGAGTGCGCGGTTCTACGATAGCCGGGTTTGTTTTTCCTGGGTACGGTGTTTGGTTTTTAGTATTTTCCCGACAAAGGTCTGTTCCTCCCCTTCTTTTTTTTAGACAACCTCCCCTCCCTGCCTTCATCTACGCGAGTTTTTCCGAACCTTTTCCTCCAGAGTAATGATAGTTCATGAGGTCTGGGAGCGTCATCTTCAGATTTTTCCCTTTCGCCTTTTTTTTTTTATGTCCTCCTGGTAACTTTTTGTTGTCATGAAGAAATAAGTCTTTCTTCGGCGCCCTCTCAATTTTTTTTTTCTCTGGTCAACCCTTTTAGATCCTTTGGTGGTCCGCCGTGGTGGTAACCACACCCTTTTTTCCTTCTCCCCGTAGTTTTGACCACCCTTATTTGGTTTACGTCGAGTTGCGTCATGGAGTCAGCCAGTGGAATTGGTTTTTTCCCTCATAGTGCTCCTTCTCTTTCAGAGACAGGTTTTACCTTTTTTTCCTCTTTCTTCGGCTTTTTTTGGTCCGTGTTTTGGGCCCCCCGGCCGACGAGGAAAATTGTCCGGACTTCCCTCCCTTTACCGTTGACGCGCCTTTGTTTATTTTACACCTTTGTTCTTTTTCTTTGAGAACTTTTTCTTTCGTTTCAACGGTCACGGCGTTGTCACGGAGTTTTCGTTTCCGTAGAGCGTCGGCCTCTTTCCCTCTCTGATTGACCTAGGGGTTGGAGCGTGCCCCAGGTCGCTTTACGGTACGGGGAAGAACCGTGGGAATTTTTTTTTTTCAGATATCGCTGTCACCGTTTTTCACCCGCGTTCAGTCCGGCGTTGCGCCTGTTTGGTGGTTGCCCACCCCCCCCGTTTATAGTCCGTCCGGTGCGTTGACAGCTGCCCCATTTTTCGATTGACAAGTGCGTGCAGACCTGTTGAAGTAGAGGGCACCGTCTTCTTTTGCTTAAGTCTCTTTCTTTTTGGGCCCACGGAAAAGGTGTTTGTGTTTCTCTTCTCACTAAGTTCTCGTTTCCTATCACAACTGGTCCGCGACGAAGAGTCGTTAAATGACTTTTTTTTTTTGTTAACTTTGATGGTTCCTTCCGCTGTGATTAGTATTTGGCAGCTAGAGCCCTGCACCAACCGGTCTCGTGTGGTGAAGTGCTTTCTTTCTCTTTCCCCAAGGTCTTCCTTCCATGTTTTTTTCCCTTCCGGGCTGTAGGGCCCCCGACGGTTAACACGCCTGCGGGTCCTTTTTTTTTACCTGGTTTCTTTAAGAAGTTTTGATTATTGTGCGACCTGCACCGATTGGAGTCCTTCCTTTAACGCATTGAGAAAGTTCTTCTTCGGCTTCGGCCCTTGGCAGGCTGAAAAGCTTACTTTTTTCCGTCTGTCCCAGTCAGAACTTTTTTGTGACCCTTGTCCTTCGCTGTGCGGCTGACCATACGCCCTTCCCTCTTCCCGACTACCCCCGGCCAGTCTCCGTCCGACGCCAGTCAAACCCTCGTTTTTTCCCGCTCATTCCTCCATTTTGCTCGTGCTTGATATCAGGCTGGCAGACTTTAGGCTTTGATGAACCTCTTTTTTCCACGACCCATGCCAACAGTTTGTCATTTTTCTGGCCTGTTAACTCCCTTTTGCTGCGCCGGTAAGGCCCACGCTTTCTCCGATCGCCGTCCTTAGTGAAACGCCTGATACCTCCCTCGTTTTTCTCCCGTCATACTGCTTTCCCTCCCCCCCCCGACTGTAGTGTCAGACTGGGTTTCGCGACGGAATCATGCAATTGCCGGCTCTCCCCACTTGACACGGTTTGGAAGCTACTTCTGAAGGAGGCAAAAGGTCGATTTGCCTCTCCATGGCGACAAGCCGTCGTTTTTTTTTTTTC
>Ga0179593_1316213_pt1 | contig 20990 bp, 31 predicted proteins | sample CZODoug2_1_08_16_FD_185931 | JGI IMG/M metagenome (GOLD analysis project Ga0179593, IMG submission 185931) | Vadose zone soil fungal communities from Angelo Coast Range Reserve, California, USA - CZODoug2_1_08_16fungal (PacBio error correction) | ecosystem: Environmental > Terrestrial > Soil >... | reverse complement strand
AGTTTTCCGGGTTTGGGTAAGGGGTTTGACCCACACGTTAAGGCGGAATTTGGTTTCCGCCACCATTTTTTTTTTTTCTTTTAAACCCCCTTTTTTGGGTTTCGCGTTGTTACGTGTTTTTTTGTGGGGGGGAAAGGCCAAAACTCCTGATGTTTTGCGGCTTTAAAGTTTGGTTTGCACTTTCCTTTGGTTCCCAAACCGGTGGGGGGGTTTTTGGTGGGGTCCCTTGTGTCAAACAGGGGGGACCCTTTTTGTTGGGGGTTTCCTTTTTGTTCGGTGGCACGTTATTTCCCCTTCTTGGAGCTGGGGTGGGGACTTTTACAAATTTTCCCCTTTCCAGTTATTTTAAACCTTTCTCCCCCCACACTCACGGCCATTGGTTTTTTCTTGTGGGGCCCGTTTTGAACCCAACACTTTTTTTTCATGGAAGTTTTGACCCGGTTGGCCTCCCATGTTCCAACATGTGTTGGTGGGAATTTGTGGTCATTGTTTCTTGTCCCGGCGAATTTTACCCCCCCTTGGTTTTTTGTACAACTGTGCCCCGGTTCAAAGTTGGGGTGTTCCCACTTTTTTTAAAACTTGGTTTTTGACGTTTTTCCATTAACCAACCACCCCCCCAACTTTGTTTGGGCCAAAAACCATTTCGTTTTTTCTGTGGAGGTTTTAACATGTTTCTTTCTTTTCTCGGTTGGCCGAATTTACTTCCCCAAAAATTGTGGGGGTCCGGTTTTTCCCCCACCTTCCCCCCCCAACCCAGTGGGACTCTTTGGATGGGGGGGGTTTTTTTCTTTTGTTCCAAGGGGTCGGGGACGGGGGTTTGTCCCGTTTTACCCAAAATCGGGCTTTTTTTACCCCACCCATTTTCCCCGTCTTGCTTGTTTCTGGTAACACGTGTGTGGTTTGTTTTGTTGGGGAGGAACCATGTGGGCCCTTTTTATTTTTTTTTCTGGTTAGTGTTGTCTTTATTTGGTTTTGGGGTTTTGTTCGTACGGAATATTTTATTTTTTCCCCATTCATCCCCTTTTTTTTTTTTTTTTTTTTTGGAAATTCTGAATTTTCATATAATTTTCTTGATTACCCTGGAAACCTCCCCCCCGGGTCAGACATCACCCCCCCTTTCCAATTTACCGCCAAACCGGGCTTAACGAAACACCAACAAACAACCATTTCTTTTACCACCCACAGGTACCTGCTTAATGGTGTTTGCGGGGGTTTTGGAGGGAGCTTCGGGTGTGGGGGAGTTTCCAACCGACCCCTTACCTGGGAGGACCTGTTGTTTCCAAAACCGCTTTTTTTGGGGCACTCGGCGGTTCTTTACGGGCCAAGGGAACAACCACTTTTTTGTGGGGAAACTTTTGCCAAAAATTTTTGGGGGGGTTCTGTTGTTTTGGCGCTCGCCCCGTTCCTTTTTTTTTTTACAAGGGGGGCCTCCCACCCCACCACCCCACTGGACTTCCTAATTTTCGAAGAACTTTTTTGGGGTGGCACCCCCCCCCCACACAAAAGTCATTTGGTTTGGGTTCCCCGGGGACCAATCATTCCTTTTCTGGTTTTGTTGTGTTGGGGGGGGTGGGCTCCATGGGTGGTTGGTTCCCTGTCAAAATTGTTTTTGGGTGTTTTTTCACCACCATGGGCCAGCCCCCCCCCAAACCGGTTTCTACTTCTTAACACAAAACAGGTTTGTTCCTTCGTTGGGTTTTCTTTTAACAACGCAAATGGGACCTGAGTTTCTTCCCCAAAACCCCCCTTTTCCTTTGGTCCCCTAAACCACCACCTCCTGCCCCCACCTTTGTTGTTTCCATTGATGTTTCTTTGCTTTTTGCAAATGGGTATGTCCCCCACCAATTACTTGTCCACAAACCAGGGTGGTACCTACCAGAAAAACACCCCACCCACGCCCCGACCCTTTTTGGGGAAAACCTTCCCCCCCCAGTCCAACTTTTTCATTTTGCGGTGGAACCGTCTTGTTTGCCCGGGGGCCTGGTTTTTTTCCCCTGGGGAAAACCCCAAGCACCTTTTGGAACTCTTTAATTTGGGTTGATTTCCTTCCCACCTCTTGTTTTTTTGGCGCCCCCCCACGCTAACCAATCCAAGGACCTTTTTGTACCTCAAGTTGGGGCACGGTGGGACCCCATTTCCAAACTTCTTTTGGTTTTGTTACTTTACACCCCCTTTGGATTTACCCAATCACCCCCCCACTCCTTTGTGAATGTCCCACCGGGAACCCCCAATTGTATTTTTTGTTTGGAAAGGGGGGGCCCCTTTAAACCCCCCCGAACCTTGGGCCTGACCCCGTTCTGTTTGTGGAGGGGGGGCGTTTTTTCAGACCGGGTGGGAGCGGGGCTGATAAAGTACGTTTTGTGAAAAAACACCTCCCCCATTTTCAAAAACGAGGCTTGTTTCCAAGCACCCCAACTTTTGGGGGAATTCTTTCACCGGCCTTAGTTGGCCCCAAAGGACCGTTTTTTCGCTTTTCTTTTTTGTGGCACGGCCCCACCGCCCCAGGTTTTGGACCAACGGGTTTTTTTCCCCAGGGTGGTACCTCTGTATCTCCCACAAACAGGGGGGTATCTAACTGTTTGGCGGTCATTTCAACGTGGGGGTCCCCGGCAGTTTCGGTGGGTGCTACAGGGTTGGTCCTTCCCTGGAACGGTTGGCCTTTTTTCCCGAACAATTAACAAAAACCAGGGTTGTCAACCCCCCCAAACCCTGCTTTTTTATTGTGGGTTTGTTTTGGGTGGGGTTTTTTTCTACCGGTCGTTTTTTTGGGTTTTCTTTTTGTGGGAAAAGGTAACCCAACACCCCACCCCGTTGGTATTCATTGAGCAAACCCCTTTTACCCCCACCTCCTTCCCCAGGGCCACTCAAAAACACCCCCCACCCTTTCCCTTTTTCTCCCCAATGTTCACGCCCCAACCCTAAACCTTCCTTAGTGCGGTTTTTTCCCCTCTTTTCCCCAAAGGGCCCTTTGATGCTTTTTTTTTCTGTGGGTTTTTTTTCCCCCGAAAAGGACTGGTAACAACCACCTGGGTGTGTGTTAACGGCCGTATCTCTCGCCCCCCCCCCAGCAAACCAACAAACGGGTCGGGGCTTGTCCCTGGCCCTTCCCCTTGTTTTCTTTTTTTTTGGGGGCCACCCCCCACCCGGGGGGGTGGCTTGTTAAACTTTTTTGTGCAAACAACCACAAAATTTTGTTGGGTGCCTTGGTGGGGGGGGTCTCCCCCTGAATGTTTAGTTTACTGGAAGGTGGTCCCCCAAACCCAAGTTCCCCCCCCAATGCCTTTTTTCTGCCGGGGTTTGTCACAAAAACCCCGCCCCCATTTTGGGTGTTCGGGGTCACATTAACCGTCTTCCACGTTTTTTTTTTTGTTTCTTCCCGGCAATCCAAAAATTGCGTTGGGGGCAAACCCCAAAACATTAACCCAAAAATTTTAAATTTGCCCCTTGTCGCCCAAAAAAACGGGGCCAACACAAAAACTTACATATCTTTGTTGCAAACACCGTTTCGGTTTCCCCCCCCCCTCAATATGGAGGCCGTGGTCTGGAAAGGGTTTTGGAGTTGGAGTTTTGCCACACTCCCAACTTTGGGCTCCCCCCAACCCTGGGCCCCCCCAGCTTTGCGTGCCAGGGTGGGTTTTTTGCCCAACACACACAGGCTCAACCAACCCCCCAACACAAAAAAACCCAAGGGCGGGGCCCTCCGAACGTGTTCCTGGGGTTTTGTTTTCCACGTTAGTGTTGGGGGGACGGGGGGGTGGTTTCCCCCCCCCCACTGACAGCCAATTTTTTTTGGGGTCCACAACCATTCTTTGTTTCGGTTTTGGTTTTGGGCCTTCTCCCTCTTCAACTTTTGGGGGCTTCGGGCCACCAAAAGTTCCTTTTTTCTGTGGGGGGGCCACCCAACCCACCCGTTTCTCCTATTTCCCATGGGGTGCTACCCTTTCCCGCCTTAAGTTGGGGCAATGAAACTTTTTCAGGTTTTTTTTTCCCCCCCCAAAAAAAAAGGGGGTCCGTGGGTTACTTTGGTCCAGGGGTCCTTTATGTTAAGGATATCCTTTTTTTTTGGCCCCTGTAAAAAGGTTCTTCAAAAAATAACAATGGGGGGGTTCCCCCCCCTGGTGGGTTTTCAACGGGTTTTTTTCCCGGCAACCGTAAATTGTCTTTTTTTTCCCCTTTGTGACCCAAAGGTGTCCAAGGGGGGGCAAACAAACTAACTCTTCCAACACCTTCGTTTTGGGCGTTAAAAATTTTTTCCTGGGGGTTAGGGTTGGGCTTGTTGGGTTGGGGGTGGGGCGGGGTTGTGGTCCCGGGTGAAAGTCCCCCCTGCCCTTCCCCCCAAGAAGGAAATGGGTTCAACTTTGGTCGGTTTCCCCCTTTTAATCCGTTCCGGTTGGTTTTAAACCCCCTCTGGCCCCCGCTTGGGGTCTTTTTCCCCGTTTCGACCTTTCGTTTTTTTTTTTTTTTGTTTTTTCTTTTTGTTCGGAACGGTTTCAACAGGTGGTTTTCGGTTTGGTTGATTTTGTTTTTTTGTCTTTTTCCCTTTTCGGTGGGAGTTTTTTTTTTGCTTTTGCCCCTCCTGCGTCCCCCCCCCACACCCCCCGCCCCTTGGTTGGGGGGGACAATTTGCGTTACCAAGTTGGGACCGTCTACCTTACAGCAACAGTTTTAGGGCCTGTTTCGGGGCGGGGGTTTGGGGTGAACATGTTCACAAGACACATCAACCCTGTGGTTCTTTTGTTTCGTACTCCTGTTCCGGGAACAAAGGGGGCCAACCACCAAAAACCCCCAACCCCCCCACCCCCCAAACCCTTGTTGCGAGGTTTCTGCTGCCCTTGCCGTTGTTTGCCAAGACATTCCACACTCAATGGAAAACCCTTTGGGGGCGGGTGGCCAAAGGGGAAACCTAAAAAAACCAATTTTTTTGGCATTGGGGCACTAACCACACAGGTTGTGAAGAACCCTGTTCCCCCCCTTCTTGGGTTTGTGCCATCCCAAGTCTTTCCGTGTTGTTGTTGGTTTGAAAACCCGGGGTTGTTTTTTTTTTTTGGTGTCTTTTTCACACAATTTTGGCTTTTTTTGTCACCTTTGCTAACCCTGTCTGTTTCCGGCGTTTGGCTTGAACCCACCCACGTGGTTTTTAGGGGGACTTAAAGGGCTCACCTGGTTCCTTCAGCCCTTTCAGGGTCCCCCCTTGTCATCCTTCCCTTGTCTTTCCATTTTGGTGGAGCGAAAACCACCCCCCCCCCCCAAGAAATTTTTTTGTTTTTTTTTTTCCTTCTTTTTATTTTAGCCGGCCCCGCCACAAGAGAAACCCAACCCGGTGGTTTTCTTCCCCCCCCCACAGACATACCCTTTGCCACATTTCCTTCAGTTCACTGTCATCCAAAGGGGGGGTTTTTTGGGCGGGCCGGCTTTTGTTCCAAACCAAACTTTCCCTGTTGTGGGGCCTCAATGGTAACAAATAAATTGTTTGGGGGGGCCGCTTTCTTTTAAGTCCCACCTGGGTTCGGGGAAAACCCCTTTACGGGGGTATTGTTGTTGGTTTGCGGAGCAGGGCTGTTCCTAATTACGGTGGTTTAAGGGGCCCCCAACCAACAAAAAGGGTCAATGTGGGGGATGGGGAGCCCCACAACGTACTAAACCCCTCTTGGTTGACATTCCCCAAAAATCTGGGCACCCACAACACACCATGGAAAAGCTGGCCGGGGTTCCGTTCAATGGGCCTTTCCCAGTTCTAATGGTGCTTTTTTTATCCAATTGTCCCCCGTGTGTTCCTTTGTTACCGTCTCTTCCCCAAAAATGTTGGCACCACTTTGAAACTCCCAGTGTCTCGCCAACGACCGGGCCGTCCGCTCATTTTTTTGGTCGACACCTCCCGCGTAGTGGCCTGTTATGTTCCTTCCGAGTTTTTTCCCGGTCGTTGCCGGTGTCGAAGTCCTTTGATTTTTTGTGTCTTTTTGGTACACTTTTGTGTCCAGTGCCTGAGTTTTTTTTTCAGCCCGCGGTGTTCCCCAAATCCCTGTCCCGAAGACACTACGTCGGTTCTTCACACAAGAGGCGTCTGGCGGCCAAAACCCCTTAGTTGGCCTTTTTTCCCTCCTTGTTTTTTTTTCCCCTCCCTGACCCCCCCCCCTGACCAGCATTGACCCTCCCTTTTTTTAAAGAGGGAACCCTCCCTTGGCAACCGTGGTTTCCGCCGTGGACTCCCGAGGAAACAAACCATTTTTCGGCCATCCTTTTTCCGGGACCCCCTTCTCCTCAGGCCTTCTCTTCCTCCGAGGTTTTTTTGCTCCTGCAAGCAGTGACGGTACAGTATGTTCTGCTTGCGTAGGAGTATCGGCCTGTTGCCAAACCTTATTTTTACCACTCCCAGCGGTCAAATGTTTCCCCCTTGTCCGACGGCTTTCGAATTGATGGAATTTTTTGCCGACCATCGTCTCCTGTAACTTTTTTTGTTTTCTCGAAAGTCCCTTTCCATCTCGTTCAGTTTGGTCCCCTACCCTAACCGTCATGGGTGTGGCCCACCCTGCACCGTGCTCCCCAGGAATTGATTGAATTTGTGCACACCCCCATGTCCCTTTTCCCATCCTTCTTTTTTTTACCAAATTTTCCGGACACCAACGTCCCTCTTCTGTGTCAATAGATATGCACGCGGGTTTTTAGGAATTTTTCAGGAGCTGCCGTGGTCGTTTTTCGCGCCCCAGAGGCCGGCTGCTTTCCCCAACCCGCTTGGTCCCTTCCTCAAGGCCTCGTCGACGTACCAATCCGTAGGGGGTCCCAGCCTAGACCAACCCCCCCCCAGACGGTCGCCTAGTTTTAGTTTGTTAGTCACGTTCTTTTCCCTTTGTTTCCCTCCGCCGTGTTCCCCCACCCTCCTTTCTACAAGACAAACTCCCAGACCTAAGGATTCGGGTTGCAATGTTTGGCTTCCTCGTTCCCCATCTTCCTCCCCCTCCCCCCGTCTTTGCCCGGGCACTCATAGTCACGATTTTCTCCCGGCCAGCACGTAGACCTTTTTTCCTCCCCTTCCTTCAATCTTTTGTAGACCCCAAGATGTCCGTGCTTAGGCGTCTCCTCATTTTGAAAGTTTTTTGGGGAGGACCTGGGTGGAGTTGCTTTCTTTTCCCCGCGTCAGAGGTCCAGGTTGCGCCCGAACCTCGCTACGACCCCCCTTTTTTTCTCAGAAGGGTGTGATGGTTGTGTTACGGACTCTTCACCCACGGTCCTTTTCACTCCGTTGTCTGGTGGTCGGAGTTTCGGGGGTTCTGGTGGATGATGGCATGATTTTAGGCCCTAACGTTTTCCTTCTTTCCTTCCTTTCTTCCGACTTTTCGCAGCGGTCCGTTTTTTTTTGGCCCCTCCTTTTCACCTGGTCCCGGCCACTTTCGCTTTCTCTTCTTATTCACCTTTTCATAAAGAGGCATGCTCGCTTTTTTTCTCAATTTGTACAGACAACCGGGTTTTGCGTTCGTGCCCTTTCCAATCGGGCATGCCCTACTTTTTCGGCTTCGGTGGCCCGCCAATACGGTGTTGCTTTTGCCACAAGTGACCGAAGAATTGGAACGTCTTTACTCCACCCTCCCCAAGGACATTTTCTGGTTTTTTGAAGGTCTTCAGACCGCCTTTTTCTGTTCTTCCCGGTTGTCGAACCTTTTTTAACCGTTTTTACAAGAGCAGTAAATTGTTGGTCCAGCGTCATATCCTTTCGCTCCCTTCAAGTTTAGTGTGGGCTTTGCGATTTTTTTTTTTCCTTGATTTTTTCGAGGTGCTTGGGCGGATTTTTTTTTTTTTACGGCCGGCCCTGTCCCAACCCAACTCTTCGGTTGTTCTTCTGCAGTCCACATCGTCCCCCCCCTTGGTTTTTTCCCAACTGAGTGATCGTGTAGGTTTCCCCCCCTTTTTTTTTTTCATATGATGGCTAGTGTTTTTTTCGGATAGGCACTTTTCTTGTTCCTCCCCACTTTTTTTTCCAATGCTTTTGGTGTTGTTTTTTTTTTTTCCCTTTCGAGTTTCCGAGGTTATTGTGTCTGAGCAGTAGTTTTCTTCCCTTTTTTGTTTCTCCTTTCATGTCCCCTTTTTTTGGCTTCTCCACATGTACGACCCCCAACCTTTTTCTGTTCTTTGCTACCATCCAACCCTCGGCCCTGTGTTTCCACTAGGCAAGTGTCCCCAGGCCCACTACTGACCTTTTTTTCTGGCAATCGCCAGCTTTTGTGACTTTTTCCGTTTTTCCGCCCCTACCCCACGGGCACTTCGTGAGTCATGCTGGTTTGTAACCCCCCAAATGGCCCCCAACAAACTGGCTTCTCCCCCCACCTGGGGAACCCTTTTCTGTGACTACGGGGGACTTCCCGGCCTGGGTTGCTTATTCAAAACCGGTACTGTTGCCGCCTGCCCCCTTCCTTCCACCCCCCCTCGCAACAGCTGAACTTTTTTGGACCCGCACTTCGGGCGCCCCCTCTCCTGCTTGTCTTTCGGGTTTGTTTTGGCCACCCCCTCATTTCGAAGGCTGGTACGTTTTCTTTGTGAGAACCGGTTCACCTTTTGTGTCGATTTTTCTTTCTTCATCTCCAAAACAACACGCCCTGACATTAGGTTGTTAATAACCATCAATGACGATTCGTATTTCTCCCCAATTTATGCTTTTCCCCTCATGGGTCCTCCATAGATTTTGTCCCGCATGAACGACCCCCCGCCGGCTTCCCACCCCCCCCCCCCCCCATCTTGTGCTTCGGTGCCTCGCCCTTTTTTTCTGTATTTTTCAGCGTTTTTCTTGAAATAGGCAGCCAATTCAATCCCCATTTTTTTGTGTGCCTTTTGCCCGCGGTGAGGGGGCGCAACCCCAATTGCCCCCTTCTTTTTTTTATCAGAAGCCTTTTCAATGGGGGCGTGTTTTGGCTTTTTTTCCAACCGACGTCCCCGTAACCCATTCCCAACTTGGCCGCGATCGTTTTTTTTTGGGACACGTATTGAGGCCGTTTGGTTTTGAGGCGTTTAGGAAGCCCACGCCGTTGTTTTCTTGCTTTCATCTTTTTGAGCCGTTAACCCAAAAGATACCCTCCAGATAAAGCCCTTTCCCTTTCACTGTTTTTCATTTACCTTGATTTGGGATTTGAGCGTTCCGTCCCATTTAACTCTTTTTCCCTTTCCCCCCATATTCTCGACCCGGCCATCCCTATTTTTGTCCCTCAACTTCTTGCGGAGTCTCCAGCTCTGTCCTCCCTCACGGTGGAACAAGCGAATTGGGGTCCCCAGGAGTTATGCCTCCTGGTCCTGAGGGTACCCCCCTTCTGGTCTTGTGGTTTGTCTTTTCTTCCCCTGTCTTACAAGCCGGCCCTTTTTTTTTTTCTTCGTTCGTTGTTGGTTGACCAGTGTCCAGTTGCGGTCCCTGCCTTTGGAGTGGAGTCATATTTGGTTTCTGTTGTCCCACTCCCGACTTGCCGCTATTTCCGTTCCTACCAACCCCTCTTTCTCCTTGTGCCAGGAAGTCCAGAGGTCCTTGGTTCGCATTTTGTGGTCACGTTGTTTTAGTCCCCTCCCCCTTCCTTCCCCGGGTGCTGTGTTCACTTTTTGATGGCCTTTGCTCCATTTCCTTGTCTCCCAATGGTGGTTTTCCCGTTTGGCAAAAGGACGCAGCCTGTTCCCTTTTGGTTGAGGCCGCTTTTGGGTCCCATCACTCGAATTTACTCTCACCGCCGTCTTTTTGCTGTTTTTCACTTTTTTAGGTATCGTTGCTTCGTACACATCAATATTCGGTTGCTTTCTTCCTGGTTTTTTTTTTTTGTTTGAGACCCGGTAGTGTCAGTCCCTCCCCCACTGGACCGTCGGCTTTCCCTTTTACTTGTTAGTACGGACCTTCTGCGTCCCCACTTTAACCTGCGCATTTACCATGGCCAGTGGACTGGGTGGAGGCTCCCCCCCGCCCCGTGTTGTCTGTTTGGCGTTCTTACGTTCCTGCTGGCGGCTTTTTTGAGTTGCCACGCCCGTCGTCAAATTTCAGGTGGCACCCCCCCCATCTGTAATACTGTTGTGCCGTTTTCCCACCGTTTCCATTAGTTAATTTTGTGCAGTAAGGCGGTAGCCACTGTTTTCTCTGTGCACCTGAGGTTCACCCCCCCTGCTTGACGTTGTATTTGTTTTTGGCGAAATCGACGGCTAACGTAGGCTACCCCCCTTTTTTCCTTACAACGTTGGTTTTGCCCGTTACCACAGTCCTTTGCGGCCAGCCCGGTTGGTCTTTGGGGCTCCGTTTTGCTGGCGTTTTCAACCTTTTTCCCCCAGCATTTCCGTCTGTTTTAGGTCGTCCCTTTTTCCCCTCCCAGTCCACGGGTTCGTCTTTTTCCGGGTTCTCGGAGACACCACCGTTGGTTTGTAAGGCACGCCATTTTCTACCCGGCTTGAACGGCCAACCCCCTTTTTCCCCCCCCATCGTGTTTTTTTGCGTCATGCCCCCAGCAGTTTCCCCCCACTTCCCCCCACTCCCCTTTTCCCGGTCGCTTTCGGTTTTTTGTTTTTTTTTTGTCACGGCTTTTTGCCTCAGCGTCGAACCGTGTGCTCCTCAGGCCCTGGAGTCCTTTCTATGTAGGGTTGGTAATCGGCTTCATCTCCTTTCTCTTTCCCTCTTGGTTTTTGTTTTCTTCTTTTTTCTTACCGCGAGTTAACGACCTTACCCAGCCCCCAGCACTTTCCTTCACTCCTCAAACCAAACTTCGCGCTGAGTGTCCCGCCCTGTATTGAGTCAGTACCCTGCCGCCCCCCGCTGCCGCCCCCCCGCCCTGCCCCTGCTTTCCTTTCCTGGTTTTTTCTGTTCCAACGTTTGGCTGGAGTTACGTCCTTCCCGTTCCCCCTCATCCCCCGCACCAACGTTCTTTCCCTTCCCCCCAAGCTTGGTGGGGTGTACCCTTTTCAGTACACCACGGGTCTCCCCTCCCCTCCCCCGTGAATTCCCGACATTGTATTAGCTCACCAGTTACGGGGACCTCCTACTACGGTTGGGTCCCGGACTGCAATGTCTTTTTTTGAGTCCAACGTGTGGTGGAAAGTAACTTCCCCCCCCCCCCCCCAAACACCCACTCTGGAGGCCGCCCCTCCCACGGCCCTTTTCTCTCGGTCTGTTGCCACTCTGTTCCTGCCTTGTTAGCTGACCTGTAGAGCCTTGCGTTTGACTCCACCAGTCGGTGTTTAACGTGTTCTCCCCCACGCCAAGATAAGCACACACTTGCTAACCCAATCCAAAATCCTTTTGCTGGCAACCCATTTTTTTCTTCTCTTTGTTGTAAGGCCGCAATTCACCTTTTGCGGCGTGAGAGTTGTGCTCCACATGTCCTCTAATTCCCCCCGCCGAAGTGGGCGCTCCCCCCCCCCCTCCCCCCCCAAATTTCCGGGATTGTTTAAGGTGTGACGAGGCTTTGGCATACGCCTTTTTGTCGTTTTGCACCCGCGTTTGCTTCCCTTTTCCAAACTTGCTTTTGTTTGGTAGCTAGGGGGCACGTACTAGTCCTTAAGATGAACACTCCCCTCCTTGACGATTCCGTCCTGCCACTTCTACTTACTTTCCAAGGGGACGCTTTAGTCCATCCGACTTGTCATTGTGGTCTTTGGATGAGAGTCCCCTTAACTTTGCTTTCCCGTCCTTTCGACGGGGCTTTCACTGCCCCCCTTCCCTTGAGGAAGCCGGCCACGTCCCCCTGTTTCCTTCCCTTTAGCCTGAACCTGGAGCTCCCCTCGTTTGGCGGCCATTTGTTTTTCAACGTCAAAGGGAGGGTCCCCCGCCCCCTTTTCTGTTCCCCCCCGGCTTCCCCACACCCTTCTCCCCCCGACCAATTCCCACAAAATTACTGGGCCGTCCCCACTTCCCCCCCCATGGTCCCTTTTCTCTGGTGGTATAGCGCCGGGCGAGTGGCCCACCCTCCCCCCCCAATGAAGATTTAAACGGCCTCCATGTTCCTCCCCTCGGTTTTGCCCATGGTCCACCACCCCCACCTACCTCCACGGCCTCTTCCGCGTTCCGGTTGCCGTTTTCACACCTTTCGCAGCGGGTATACACTGTCTCGTTGCCGATATTCACTTTGCCAAACAATCCCTGCCCCTCCCTCAGGTGTACTTTCTTTTTTGAGATTTCGTCTGCAACCCAATTTTGGGTTTTCCCGTAATGTCCGGGTTCTTTCCATGGTTCTTAGAAAATGTAACCCCCTCCTTTTTTTATTGTCCCTTGGGTCTTTTTTCCCCTCTTTTCCCCATCCCCCCAAGGCCGTCCCCATTTCCCCAGGTTGCTTTAACCCTTTTTTGGTAAAACTTTTCTGGCTTGAGCGGGGTAACCGCCGGCACTGCAATTCTTTTCCCCGGTATTTGTTGCCTCCACTGCCCTCCCCCCCTTCTTTACCCAAGCACGGTTTTCTCCCTCCTTGCGTCTTTCCGGCTCCGCTTGGAGAATTTTGGTCCTGGTTCGTCCTGGTTTTCAAAGCCCCGGGCGTCACACAACGGAATCAATTGGCTTATCCTTATATCTCCCACCCTCGTCTTGCTGGGTCCCTCCCCCCTTCACCGGACGCACAGTCCTTGAACATGAACACCCCAAAACCGATTTTTTGGTCCCTGTTTGGTTTGTTACGTAGTGCGGCATACTTCAAAGGTTACCCATGCGCGGGACCCCCAAGTTTTCAATTACCATTTTTCTTTTAGAAGTTTTCTTGCATACCCCATTCGGTTTTTTGGTTTTTTTGGAGGACTTTTCGTGGTCAATTGGTCCGGTCCCACTTCTCATTGAAAAAACCGTCCTCCCTTTTTCACATGTTCGTTAAGGGCCTTTCTGCGGACATTGCTAGATTAGTGTCATTGTCCGCTTCGTAACCCAATCACTGCCTTCTTTTTGTTGTTCTGTTATTTAGGTATTCTCTTCCCTCACCCGTGGACCAAGGGTGATCAAGTTAACCTTTAGGACGTGTCATTCTTTAGTTCCAGCTCACTTTTGGCACCAACCTTTTCCCATCCCTAATTGCATGGTTCGCCCTTTTTAGTCCCAATACTTTGTTTCTTTGTTTCTAGGCCTTGCTTCGGATTGTCTTTCGCGGCCACCCAATGACGGAGTGTACACACACAAAGCTACTTTTTGTTCTTTTTTTCGGAAATTCTTCCACCTAATCCTTCCCACGGTTTTTTGTTTCCTTGATTTTCCCCGTTTTTCGGTGGATCCCTGTGACAAAGCCGTTGGTTTGCCAGTTTCCTTTCTTTCCCCCCCGTGCGACGAATTCCAAGTGTAGACCCTGGCGTAATGCAGTCTTGGAGCCTATATCCTACCACCTCCCCCCTTCGAGTTCCGTTCCTTATTTTTTTCATCTGGGGGCTTCGCATTTTCACCCCCGGGCAGCACTTGCCGTGGCGTTGCCCCATTACATCCCCCCTAGTTGTTCTTACCTGTGTTATTAAGGGGGTCGTAGCTGCTGGTTGAATTTTTCTTCTGTGTGCTGGCCCCCCCCCACTTTTCGCTAACTTCATTCCTCCTGTCCCCTTTCCTTGACCGTCAGTGGATACCACCGAGGCCGACTTTCACCATTTGCATCAAACCAAAGCTCCGTTTTCTTTTTCCCCCTCATCCGCCGCTCCCCCCCTGACGTCTAGCCTCTGACCCCGCATTCTCTTAAAACCGTTTGTCCCCCATACGAATTGGGGCCCCCGTGGAGACTTTGGTTTGTACTTTCCGATTGAACCCCCCCCCATGGCTTTGGGTCTTCTTTTCTTTTCAACCGTCTTCTTCATGGCAACCACCTTCAGGCTCCAATTTACAGGCGATGGCGACTTCTTTCCAAGGCCTTTTGCCCAAACGCGTGCACACTTTTTATTTTTTTTTGATCCGTGAGCGACCGTCTGTATAGAACTTTCCACCAACCTTTTGCACTTCAATTCTGGATGCAAAACCCTTTTAGCATTTTGTCGAACCAGGACTCTTTACTCCTTAATTAATAAGAGGTGTTACCCCAGCACCCCGTCTTTGAAATTGAAATTTTTGGTTTTTTTCTCGAAGACGTTCCGGTTTTCTGCTCAGTTCACGGTTTGTCCCCCCCTGCACCCATTCATGGATGGGCCACCTCCTTGCAATGGTTTCCCCCCTTCTTTTTCCCGATTTTTGTCAAACAACTTTTCCAACCAATCCATTTCAGGTTCTCCATCATTTAGTACCCTTGCGGCCTGGCCCCGTCTCGCTTAGGTAACTCTTTATCACACGCGGGTTTAACCTGGAAGGCAGTTGAGGCCCGAGGGCCGCTGTTTGCTGGCCGAAAGTGTTGGAACCGGCTTGGCGGCACAATTAAGAGGAAGGATTGTGGTAATTTCGTCCGGCCGAGGTTCTTCCTTCAACAAATTGACTTAGGGCTACCTCATTTTGACCGACACCAAACACCCCCCTCCGCTGGCCTCCCGCCGGTAAGTCACCGCTGGCGACTACCTCCCCACATCCGTCCACTGGGGCGCGCCACTCGCTTTCGTGAGATCGTTCGGGGGGTCCCCCAAACGTGTCAGTTACTTTTTTTACTCTGGTTCCCATTTGCAACTCTAGTTCGGCCCCCCTTGTCCGCCCTTCCTTTCCAACATCTTATCGTGGCCCCTTTTTCCCGAGTTCACCCTAGAACTTTCTTTTCCTCTCTTTCCGTGTTTTGTTTCTGTCGATTGATGGACACTTCTTCAACAGTTATTTTTAACAAACGATTTTTTTTCGGGCGGGCGTTTAACCCTTTGGGGAGTTGCCTGATGGACCTTTTCGGCCGTACACGTTGGTGGCGCCCGTGACAATTCTCGAAGTTCAGCGCCGGCGGGTGCTCTCCCTTTGTGAGATTGCTGTTTAACGGCGTGTCACGCCTCCCACTCCGTCATGTTCAGGCTGTTGAGCGGTTTTTTTTCTTTTTTGTGCTATTTCACTTTTTTGGTCGTGCCCTACGGGCAATCTTTCCGGACTGTATGCCGGTCCGGCAGTGGTGACCCACCACCCAAAAGCGTTTTTCCCCGAATGTGGTCCCCTTTTTCAAAGGACGGTCCCCCCCTCTGTTTGGCTCTGAACCCCCCTGTAACCTTGCGGCAAGCCTTCCTGGATATTACCCCGCGTTTTGGTTCCCCCTCTCCTTTCACTTTTCCTTGGTTCTCGGATTGGTTAGTAATTCGGGCTGGCCTGACTTTTGTGGCTTGTGCCCCTCGTTCACATTCGGTTTTTTGGTTGGCCGGTGTCTTTGGCCCCAGAACCCCCTGCTGGCGGCCAATTCCTATGCCCGAATATGGGGTACCCGTTCTTGACCCCTCACCTGTCTTGGATCGTGTGAGTGATTTTTTCACGCTGAAGTGACCGTTTCACCCCCCGTTCCCTTTTTCAAATTTCGAAACATTGTAAGAGATGTATTCCCCATGCCGTTTCAATAACTACGTTGCGATAAAGAAAGGTTCCCCCACAGTCTTTTTTCCTGTGACCTTTTCTTTGATTCTGGCCCTCTTGTTTCTTTTTCTTTCGTCGTGTCGGTCGGCCGATCCCCTGGGCCCGACCCCCCCCCCCAGCATTAGTGTTTTTCGAAGTCCACCCACTAGTAGTGAACCCCTGGGGGCCACAGAAGATTCTGGTTTCCCTTAAGATTTAATTGTCTTCTTTTTCATCTCCGTTTTCTGTGACCCCCAGGCAATCTGAGGTCCCTCACGTCCCCCATTTCTTTTGCTGCCTGTCATGGCCCCATGTTTCTGCGCTTCCCGACTGTTATTGACTGGCTTTTCTCCCTTTTTTTTTTCCAAAGTTTTTTTTGTGACGGAGTGGAGATGCAAGCACTCTTAGTGGTCCCCCCCACTTTTTTTCCCCCCCCCCCTGTAACTACACCAACGGGTTGATTATTGGGATAAAAGGCACCTTGCCGCCATTTGTTGCCATTCTTGTGGAACTTATTCACCCCTCCCTTCTACTACGGCTTTTTTTGCTTTACGCCCCCAGGTATTGCCCCCCCTATGTCCCCCTATTCGCCATTGGCTGTTTCGACAATTGGGCAATTTCTCCCCGCCGGTGTGGTTAAATTTTGGAAGGTATGCAAACCCCCTGTATTTTTCGATCCCCCCCCCCAGTTGACCTTACGCTTCTTCTCCCTGTGCACTTCTATTGCTTCCGCTTCCTCCAAACAGGAGCTTTTGGTTTCCATCCGCCGTGACCTTGTGTTTGTTCCTTTTTGTTTCTCCCCACCCTCTTTCATCGTGGACGATTGGTGCGGCCCCATTAATCCGATGTTTCTTTTTATGGTTTGTTGCCCACTTCCCTGATTCGACGCGCTCAGTTGCAGTTTCCAGTCCAACCCCGTTTTAGTTCCCCCCTTTCACGTTTTTTTGTCGATTCGAGCTCCTCCCTTCCTCTCACCACCCCAACCCCCTGACCTTGAATCTCTCGGGGGTTATGATCCCCTGCACGACCTGATAGTTCTTTCAAGATGCGACCCACCGGCCCCCCTTTTTTTTAGCTATCCCAAACGTTTCCCGCGAATTTTTTTCCCCTGGTTGCCCGGCCCTTGTGACTCCCACGGACCTCCCCCCCAAAACTCCTTTTGATTGCGGGACCCTTGTCGCCTGACGACTGTTTTGTGACCTTTTTTTTTTTTCTTGTGATTCTTTCCCTCTTCGACCAAATTCACCTCATTTTTTTTTTTTTTTTCTTTGTTGCCTGGGGGGACGTCTTTTTTTTGGGCTTGCCCCCCTTCCCCCTGTGACCCGTTTCTAGGAGTAGACTTCTTCTTGATCCCCATTTTCAGGTTCTTTTTTTTGTCTGCATTCTTTTCCCCACGTGGAACCCGACTTCCCTTTCAAATCTCCAAACCCTTTTCAGCGACCTTACGCGCTTGTCTGACACGTATGTTGTCTGTGTTACCCTTTTTTTAGTGGCCTGCCCTGACTTTTTCTTAGCTTTCTCCCCTCCTTGCTTTTTCCCCCGCTCAGCTCACCTGCTTCACCTTCACTGGGCAATAGACACATTGGAATTTTTTTCTGTGGTTTTTACTCCCTTTAATCCATTGTTTGTTTTGGGTCCCTTTTCTTTTCCACACCCTTTTTCCATAGTTCCCCCGGCCATTACGAGCCGCTTTTTCTGGACTCCATTTACTCCACTTTTTTGTGGCTCCTTGTCTCCACCTTTGAGTTTCCCAGTGCAGGTTCCCTCAAGTTCCCTTTCCGTCTTTTGTCGCCAGTTGAAGTAGGCTCTTTCACCCTCCTGTACTCTTGGATTACCCCCTTTCTCTTTGGGTGATTGGCACTCCAGCCCCCCCTCTTTGATTGTCCGTTGGTTCATTGGTCGTTCGTTGGTTTGTTTTCCAGTTTCCCCCCCTCCCACTTTCCTTGCTCCAATTGGTGGCCGTTTATCCTTCTCTTTTTTCCAGTTTTTCTGTTTCACCTTCTCCTCCTTCGATATTTCCGGGGCCTTTCCACCTTCTGACCCGTAACTGGTGTTTGTGTCAAGGTCCAGTAATTTTTTATTTGTTCCCCTTCCCCTTTAGTTTTTGGCTTCTCCACCGCTCTTATTTCCCCCCCCCCCCTTGGCGGTCCCCCTTTTGAAGTTGTTTTAAGGGATGTTTTTCTCCAATAATGACCTTCTTCTCAAGTTTTTCTCTTTCAAATGTTGCCATTACCATTTCTTTGTCCAACCCCCCCCCCTCCCAGTTTCGGCGTCCCGCCTGTTTGATGGTTCCCTTCGACTTCTTGCTTGCTTTTTACTTTTTCACCGAGTTTGTACTCTCCACCCCCCCCCAGAGATTTTTTTTTTTGATCTGAACCCTGTAGTTTCTTTTTGTTTTTCGTTGCTCCCCTTCCTCCCCTTATCTTGACCTCTCTTCTCTTCGTTTTTCTTCTTGCTTCCCACTTTTTTTTTGGGGGGTTTTAGGGGGTGGAAAGAACATGTGACCCGTTAAAACCCAGTACTTTACGGTTTTCACCCCTGTCGCTCCACCTCGAGGTAGTCCACTCCTTTCCCTTGCTCCCTCACTGCCCCTTGAGGTCAACAACCTTTCCCTGAATCCTTTTGATGGTGTCGTGCCCTGTCGGCGGTGTTTTAGTCCTACATTGTAGTTGCACTCTCTTCTTCGGTACCTCTTTCCCCGTTGGACCCACATAGAAGTACCTTTTTTTTTGCCTTTTTTCCTTTTCCCCCTTATTGTTTTTTTTCCATTTGTTCCCGTGGTTTCGTTCGGCCCCCTTCGCTGTATGGGCCGTGAAATGGGTTTCCCACTGATGACGGTGTACGTTTTGGTTTGTTTTTTTTTTTCACCCTCGATGCTGGTGGCTTTTTTGACAAACCCCTTTTTCTTGTCTACTGTTGACCTTAAAATATGTCCAAAAGGAACAAGTTCCCTCCCCCTGAGCCTAACCTGGGCTGGGGCGTCACTTACTTTCCTGGTTTCGTAGGCTTCTTACTTCAACATCAGCTTTGTCCTCCCATGTTTACCCCCAGGAATATGGAGTACCAAAATTCTTTCGCGTGACTTGCTACCCAACTGTCTTTTCAGTTCTTCGTTTCTTTTTTCGCGGTTCTCAACCTTTGTGTTTCCTTTGCCCCCCCCCTTTCACAATGAAAGTAACCCAAGCGCCTTCCAAACTGTTTTGCCCCACTCCTCTTTATGCTTCCTTTTTTTCTGTCGGTTTTCTTGCGTGCCTTTCTTCCCCCTCCTTTGTTCCACTTTTCAACCCCCCAGGGTAGTAGTTTTTGCTTTCTTGTGGGGCAGGAGGAGGTTTTTCTACCTCTCCTTCGTTGGATCCCTCATTTCGGCGACCGGGTTGTTTTTTTTCGAATTTTCCTGGATGTTTAGGCTTTGGGTCTTCCGAGTTGCTTTTCCGAAGCCTTTTCCCCTAATCACTTTTGTGTTTGAGCCGCGCTTCTCCTGACGAGTACGTACCCCCCCCTCCACCGCATTTTCCCCTTGCTGACCTATTCCCACCAACACCGGTTTTCCTGCCGTGCCTAGTTGGCGCGTTGGCTTACAAAACCAGTCCTAACTTTCTGAACCCCCTGTTGTCCTTGGCGCCTTCCTGGTTTTGAGTGCCCCACAGGCTTTTATCTCTCCAGAGCCTTCCACTGGAAAGCCCCTCTTTTTGGGCCCCCCCCAAAAGATTTCTTTTTCCCCTGTCATGCGGGGGGTTTCCTTTTTCCCTTGGGAGTTCCGTACACCACGTTTTGTTCCTTAAGGCCTACTGAAGCGACCCGATCTTTCACGACATTGTGTATTTCTCCCAAGGGACTAACCCTCACCCCTAATGTTGTTTTTTTATACCAGACATGTTTGTGCTTTTTTTCAATGTCCCCACTCGTCCTTTAAAAAATGTCAAACCTGCCCGGCCGGAGGAGGTTCCTTCCCACACCCCCCCAAACCCTTATGATAAGGAATGGTCTGTGGTTTTTCCCCCCCCCCGGATTTTTATCACACGTTGAGCCTGAACCTTGAGCTTGATTGTTCCGCCAAAAGAACAAAGGTCAAGACGTGGTTACAGTTCCGGCGGAAACAAAATACCGAGGTTTTCTCCTCCCCCCCCTACTTCTCCCCAAATTCACAACTTTTCCTTTCCTTGCCAAATTGGCCCAAACAAGTTCTATGGTGTGGTAAGCGTTCCCCCTCCCCGGAAGTTGTCTGTTTCAAACTATGACTGCCTACGCCCCCTTGAATTGCGTAGGAACCTCCACAGCCCACTTCCCTTCTTCCCTCCAGGTTTTGCCCTCCATGGGCGCAGTGTCTCTTTCTTTTTTAATTCCCCTCTAGTTGACCCCCCTTTCCGTTTCAAGCGGGGGGGACGTTTTTCTTGTGCACCAACTTTTTCTCCCCTGACATTGCGACCTGATTACTTGATTCTGGCTGTTTTTCAATGCAACCCCGTTTCCACACACCGTTGTTTTCCCTTTTTTTCAATCAAATTTTTTTTGATGAGCACCAAACGTATTCTGACTCCACGCACTCCCCCAAGGGCGCACACCCCCCTGCCCCTGGCTCCCTATGGTATTTGCCCAGGTTTTTTTTTTCCTGTGTACCCCCAGGTTGCGAATGCCCTGCAAGGTTCTAGTTCCGGGGCGCAACCCCGCTCGACCTCAAGCCTTTGGTTGGGCTCCACCCAAGTGTCCTTTTGCCTCACGGTCGCCTGTTGTCCTTTCCGCCAAAACCTCCCCTTTTTCTTTTTTTCCCCAACCCCACAATACTGGTCCAGGCACCCGGTACTGCTATGTTGTCTCACGGGGCCTCCTATTTCCTGCGGATTTTTTTCAACGTCCAATGAAAGCCAACGCACTCCCCCCATTTCTCCCCATCCCTGGCGGGCACTGGTCACCACACACGGGACTAACCCCCTTTTCCCCCGTCTTTTTTTTCCCCTGCGGGCCCTTTCCCCCCCCCCACCGAGACCCCCGTGTTTTTAATTACCATCTCCCTCGCATTCACACTTTTTTTGAGCCCCCCAAACCAGTGCCTGGCTCCCCCCACCGTCCCCCCGTTCGACTCCCGGTGGCTCTCCTTGAGCTCCCCGGAGGACCTTATTGGCTTTTTGCCCCCCACCCGTTCTTTCGCCTGCCTTGGTGTTCTTGAATGGTGTTGCACGAATTCCCTTTGTTTCCCTTCACCCGGGCGACCTTCTTTCTAAGGCAGTTTTTTCCAAAGGGGCTCCCACCCTTTGGTGTGATTTCAAGGTCCTGTTGGAGCTATGGATTTTTTCCCTCCGAGGTCCCAGCGTCCTACCACCTTTTCGGGGCAGTGCCGTGGGACACTGCCGTTCAACCCTCCTACCCGGGGTTTCAGCAGATTCTCCTTTGGTCGGCCAGTGGTCTTCTGTCCTTCGGCGTTTGCTGTTTTTTTCTTTCAAACGCCACGGCCTCCCACCCTCCATGTCGGATTTCCTTCGTTTACTGCTACGTCGTGATGGTTGGATTTTCTCCACCAGTTCCGTCGGCACACAGGCCCCACCCCCCCAAATATTTGTGGTTTTTCGCTTTGACATACTTGAACCCTTTTTCCCCAAGG
>Ga0179593_1720474_pt1 | contig 20992 bp, 27 predicted proteins | sample CZODoug2_1_08_16_FD_185931 | JGI IMG/M metagenome (GOLD analysis project Ga0179593, IMG submission 185931) | Vadose zone soil fungal communities from Angelo Coast Range Reserve, California, USA - CZODoug2_1_08_16fungal (PacBio error correction) | ecosystem: Environmental > Terrestrial > Soil >... | reverse complement strand
TAATCCCCCAAACAAAAAATTAACGCTCAATCTGCGCCCCGGAAGTAGTACGGGGTATTCTCCTGGCAGACTTGTCGGTTCCGTAACTGCCTTGATTAACCCACTCGGAAAATGACCTTCAATCTTTTGGTTTAACTTTCCCCGCGAGAATGGTCCCCCGGGGTGACATTTTTTCTTCCTCAGAGGGCCCTCCGACCCCCCCCTCCCCCCTCCCCCCGCATTTTCCCCCCACTGACACGAAAACTTTGTAATTTATCATGTCTGGCCTGCTTTTAATTTCTCGTTCCCTCTTTTGGCACTAGTCCCCCAATGGGACAATATCATATGTTCTCTCTCCTCGGCCGGCCCCCCCTCTACTTTTTGGATTTAACCATCCATACAAGCAATCAACCTTTCTGGTCGTGAATATCTTTTCTTTCCCCCCTCACCGTCCCCGTCCTTTCCCTTTCTACAAGTTCTCCCAACCCGTTCAGAAAATCAAATTCCTTCTGCTTGAGCCCCCCCCCCCTTTTTTTTCGGCGGATCCCTGCCCCTTACCTATTGCGGATTGTTGCTTTAGAGCGGCCCCCCCACACTAGGCTGGACCGTTTTCGATTCAAGGGGAATGGATTCATCCCCCTGCCGCATCCCCCCCGTAATCAACCCGTAACGTATGTTGTGGTTTTCCCAAGAATTACCCCCCCCCCCCAGTGTATCTTCTCCTTTTTCGTGGAAGCGGTCAAAGCCGCGCTTGGAGACACCTCGATCTCGTTACTTGGGCGGCGATCCCCCTACAATTTTTTGTACCACCCTCCCAAAGGTCCCCCCCTCTTTTCCATTCGCCGCTTGACCCCAGATTGGAAACCTTTGAGTACATCTTTATCCCAAGCCCCTTTCCCCCCAAGTTCGTCACCGCTTTTGGATTCTTGCCACGGAATAGGCCCCAATCCTCCCTTTGGCTATGCGCGCCCCTTTCCCGCAACCAGGAATTTCTCCCATTCCTTTGTTAAATCAATTTCGCAGAGGATGCCTCTCCTTCCTCTTCATAACACATCGATTTTTAGGTCCTTTGCCCCAACGTGACTTGTGGGACCCCCCCCTCCCCGCGGTGTTCCTTTACATGCCTGACCCTTCCTTACGACATGATGGCTTCTTTTCGGCATCTTTCTTTTTTCTCCTCCCCATTCTCCCAAAATGGCCTCTGTCCCACTCCTGGCCCCTATTTCCCGGGCTGCCCCACGGGATCTACACGAGAGTCAAACGGATTTTCCGCAGAGAAAAATCTGGCCCCCCCTCCCCTCCCTACCCAACCTGCATCCCGATTTGCAAGTCTTGCAAATGGACCGCCTCCCCCCCTCCTGTCCTCAAGCGAGTTAACACTAGTAGGAGGCAACCTTCAGTTCTTTTTCGGACGAAAGCATTTTGGTTTTAAAGGTAACACACCTTTCCAGTTGCCCAAATTAACTTTCATTGCCCCCAGATAGTTAGCCAAATTCTTTTCGCTTACATGTCTCGATCCTTCGCGACTCCTCATGGGGAAACTTGTAGCCCTCCCACCCCTCCCCTAATATTGGCGCAATCTTTCTTGGATTTCCTCATTTACCAATGCCCTTGTCAGAATCCCACTCCCTTTTCTGGTGAATCTATCCACAATCGAGCGAAAAACACTTTTTACAAAATTCGCAGACCCCTCCCCCTTAAAAGTGCTGGCCGGTGAGGCTTCCAAAATGAAGTTGAGAAGCCCTGTCCTAGTTATGCTCCTCTCTCCCCTTTATGTGTTAGTTTTATTGTCTACAATTCCAGGACCAAGATTGATTCATCCTTTTTCGTGTTGTCACCCTGCTAGTAGTACCATGGCACCCCCAGCCAATTTACCCCCCCCCACCTGGCTTTTGGTGTTTTTCCCCCGCGGCCTTTCCTATTTTACACGCTTTCAAGCGGCTTTTCACACCCCTGTTTCCCCTCTTTTTTCTACTCTCTTCTTTTCCTAGACTTTTGTGAGAAAAGTCTCCTCCAAAGCCGGGTGCTTTTTGGGAGTCCTGGGGGGGGTTGGGTCCATGAAAAAAAACTTTAAGGCAAAGAGGGCCCTCCAATAGCCAGTTGGTCTCCCTTTTTTCCTTTTTGCATGGAGTATTGAACTCTGTTTTCTTGGTCAACATCGAAAGGAGGGCCCTCTCAGGGCGGGACTTCTGAAGGAAGAATCCCCCTCCTCACCGAACACAGATTTTTCGAGCCAAAGTTTTTCTTGAACTTGGCGACTGCTCGTTTTTTTCACCTTCCAAAGCCAGCGTCCCCGTCTTCTTCACTGGTCTGCTATTGTGAGTGGTTACCCCAGGTTTCGCTCGAGTTTTCTCTGATACCCCCCTTCCCCGATGGAGCAGCTTCCCAACTTCTGGACCACGCCTGAATGATTGGTCCGTTTCCTGTGAAAAAGACCCCCCAAGATTTTGGCTGCTTTCAACTTGGCTTGTTACTCTAGGAACAGGGCCAGATTCTAGCTGCGGATCCTGGAAGGCGCAGGACTCTTCTGGGATACGTCAATAAAAGAATACTTTTTTGTGCCTTTTAAAAATTCCCTGTTTTTTTTCCTTTTCACGGGGGGCCAAACCCTGATTCCCTAAGAGGGTTGGATTAATGTACGATGGAGGTGTCCTCCATTTGATTTCGACCTTTCTTTTTCACCCCACATATGGATGAATTTTTCGTAAGATTGATTTATTCTTTTCGGCGTCTTTTTCCCCGTATATCGTGTTTCCTTAGTGGGCCTCTCCCAATCCAGAAAAGACCCCGTCCCCCCTTAGCAGAAGGGTTTCCCTTCCAGGGCTGTGTGCGGCGGGTCCTTCTGGGATTTTTTTGTGGCGGGAATTAACCGTGCGGCATTCCCCTCCCTTTGTCAAGGACACAGGGCGGTTTTGGCCCCCTTTGCTTCCGCAATTCTTACGGTGGTTTTTTTCGAAAAATCCTTCGTGCTTTTGTACTCCCCCCTGTACACCCATCGCTTCGCGATCTACTCCCTTTGAGAAGAAACCGAACTTTTTTCTGCTGAGGGGTGAATTTTCCCCCTTCCGGCGAGTGGGCAGGCGTAGCCGCGATTGCGGCCGTTAAGTCCTCCCCCCCCGGGGTGGGGTTGACGAAACTGGCCGTAAGTTAATAGTAATCACGCCTTTCCTTGTCTTTCCCAATTTCGGGACTGATGTCCCTGTTTGGCCAATTGGTGTGCACACACCTTTTTTAATGGGAGAGCGTTCTCCTTAGGCGCGTTCTCCTCTCCGAGTGCCTTTCGGAATTTCACCTAACGGCCAAAGTGTTCCCCCCCCCCCTTTCATTACACCGATTGGTGATGAGGCGGAGTGAATGATAAATGCTTTGGTTGGCATCTTCCTAGGGGTTAGCGGGCTCCTCTTCCCTGGGAGAGTTATCGAACTTTTTTCCAGAGGGCGGGTCCAAGCCGCCAGAAGGAAAAAATAGCTTTTTTTCCTTTCTTTCCGTTCAGATAGTGATGGGTTGGTCTTACTTCCGGGAGTTTTGTTGTTTTTTTTTTGGATTTTTTTCGAGGGGAGGGAGATCTCCCCCCACGAACCAGACAGCCCTTCCTTTTTTTTTTATGGGGGGCTGGATTGTATTACTTCCTTTTTTTTTAATTTCGGATTTTTCTACGAATCAGCGATCGTTTCTGTTTTTTTTTTTTTTTCCCCTTGGACGTATTGTAAGGTTGTGCGAGGATACTTTCCCCGCGTTTCGGATTGACTGAATAGCCAAGAACATTGCGATAGGCGTTCGCTTTTGTCCTTTGAACCTTGCGGGGGAGCTTGTAAATCCTCCTTGAGGGAGGCCGGTTTTAGACTTTTTTTTGTGGGAATTACGCGGCTCCTTATTGAGGGGGGAATCGGTTTGTCCTTTTCCTCCAGTTTTTTAAGATTTCTTTTCTTTAATAATTCTTCATTTGCCGGCTACCTACCACCGTCCTGCCAGCAGATTCGGGGCTTACCTCCTTCTGAACCCTTTACTTACATCCTTTTTTCCCTCTCTTTCTTTAGTAGCCCAACCTCCCTTTTTTCGGACAAAGACACACCTTTCTCCGGTCGATGGCGCGCACCCTTCTTTTGACGGTTAGGGGGAGTCCCCTTCAAACACCCGGTGATATTTCCCTCTTTTCCCTTGTGGCTCCTCAGATCGCTTTGTTTCAGGATTCCTTGACCCCCACCCTCTTTATGTGCGCTGACCCCTTTCAAGGTTTCTTTTTTCCCAACACCTGGAGTTAGACTCTCATTCAATGTAAGGTTTTTGCAATCCAGTAACAGGCCCGAATTCCTTCTTATTTTAGGAGGTACGGGTAGGTAGTAGTCCTCCCCGGTACGTGCCTGATTAACTTCCTAACACTCCACGATTTTCCTTTTTAAGTGGCTCCTCTTCGATTTTTTTGCTGGACATTCGAACCGTCGGAACCCCAATGCACCCCCCTCCCCCTCCCCATTTTTCAACCTGCACTTCTTTCCCTTTTGAACGGTTTCTGCTCGCCTTATGGCGTCCCCTTCTCACTCGAACTCCTCCCCACCCCCCCCCGGGAACAACTCGCACTCTGATCGAGGTCTCCGGTCTCCCTGGCAGCTTAATCGGGGTCGTCCCCCCCCCCCACCCCCATGGCTCGGGGTCTCTCTGTCCTCCTTTGGAGACGCACTGCCCGTCGTATTTTTCAAGGTTCCGCACCACCCTGATCGCATCCATCCTTCCTTTCGATGCTTTTCACCATTTTTGCGGTCCTTTTTCCCCTTTTTGCTCTGCGGATTTCTGCTCCTCTCATAAACCACTTAGGGGGTGTTTTACAAAACAATGGATCATTTCCCCCCCTAGAAAAATGTAATCCCCCTCTTTCTTTTTACTGTTGTGGGAGCCGCTGTTGTTCTTTTTTTACTTCCGCACCCAGGTTAGGAGGCCCCTTTTGTGAAAACGGCGCCGCCTGCACATCTCCCTCCGTTGTTGCGGCGCCAAGAATCCATCCACAGGTCGCCGTTGCCTGGAATCAAAACTGTTTTTCCTGGTGTGATTCTCTCCCTTTCTTCGTCCCCAACGCAAAGTTAGCCGCTGTTTCCCCCCGCGGCATCGGGCCCCGCTTTTCTGGCCGTGGCCTATGCTCATTTCACCCCCTCACTCCTCTGCAAATTATTGCGGGAAATCCCCTCAGGCGGATGTCCGCGTCTTTCCTTCCGTGGCGGTCTTTTTTTTCTTTTTTTCCTGTGCCAGGGGCCCCCCCGTCTATTTATTCCCCGCTGTTCTCTTTTTACACGGGCTTGTCCCTTTCGACATGATGGAGGTCGCCTTCATCTACGATGGCTTCTTCCCCCCCCCGCACAGGCAGGTTCTTTTTCTTTGTCCTGGCACCCAACCGACGTTTATGCACAACGAAGGGTCTCCCTTAGGATTCTTGTCCAAAACTGTCTTTTTTGTTTGGTCTTCTTCCCCGAAATTATCGCCCCACCCCTTGCGAATTTGCAGGCTGCCCCCATGGACGACCTCACCCTTTTCTCCTTTGTCTCCCAGCGCGTCTTAATCCCACTTCCACTTCAGGTTTTTTCAAAGAAAGAGATAAGCAGTCCTTTTTACCGTCCCCCCCCCCCAAAAAAACAGGAACCACCTTCCGTCCGTATCGCGTCGGCCCCCCGCGGGCTTCTCTTTTTTCCCAGGATTCGATGGATTTTTTTCCCTAAGTGAGCCCTGTTACACTCTTTTTCCGAATCTGCGCCAATTTTTTTTTTTTTCCAAGGCAGACTTCCCCCCTCCTCCTGCGGATCCAGTACTTCAAATTGGTGAATTCTCTACAAAACCCCCTCAAACATGTCCCCCCCCCCCCCCATTTCCGCGTAGCTGTGTATTTCCTTATGGATGTCGTCCCCGTTCTTTCAGGCGGCAGTCAAGCAACACTCACGTGGGATACGCTTTGTTTCGGTTTTCTTCTGTTCGTGGGTATACTTGATTCTAAACTCGAATTATTGTTACCCCCCCTCTAAGTTGGATATCAGTAATCACCCCAACCCCAGCGTCTTTTTCTCCACACACTGGGATATTTTGTCGTTTTTCCCCCCCTCTTTTGCCTTTATTGGGATTTACCGTGCTCCCCCCACGGGTGAAGCGGCAACATTTTCACCCCCTCTCATATATATATTTCTTTTGTTGTTTGAGAGGATTTGACCTAACGCCTGGAAGTTCGTGGTTTGTCTGGTCCGCCCATTGGACCCCCTGAACCTTCAGGCGAAGTGTTATAGGCCATCCTTCCCTGTTTGTTGTGAGACATTTTTTTTTGTTTTCGTATTGAATGTACTTCTTGAGCAGTTCCCTAAGTGCGGGCGTCTCAAGCGGTTATAGAGGTCCTTTTCTGGAGCAACCTTTACCCTTTCTTCCTACGGAATCGAGAGACACGGTATTTCTGGAAAAACTGTCGCGAACTCCCATGGACCCAGGCGTTTTTACGCGGAAACTGGTTCCCTTTTTGTTGCTTGTCTTTTCTTCTGCTCTGGCTTCCGGGTTTTCGAGTTTGAGATGGGGAGAACCCTTTCTTAAACGCGGGATTCTTCCTCTTTTCGGGTTAGCCCGATTGCCTCCTTCCCCTATGGCGACATCTCGTGTGGCGTGGAGCCCACAGCGGACGCGAGTCTCTCCTGGGATCGCGATCTCCCTGAGTTAGACTTTTCTTTCCGGATTAAGTAAATTGAATGAATTTTTTGGCCTTGTTAAAAAGGTCCTATTCTCATGGCCACCTTCCTTTTCTCCTCTTACACGGCACTGGGTCCCGACTTGAGGATATGCGTACAATGTTTTTTGCCCGCACTGCCCCCTTCTCCTTTTTCTGGGGCTTTTCTCAGGGGAGATGATTTTCGCGGGATCTTTTCTTTCCCCGAGCCTCTCGGTCATGGCTTTTCTCAAGACCGTAGGTGGCCAGGCTTTCGCCAGAGGCCTTTTTTCCCGGATGTGTCTTTTTTTCTGACAGGGTCCCCGAGGCTGGCCGAGGTTCCTCGACCTCCATTCATTTCCTTTTTCGTTCTTCAGAGTTATTTTCTCTTCTGGCCGGGCGTGCGCTTCATGCAAGTTTATAATGGCGGTTCTTTCCGGAGCTCGACCTCGCCCCCTCCTTTTTCTGAATGCGGACTTATCGTATTTCATTGATTTCATACCATCTTGTTTGCGGTCACCCCCTTTCTTCGCGATAGGGGGCCTCCCGTGGGCGGGGCCGATGCCTATTGGCGGATGACGAACTTTCTTTTGCTGCCAGTCAAGTACCCCTTCCCCCTGTTTAATCGTTCTGTTGTTCACCCTTCTGCCACTCAGGAGGACATTTCCTGGCAAAAGACGTTCAGTCTTTTCCCAATCTCGTGCTTGCAGTTTCTTGGAAGGGGGATTTTTCTTTCACGAAGTCTTCCCCCTTCTACCTGGGTTTGCGGAATTTTGCCCACCTTCCCTGTTGCCAATAGAAATTTTTGATTACATTTTTCTGCCGTCTTCTTTGTAATGATTCCCTTATTTTCCCTTTTTCCCCTGAGTGGTATGCGGCCGGTTCGGGAAATCAGGTGGCACTTCTTAGAGGCGGGCCCCCCCACCCCCCCAATGGTGTTCCCTAGATGGAGAAGGATTTCCGGAGGGGAGGTTTCCTCCTGGTTGGATGCCCCCTGCTCGGGCTTCTGTTTCACTTCCTTTTGGATGATTCCTCTTTCTTTTCACCGAACACAATTTTTCCTCTTGTTTTGAATTGATGACGAGTTTTCCCTTCTGATCCTCGATGGCGCGTCTTCTGATGAGGAACATCCTTCCTTTGTCCCCGTATAGTGTACGGACTTGTTTTACCCGGGGAAGTGGTTCCGTGAGTCTTTGGTGTAACGCCCCCTCTTGAGCAAGCACCCTTCGCAGGCGTTTCTCTTGTGTTTTTTTTTTCTTTTTGAGATGCGGGGGCTTTCTTCGCTCAATGTTTTTGAGAGGCCGTTTTTTGGCGTGCATTTCTCCCCTCCTTTTAAACACAAAGCTTGAGTTAATCTTTCTTTTCCCGAATTACTCCGGCAGTGTAGTACATTCAATTTCCTTTTTTCTCTTTTCCCATATTTACCATTTCCCCTTTCATAATCCCGCCCGGGCTTACTTATGCTTTTGAACCCTTACCCATCAAGTGATGCAATTAGATGAACTGCTTCCCTCCAGGGTTGGCGGACAACTTTTTGACACTTCTCGGTCGTTCGGATTTTCCCCTTTTTTGGTGTGGGACGGTTAGGTTATCCATTGACAACCCCCCCCCGGGTGATCTCTCTTGTTGTTGTGAGATTTTCCCCTTTACGATGTTTGGTTTTCCTCCCCCCCGTTCCCCCCCCCGTCTCCTATTGACTTAGGAGTTCTTGCTTTGTAAGCAAAAACTCTCCCCTAACAGGCTCCGTCTGTAAGTAACTTTTCCCTCTCCCCCTGGATTCTGGCCTTAAGTTAGCCTTTTTTTTTTATTATTAAGGAGTGAGGGGATTTTGCACAGCGAATGATTGTCCCACTTTAAAGCACCCTTCCCCCACCTCCCCGATTTAACCTAATTCTTGTTTTTTCCTCCTCTCGCGAGACTCTTTTTCACATTCGAACCGGACTCTCCTGGCTTCCGCCGAACTTGCACAGCCCTCCCTCTTCAACAAGGCATCTTGCAGAAGTTCCTCACAGCCTGCGATTGCGTCGAACCTACTGGCTTTTTCTTTTGTTCTCGCTGATTAATAGAACCACCACTCCCCTCCACGCTTTTTTCTACTGTTACATATCCCCTTTGGCACTTTCTTTTCCCCCCCCATTCAATTGATAACTCCCAGCAATCCCAGCAAATCACCTTTCTCTTGGTTTCGTGAAGACCCTTTCTTCCGTCCCCTACCCAGCTCGGAGCTTCGCAAGTTCCGTCATCCAACCCCTCTCGCCAATCCATCTCTGCTGTTTTTCCCCCCCCATTTGCGGCTGGACCCCTGTTGAGCTCCCTTTTCTAGCCGCAGGGCAGTTCTTTACCAAAATAGTTGCCGCTGCAACCACACCCTTTCCCCCCCTTAACTCAGCCCTGCAACCCCCTTCATTTTTTTTTTCTTCCACAGGCTCTTTTTATTGCCCCTTCCCCAACCCAGGTATTCTTTAAGGCGGAAAAACGTCTTTTTTTCTTCCACTTGCAGCAACGATCTCCCTTTTGTCTCCATACAGCATCTTTCCACCCCCTCAGGATGGACATCGCCGTCCTGATGAAACGGCTTTTTTCCCTTCTCACTGTTGGCCAGCACACTTCCCAGTCCGCCTCGGGGCCGGACGTTCTGGAATAGGCCCCGCTTTTTTCCCGTGGCTATGCTTCCCTGCAAACCAGGATTCCTTATCACTTCGTGGATTTCCCCGCACCGGAGAAGTTTCTCCCCGTTCCCCTTTTTGCTGGAGATTTTCGCCACTTCTCCCCCTATTGCTTTTCTCCGGCAGGTCCTGTTTCCTTTAAACACTGTCCCTATCGACCTTTTTCTTTTTTTCCCCCGGTCTGCAGCTTCATCCACCGGGCACGCCCTTTTGAGTTCTTCTGGGCGACCTTTTTTCCTGTTCTACGGTTTCTTTGTTTCCACGAGGCACGAGAGTTTTTTCCACCCCCACTATTTTTTCGCCGAGAAATTCATCAAAGTATCGCCAACCTGCCGGTTTTTTTCCCAGGCCGGTTTCCTTCAATGGACTCTCCTTCACCGGACATCTGTACTTTGCTGTATAAATACACTCTACGTCTTTTTCAGGTGGACCCTTTACAAAGATAGCCTCCCCCTCTTTTCTTTTACCTTTTCCCAAAAACAGAAGGGGCCCCCCCCTTTCTATCCCGCGTCGCCATTTTCAAAGGAATCGACGAGGCCCCCTCCTCGCCTCCGTGCCCCCCCCCAAGTTCACTTTTCAACTCTCCAGAATGCTTCCAAAATCTTCCAGAATCGCGTGTCCCCCGTTTTCCTGCTTTCCAATAGGGCTTTTCTTTCCCCCCAAAGACTCTTAAACGCTGTTCCCCTTCTTTGCAGACCCATTTCCTTCTTCGGAACTGTCAAGGCCTTTCTTTCCTTCCCTGCAGTTCAGAGGTGACGCTAGTATTCCTTCCTTCCGATTAATTTGTTTCCCTCGCCTCCTTCAGACCCCCTCTGGAGTTCGTTGGCCACATCTTTCTTTTTCCCCCTGTCTAACCAACCCATCCAGATGTCTCCTGATTTGATGGCGTTATTGCCTCGTCCCTTCCCTTTTTTCACTCCTCTCCACAACGCAAAACCGCAATTCTTTCCACGCGTCTATCTCCTACGGTTGTTGTTGTGACCCCTCCCGCTGGGAACGGTTTTTTTCGAGCCTTTGCTTCTTTTTCCCATCGGGAAAACCTAAGGGACAGGGCCCCGAGGGCCAAGACTCTCTCCCGAACCATGCCAGAAATAATTTGTTCTCTTCTTTTGGCTTTTTCAGTTATTGACTTGCCCGCTTTTTTTTTTTTTACCCCCCCCCCTTGAAGAAAAATGGATCCCCTCTCTGGAACTGGAATCTTCGGGATTTCCCAAGGAACCCCTTCCCCCACCCTTAATCGATTTCCATCGACTTTTTCACTGGCGGCTGCTTCCCGCATAGAAGCAGCCCCCTGCTACGCGGAACCCTCTTTTATTTTTGGTGCGTGGGAGTCTTATCTCTGCTCCCCCTGGATCACTTTTGAAGATTGGTCCCACGGCGGATTATGTGGTCCCTTTTGGCGAGGTTTTTTCTTTTTGATGTTTGAACTTCCTTAAAAAAAGATTCTTCAACGTGTCATTGCGCTTGGACCATTTCAAAAAGGGGCGCTTCCGTTGAGTTTCTGGTAAGGGCTATTCTCTCCGGACGGAATAAGTCAATTTTTTTTTTTTGCCTTAAAAAGGACTTTTTTTCGTGGCCACTGAATTTTGTCGTTTCCCTTCTTCTAGGACGCCGCTTGGTCCTTTTTTGGTGATGGTTTTGCGCCTGGCAAACCCCCCTTCCTGATGGCAGGTTGGCCGGCCCGATGATTTCTGGGGGCGCGGATCTTTCCCCCCCTTCTTTCCTTCCCTCGTGTCTGACCATTTTTCCGGCATTCTCCCAATTCAAAGGCCTGAGGCAGAACTGGCAATTTACAACAGTGTTTCTTTTTTTATGTATACCCTTCCGAGGGGAAGGGGACCTTTTCTTCCGTTCGAAGGCATGGGTTTCTTTTCCCAAGGAACCCTCCCAGGAAGGATTTATTCCAAAATTCTACGGTTGGGGCTTTTCGACCAGGTCCCCACCCCCCCTCCCCCCCACGAAAAGTGATTTTACTTTCCCCCTTGCCCTCCGCTGCGACGTCTGCTGATTTTGTCGAAAACGATCGGAAATTTCTTTTTCTTCTAGCATACTGGAAGAACCCATGCCTCTCCGGCGGGGGCCCCTGTTGAAACGTTCCGCGCAAGTTTTTCTCCCCTTGCACGTTGGGCATGTTTGCAGTCAATAGTCTCCCCTGCCGTTTCTACCTTTCTTCGCCCGACCTCACTTGTGGCTTCTTTTTTTTGGAAAAAAACCCCTTTTCTTTTTATATTAGTTTTTTCCCCCCCCCGAGATTCGTGCTGCAGGTTTAAGAGGCCTCTTACACGAAGTGCTGGCCTTACTGGCCCTGCCCTCTTGCAAACGACGGCAGTTCTCCAGACTGATGGAGGAGTATGTTTTCCCCCCTCTGCGGTAATATGGTTCTATTTTTTTTTTTTTTTTTTGTGTCGTCCTGGTGGTATGCGGCTTGCCCCCCCTTCCCCTGCGGGACGGAGACCCCCCCGTCTGCCCTAATAATTGCGGGTCCCAGCCGTTCATCAGACAGGGAAGGAAATTATTTCTTGGCGCTTTTTCTTTTGTGTTTGGGATGACGGAACTTTCCTCTCCCCTTACTGCGGGTCCCCAGAAGATATTCTCTCTTCCCCCCCCGCCCCCGAGCCATTGGTTTTTTTTTTCTCGATTGAACCTGAGAGTGTATAAATTCTTCTTCCCGATCAGCCTATCCCCCTTTTTTCCGATATTTCCCGGGCTTTGGCGAGGGCTAGTGTTTCTTGGAGGAAAGAGTTTCCCTCGTTTAAGGCGGTGATTTCCCCTCCAGCTATGTCCGCAGGGCTTGTTTCGGGGGGTTTTTTTCAGTTCGGCTCATGGCTTTCTCTTTTGTTCGAATGTAAAACCCCGTTTCGGCATTCTCGGCCGTCAAGATGAGGGAATCGGTTCGTTACCGCCCTTTCTTTCTCACGTCACATTCTTTCATCCCTTTTCCCTACCCGTAATTCCTCCCCAGATCGGGGGGCTTAACATCCTTAGCCTGCACCTTTTACTTCCCCCAAGAGTTCCTTTTCTGATGATTGGACGGTTTTTCCCAAAGGCCATAGACAGCGAATCCCCTTGTCGATGGGCGCACATAGGTCCCCTTTTTCTTCCATGAAAAACCACACCTGTCTTTTTCTTTTACCTCCTCCTTTTGTTTGTTGTTGTTGTATCTTTTTCTCTGTTCATGGACTACTAACCCGTTTCTTTGCCCCATCGCCCGATTCCTCCCCCCTGCTTTGCCCCTTTGTCCGCAAACACGAGATATCTCCTAAGTTAAAGGTTGCAAGCATCCCATTCCTCCCCGAATATATGAGGCGGATATTTTTTCCGGCGGAGGTAGCCGGCCATACTTTTCTCTTTCGATAACAGCGTTACTCTGCCCTCCCCCTGCCCCTTCCTCTTGTGGTTAAAATTTCTTTGTGAGAATTGAACACGCAACCCCTCCCCACCGGCTCTCCCTTTTTCTTTTCCTCCGAACTGACTCCAAATACCCTCCCCAATCCTGGCGGTTCGACCCTATTCTGGCTCGACCTTAAGCTTTTTCTTCCCGCGGCACTTTTGGCCATTTTCCCGCTCGGACCAATCGCCATCTTCTTGATAGGAGTACTACGGCGCCATTTGAATGCTTCATCGAGCAACCCTTTTTTCCAAACCCATGGCTCGGGGTTTTTTTTCTTCTTGAGATTCCGCCCTCCCCTCTAAGTTCCGTCATTCACAACCTGGTTGCCAACTCCATCCTTCCCTCATAATTTCCTTTCCCTTTTTGCGGCTTGGGACCCTCCTTAAGTCTTTTTTTTTTAGTTATCTAGTCCTGCCGCATACCCCCCCCCTGCTGCAACAAAGTTTTTACCCTCGGACGCAGAAAACACTCCCCCCCCTCTCCCCCTCAGTCTGCTTGTTTTTTTCTTGGCCGTTAGTTGCCCCCCCTTTGATGAAGAAATTTCGTGTCCCCCAAACGCGACGCCCTCCCCTTGTAAGCACGATGTCTTTTACAGCAATTCGCTTTGCCCTGGGGGACATCAGCACGGCTGGCCTCCCCACCGGCGGTGCATTACTCTTCTTTCCCCCCTGGGCCCAACGGCACCGAACCTCTCCTTCCGGGCCCGGCATCGGCCCCGCCCCCCTCCCGTGCCTAATGCGCTTCCTTCCCGCAAAACAACCCTTTCCTTTTTTGTCTCAGGCTGATGCCGTCCCCCCTTGCTTCGTCGCAGTGCAAGCTTGCATCCCTTTCGATGTTTCCGGCTCTCCTTCCCCCCTTAGAATGCTCCTGTTGTGTTTCTTACCAAGCTTCCCTCCTCCCGCTTCGACATGATGGAGGCTTTACCCTCGGCATCATTTCCCTTTTTTCCCGGACCCCCATGTGAATGGGCTTTTGCTTACTGGGCCAAACGCTCCTTTTTGGGGAGGGAAATTTTTTTTTTCCTCTCCCCAATTAGGGACACTATTGTCTTTCCCTTTCCGACGATCGCGCCTTTTTTTCGAGAAAATCATTTTTGGCCAAACTTTTCTTTTTTGCGATTTCATTTCCTGGCACCCCCTCCCAAAATGGACGCCCCCCCTAGTACTTAAAGGCTTCCAGTAAGCTTCCCTTTTTCCCAACTCATTCCCTTTTCTTTTTTTAAAGGCAAAAAACCCTTCCCCTTTCCTTGACGTATCCGACAGTAGCCTCCTTGAATAGACGAAGCCCTTCGTCCCTTTTTTGGTTTCCAGCGGAATTCCCCATATCAATCTTTTTCCCAGGGCAGCTTCCCGTTCTTTTTCCTTTCAAGGAATAAGAGTGTAAACGTAAACTCCAATCGCATTCTGGTGAATCCCCCCCTCCCTCGCGAACAACGTTCCCTCCCGTCTCATGACCCAGTACCTTCTGCCGCTGGCTTTAGATGCTGCTGCAGGCGCAAGTTTCATTTCTCCCGTGGCTCTCGATTTCTGTTCTTTCTTCCTTCCTTCGACCATCCCGCTGAGGACTATGGCTAATTTCTTCTTCTTATCAGTCAATACCTTTTTCCCCCCCCCACTTCCCCCCCCAGATGTCTCCCAAATGCCTCTCTTTTTCGGCCTTCGTCCCTTCCCAGCTTCCACAAAGAAACCATTCTTTCCAGCGTCTATCTCTTCCCCTTTTTTTTTTTTTGGATCTCCTCTTTTCCGCTGGGGGAAAAGCCGCAGCTTAGTGGTGAGTTTTTTCATAATACCATGAAACCTTTTCTAAGGCTGCGTCGCCCCATTTTTTCCCTGGCCAGGCCAATAGCCCTGGGAGTTGGTAGTGCTATTGGTTTTTCACTGATACGACTAGCCTCCACCCACCTCACTAGTAGTTCAGGGTTTTCTTCTTTGTATGGTCGGAAAGGATTTCACACGAAACACAGACGGAACTTTCCTACTACGGAGCTAGTTTGCCACACGGTTCGCGAACCTTGGCATCGAAATCTCTCCCCAGGCGAATGTGGCACCCCCCATCCTCTTTTCTCAAAACTGGTCTCAGACTGCGTGGGGGTTTTTTTTTAGGCGTATTTTTAAGAGAATTCACCAGAACTTCTTTTTCCAGAATTTGAGGTTTTCCTGACCCCCCGGGGGCGGATTTTTTCTTTTGTTTTCCATGCTGGAAGTCTTGTTTCCCCCCCCGTGTGGGGGTGGGTATGCGCTGCTCGGAGGCGATTCGAGAATGCTTTTCGCGGATCCTGGGAAGGTCTTTTCCCCCTTTTTCCTGACGGGGCCGGATACGTCAACCACTTCCCTCCTTCGTTTTTTTGCCTTAAAAGGTTTCCTTTTTTTCTCAACTGGGCCAACCTTTTTCCACCTCTAACGGAAAGAGGTGCCTTTTCCCCTTTCGCTTGATGAACTTCGGGTTATTTTGTTGGAAGGCCTTCACTTTCCCCTTTGATGAAGGTTCTTTCTTCGTCAATTTCGTCCCCTCTTTTTTCTGGCGCGGCTGTCTATTCCGGAAGCCTTTTTCCGAAATTGTTTTCCCCCCCCCATTCAAAGGAAAAACCCCCCTCCCCCCGTCGTTTGCCCCCCTTCTCTAAGAGTTTTTCGGGAAATTTCAGAGGCTTGTTTTTCTCATAGGATGTCGCCGCCTGAAGACCTTCCCCTCCTTAAATCGGTCAAGAGTGAACGAACAAGCGCTGCCGGAGTTTTCGAGCAATACTACGTTCTTTCTGGGACTGACGCCTTTTCGAAAGATGATTTCTTTTCCTTCCGATGAGACGGAGTACCTTTTTCTTTTCCTACATTAGACTTCGGAACCAACTCTTTTTGGCGTAACCCATTCGAGACTCTTTCTCTCCCTTCCTGGCGAGCATGTTGGAATTTTCCCCGGGTTACGTCCGACACTTTTCTCCTGAAGTTGGGAAGGGGTTCCCCGCGGTTAATTAGGACCTTTTTTTCTGTCGATGTAAAATAGGAGAGCGGTTTGTCACACCCCCCTTGTTATGGAGGCGTCCGTCCTTGCTTTTGGCTGCCAAGTCTTGCTCCATTCTTCACGAAGTGACGGTTTTTCCGAATTCGGGGTCTCCCCCCTGACCGGCAGCTGTGCTTCCAACTTTTTCTTGTTTAGGTGATTCCATTTATGATCAAGGCATTTGTCTTTTTTTACTAGTTTTTTTCCCCACGTCTTAAAACTGCATGCCGGTCGAATTTTCCTCCAGCTTAGCTAAGCCCTTTTTTTTTCACAGACGCAAAAATTCCCCTGAAGGAAATAGATGACGTGACCTTTTGGCGAGATAGCCGGGGTGTTTCCTTCTAGAAGATTTCCCCCCTGTCATTCTGGGGTTTTTTGTCAGATATAAAGTGCCTCCAACAGAAGCCCTGTTTCCTTTTTTTGATTGACTGTATCTCTCCTCTGGAGTAGCCTTTAATTCCCTGGCGAACGAGGACTTCTGGGGAAACCCCCTTTTTGTCGATTATTGTGGTTTTATAGTGTGCGAGTGTCTCCAAAAAGTTTTCCTCCTCCAGATAATTCGTTTTGTTGTACTTTCTTCGCTTTGCCCCTTGTTTGAAATGTTTTTTCTTCCCCTCTTGGTCTTGATAATGTCTCACACTTTTTCATTTCTCAGACGGATCCCCAAACCCACCACTCCTTGGTGAGTGGGTCCAGTTTCCCCCCTTTAATCAGGCAGTACTTCCAGGTAACCGAAACGTACTCCGGCCCCGCAGATTTTCTTTCCTGAACAATTCCTTCTCCTTTCAACTTACAGGAAGGAGTTTTTTTGATGATGTCCGGAAGTCAACCCTTTTTTTTTGTCTGACCCCCCAAAGCACATTCTAGCTCCCCTCCTTTTGATAGGGCCGCACCCCTTTGGGGACAGGTTAGGGAGCTCTATCGGGAATCTTCTCCCCTTTCCGTTGTTGTTGTTTATATAAACCGGATCGATTTTGTCTCTTCGTCCCCCCGTCTTACTATCCCCTGGAGAGTTCAAAGTCTTTTTTTGCAACCCCTGAGATCTTTAATATAACTTTTTCTCTTTTCCCGGGTGGGCAAGCCATTTTTTAAAAGCCCAGAATTTTGCTTTAGGGGAGGAGGAGTACTTTCTTTTTTTTTATGACTGATTTTGTACGTTCCCCTCGGTAATCGGGTCCCAATAAAAGAGTTCCCTCTTGTTCTCCGCGAGAATTTTCCTTCCCCCCCGGGTTGTGACATTCGTCCGGCTTTCTTTCTTCTAAACTGTGCACAGCCACTCCCCCCAAGCACTGAGGCCTTTTCCTTGAACAGCCTCGGCTTCTCCTACTTACTGGCGTTCATCTTCTCGGCCTCGCAACTATCTCTGGGAGGGACAATGAATCGCTTTCCTCGAGATACGGGAGTTCCTTCTCCCCTTCATGATAAACTCTCCGCTGCTTCTTTCTCACATCAAAACCCCTTCTTTTTTAGTGAATATTCTTACACTTACCTCCTATCGCCCCTGCCAAGTTCCCTGCATCGTTTTTGCTAGCCCAAATCCCTTTCTCTATTCTTCTCTTCTTTTGCGGCTGGACCTCTTGCGATTTCCTAGCCAGCCTCCCCGGCATAACCACTATGGCTTCTCCTGCAACAAAAAGCTTCATTCCCCTCCCCCATTGTAATACCTACGGCCTTCTCATATGATTGTTTTTCTCCAAATGTCTTCTTGTGATGGGCCACCAGCTTTCCACAGGTAGAGTTATTACAGTTGAAGCCCAGAGGAAGCATCTCTCTCCTGCAGTTTTTCATCCGTTCTCCCCCGTTGTTCCAAGAATGCTTTTGCCCCCGTAGACGGATGGAACCTTTCTCCTTCACTCAACCTGCCGATGAAACCCCTTGTTTGGTTTTTTTTTCTTCTGGACTGCAGCCCCTGCCCCTTCGAATTGGCAGGAACGTAACCTTTCTCCGGGCCCCGCCTGCATCTGTCCCGCGCGTCTCAACCATAGTTCTTTTTTTCCTTTGGATTCGTTTCTCAAGGTCTTTTCAATTCACCGCCCCCTCGGATGTACGAGACTCCTTTTTCATCTACTTCTTGATTGCTTCTTTTCTTCCCCCGCCCCCAACAGTAGCCTCCAGCTGTTATTTAAATTCTCCCCGAATTACGTCCATTTTCTCCCGGTCTGCATTGAACCTTTCCCCCTCTTTTTTACCCCAACTGCACAGCTTTTCCTGCGACCCCTGGCATACCTGTGCCTTCCTTGTTTCCTTGAATGGTTTCGAATGGAGCAAATTCGGGCCAGAGAGGCTCTCGTCGCCCGCGTTTCCTTTTCCCCCAGGGGGCCCTGCACCCCTTTTTTTTTCTCCACCTGCGATAAGGTTCCCGATTTGCAGCGGCTCTCCGAACCTCACCCTCCTTCCTCTCTTCTAAATCCCACCCCAATCCTTTCTTTTTTTCAGTGGCCCAGTGAGGAATTTTTTTTTTAAAGGCAAAAAAAACCCCGCCCAATAATTTCTTCTCTTGGTTTCCTTGGTGCCCAGTGTCTACGCCCTTCTTTTCTCCTCTTTTAAGGCGCCTCCGTGCCCTGTTTCCCCCCCCAAAGTTAACGGACTCTTGCTTCTTTTCCAGCGAGACCTCATCTCCCTTCTTCCAGAAGTTCCACCTTATCCTTTACATATCTCCAAAAGTGTTTACCGTACAACATCGCCATACCCCTCTTTTTTTTTGATGGGGGATTTCAAAGTTCTCCTGTCCATGACTCTCAGTTGCATTGACCCCCCCCCCCTTTGGCTCTCGATTGTTGTTTTGTTTTTTTTGTCTGGCTCTCCTTCACTTCCCGATTGAGCGAACTACCCTTTGTTGACACCTTTCTTTTAGTATACACCTAAACTCCCCCCATCCCCCAGAGGTATCCAAAAATTTCTCTTATTGGGAGTAAGACGTTTCTTTCCAGATAACCACTCCTTCCCCTGTGCTACAACAGCAAGTAGTTTCAAGCGTCTCATTTCCCCATCATACAATCCTGAGATTGGACGCTTCCTCCTGGTGATCCGCTTCTTGGTGCTTCCGGGAAAAACCCCCCTTGGGAAAAGGATCGTTCCTCCCTTCGGGGCCAAGAATAACCCCTCCCTCTCCGAGGGACATCTGGATTTTCGTAATGAAAGGATCTTTTGTTCGGCCCCCCCCCCTTGCCAAGTAGTATTCCCCAGCATTTTCGTACTGCTTTCAACGGACCCGGCCTTCCCCCCTTTCCACGGAACGGGTTTTTTTCTTAAGGACGATGCCCCACTTGCAGTCCCCCCCCCTTCCCCCCAGCGGGGCCTTTCCCGTTCTCCTTCTGTATTTGTGCGCCCCTGTCTAGAGGAAAGAGATCACAAGGAATTGATTTGATGCCTCATTTTTTTTCCCCCCCCACTCTGGACACGCTTTTTTTTTTTTTTTATGGAACCTGAGCAGCATGTCCCGTTTTTTTTTTCTTGGTATCAAGATTTTGAAAGAAGTTTCTCGTTTTTTTTCCTGGGCGCTGTACATTTTTACCCTTTTTGGCGTCGCGAAGGTGCTCAGCGGAATCAGGGGGTCTCCCTTGGCGGACGGCGGATACGTTTCTCCCTTTTCCCCTACATGGGCTTTCTTGTTTTTCCTTTTTCACTTTGACTGCTACAAAAGGATTTCTTTTCATGGAGTGGCCTTTCTTTAAAACCTAGGTTCGTTCTCTTTTGCGCTTAGTGAGGAATTTTTTTCCCATTTGATTTGTTGACCCCCCCACTCAAACCAAAATATGTGATTGTAGGGCGTTCCCGCTGCCCTGGAATCTGATTTGTCTCTTACCGGCGGATCGGTTGGCGGGAAGATGGCATTTATACCTATCCCCTCCCCCTGTCCCCGGTCAGGTCTGAGGGGGGGAAATCTTTGTTAGAAGAGTTCCCCCTTTTTAACAAGGCTTTTGTGGGTCTTCACAGGTCCCTTCTTCTTAGTTGATTCTTGGCCGATGTTTTTCTTCCTTCTTCCCTCCATCCCCCCCTTCAGCTGGTCGTTTTGTAAAGGAAACTCTCTTTTTTTCGGCCGATATCCCCCGGGCGTGGGGGGGGGAGTCGCAGGAAGCAATTACGACTCCCCCCCCCTTTTGTTTATTGAAAGGCCTCCCCTTTCCCCCTCATCCCCTGCTGCGACGTTTTTTTTTTTTACTTTCCTCCATCGCACCCGGAAACGAACATTTGGCTCTGTGAAAAATTTTTCGCCTTATAGGCGGACCAGCCGATTTTTTGGCCGCATTTACGTCTCTTTTGGTGACGGCACTTTTTTTCCTTGGCTGACAGTCAAAATCCCCCTTTCGGGCAGGTTTCCCTCGCTGTGGCCTGTTTGGTTGTTTCTTTTTCCAGACAACCTCGATTTGTTGTATTGGATTTCGTTCAACCTCTCGTGCTGCAGTGCTCCTTCCGCTTCACGAAGTGGCCTTGCCTACCTGGGTTTTTCCCTTCTCCTTTTTCAACCGACGGAATGTGGACTAACAATCCCCCTCTCGGTATTGTGAACCCTTTATTTTTCCTTTTTCGAGTACTCTTGATATGGGATCCTTTGTTGCCCCTTTTTTCCCCCGGCCTCGTTTTCTACTTGCTAGATAACTGCCTGAAATTCCGTGTCCTCTTCCCAGTTCGGGGTCCCTTTGTTTTGTCCCCCCCAATGGTGAGGCATCAGCAGACCTTTTTTTTTTCAAGGACGGTTGATCTTGGAGATAGCCTTTTTCCTCTAAATTGCGGCTTTTTCGACTACTGACGCTTCTTTATAAACAGCGAAACAAGAAAGCCCTTTCCCCCCCTTTTTTTTTTTTGATTGCTTGTCCGATTTCCACTTCCCTTTTTGAGTGAGTTAACCCTTGGCCAGCGAGAGGAAAACCCTATTCTTTTTTTCGATTCATATTTGTCCTTCTTTTGTTCGCGAGTTGTCGGAGGTACCGAGACTTCTCCAGTAAAGGACTCTTTTCCCAGAATTAACTTGGGCGTTAATTTGCTTTTTTTTGTAAATGAGGTGGGGATTTTCCTTTCTCCATGGGTTTCGGCCGGTCTTACTTGGTGCGTTTATTCTTAGTCTTCCCCCCCCACAAGGATAGTGAGCGTGAATTTCTGTGTCATATTCATCAGCAGTACCTCATGTAATTGCGTCACTTACTCCTCCCTAAAATTTCCCCTCCTTTAGCCTTTATGCGAATCCTGGCCAGGAGGCCAATTAGATTCTTAAACTCAGGTGTTTGCCTCTTTCCTCCAACCCTTTTAATCTTCACTCTTTTTGGGGACGGTTAGGGAGGTCCACTTTTTTTTTCCCCT
>Ga0179593_1388796_pt1 | contig 20992 bp, 22 predicted proteins | sample CZODoug2_1_08_16_FD_185931 | JGI IMG/M metagenome (GOLD analysis project Ga0179593, IMG submission 185931) | Vadose zone soil fungal communities from Angelo Coast Range Reserve, California, USA - CZODoug2_1_08_16fungal (PacBio error correction) | ecosystem: Environmental > Terrestrial > Soil >... | reverse complement strand
TTTCGGGTTAGTATGATTGGCCCAGTGCCCCCCTTGGCGCTCATCGGCTCTTCCCCTCAGCTACCTGACGGCTCCCGTTTGTATCGAAACACCCCATTGGAAGATGTATCATTGAATAATTTGGGCCTCCTCGTGATAGCATTGGTCTTCATGAATTCCGGATTCTGTGTCTTTTGACCATCCGCCCTGCCTTCTCTTCTTGTTGAAGTCTCCTCGCGGGCCTGTGCCGTCGCCTTCCCTTTTTGATGTTCCTTCCACGCTTTTGTTCCAACCCCTTCATTTTTACCCGAGAACTTCTGTTGCGATATCTTGTGTGATTTCCCTCTTTCGGTCCGACGTTACGTGGGGGTGCTTTACGTGTTCTGGACGTTCGATTTTTATTTCTCATATTTCCCTACCTCCTCCGGATATCCCTTCCGGCTTTACTCTCTTTGCGGTTTAGACTCTTCTCCCGCTGGTTTTGCTTTTTTCGCTCTCGGATGATCTGGCCTCGCAGGCAGGTGCCCCCTTTTTATAGGGTGGTCTTCCTAGAGTGACCCTTTCTCTATTCTGTCTTTCCTCGGGCATTGTATTTTTTAACATTTTTTTTTTCCGCCGGTGGTGGCGCTCCCTCCTTCGCGCATCTCGAACTTTCTATCAGCTCCAATCCCGAGAGTCTGGCATCAAAGTCACACTGAGGAGTTCCCAGATGATAGGGCCCACTTCTTCTGACCTCAGATGTGACTGCTGTCGTCGCCCCCTTTGCTGTTCGATCGTGCTTGGTCCCTCCCGCATGGGAATGTCTTTGCTGGACGACCGACCCGAGTCGAACATCGGCCGCCGATGATTGCTGTCCCCCTCGATATTGCAGGACCTACCTTTCTATGAGACCTTCCTGTCCCGATCCCCTGGTGATTCGGCCTTGATTGCCTTCCTTGTGAGTCGGTATTTTGCTCTATTCTTCGATGTTTCGTTCCAGCTTTTTTTTCACGGTCACCTCTCGGAACCGGGACTGGTCTCGAGCGTCTTTAGTCCTTTTTTTTTGCGTCCCCTTTCCTCTGGTCCCAATGGATTGGCGCCGCGGCTCTGTTCCCAGAACCTTTCTTTTCGGCGGGTGTGCTCTGCCATTTCTGTCCTTTCCTCGGCGATGACCCCTTTATCCCGGCGCAGCGGTTAAGCCCTCTTCGGAGTCGCCCGAAACGGGCGATGATGTTTCTTCCCCCTGTCAGCCTCAAGTTTTCTCCCCTGTCACCCACGAGGCGCTCCTTCCCTCAGGAGGTGGTCCCGTGCTGGCATAGATTTTTAGCTTTTTCCGGGACGCGTTTTTCAGTGCTTTCTTACCTCGCCGGGATTCACCCGCGTCCTTTTCTTGCTCCGCGATCCTCCTTTTCTCCCTTCCATCCGCCTGATATGCTCTCGAGGCTCGCCGGGGTGTGCTTTTCGGGAAACGCTGCGGGCAAGCCCTTCCGTGACCCTCGCCCTCCTCGCGATTGTGGCATGCGCATCCTGGCGCTCGTGGCCGCCTCTTGGCGGGTTTTTCCTCTTGTGCCCCCCTTCCCGCTGATTTTGCTCACGGAGCCCGTTTTACGGTTTCTCGGACCAGCGATCACCTCTTTTCATCTCCTTCCCCCTTCGATGTCCGCCCGGAATTCTTTTTCCCTATCTTACGTTCATCACGATCCCCTGCAACTACTAAGTTGTTCTCCTGGTATTCCGTCCCCCTTGTATATGCAGGACCTCTCCCCCCTCCCCTTGCTACCCTTATTTCCCTCCTCAGTTGTGTTTGTATCTTAGCCGCTAATCAGTAACCCCTAGTATGTCTATTCCCCGTTCCCCTCGTTATCTTCTCAGAGCGTTTTGATTGCTCGTGCCGACTTCCGGCCCCTTGTCTTCCATATGAATGTTTGCGGTCATGCGCTTTTGATCGGTCAGTCCCCTCCTCTTCATCGACGTGATTAATCAAGTCCTTCGAGGTCACTAACCTTAGCCTTATTTTTTTTTTTCTTCGGCCACCAGGAGCCCCATTCCTGCCGAATCGACCCCCTCCTTCCTGGAGTTCCGCTTTTCGGGGCTCAATTTCAGACTGACCCCGTGACCTATTACACAACGCGCGTAGAGGTAGCCCGCCCTTCTTCTCCCCGCCATTCTTAAATAGCTTCGGGTAACCACTTCCCCTTTTCTACCGATACTCTTTCTTCCGCCCCGTCATGCGTTTCCGCCGGAGGAATTTCCCTTTTGTCATTTACGCCTGTGTCTTTTTTCTTTGCTATCTCCGAATCGAGGCCAAGCGAGTTTGCCCCGCCCTTCCCACCCTCGCCGAAGCTGATAGTGAGGCGGGCTGACTTTTTCGCGGGCTCAAATACCCCCGTTTTCTGCCAGGGGGCTGGACGCGGAACCGTAAGTAGACGCCTACACCCTTTCCCCCCCCTCCTCACCACCTCCTCTCTTTCCCGTCATCTCCCCTTTCAAAGCCTGGACGCTCAGGCCCGTCCCGCGCGATTTTTTCCTTGACGCCAGCTCCCCCTGTCCAGCAGCGCGACCCGCCCCCCTGCCGTGAACAGTCTTAATCTTGACGAACCAGTTTTCCTCACCTGTCCGAGGTATACCCTTCGGTCTTTTTTCCCGTGCTAATACTCCCCTTCCCCTCATTGCGCTCCCATCCCTGAACATTAACCCGAAGGCCCTGCCTGCCAGGATCAATGGCCCGCCCCCCCATTTCCCTTTTTCGCCTTGGCAGGAAATATTCCATCGGGGCTTCTGTCCCGTTCCCGCCTCGAGTGCTGCCAGAATAATGATCTTTCCGCGCATTTTTTTTTCCCCCTACGAGTTTAAGCAGGACCAATTCCTTTCCCATCGTATCCACGATCGCACCGGTCCATCCCAAGCATTTGCCTCCTTCCCCCCCCCGGCCCCCCTCCTCCCGCCCCCCCCCCCCCCCCCGAGCATCTGTCCCCCCCCTCGGTTTTCAGGCCTCCTGTTGAAGGCGAGATAGAACTATTCCCGTTTCGGCGCCCCGTTAAGGCGTCTCCCCCCCCCCCGCTAAGAATTGTACGACCCAGCTTTTCCCAGGCCGAAGACGCCAGGTCTTCGGGACAATCCAGCTCCCACGATGGAGACCCTTCGGGACTTCGGCTTGCCGCCTCCCCGCAACCCCTCACTTCGCCAGCCCCAGAGGGACTCTCCCCCGCAAGGAAACCCTCAGGATTCAAGAGAACTAGATCCGATGGTCGAGTCATCTTCCTCCCTACGGGCCTCTCCTGCGCCTTCGCCCGTCGAGTCGGTTTCCCTCTTCCCCCGCTCATTCACCTAGATCCTACTCGGGCCCGTCTTAAGAGATTACGTTGCCCCAGGAACCCTTCTTTTCCCCCCCTTCTTTTTGCGCCTTTCCAACCCCTCTGCGCAGAGTGTTCCCCCAGGCGGGATCACAGCCCGATCGCTTCAGTAAGAGCCCCTGATGCTCACGACATGCGCGAGGACGATCCGCCCGCAGCCCCCCAGATCTCGCTCCCCCCCTTTCCCCTTGATTCGTAAACGGTGCGTTCACACTCGTCCTTTATGTCGCATCCTTGATTCTCCTTTCCTCTGATGGGGCGTTCCAAATGGGTCCCCAGCCGGATGAGCTACCTTCCCCCCATTAGATTATGACCCTCTTCCCAGTTCCCAAAGAGAGGACCCGTCTCAAAAAGACTTCGATATGCTGCTTTTTTCCTTCCTCCGATGCCCTGCCCGCCTCCAGGATCAGCCTCCTTTTCCTGACTGAATCAGCCTCCTTTCTTGATTGAGCAGAAGCAGTACAGGAGGTGCACCCACGGTCTCCGCTCAGGCGTAGCCATCTCTAATGTTAGGTACAATTTCGACTTTAAGCTTGTGAGCCCCGGATCGTCCTCTCCCCCCCCCCCTAGTTGTTGTTTCTTCGATGATCCGCGAACGCCATCCCCTTTTTCCCCGGTCGTAGATTGAATTAGAATAAGCTCATTTACCTTGGTCGAGACGTTCTTTTTTTGGCGACACCCCTCTCTTCTTCATTTTCCGGCCCCCTTGATTCATAGTGGAGGTTTTCTTTTCTCATGGGTGCGGCCTGTAACCTGTTAAGCCACGCTCCCGATCGCTCCCTATGTACTCTTTTTTTCCCTTCCTTTTGCCCTGGTGAGGCTCAAACTGTTATAATTTTCTTCTTTTTTCCCGGAGAAACCTCCATGTGAAACATTTACGCCGAATAATTGCTCGCCCGGGGCCCTCCGACGGCCCTTGTTCACTCCTCGGATCAGGGCCTGATGGACTTTCCTTGGCCCGTGGGCGCCTCGGATAGCGCCCTTTGAGGTCCCTCTGTCTGGGTTTCGTTCCTTCGCTCCTGGTCCCCACTCGCTCTTTTGGTGCGGATTCCCGCGAACGGACGGTCCCGTCGCGGTAAGTTTGCGCGCACTGTTAGAACGACCTTAATTTCCGACTTTTTCTTCACTTCCCCCCCCTTCCCCGGGACTCTTCTTTTATGAATTTCCGTGGGGTAATGATGGGGAGGCGCACTGTGTTTTCAGCGGCACTTTTGACGCGGATTCTATTTCCCCTCCACTCTGACGGAGCTGATTCTTCCCGGCGATTTTTTTCCCAAGATGCTTACTTTCCTCATTCGCGCATATGAGGGCGATCCAGAATAGGTTTTATGACCCCTTTTCGTTTACGGTCCCTTTTTTTCGACGTTCTATGCTAGGTGAGTGCGTCCCCCTCCTCTACCATGTCTTTTTGCATCTATTTGAAGTCTTTCCTATTGTCTAACACTCCCCCTGGCCCGTTCTGTCTACGGTATCCTTCTTAAGCTATCTTGAAGGGTATTCTCCCCCCGAATACAGGAGTCTCTTCCCAATCTAGGAGGACACCCCCTGATAGGGCTTATAAGTCTCCTCCCCCTATATATTCTCCGAAGGATTTTTTCTCGTCTAGGGCAAACTTTTTGCCCCTTCTTCTAAAGACATATCCCCTTAGTGCTGTTCCTAGGCCTTGGGATGATTAGCTTCAACCCTTTCTTTCCGGGACCTCTACGCCGATATCCTTTTCGTACCTGGAGAGCTGTAGTCTTCTTGAATTGATGATGTTCGTGGCTGAGGATGGCCCATTTCGTAGGTCCGAAGTGATGGACACTACCGTTCCTAAGGCGCTTAGCAATTGTAATCTCAGAACTTCAGTTCGAGAAGATCAGTATTCCCGGGATCCCCTCGGCTGGTTGTGCTCCTTACCGCCCCCCGCTCGCGGCGGTGTCCGGGGCGTTCAATCACGAAATTTGTTGGTTTGATTTCTCCTGGTGCGCAAGTGCATTCACATTGTGAACTTCGGAATGCTTTTTTGTTTTTTTCCTCTCTGGACCAGGGCGGATGATGGACGTTCTTTCCAACCTTCAGAGAGGGCGGCTGGCTGCGATGAGGTCCGACTCGCTCCTTACTCCGTTCTCTCGTGCTCAGGATTTTTTGAAAATCGCTTCGCGGCCATCCGGCTCCGATGTTTTCTCAGCGCCAGCTCATACCCCCCGTCAGGCCTAATTTTTCTCTGCCATAGTCGGTTTCTGGGTCCCAAGGGATTGCCTCGCCTCTTTCCTTCACGCCGTCAGACCCGCAGATTCGATGTACTTCTTCCGCACCTTTTAAGCGGTCATTGCCGTGCGCGACATCTATATCTCCCCCCTTCTCCTTCCCTATGCTCCCTGAGAGAGCGCTTTTGGCGCGGCTTTTGCCACCGACCTCCGTGGGTTCATTTCGTCACCGCTTGGTGCAGTCGCAGGTGTGCCTCCCCCCTTTCTTTTCTGGCGAGATGCTCTGGTTAGTAGGCCAGGAGACTGGGCCGGTGGCAGCGTCCTGCGGAGCGTACGGTGACGCCTACGCGGCCCCTTAGATCACCTTCTCCCCTCCGAGGTCTGGCAGGAACAGCATAACGTCTTTCCTTAAGCCAAGTTTGGTCCCAGGGCGGAATGCTTCCTTTACGTTATGCCCCATGCCTACTCCCCTTTCTGCCCCGATCTCCCGGTCTCGTTTCTCCATAATTTTTTCCTGCAGCTCCTAAGGTGTATCATCTCTTTTCCATTTCCTTCTTTCCCCGTTGTTGGTGCTCGTCTTACACCCTTCTCCCCCCCCGGAATATCCGCGATGTTCAACCTCCCCCCCCGCGGTATTCAGTCTACAGGACGGGAGTATCTGCCCCCACATCAGGTGTGTCCGGCGACCTAGTGATTTTTAGTCGTAGCTGCGTGAGGGTTCCGGCCTCCCCCCCGGAAGCGTCTTTTCTTTTTTTTTCCTTTGAGCCCAAGAGGCGGCAAGAGCTAATTTCCCTTCCGCCGTAGGCACCCGGCGTTTAAAGGATACTTTGTATACCCACGATGAGGAGCGATCCTCCTCGATTTTTGCCCTCCCTCCAACTCACCGCCTCGCAGCCCCCTCGAAGGAGTCTTCGTAGCACCGCCGATCGCGCGCTCGCTCTCTTCCCATTTTTCCGGCGGGTAATGCCGGGGGCTCCCCTAGTCCCCTCCGGCGCTGCATGACTTTCGGCGCTTTGTCGTTTCCATTCCCTGACATCCCTCCGCTGCCTCCTATGCCAGTACGGTTGCATCCTTTCCCCCCCCCCTCCGCCCCCCGCGTCCCTGCAGATGCGACGCTTTCTTTTTTTTTTTTTCCTTGATCTTTTGGATTTGAAATCACCACCCAGACGGTTTGTTTTTCCCCGTCCCCCTCTTCACATTACTCTTCCTTCCTCCAGCTGAGAAGACGATACAGTTCCTCGCCTGGACCTCCCGTTCGTCTCCTCCCGACCTCCCGCGCCGTTTGCAGCCAGCTCCGCCCTCACCCAGCATACGTATCGTTCCCTCCGTTTTTTCCCTGTACGTGACGCCCCAGGCGCAATACCTTTTTTTCCCCTGCCTCCAGGGTATTTCCGCTCGCTATTCTCCCCCCCCCCATGAAACGCTGAACTTCTCAATGCCATCCGCCGCCCCACGCTCACAACTGTCCCCCTCTCCCCGAACCAGTTCCCGCGCCCGCCAGGAGACCCTATTCCCCCGGCAGGTGAGTTCACTACCCAGACTGGCGTCAGTCCCTCCTCCCTGCGCCGCGATTCAGCAGACGCCTCTCCTTTGTCTTCGACTATACTCCCCCCTAGTGCCCATCTCGTCCTTACGATCGTCCCCTCCTCCTTACGTCTCGCGAACCCATGCAGGGCGCAGTCGAGCATTTCTGTGCCGCCTCGCGTTTCCGGATCTCCTCCCTTCTTTGCGCTAGACCTCCCCAGATATTTCTTTTCAATTCTGGAGACACCACGCCTCAGCCGTGTTCCCAGCGTCCACTTTTCCATAGATCAGGAAGCGTCCCCCGGTCCGCGGGACTCCGTCCCACTTTTCCTCTTTCAACGCATGTCTGATGCCGCCGGTCCATTCCGCCAATAGGTTACCAGACAATGAGAGTGAGTCCGATCACAATGCTCCCCCAGAAGTACAAGAATAGTTGACCACATCCTCGAATCGTTAAGATCCCCCTTATGATGTAGACAGATTCCCTTTTTCCAATCAATTGCGGAAAGTGACAAAAGAAAGCTTTTTTCTCTTCCCTTTTAAAAATCAGGTCCGTAACACCTCCCCGGCCGCCGGCCGTCCAAGCCGACTCGATCAAGGTTTTTTTTTAGCCCATAGTGCAGAGCTCCTCATGTTCAGCTTCGGACGAGGTCGAGGCCATCAGTCATATCATATTTTCCTTCCCGTTCCCCAGCAAAGCTGAACACCAGTTAAGGATGACGCGCATTCCGCTTCCCCGCGGTCCCCAGCCTCCTTCCCGCCGCCTCTTGCCCTCGCCAAAGATTCCTCTCGCGCGGCCCCTGTAGAGTCCCTCCCCGTATGTCTGCTTGCTTTTTTGCAAGTGTTCCAGCCGGAGCTATCTCCGTAAACAGTCCCCCTTTTATGACCAGATTTTCCTTCAAAGGACACCGGGAATCCTTCGACATCGATCGTCTCTTCCCCCCTCTGAAGTGTGGCCACAGAAGCAGATGCATCATCTCCATTCTCCCCCCGCGATAAAGTAGATTTGCCGCCGCCGATGTACGATCGTTTCTGACGCCCCCCCTCTCCCCTCGTACTTCCCCTCTCACGACGTTACTGCCCCATGGCGATCACTTCTGCTTTTTTCTTCCCATCTCCTCCTTCGAGGACCCTTTGAGCAGTGATCCTCTTTCTTTTCCTTCGTTTTTTTTTCGAGAGATAGCACGCCCCTCCCCCCCGCGAGGCGTACGGTAGTGGACCTCCCAGGAGAGTATTGCGCCCCTTTCATCTGTGATTACAGCTGGTTTTCTTCTTTGACGCTGGATGGTACAGCCCTCTTTTGCCTTTCCTCGGATTACCTTTTTTTGCTGTTCTCTGTAAGCCTTTCCGATGCTGTCAGTGGCTGCAGCCCGTTTTCTTTCGACGCCTTCCCCTTTTTCCCCTTCTTCCTCCCTCCTTTAGGTTGGTGACTGCAGTTCATCTATTCTCCGGAATCGGAATCGGACCTTTGCCCTCCATTTTTCATCTTTTCGTCATAACGGAGGCAGCCCCTTTAAGTCCCGGGGGGTTTTTTTCCCCCCCCCCCCAGGTATCGATCGGTTTCATCCTTGCAGCTGTAGGCGGCTTCTCCGATGCCTGGGTCTTCCCTTTTTAGCTGGATGGGGCTCCACTGCGCTCAGAGAGAGGGTCTTTCTCCCTGCTCTCCCTCCCCAGCCCCCCCCCCCCCTTATAGGTTTTGCGGATACATTCCCTTCCCCTCTTAATCCCCGGAGATATTGTGCGAGCCTTTTTCACCCTCGTTGCTTACCCCTCTCTTTTTTTTCGTAACTCGTCGGAATTGATTTTTTTAGTTTTGTTGCCGAGGTTTTCCCCCATTGCGGCTTCGTAAGTTTGTCTTTTCCCGGAGGATAGATGGATTTTTCTTACGACAGCATGCGGATGCCTTCTCCCTATAGGAGGTTTTTTTAACGTTCCCCCCCCCCCCTTTGATTTGACGTATCGACTAGGGTACCTCTCTATTGGGGATTCGCTTCCAGAGACTTCTTTGCTTAGGCGCAGAGGATCCTTTTTTTTTAACTCTCGGGGGTTTGTTTGGGAAAGAGAGACCCCTTTATTCCGTCTTCTTTCTTTTTTTTTGGTTAGTGGGCATAGTATTGACACCTTCCTTTTTAATTAGTTTTTTTCTGGCCTGGACGCCGAAGTCCCGATATATTGCAGCTTTCTATAGCTGCCCGGCTTTTCTCCCTTCCAAAGTCGAGGAACATTGATCGGTGAGGATCCCTTCCTTTGCTGTAGAGACCGTTAAGGAGGTTACGTACCAACTCCTCTTGTTTGCAAATACGGTGTCGAGGTTACTTTTTTCCAGACCCCCTCAGTTCAGAAGGATCTTCCGGAGAGGACTTCCTGAGAAAATCCCCCCCTTTTATCTGCCGGAAGCCCCTCGATGGAACTCTTCGTCGATGTTGTCCTTGCTGCGGAAATGAGGCATGGTCTTGTCGTTTTTTCGACTTGAGCTAACGGTGCTCTGCGTATGCTGCGGGACGTATCGTAGCAAGGAAACCCGGGACTTTTGGTCTGGTTTTTGACGCCTCTTTCCGTGACGTTCTCCATTTGTTTTTAGTCCCAAGTCTCCCCCTTTTTTTTCCCCCGGACTTTCTTGTTCCCTCTTTTGAACGGTTCCGGAGCTGCTTCTGACCTCGAATTTCGTTTTTTTTGTGATCTTTTTTCTAAGCTGCGTTTCCAATGCTCTTTCCTCCCTTTATCTCTCGCGAAGGGCCTTTTTCCCGAACCTTATTCTTGTTATCGCCACCGGCGTCTAACTTTTCTTTCTGTTCCCTTTATACCGCCTCGGCCCTACGAGGACCGCCCTTTTTTGAGTTGTTTAGGGGAAGCGTTGACTCGATTCTTCCCGTTCACGCCGCAGTCCTCGCAGAGCGATTGCTCCATTGCTCACCCGGCCTTCTAGTCGGTCATCCATGTAAGCCTCTCTTGTGGTCATCGTAGGTCTATGCGCTATACTCGCTGCGCTTCTTAGGCGCGTAGTTCTACCCTTTTCGAGTGAAATCTTCGTTTTCAGTACTCTGCGAACACGGATATCTCTCGATGTTCTTTTTCGATGCCCCCGCCTTCTTGGGTTTCTGTTGTTCCCCCCCCTGTCCGGCTCGTCTTGTTCCCCCTTTTTATAGTGGACTCCTTCATACGATGATTCTAAAGGAGACGATTCGTCGCTTTCGACCAAGTTTGACATAGCTGCACGTCTTTCCCTACCGGCATTCTCTGGGCGGTACCTCTACGACCCTGCAATACGACTTCGATTCCCCCTGAGGTTTTTCCTTTCCCATTGTGCCCATGCCTCTTTCCTCTCTTTACTTCCCTACGTTAGATCTGATAGAAAGCAGCCTGACTTTGCATATCCGCCGAGGTCGAAATAATTGCCTTTCCCCGAACTTTATTCGGGATAGGTCTAGACGGAAGCTCTGCTCACCCTTGCGGACATAGACTTTTGCTCTCCTATTCAGTCGTGATCGGATTTACTCCCTCCTTCGGACAGCGGCCTTCAGTATCCTTGCAAGCGTCGTGAGCCTCTCTGTTAGACGGCCCCCTTCCTCCCCCTTCTCCCGCATTGACCACGCGCGCGCTCGATCTCCCCTCTTCGGGTTTGGGGCGCGGCGAAACTGCCCCCCATGGTGTCATTCCCCTATTCTTCCTGTGGCACCCCCTTCGATTGCGTTTCTCCTCCATCCGAGCATATCGGTATCTGAGGGCCCTCTATCTTCGTGGCACTTGAAGACCCTGCGAGTGTAAGCGTCTGTCTATGTAATTTTATAAGAACGCGGCCCTGAGGCTCCGCTTCAGCTCTCCCTCTCTTCCCCAATGCCCGCTTGCACAAGACCCCCCCTCTTGTCAGAGGCGCCTCTTTGATAGCGCCGTTAGTCTCTTTGAGTTCTTGCTTCTGACCGAACCAAAAGAGGATAGCTTTATCCTTTTCAACCCCTAGATCTCTAACTCGCGACCAGCGATACGTACACCTCGGTTTTTCCTGCCTTTGCCGCTCCCCGTCTCCCCCTCCCTTTTCGATTTCTGAGTCGCCCTCCGCAAAGGCCTTTTTTTCCAACAGAATTTCCGCTGTCCCCCGATGTTTTTGATGACGTTTGCCCGCGACCGCCTCTCCCCCTCTTTTTAGTTAGACCTGTACCGGGATTCCCGTTCGATAATGAAATGACCTCTTACCGCCGACCCGAACCCCTCTCGACCTACGAACGCATGACTCAAAATGGCCTCCCCCACAACATTACCCTTTTTTTAGCCCGCCATGCTTAATATTCCAATAGGAACGTTTCCAGCAGACGGCGGGTTGCGCCTCTACCCCCGGCGCCGAATCGACGATTATCGAGGGTTCAGCAGGCGGCCACGTCGTTGAAAATAGGAGTTTCTCGATAGGAAGAATGCGCTTCCGGATCCGCGCTCCGCCCTTCTGACCCTGCTCCCCTCTGTGTTCCCTTCCCTTGGTCGGGATCGACTCGGATGAAGTTTCCTTTTTCGGCACCCCCCCCCCAGACAGGAGCAGCGCGTCTTATTCCACCCGCCGCAGGACTTTGTTCCCTCCCCCCTCTTTAAATTTTCCAGACGACCTATTTTTTTCCTTCAAGGTCGATTTCTTCACCCCCACTCGATGTAGCGACCCGTCGACGGCGACCTCCGGTCATCAGCATACTCTCTCCCTTTACAGCCCCAGCGAGGCGATCGCACGACTCTTTTCCCAGACCGTAACTCCCCCTCCAAGCGCCAACCCTCGCGCCTTGCTGTCTATCCCGATTCCCCGCTCACTCCGGCCGCGTGCCCACCCCTTTTTCCCCGTAGTTCCTTACCCAGCGCCCCCTCATATCGATAGCCCCCGTTGAAGAGATTTCCGGTCTAAGGAGTCCGGTACCCGTCCGTTCGCGAATCGCTCCGTTTTTTATTGGGGGTGGAAGTACGCTGACAGCGCGGTTTTTTTCCTCCAACCCCCCCTTCTTTAGAAGTTGCAGAGTGGGCAGAAATTCCCCTGATGCTGCCTTTGACTTTTACTCCATGCGAGAGCCTTTCCCAGCATCTGCGCCCCGCTCGCCCCCCGATCCTACCCCCCGGCGCGGAAACCTTCCGTATTTCTGCGCAGCTTTTTTCGTTTTAAGCCTGATTTTTTTCGGTTTCCCTACGGATGCCATCCCCTTCATCACTCTAGACCAAGATGGTCAGCCCAAGCCACGTCTTCTCGCTATCTTCCTCAGAGATATTTTGCACACTGCGCTGAGAAGCGCAAGTTTTTTCTCCTTTTTTTCTTCAAAAGTATTTTCCACGATGAGACCTCCCCGTCCTCTTGTCCTGGCGCCGTCATCTCCGCCCTGCAGTCCCTCATCCCCCTAAGGTAAGCAAGGTTAAGGATTCGTCCCCTGCCAACGCGTTTTTTCCCTTTTTTGGATGAGACCTCTTTTATCCTCCTGTTTTTGTATGCTTCGCTCCGTTTTCTTTCCCACTTTTTTTCAATTCCGTGGACCGCCAGGAGTATTTCAAGTTTTAAGTCTTGCCCTTGCGCTTTCTACCGTTGGATCTGCTTTTCTCTGCTCTTCAGGTACCAAATGCTATCGAGGTGCCTCTGGCAGGATTCAACCCCTGGCGACGGTTACGGGCGACTGGAGACTTTGCTCTTCTCCCTGTTTTGACACCCTGATCGTTTTTCTGCGCCTTGATTAGGGCCCGTCTAATCTCCCAGTGTTTTTTTTTTTTTTTTTTTTTTTCTTTTTTTTTTTTTTTTCTTTTTTTTTTTTTTTTTTTTTTTTTTTTTTTCTTCTTTTTTGATGAGAGCGGAATCCGTCCTTTTTTTCTTTCCCTCCGACTTCCATCACCCGTTGCAATCCCCTTCCTGAAGTGTTCCGCTCCTTATCGACTCGGTGCATCTTTTTCCTCTTCCGTCGAGACGGCGAATTTTCTTGTCGCGGCATTGTTACGTCATCTTGGGGCTCTTGGTTCTAAGTTCTTCCCTCCCCCTCTTGCCACCTCGCTCCCCGGTTGTTATGAATGACGCGGCACGGCAGTCTGGAGCAGGATATGTTCCGGCCGCTGGTACCCCCTTCTAATGGCGAACGACATTTTCGTAAATTTACGAGACCCCTCCTGTGGCTCGTGCTTGTTCCATCGGGACCGGCCTCTTTTCACGGCTCTATTTGCGATGCAACTTTAGGGCAGTGACCTTTCTATTGGCCTCTTTCAGGATATTTCTTCTCTAACAGTGATAGTCTCGATGGGGATTCAGTCCTTCCGAGGAGGCTGGACCAGGCGGATAGCGGCTTCCTGTTTTTTATCGGTTCGAGTTATTTCCCCGCGCTTACCCTTTGATCTCCTGTTTTTTTTTTCCTATCCATGACACCTTCGTTCCGGTTTTTGCTCCCGCCTTCCCCCTTCTTAAGTATCTTGCCGCGGGTCATGTCGCCGGCCCCTCAGTCGGGTCTTGATCCGGACCCCACCCATCGCTTTCCTGCTCTTTTTTGGCCGGAAGGATGTTAGCGAGATTCTTTGCTGCTTTTCAGGCTTGATGTGCTGCCGTCTCTTGCAATACGTGGTGCCCTCTTGAAAGACACCCAGATTCCCCTCTTTTATCTAGGCGCAGGTATACGCCCGCGATACTTTTTCATAACCTACATCCGAGTATCTTATTCCTGGGATGAGTTACCTGGTGGTTGCTTTCCCTTGGGTGCCGGCTGGTAGCTCCCCATTTTTTAGTTTCTTCGTCTTCTTCAGGTCATGATCTTTTTTCTCCCCTCTAAGGGAGCTTTCCTCAGCTTTTCACCGTGCTTGCCCATTGGGTCCACATCCTCTTTTTCCATGATACAGTTTTGGAGCAACCGCGGAGGGAAAGGGGAGGGTGTGCGGCTAAGACCTGAGCGCTTCTGAGGTTTATGACGCGTGACAGCATGCGTCCTGACCGCCTTGATGAGCTGGGCTCGCGGCGCATTTTTCAGAATCCCTCTCCTGGGTCCGAGGACTGATAACCCCTGCTCGCAGAATGGTTTCTTTCACACTTCAAGAGAATCCAGGGTATCGGACAGCGACCCCTCTGCAGATGCCTCTGAGGTGGGGTGGCGTTTTCCACTCGTCTTTTTCTTTTCCCGCGTCCGCCGCTTCCTTTTTCACCTTTTTGATGGGTTCCGCGACACAATTTTGTCGCGTAATTAGTCCTCCCATATATATTTAGCCCCCGTCATACGAAGGTTTCCGCGTTCCCGTCTCTCTCCCGAGAGGAGTGCGTTTTTACCGATACGCCGAGTAGTAGTTAATCTCCAAAATTTTTGTTCCCTCGAATTGAGTGCGAACACCCGCGGTCGGTTATTCTTCCGCTCTTTTCGTTCATTTGATGCCCCCCGTTTACTTCTGCCTCCTGGTGGGAGATTCCTACAGTTTTTTTGAAGATATCGAGCTCCTGCTGCTTGATACCTTCAGCGCTCAGAGTTTGGAGGAACCATGCGAACGATACTCCTCATCATCTGAAGCTTTTTGTAAGAAGGACACCTTCTTCCCCTGGCCTTTTTTTAGGATACTTCCCCTATCCACGCAAACCCCTCTCCGTCGTTGACTTTCTACATTTTGTATGGATCTCGCGTTGCTATTAGCGAATCCTTTTACTCCCGTTGTGTTTTTTACAGGAAAGCCACCTCGAGCCCCCAAAGTATTTTCCCGATGTCGTCACTCCAGCGGTAGATCTCCGAACGTCATTGGCGGGCGGCCCCATCATCTTATTCGCCCTTCAGGGAGGACCCGACAGTCTCTGATGAGCGCTCCCTGGCCGTCCTTTTTGGCAGCGGAGCCTTATAACAGATGATCTCTTTACTGCACGAGCTTTACCGTCGTCCTCCCGCTGACGGCTTTTCCTTGCTAAGGTAATGAAGAATCTAAAGCTTCGATCCTGACTTCTCATGAGGTTGGGTATTTGTGTGCTACGGCTATGCCCGCCTCTTTACGATTTTCCCCCCTAGCGCCCTGTAGAAAAGACGCGATTATCGTCCCCTCGCCAGCATTTTGGGAATCCTCGGTGCGTCCGCTGCGCCCCCCGGCTTCGGGGGGGGTTCGTGTGTCGTATTCCGTCCTATCAAGGTTCGGTTTCCCTCGACTATTCGCGTAGCGCTCCCGCTATAGATAGTTCCGCTTGCCCCCCGGCCACCCTGGAAGATTTCTCCGAGTGCTCGTCGGCGGGAGATATTCTGTGTGCCAACCCTCCACCCCCTCTTGTCCTAGGTATCGGACGTGAACCATCTCTCTTCCCTCTTGCCCCGCGTCTCCCTGTAATAGACATTTTTCACTCGCTGGGCCTTCCGCCCCCGAGTGAGAGTAACCCTCCTCCTTCCGCTTACGCAGCGCAACCGACGCCTCCCCCGATTGGTTTTAATTCCTCCCCCCAGGTTCCGACCCCCCAAAACAACTATGACGATCTTTCGCTTCCCGTCCTTGGGATATGGAGATCTCCATGATCCCCCTTTCTTCAGAATCAACTAGCCCGCCCCCCCTCAAGCCTCAAGAAAAAATGTCCATCCATGTACGCCACCCGTACATCCTCGCCCGAACCTTCCTATTCATACGGCGGTAGTAGGTCCTTTTCACCAGATAGAGTTGTGTTCACCCTCCTCCGGACGGCCCCGAGAATCCGATCGATTTGTTCCAGCGAACCCCCCACCTTATTGCCCATTTCGGCAACCCAATCCCCACCCGATTTTCCCAGAAAGATCTAGGTCCTACGATCCTCGTTTTCGCTTATTTTACCCGACTCGTGTATCGTCCCTCTTTCTTTCTTCTCTTGCAAGATCAGGCCTGTAACTCCCCCACCCCGCGAAAGTGATTTTCCCATACGATGCCCATCGGTACACACTCCTCCCCCGACGGAGCTAATGTTTACGAGGTCCATCCCATTCCGCAATCGATTTTTTGGCAGACATCTTGCCCTGAAGCGAGCCGCACTAAAGCACGACTTAGCCGCTCCGACAAGCCGCGGAGGAGTAGACGCCGTGCACAGCTTCCATGCAGCGTGCCCCAAGACAGAATAGTCGCCTTTCATTTCCCATTCAGAGATCGCTACCCCCCCCCAGGACGCCTTTCCGCGCGACCAGTGAGTACCTATCCCCACTTTATCAGGTAACCTCCGACGCTCCCATAGATTGCCGAAGTGACAGAAGTCTTCCAAGTTTCTTTTTCGAAAGAGGTCCGCGCTTTGCCAAACCATCCCGCTCCTTAGCCGCGAAGTAAGTGCTCTGTGTACTCTTTTCCCAGCCCAAAAGATTCTCGAAGTTAGCGCTTGACATCAATTCCCCTCACATGATGTCCTTGGTGATCCCCTTCCCCCCCCCCTGAAAGTTAGACCCCAGACCGTCAGCGCATACCCTTTGCACCTGGCCCCGCTTCATACCGGCGGGACCTCATGGCGCCCTCTTTTCGCCCTCAAGCTATTATGGGCTGAGGGCCAGGCAGCCTTTCTCCTCTCCTCCCCTTCAACCCGCACAGATGACCCGCGCGTCACACCGTGTTTCGGCGGACGATTTCATCATACTTTTCTTTCCGGTAGCGAAGCGGCTCCACTTTCCGCTTCCTTTTTGCAGCGCCCTCTAAGACCGATCACAGCTCGAAACGATTGCTCCCTGACCTTCCCCCCTTAAGTCGTTTTTCCAAGAGCCATTCAGGCTTCCCAGCCTCCCAAATGGGAGTCCCCCAGGCTCCTAAATATAATGGCCCCTTCAGTACCACGAGAGAAAGTCCTTGCGTGCGCTTATTGAGATTCCTCACCCCCCCTTCCTCCCTCCTTCCCTTTTTGGTGTGCTGAGATATCGCGCGCACGCCAGAGTAATGCTCCTTTTCTGGCCCGCAGTAGCTTGGACCGCGCCGACGCCTTGCGCCTTCATGATTCCGTCTTGTTCCTAGCGATCTGCTCCCCCCTGCTCCCCCATAAAGACGAATGGTGATTGTCGTCGCTGTTCACCCCTTTGGCGACTAGGGCTTTTGAGGATTTGTGCATCCCTTTGATCGAAATGTCCGCTGCCGGAGCCGCGAATCTTCAGGACATTCTGATGACGTGAGGAATCATGTTAAGAAGACAGAGTTTCTCTCGAGATAGTGCAACGTCTAAAAGTCCTCATCAATTTTCATGGACGTCAAGCTATGCGCCTTACGGAAGTGTTAAGAGAACGCTTGATAGAATCTTTTGGTTTCATGGAGATGCTCACTGCTGGTTTCTGACTGCCTCGGCTTCAATAGGATCCTCAGAATTCCCCCTCTTCTGGTAGTGATGTCACACGCTTTACCTTATCCGATAGGGTGTCTACCGCGTTTTTGAAGAGGACTAGCGTCGCTGACGAACGATTGGCCTCCAAGACGCCTCTACCCTCCCGATGAGTATGCGTCCGGCCCCCCCCCTCTCAGATCTTCCGTAGCTCTTTTAGTGGGTACCTTGATTCACGTCGCAGTGTCTCTCTACAGTCGATTGATGTTAAATTTCTACAGCCCTTCATCCGATTGGGGCGATGTTTTCCAAGATCGCATTAGAATGTCTCCGTGACCGCGGGGTCGCTTTTCCCCTAGATTTGCTTATTTCCCGTCGCCTGAAGGGAAGCGTTTTTAAATCCCTATGGGGTTTTTATGTTTTCCCTCTCTTCCTTGCTTTTAATGATCTATTTTGCCTTGGTACCGCTGGGCATCCTTTTATGCACACCCTGAGGATTGTTTTCGGTGGAGATAGGAATATTAACTCCGCCGCCACTTGCCGCGCCTCTGCCGACATACCAGTCCCGTCACGCGAGCGGCACCTTCTTGGGCGGCGCCGGGTTTGCTTCCCTCCTTCCTCTCTTTTCTGCCGATGTGCTCCTGATGGGCCTCGTGGTTTCTCTTCTCAGAAAACGACCTCTTCTTTCATCCGGAGCGGAGCTGATTTCTCACGCTTTCGTTTAAAAGACCTCTCGGAAATTATCCTCTTCAGCAGATTAAATGGTGATGGAGTGGGGGTTACATTGCGGCATGGCTTTCCTTGAAGGCGACATTTTCCGATTATTTTCCCCAATCCCCTGTGAGTTCGGTAATGAGAGAGAACTGCTCCCGGTACTTTTCGTACCTTCCATCGGTGTGTTCTCCCTGGGGGCGTTTTCCACCTCTGGTCAAGGCGGGAATCCCCCTTGAGATGATGGAATTGGCGTCCGGCTCTAAGAGGTCTCCTGGGCTTGCTCTGCCATTGTGCCTCAGTGATGACGCTTAATTTGCGGTGAAGCCTAGCGTCGAGTGTTGAGTCCTCCCCCCCCCCCCCTGTTGCCTCTTTTTTCCTTTCCCTCCTGAAGAATAAAATCGCCTCCTGTCCGAGAACGCTTGTCTCAGCTGCCCCTTCTTAAGGTTTCGTTTGAAAGAGGAGTTCATCTAGGTTAGCTCTCGTCACGGACCTGACCCAGCGTCCTGCTCCGTAATTGCAACTGCTTTCTGCGTAATGAAGTTCTCTTTTACATTACCTATTCGCCCCCCCCGGTTCCGCCTGTAGGAGCAGAGGAGCTCCTCTCCTCTACCCCGCATAAGTGTGCCGGATTGGTTTGGCAATCGTCGAGGGATGCAGTCGCCGTCTTGCGACCCCCCTCTGACGAGATTTCCACGCGTACCCCCCTGTGTCCTAGTTCCTTCCTCCGAGCAGGGTTTTCTCGCTCGGGCTCGACGTGGAAGATCTTTTCTAGCAAGTTCTTCTCCCGGTTTTCTCCGGCTTAAGGTTGGCCTAGCCAGATATCAAGAGACATCTTCATCCAGTTCATTATGTCTCCCTTTTCCCCCCCGGAGGAATGATTCTTTTTTCTACTATCGCAACCCCAAATACCGTCGGCGATTCCCGATTGTTTCGGACACGCGGATTTTCCCCCTTCTCTGACAGTTGTGCCTCCATCTCTCCCTTTCAAGTGTTTTTTTTTTGTCTCTCCGAAGCGCGCGGTCAATCCTCATACCTTCCTTCCTTTTTGTAGTCGCCGACGTTCCTTTTCTGGGTAGGCCTAAGACAATCATAAGCACGCCTGTTACCTCACGTGTTTCTCTTTCTGATTGCGCGTTCTCTTCGTTTCCTTAAGAACCTTCGGTCCAGTGGGCATTTTCCCTCCATTAGAGTTAGTAAACGATCCCCTAGGTATCCTCCCCCCGGAGAGAGGCGGAGAATCCCCCCTATCATGACATCGAAATTCTTTCCCTCGCGTCCTCTTCCAGAGAGGTTTGGGCATGAACTCTTTTCTTCCTTCCCCCTCTACTGACGATAACTCTAACTTCGTATTTGCCAGCCGCCTCCGAGACAAGCGCCCCCTCCCTCTTCTTCATTCCTTTTTTAATCTCGGGCTCCATCATAGAGTCTTTTGCGCTGACCGTGCGGTCTTGCATTTCCCCGTACTGATCACGTTTCTTGACACGCGACCTCAGAGGAAAACTTAAGCTTGCCCTCTTCGAAAGCTTGCTGCCTTATCGGAAGGATGGGCTTTATATTTTTTATTCTTTATTTGTGAACCCCTCTTCTCGCCCTCTGGACGTAACCCTCTCGCTTATTTCTTTTCCAAAGCCTTCTTTTTCTCATTCCCATCGATGTAGCCACCCCTCCTCTGGCCGCCTCCTTCTCTTTTGCGACGCCGATTCCCTGTCAGGCCTCACAGTAAATTTTCCCGGATGGACATTGCGTGGACGCCCCCCCGGCCCGCAAAAGACTCTTTCTACGTAAGGGACCTTGCTCTACTCCCCCTTCCTTGCAGACGCCCTCCCGTCCCCAAGAAAATATCATCAATTCGCCAGCATACCTTTGCCACGCCGCCCCTCCCCCCCAGTTACCCCTCTCCTCCCGTATCCCCATATTACCCCAATGTCTAGTCACTTCCAATCACTTTTTTGACTCCCGTCCGGAGACTTCATCCAGGAAGAAGATTCGATTTGCTTTCCTCTCGACCACAAATACCTTCCCCGAAGACTGGAAAGCTCGCATAAGTTCCCCCCTCTGAATAAAATGAATTCGAACTCGGCTCTATGTGAATCTCGTTGTTACGTTACGGACCTAATGGTCGCAGGAGAGACATACCCCTTCCCTCTAAGGGCTCCCTGGTTTTCCTCTTCCCACCCCCAAGCCGGTTTGTTCCCTACGATTTACAACCACTTTCCTTAAATCAGAAAGCAGCTTCTTGTCATTCGCTTCACCCTAGATTCTATCACCCTCTTCAATGAGCGAGGCGACCGGTATCCTCAGACATCCCTGATCCTCCCCATAGAGGCATTCCCCAATTGAAGGCCGAACGAGTCTTCAGCTCCCCTGATCTCTCAGCACTTTTGCTCGAGAAAGCTTCTCCCGATACTCTCCCAATTTTGCTCCAATTCGTTCAGCCACGTCGCGTAGGCCCCAGGCCTCATTACTATTACATTGTTCTTTCCCGAGACCTTTCTCCATTCATGTTGCCACCTTGAGAGCCCCGAATGCGCCGCTCCTTCTGCAAGGAGCATTGCCTCCTTCTCCTGACCCCTTTCTTCTGTGAAGAGCGGCCTTCCTCAACGACCCCTGCATAGACTGAGGAAGTTATCTGGCAGAGACCTGGCCCGCTTAATCCTCATCTGCGCCGAATCCAGTTTGCCTTTCTTTTCCCCCGCCCTTTTCTTCTTACCACTCAGTCAGGTAGGCGCCCAGCCGTTGATGTCCCTCTCCGATCTGTTGTTTTTGCTTTTTTCCCTCAAGTTCTCCGCTCTCTTCAATTTGATGCCCACCTCTGTTTCAAAGCAAAGAGCGGAAGCCGTCCTCCCCTCTCTACTCCTCTTTTTTGGCCTGCAGCCGATCTCCTGCCCTTCTCTCCTTACCAGTAGCACCCCCGATGAAATGGAACGGCCGATCGGTCTTTGATGGCGCCGGCTAGAATGAGTATCCCCCTCCATCCCGACTTTCAGCTTTTCCTTTTTGCGCTTCTATCTAATAGGAGGTTCTCGCCTCTCCTCAGTAACTCTTTTTTTTTTGAGCGG
>Ga0179593_1411946_pt1 | contig 20994 bp, 23 predicted proteins | sample CZODoug2_1_08_16_FD_185931 | JGI IMG/M metagenome (GOLD analysis project Ga0179593, IMG submission 185931) | Vadose zone soil fungal communities from Angelo Coast Range Reserve, California, USA - CZODoug2_1_08_16fungal (PacBio error correction) | ecosystem: Environmental > Terrestrial > Soil >... | reverse complement strand
TTCCCGGGCGTTCCTCTTGATGTCTGTCTCGTCTCTTCGCTCTTGAGTTGAAAACGTGAAAAAATCGTCCCCCCCGTGCGAGACTCCCTTCTCTCCTTCTTTTTAGGGAGACAGTCTTTCATATCCCGTTCCATCCTGCCATTCTTACCTAATCATGGAATGCTCTACTGTCTTTCCCTTCCTTCCCCGACACCCTTTCTTTTTTTTGAGTTCACCCTACCCACAGAGGACTTTTTTGCGCCTTCCTTTTTTGTCTGGCCTCTTCCTTCCCCGGTCTCTTTTTCTGTTGTATGGTTTCCAAACACTTTCACCAAATGCAATCCTTTTTGTGGAACAATTCCGATCTCGACTGTTTACCCCCCTATTCTTTGCCCTCCTTCATACTATCGAGTCCCATATTTTTCACGGGCTCCTTTTTTTTGTTGAACTGATGTCAACTTTGTCCCCCCCTTTTTCGCTTTTCCCCTTTTGTTCCATGTCCCTTGGGAGTATAGATACTCGGGTATTTGGCGGCGTGGCTCGTGTTGTAATCGCTCCCGGTTGACCCCCACCCCCTTTGTTGGCTTAGCACACCCTTCATTCATTCTTGCCCCTTTTTTTTTTTTCCCCAGAAGACGGAGACCCCCTGCCCTTTCCCGTGAGGATGACTCCTCCCTGACTCTCCTCCCTGTCGTGTTTTCCCCTTCGTGGAGGAGCGTGTCCTCTTCGGTAACTTGACTCCTTTCTCCCTCCATTTCACGCGAATATCTGGCCTTGTTCGTGGTTTGCAACCAAGTATCCCCCCCCCGACAAGACCCCCCCCACCAGATGTTCCCCAATTGCTAATATTTTGTGCCCCCGGTCTCCCCCCCTCCGACTTTTCTTTTTTGATAATTTTTCGTTTTGACCCCTCCGCACCCATTGCTTCACCCTTAGTTTAAGCTCCCCCAATACTGTGATTACATCTTTTTTTCCACCAGAGGATAAATTATTTCTGCATTTCATTCACTCCCGTACTGCCCTTTTTAGAGAAAGCCGTGTCTTTTTTTTGTGTACCCCCCCTTCGGTGGTCCCCTTTGCTCCCTACTGTACTTTTCAGACTCAGAACATGGCTAAACGCTTTTTCCATTTGCCACTTCCCTTTTTGTGTTCTGCTCATCCTGTATGTTTGGGGCTGGTATCACGGAACCCTTTTTTCTTTTTTTTGGTTTTTCACACCCCCTCGAGAGGCTCTTTGGGCTTCAAGGACAACACTGTACATTCCGCTTTGCCTTTTCTTTTTGTCTGTAATCTTTATTCCTTCCCCGTTTTTTTTAGACCCTCTTGCCCACTTTATCCCTTTTCGATTCTTTCCTGCCTTTTGTCCTGGAGTCCAGATTTGAAGTTTTTACGTGTTTTTTGCCGTGGTATCTGCGTGGTCACCCGGGCAAGCCACCCGCCCTGGCCTTTCCTTTCTAAGCGATGTTTACAGGGCGGGGTGACCTTGGCTATACCCACCCGGTTTAGCTGAGTTTCTGGTTCTCCCTCGATCAACCCCCTTCCGGTGGCCCCCCCTTTTTTTTTTTTTTGTCCAGAATCGGCAACCTTACGGGAAGTTTCTCCAAGTATCCGTAGTTGGCCTCTTCTTCCGCCTTCCTGCGCTTTTTTCCACTTTGTCGCAAGCCTTCAAGGGTGGCCGAGTGGTGAGCCCGCCTGTCAAGTAATTTGCCGCGTCTTTTTGTTTACTTAACTGTGTCTTTTAGTGCAACTTCATAATGGTGTCTGTCTTTTCTACCACTTTTTTGTTTCCTTCCCATTATGGCCTTCCTTGAATAGATGATCGGGCTCTTGCTTTTCTTTCAGTTTGCGATTAAGCATCTTTTGGATTGTTCCTGGGCGTCTCTTCCGAGGCCTCTAAGTCTAATTCTTTTCGGCTCTATTTTACTCCCTTCCCCCCCCTTTTTTTGTGGGACGACTGATTTCTTTCCCCTTCCGTTCCTGGGTGATCTCCAAGGGACGTCTTGTGATCCTCCAGCCCTTTGCACGGGATTGGACAAAATTTCCCTTTCATCCTCCCCCCTCCGAGATTAGACTCCCCAATGACATCCCTCGAGGCGCCCCGATGGCGTTGTGTGTGTTTTTCAAACCCTTTTTTTTACCCGGTCCTCTTTTAAGTTCCCTACCCTTCCCTGGTCCTTTAGAACGAAGTTCCCCAACCCTCCTCCCACACCTCACTTTTCTTTTTTAGTTTTTCTTCTCAAACCCACTCTTCCCCCCCCGTACTTCGAAATTTTTTGAACGTCCCTTTCTCCTTCCTGCTACTGCTCCTCTGTTACTTTCTTCAACCCTTCCTGGGTTGGCGGCGCAATCAGGCCGGGTTTTTTCGTTCTCTTTTCTAGAAGCGGAGGAGACTCCTGATCCCCGTTTTGACTTGGATCGATCGGTTTCCGTATTTTTTTCCCCCCAGCGCTCCCCTACCAGACCGGGATTTCCCCCCCGTGCCTTTGGGCAGATGTGAATAAGCTTTCCTCTCAGATTTCCCGGCCCCCTTTTCTGTGATCCTCGGGCCCTTCCCATTTTTTACCCCCCCGGTCTTTCTTCCTCTACCGTCCCCTTGCTCTGGCCCCCGTGCGGCCCTCCCTTTCCATGGGAGGCAGTTTTTTTTCTCTGCATTCGGGGTCCTTTGGTGCCGGTTTCCCCCCCCTCGAAGTAGTCCCCTCGTATTTTGAGAAGTACTTCTCGTTTTCGTACCCCCCCTGTCCAATCCACAGGCTTCTACCCTTTCGTAGTCCCGTGCCTCGCCCTTGGCCCAAGACCCGTACTTTTGTGCGCCCAGGTCCTTGAGTAATGCAAAGTGAAGTGTTTTCCCCCTGCCCCCTATTGATGTAATGTAGTCTTTTTGGTTTTTAATGCCCTTTTTTTTTCATTTATAGCTATGCTCCCCCTTTTTCAAACGTGTCTCTCTGTTTGTACTTGTTCTGGTTTATATTTTCTAACCCCCTAATGCTGACATTGTCTATTTTTGTTCTCAACCCCGAGCAAAAATTTTTTCCTCCTTCTTTTTACAACTCAAGGGTAACCTTTGTCACCTTGGTATTCTTGTGACCCAACCCCTCTTTTAGTGCAGATTTTTTCCAGAAAAGGACAGGAACGACGCCCTTTTGCGACCCTCCCCCCCCCCCCGTTTGCCCCATGGTTTTGAGGGCTGGCCGCACATGCCCTTTACATCCCCTTCTTTTCCACCCGCCCCTCTCTCCTGAAGACGGTCCAACCTCCCCGGTTTCTCTTTTCCGAACGTATTTGTTTCTCCCTAATCCTTCTTTCTTTACAATTTTTCTTCTCCAGTTCCTTTTTCTTTGTCCATTGGGACGAAGAGCGATACTTTTTACCCCTTCCTCCTCTTAAAATGGACTAATTCTCCTTGTTTCATTTTTTTTTTTTTTTTTCCTTGTTTACCCAGAGGGGGTGGACCCCCTTCGAAGAGTCTGGACAGGCTTCGTTCCCTATACCTCCCCCTTTGACCCAGCGTTTCCCAAGATACGCCACCCTTGCGCGCTTGTTGCTAATTTTTTTCCCACAACCCAATTTGTCCCTTTGTCGTTTAGACCCCCTTCATCGACTTCCCTTTGCGTTTTTTTCACTAGATAGGGTTTGTCAACCTCTTGTTTTACCTCCCTCATCTTTCCCTTACCACCCTGCCTGGAATTTTCTGGTTTTATTTCAACCTACTTTCCCTCGAACAGGGAGTCAGTATCCAAACCTTTCCTGCGCACGTTTCAGCGGTTTTCTTTTATACGTGACCCTTGCTTTGTGGTACGGGAAAGCAGGTCATGCCCTCCACGGCTTTCGAGGGAGGTTTAATGAGGCTTTTATGCGTTCTCTTCCCTAATCTGCCATTGCGGGACTTACCCAGTTGTGTCCTCGCACCAGCTCACGTATTTTTGTTTCTTTAGTGTTTTCATCCCGCGGCTCGATTACTACTCAGCCTAGTAAGACTTTTCCTATCTCTATCCTTTTCCCCTCCCGGTTGTCTGTTTTTCCTCTTTCTTATCGCAGAACGTATTTTCCCTTGAGTCGCCTTCGGTTTCTTCTTTTTACTCCAATGCCCCCGGACTTTTATCCCTAAAATAGACCAACAACTTTCATTACGGTTTTTCCATGACAGTTTCGATCTTCGCAGGTTCCTCCCCTTACGCTGGGTTCCCTCTTTTTCCTCTGGCCCTCCCATGTCCTCATCTATTCCTGTTCTTCGCTTGAATCCCTGAACCCAGGGCGTGCTTAGCCCTCTTCCTTTCTACCTTTTTCTTGATGTTATGATTGCTTCCTCAAAGGTCCCTTTCTCTGTGTTTTTTTTTGTCTTCTTGGTTTACCCCCAGACCCAAGAACACCCAATTGCCGCCTTTTTGACCTCGCTGAGTTCACCCTATACGATTTTCCCGGTGCCGAACTCAGCTATCTGTCCCAGGCTGACCTTGGTTTCGGTCTAACTTGACCTTCCGTCCTTTTTTCCCCTTTCCTATATCGGTGTCTGGTTCCCTTTCGTTTTCCTTAGCGAAGCTCCTTTGATTTGGGCGGGCGTGGTCTGTTTTTGCCCCCCGTTATCGCTCCCCCGTGAAAACCCCCCCCCCTTTTGCTTGGAACCTCCCCGTTCGTAGTCCCCACCAACCCCTTTTTTTTGACCTCCCTCCCTGGCTACCCTCCATTCCCCGAGCGGTATTTTGCTATCCCTACCCATTAGCATTTTTTGCTCATTTCTGTCTGCCCAGTATCTAGTTCTATCTTTTTTCATGCGGAATCTGGCTTTCCTCTGGTCACCCCCTGTCCTGCTTAAAAGTCGCGTTCCCAATTCATTTCTTCGTGCCCCCCCCCCCTTTTCCATCCACTACATATTTTTTACAACCCCCTCTACAACTTTTTCCTTTCCCCCCCTTCTTTAACCCTTTGCGCGAATTATGAATTTTTTTTTTTCCTCGAAATTCTCCACCCCGCTGCCCAAGAGACATTCCCGCTAACCATACCCCAATACATAGGTGTACCGTTTCAGATAAAGGCATCTTTGTGACCACTTCCAATACACAAATCATCCTAATTTCTGTCACACGTTTTCCGTTCTCTTCGTTTTTGGTCTCCTCTTTTCTTCAAACAGCGCTCTCAAGGAGAACCGTCACCTTTTCTTCTGGGCCTCCTGTTGATCTCCTCCGCATGCTCTGTTTTTCTATTTATCCCTGACCCCCTGCGGTTTGTATTATACCACACACCCAGGTGCCCAGGCGTCCCCATGCAATGATACCCCTTGATATGCCTGTGTGCTGAGCACCACTTTACCCTAGTTTCCTTTCCCACCGTTTTTCCTTTCTACGCTTTGGCTCTATTTCTTATTCTTTCCGTTTCGAGTCTTGGCCCCCTTGAAATTTTTTCTTTTTAGGGGCAGTTGATAGGCTTGCACCTTCTCACCCACAACTCCCTTGCCGCGCTTTTCCTCTTCCCGTATTTCCCATGCGCTTTCACGACCACCAACAGGAAGTTCTGGATCTGCGGTATCGTCTTTTTTTTCTCCCTCGATCCAAGTTTTGGTTTTCCTCCGGGGTTCCTTCTCCTCTACAACCCCTTCTTGTGTACGGTAAGTTACTTAGGTGCGCTTCCCCCCAGGGCTCACACAGTTTTAATGTTTCCTTGCAGACCTTCCTTGTGCCGTTTTATGAGTGTTGAGAATGTTCTACTGCCTACGGCGCTGGGAGGTGCTCCTGTCATTTAACTTTTTCGCTATTTTACCTTTTACATTTTTTCTCGGTATTTTTACCCTGAGACTTGAACCTGGTCTTTTTACCAAATTCCCACTTCCCATGTTAGATTTGCATGGATTCGAGAGAGGTTTATGTCTCTATTTACGATCAGATTCCTCTTTTTGATATTTGAGATTGCGTGGATCTTTCTATGATTTTCGGTGTCCCCATACTCGTACAGATTTTCTTCATAATACTAAGTTGTGTTTGTCCTTTTTCTGGCTTCTACTATTTCCCCTCTAGGTCTCTACCAGAATACCGGGCTTTAATAGAACGTTTTTCGGTACCATTGCTGTCGGTAATCCCCCCCGTGGGTAACCAGAATTCGCCCTCAGTAAGACATGTCATGACGAGAGTATTTGTTTTCGTTTTGCCTCCCCAACTTTGTGAAATGTGATGTCCTTCCAAGGGTCCCTACTTACTTTGGTATTTTACACTACTCACTCCCCCTCTTCCACCAGACTGACACCAAGTTTCTCTAATTTCCGTGACCGTGCCTCCTTCTTTGAAAAACAATGCCAAAAGTATTTCATTGAGAACATTTTAATTAAACACATTGTTTTCCGATCCATTCTCCCCCCCCCTCGTTTCAGAGTGAGAAGGGCTTACACCTTCCTCGGTTTGTGAGCGTACTTGGTCTCCCAACCCGCATGGTTTGTGCCTTTTTTGTTTTTTGTCGATTACTCTCTCGTCTTTTTTCTTTTCCCTCCAATACCCAGGTGGACGTTTTTTTTTATCTGCCGCTTTTCCAAGATTCTATTTTTCAGCGCGAACCTTGTTGTTTGGCAAAGTGAGTTTGCTCCCCTTCTGGGCCCCTACTCTCGTAAGTAGGAACCCAAACTGACCGCATGGAAGCCGCCCTTCGCTGGCCCCCGCCCCTCGCCCCAGCCCTCCCACCCATTCCCTTGTCCCCCCCCCTCACACTTTTCGTTTTTCGGGCCATGAGCTGGTTTGCCTACAGTTTTGTCTGATCAGTTGGTAGCTTTGAAGCTTCGGCCCCTCTCATTCTTATACGCTTTGATGTTTAATTTGTGGTCCCCCCCAATCCCAGTTTAAAGAGATGCTGTATACCTGAGTTTTGTGACCCTTAGTAACCACTATCTACTCGGAATTTCTCCCCCAGACTTCCCCTTTTTGCTTCCTTTTCTGAGTCCCTTAGCCCACTTTTTCGTCCCATGAGAAGGATCATCTTCTCCTGAACCGCCCTTTTTTCCATCAACCTCATCGAGACGCTCCCCGGTATTGTCTTTAGGTATAGTCGTACCTTTTCTTCCCCGGTCATTAAGCCGGATCCCCTTGTGCAAACCTATATTGTATCTTTCTTCCAGACTAACCTCCGTTCCCTTGACGGCACTTTTTTTGTATGATGAACACAGCACGGAACCAAACAATTACTTTTTTCTTCTCCCTTCCAACCTTCCGTGTTTATTTTACCGCTCAACCTCTCCTCCCCCCCATTTTTTTCCCTTTTTCCTTTTTTGCCCGACTATGTTGTGGTTGGAAGTCAAGATTTTCTCCCTTTACTTTTTTTTCGAATTTTTTTCCGGGCCCAGGGACCTGTCATTTCCCGTCCCCTTTAGGACCCCCCCCTCTTTCCCTATTTCCGTCACTTTTTTTTCTCCACCCGTGTTTTAAGTAGGGAGGCTCCAGGGCCTCCCCTTTTTTTCACCTTTTTTTTTGACAAATGTAGTTTTTTCTCCCGGGTTTTTTTTTTTCCCCTCAAGGGCGGTTCCTTCTTCGGTCCCCAACCAACACCTGGTTTTCCCCATTGTTTTTTTTTGACTGTATCCGGACCGAAAATCGCCCAGCGGGCATCCTTTGAGTCACGGAGTATCTTGCCCGTCCCTCCCCCATACTAACCTTTGTCCCCCCGCGGCCCCCTTCGATCCCTTTTGCAATTGCGCGCCTTGCCCCTTTTTTTCAGTTTCCCAACAAATTTCCCCGTAGATATTTTTTCCGTCTCCCCTCTCTTCGCTGAGTCGTGTCCCCTCGATATTTGTTTTTCACACTTTCGATAGTTTTCCCCCCCCTGGTCGTCTTTTTTTTTTTCCTGTTTTGAACTACCGAAAACATCCAGCCCGTTTTATGCACCTCTAATCCTTTGAAGATTCCTGTTCTGCGGTTTCAGGGTTGCCTCTTATCTTTTTAGTGGGGGACTTTGTTTTAGCCTCCCACTCCCTATCTGTTTGTCTTGTCAGCCCCTTTGTTTCTGTTCCTTTCTATGAACCCCTCCCCCCGACGCTGCTTCTGGACTATTTAGGGAGGCCCACGCTATTTTTTTCTTTTTTTTTTTTCCGTTCCTCCGGGACAGCGATCTCCCCAAGACCTTCTCTTTTATCTTTTAATCCTTTCCGTGTTTTGTTTTTTTGAGATACCATTAGTACTTCTTTTTTTTTCCTCGGAGGGTTTCTTTACTCTCGTGGCCGTTTGTCCCCTCGTCCCCACTCCCTTTTCGGTGACTCCGCTTATCTATCTTTTCCTCGTCCCCGCTTTTTTTTCCGTCCACCGAAATTTTTTTGTGACCGTCCCTTTCTTTTGTTTTTTATTCTCCTGTCCGGCCCCCCCTCCACACGCTTTCGGGCCCGCGAAACCCGGCCGGGGCGAGTCTTTATGTCTCCTTTTCCCGCGTCGAGTTGTAGTTTTTGGGCCCGTTCCCCCTCCCCCCTGTGCCGCCCCCCTCTGTGGTGTCAACCCCCATTCTTTTAGAAGTTTTCCCCCCCCCCCTATCTCTTTTTCTGTGACGTCCCGGAAGGATTCACTCGCCCTCGAAATGGTTCCCCTCTTGGTTAACTGAATAAGTCACCTCCTTTTTTCTACCCTTTTAGATTTTCTTTTTTTCGGTTCCTCTTGAAGTATCCTTGTCTTTAGCGTGGGCACCGCGCTGATTTTTCTCTAGGAGTTCTTTCTGTTTTGGGTTTCTTCCTTAGATTCTCACACAGGTTTTCAAACTGGTGATTCCCCGTTGTTTTGCACAGCCGCTTTCCCCCCGACTGAGTCCCCAGAACCTCCCCCCCGAGCTTTTTTTGATTTTGTAGGATTTCCCCCTCCTCGTGGACCACTGGTTTTCGGACTTCTTCCTTGATCTTGCGTTTTCAACGTCTTTTTCCCAGCGCACGTGGTGACCTCCCTCCTTCTGTTTGCCCCCCAAACGTCCTTTCCTCTTTCTTTCAACATTCGCACACCAGAAACCCTGTTCAAAAAGGTACCAACCGCCCATGTGGGACCCAAACCGGGGTTGGTTTTTTTTTTGGGGTATCCCCTTCTCCTGGGACTCATCATCATTAGTATTGTTTTCATAGGTCCAACCCCTGCCCCTTTTCGGCCGTCCAAGATAACCCCACGTACCTCTCTTCTTTTGTTTCCCCTTATGATCATATGATCTTCCCGGCTTAAACTTTACGCCCCAACATTGCTATCATCCTGTTCTTCGTTACCCTGAGGTTAGGCGTCCTCGGCCCGTAGCATAGACCTGGCTTTCAGGCGCCCGGCTATTTCAATTGCAATCCCCCCGTCCCCTTAGCATCCGGTGAGTGCCGCTTTCTTTTTCCGTTTACCCACACCCCGCTTTCACTCAAACACCTTCGCCCCGTCCTTACTTTATCCCGGGCACCAACACTGACATTCTCCCCCTTCCGTCTCCCCGGCATCCTCTTTTCTACGCTCTGGTCTTCACAATGATTTCCTGGCCCAGCTAATAGTTTCGCTCCTTTTGTTCATTTGTGCGGTTCCCAGTCTGTCTCCCCCCCCCCGTTTGTCTGCCTCACTGGTGGCCGTGCTGGCTGATTTCGTGTCAACCTTTCTCACAAACCTCCCCATGCCCGAGTTTTTCTTGATGCCCAGGCTTTTAACTTACGTCACCCCACTACCCCGGGTTGGTTGGGTCTCATTGCCTCGGTCGCCCCTTCTTTGTGGAGGAACCTCCATCCCCAGTGGCTTTCTACCTGACCCCCTTCGAATGTGTACCCATCCGTTTCTCACAGCTTCGGAGGGACCTCCTGGGATCCGGTCCACTTTTTCCTCCCTTCGTACCGTTGGTTGACGTTTGCTTTTTCGTTCGTTTGCCACCGACATGTTTTCCTGCTTTGCAGTTGCACAGTTCCTCGTCTTTGTGGGCCGCTACCCCCGGTTTTCGTCTTCTGCCCCCCGTCCCTTTTTCCCCGCCCCACCCCACCCCTGGTCGCTCGCACTTTTCCTCGTCTGGGCTTTCTGGAGTGCCTCCCCCTCTTGGCCCTTTTTGCTTTTGTTTTCGCGGCTTGTAGTGCTCCCCCAAGAGACACAAGACCCCCCCTCCCTCCTCCTTCTCTCCGTTGTTTCATCGACTACCCCTCATCCTCGAAGCCCGCCAATGTTTCTCTCATAATGTTTTTTGTCGTGCCTAGTTATCTCCCCTCGGCACTGACCTTCCCGATTCTACAATCCCGGCCACCCCACATTCCACCGACTCAAGTTTTGGTGGTTTTTGAGTGGGTCAAACCACAAGGGCCGGGTAGGAACTCCTTGAAGGTAGTCCCTGTCCTACCCTTACTTTTTCAATCCCACTCAGATCAGTTCCTTCTTTTAGGCAACCCCCCCCCCCCCGCAATTTATTTTTTTCTACCCGTGCACAGCGCACTTTTTTATACCCGCACCTTCCTCTTTTGGATACGGCCCCATTCTCCCAGGGTTTCTTCTACAGTGAAAGGGGCCTTTTTTTTTTTTCTTTCCAGGTGTTCTCGTCAAGAATTCCGCTGAGAACCTTGTCTGTTTTATTGCCCCGCGTTACTCCTTCACACGGTTCCCCGTGGGGACCTTCTTTTGGTGCGGTTTTGAGCCCCCCGGTTGACACTTCCCGAGACAGAGGAAAACTCCCCCACTAGTTTCTTTTACCCGTTCGCTACCGCGTTCCAACCCCCCTTTGCGTTAGGGTGGGAATTGGCCGAGGCCCCTCTTTTTTTTCCAGCATAGTCCCCTGGTTTTCCCCCGCCGCTCTACGAGGCTAACCGTTGTTGTACTCGACAAGCCCTGCCACTCGTGCTGCAGTTTGTGCTTTCCTTGGTCCCTATTCACCCTCACTCCGTGTTACTCTCTTATCACGCATTCCCTTCCTGAGCTCCTGTGCACTTCTCTTCCTGTGCCTTTTTTCCCTCCGGCTATTTTGCCGGCCCTGCACCGCCCCTTTGTCCCCCGAACGATGCCGTCTTTTGCTTCGTTGAGTAATCCCCCTGTTCAATTACCCAACGTTCTCTCGTGTGAGGTTAAACCAAGATTTTTCATCTTTTCTTGTTATTTCCATTTCCTCCCGATTGCGGCCAACCGCTTGTGACAAGCTGAAAATCTTCACAATCGCTTCGTCCCCCCCCCTGTATGGGTTGCACACCCATGAGATTATTTTTTTGACCCATTTTTCTCGTAATTTTCCCATTCGGGGGATAACCTGTCCACTTTGTCAAGCTATTTCATGGCAGTTCAGAGTGCTTAACCTTTTTCATCTTTTTTCTTCCCATGATCCAATAAGACTGTGATTTTTCAGAATTCTGGGTCTCCTACATACCGTTCTTTTTCGGTGGCAAATGTCCCCCCGTTATTTGCTTTATAAACAGGCTTTTGAATTACGACGAGGTTCCACCTTTTCCCCCCACATTCCCCCCTTTGGTAGATCCATCCCGAAACACCTCTGGGGTGGTCCTCCTTCCCGAGATCCCCTTGATAGCCGCTCTCCCCCAATCACCCATTTTTCCTGCTGGTTCCCCCTCTCTTCTCAATTTCATAGCTTGATTTTTCCTCTCTGTTCACCACAAATCTTCCCCCGCGATTGAGTATAATTTCTATCTTAACTCGCTCTTATGGACTGCGCGCCACATCGCATGTACCTTTTCCTTTTTGAACAACCACCGTTCCCGATTCTGTCCCTCAGTTACCACCCCCCCGGATGTTGTCCTTTTGGGGGCGCTGGAGCCGTCGGCCACCGCCAATAGTACGAGGGGGCAGTTCAACGATCCCCGCCGCCTTCCCCCTTGCGTTACGAGGTTTATGTGGGCGCCGTTCCCCCGTTTTCGCTGGGATCTTTTCGCCCCTTGTATAGGGCCCGAAACTCCTTGATTGCTCTCTTGCTGTTTCAGATTGGTCAGATTTTCTGCGGGATCGGTTAAAGACAGCTTTCTCCGCCTTTCTGGCAGGCTTCCCTTCCAACCAGGACTCCCTGAGGGGATCAGAACGGCGCCTTTTTTTTCTATATTCTACAGTCCTGCCGCTTTCCCCGCCCCGGGAGAGGAAGAAGACTGTTGTTTTGTGAGAGCGTCCCGATCCTCCTTTATTCCAGGTTTTGTCGGTCTCTGCGGTTTTTTCAGTTTCTCAATAGGAGGTGCTCCCCACCCCCAACTTTTTTTTTTTTTTTTATTCCGTGGTCCAAGGTCTACGATTCGTTCCCTGTCAGCCCGCCCTTTATTCCCAGTTCTTTTCCAACGTAGACCGCCATTCCCCCCCTCTCTATTAGGAGTTTCGGCCTCGGCAGCCCCCCACCCGCCAGTTGGCCTTCTCCATACGCAAAACCGGCGTGACTTTTTTTGGCCTGTCATTCCTTCCATCGTCCTTTTATTATTGTGCCCGCCCCCACAGAACCAACATCATTTTTTCCTGGACACCATCTATCTTTCCTGTACCTCAACTTTTTTGTACGTAATCCGGAACGATTTTTTATTCCTCTTTCCCCCACTCGCGCCAAATGTGTTGTGGCTTTTTTGTTTCCTTCTCCCCTGGACTTCCCCTTTCAATTTTATTCCTGTCAAGGAGTGCCCCGTAGCATTTATTATCTCCGCTTCCAGTTTACTCCGTTGGCATTGTCGTTTTTTTTTTTGGCCCCCCCCCCCGTTGCCTTTACGGTACACCCGTGGGGTTCTTTTCAAACAATTCACTCTCTGGTTAAGTGCAAAAGTTGATTTGAACTTTTTTGATGGCGTCCCTTTCCTTTTCTTTTGTTGGTGTGACGCCCGGTGAAATGATTTGCGAAGGCTTTTTTTTTTAGATACTCACGAGTGGACAAGGGACTCTACCAGGCCTTTCACTCCTCGAGTAGTTCCCCCCCTCCCTCCCTCTACACCGTCCCCCCTACTCCTTCACCTCCTCTTTTCCTTATCCCCCCCCCCCCCCCATACTCCCCCGCTCCCCCCCCCCCTCTCCCCCGACACCCCCTTGCCCCTTCCCCCCTTCCCCTCTTCTACCCCCTCTCTTTCTACTTCTCCTCCTCCTACACCCCTTCCTGACCGCTCCTCCCCGCCCTCCTTCCCCTCCATCCCTTGCCGCCTCCTTCCCCCCCGCTCCTCTCTCCCCTCTCCCTTCCCCCGCGCCCAATTTATGTTCACCTTTCCCTCTTTCACCCCTTTCTCCCCCCTTTTCCTTTCCTTACCACCTCTGCTCCCTCTCCCGCTCCCCACATCCTCTATACTGTCCTATCCTTTCTACTATCCCCTTCACGCACTCTCCCCCATCCTCCTTCCCACCTCCCTCTCTTCTTCCTGTCTTTCCCCACCCATCTCCCCCTTCCTTTCTCTCCCCCCCCCATGCTCCCCCTCCTTTTCCCCCCCGCTTCCTCGCCTTCCTCTTCCTTTCTATTTCCCCCCTATTGTCTCCCCCGCTGCCCCTCTCCGTCCCTTTCCTCCGTTCCTCACCCACCCCCACCGCTCTGGCCTGCCTTTTCTCTACCTACTTCCTCTTCTCCTCTCTTCTCCGTCCCTTATCACTTTTCCTGCCCTCTTCCCCCCTCTCTTCCTCCTACCCCCCCTTTACTACTCCCCCACCCCGTTCTTCCGCCCCCTTCCTTTCTCTTACACCCTCCCCTCCAGCTCCTCTCCTCCCCTCCCTCCCCGCTTTTCCCCCCCTTCTCCTCTAATCTTGTTGATTCCAGCGTCCATTGCGGAAACAATTATGAGTTTCCCGAGGAGCTTTTTGCCTCTTGACAGCACCCCCCACTTTCTCATTTGCGTCTCCTCACTCGTAGTGGCCATGTATTCGTCAACAACAACTTCCGCAACGTCCCCCAAAAAGTTTTCTCTATGGTTTGACCACTGTATCCCCTTCTCCTGAAGCATTAAGTTAGCATCCTAATTCCGCTTGCCTTCCCCACCCAATTTGCGGACCTCGGTGTTTTCACCTTCGAGTAAACCAATCCAACCGACCCCATCTGTCACCCGATCTACACGGATGGTTGCCCACAGGTTACCCTAAACACAGATCTTTTGAGTTCAATCGTTCTTTTGACCACGCATTTGACGGCATTAGGAAGCATTCTTTTTCTTCGTCTTTCAAGCCAAGAACATGCTGTTGCACCTGATCCCAGGGCTCGTTTCTCGTTCGCGTCTAATCCCGGCTGCAATGGCTTCGTTTTTACTTACGGACATAGCGTCTCTCCCCCATATCTAGTTTGACCTCAGTTCCGGCGTGGAACCAAAAGAGTAAGGAGTCCTTTTGCGGCGTTTCAGGCTAGATCCGGTCCCACTTTTAGCATCTTTCTCCCCTTTCCGGGATTTATAGTAAGCCCCTCCCCCTGTTTGTCTTTCTGTGTGTTGTCACCCCCATGGGTCATTTGCATTCTCGGGGGCTTGGTGGCCTTCTTCAAGCAGGTGTTTAATTGTACGTGCGGAAACAGTACTTTTTTGCTTAAATCAAGTTGCCCCCTCGCTGGGAGCCGCATTCCCGCGGGTTTTCTTTTGTTGTCTTCACCCCAACGGCGGGTCTCTGAGTCCCAGAGAGCCATCTGGAACGACCCAGTTTTCGCATTGGCGTGAGTTCCCTCTCCCCCACTTGTCGCATGGGAAGTTTCCTGGCATCCGCAGATTGTTCTGATCATAGTGCGTTTTACCCCACCAGGTTCCGTTTCAGTTCGTATGGTTTACTGGTGAAGAAGTGGTAAGTTTTCACGTTCTGCTGTTCCTGGCCAGTTTTCTCTTTAATACATTAACTTTTGTACTGTGCCCCGCCACCGAATTCGCTTTCCTATCCCTTAACATGGTTTTACAAAAGACCCACTTTAGGGACGGCCCTGGCCATTTGCGAGATAGTTTGGTATGCCAGGATATTTAACCAAGAATGATTGGAGCGGGTCATGCCTGCTTCTCCCGAGGTTGTCCTTCTCTGTCGAGCTTATATACTCATCATTCCATATTTTTTTTCTTTTTCTGAGAACAGATGAGCCTTTCTTGCAACGACTTTCCTCTCTGTCAAGAACGTATGCTTATTTTTTTTTTTTCTTTCCTCCCGTTCATTACAGCAGCGACTCCTTTATCCCTATGCCGTTGTCGATCCAGTTATCTTGGAAAACCCCCCTGGCGTTCGAATACGTTGAATGACACTTTTACTGGTTCCGTTTTCACGTTTCGTCAACAGCTGTACCCCAACCTACAGACACCCAGCGATACTCACGCTTTTTTTCCACCCCAAACACCCCCTGTTTAGTTCCTCCAGTCCAGTGCCCACCAGTATTCTTTTTGACGACTTTGCACTCTTGCGACAGTTATTACACCCTCACCCGGCGTTCCTGACCTGTGAGACCGCCCCCCCCCAACTGTCCACATCTCTCCGGACCTGTCCCCATGTCTCCTTCCCAACGCTTTGACCCTGCCCCTCAGTTCGTCTTCGCGGTTTTTACGATTAACGCCCAAGCCTGGAGATCAAAATAAGAAGAGAACCTTGCAGTGGGTGTTTAGACGGATAATACGTCCCCCGAAGGGTAGCAACTCCGCGGGGCAATGCTGTTTTGGCTGAACGGTTTGACCACTGTTCTAAGGCGACAAAGTTTTCCACCGCCTACCCCCGGATCCCCGGACCGCTGGACACACGAACATTTCTCTTCTTCTGAGAATATTCCTCTTTTCAGGTCCCCCTCCGAAGAGGCACGATTTGCTGAGAACCCCTACCAGAGTTTCGGATTTTTGACCCTGAGACCCTATTGAAGTTTATTGCCACTTTTGTCAGATTCCCCTAGCTGTCCTCCTATGTGATATCCTCCCCCCGGTGAAACGTCTTTCTCCCCCACCTCAATTTCCGGGTTGCGGCGAGCCTTCTATTGTTTAGGACGGGTAAGGTATGTGTGTCTTTCTCCCTGTGAAGTAGTTGCGCGGCCGGGCTTGGGTGCCAATCACATTGCTGGCTCGCAATGAGGCTCCCTTTGTCCCTTTTTTTCCCGTGGGATTAAGCCTTCCCTCATTTTAAGGTAGATTACGTTTTTTAATCACCATTCGTTTGTTTCAGGCAGTTTTTCTCCTTACTTCTTTCAATCCCGTGCATGACCCTTTTTTCTCCTTGAACCGATGCCATTATTTGCCTTCCCGTCGTCGCATTGTTCTCCTTTTTTACACCCAGATTTTGACACCTTTTTACACTTTTCTCTCTTTTTACTTCAAGTTTGTTTTGCCTTTCTTTTGCCTGCCAATCTCTTGCTTTGTCAGTGACGCCATTGGTTACAGTCTTCCTTTCCCGTGCAAATCTATGTTTCAAAAACAGTAAGGAGTTCCCCCCTTTAAACTCCACAGGTCTTTTAGACCACGTTCTTTCTTATCTTTTTCCTTCCTATGGTATTCAAACTTCCGCCTTTTAAACTTTTCTTTTTTCATACGGGGAGTTTTGTTTTTCCCCCCACTGCCAGCCCGATGGTTTAACCTCCGCGAGTCCCTACCCCACACCTTTTTTAACTGACTGGTTTGCCGTCTTTCCCGGACCCGAACACACGTTCTTGGCCCCTTCCGCCATGCTTTGCAGCTTATCAAGAATCTTCCACGAAAGAGCAAGTCAAGTCCGTCACACCCCCTTACCTTGGATCTCCTTTCCCGGTAAGTTTGAACGTTCCAACCAACACAGTATTTTGACGCGCGCACATTTTTGCCACTATATGATCTGAGGAATTTCTCCCAACCTCCCGTGGGTTTTTAAATGTTGTTGCTTTGTCAAGGTGTCGCTTATTTCTTTGTTCACCCCCCCCCCCGCGTTTGAATGGATGGGGTCCTTTTTTTTCCCCTTATTTCTTTTCCCCATCGACGATGGATGTCGTCTATTTTTTTTTCCATGGTGCCCCCGTCATCTTTTTTCTACGGTTTTTTACTCTGTTTTAGACCCCCGGGTTGGTTGGACTTTTTTTCGCCCCGCACACGCCGAATTCTTGTTTGAGGGTTTTTCTTCCGCGATGCTTTTTTATTTCTAATTTTTCCGTCCCGACCCTTTTTCCACTATTCGGCGCCCTCACGATCCCCGAGAGCAACCTGACGAGTTGTTCTTGTGATCAGTGCTGTCTTATAGATGGTCCCACCAGTTGTCATCCCACCGCCCTAACGGTCCCCTCCCCTGATTTTTCATCAAGTTTGTTGGTGTTTTTTTTTTTTTTTGTATCTGGAGTAAATTACTCTTTTTTTTTTTTTTTTTTTTTGTCCCGGTCCTGGGCGCTGGGTCTAGTGTCAGATTCCGGCCGTCTCACTCTGACAGACAGGGGGACTTTTTTGTGTTTCCCTCATCTTTTTTTTTTCCCTGCCCGCTTTTCATTTAGCCTCATTAAACGACATAATGTCACTCAACGATCGCCCCCCTTTTTTTTCCTTTTTTTCCTTTTTTTCACCTCCCAATTGTGTGTATACCCCCCCCCCTTCCCCCTGGACAACTTTGGGGAACATTTGCGTTTTTTCTGTTGCCTGAATTTCCCGCCGTCTCCGCCGTTCGGTGTCCCCTTACACAAGCACCCCCCCCCCCCACAATTTCCCCTGGGGGTCAAAATAGATACTCGTTACTTTTACCCTTCTTCTTTTTTGGTGCCCCTTTCTTCCAGTGAGATATGCTCTTTCCATCTTTCTGAAAAGTTGTCCCTCTTTTGTTTTTAACTGGGTAAGTAAAGTTTACTTTATCTTTTTTTCCTTTTTCTGCTGCCCCCCTGCCTATTCCCTTAGTGTCGCCGATCCGTTAAGGCGCTTTCTCTTTTTTGAGCTTCCAATGGTATACGCACCGTGAACCCAACTGTTATTGAAATGGGGTTTTTTTTTGCCCCTCCTGTCTGGCCCCCCTTCCCCGTTGGTGGTCAGGTTCCATCCCGAGCGTTGATCGCTGACTCGTGAACTGAGAGTTGATCCCCCCGCCCTTGTTGCGTATCTTATCCACTCTCGTTAGGAGCTTCTGCTGTCCTCTTTCATCCGCCACCCGGTCTTTCGCCTAGCGCGGGGTGGGGGGGTTTCTTTGGGGTTTTTTTTTGTTTGGTCTTCATTTGTTTCGGTGGTTTTGGGGTGTTGGGGGGGTTACGGTGTGGGTTTTTTTGTTTTTTTTGGGGGGTGGTTGTTTGTGGGGGTGTTTTTTTTTTTTTTTTGGTTTTTGGGCGGCTTTTTGTGGGTTTTGGGGGTCGGTGTGGCGGCGTTTGTTGTGGTGTGTGGTGGGGGTGGCGGGTGGGGGTGGAGTTTTTTGGGTTTTTTTTTTTTGGGGTGTGTTTTTTTTTTTTGGTGTGGGTTCGGGGTGTTGTTTTTGGGGGGGTTTGTGGGGTGGTTTGGTTTTGGCTTTGGGGTTTGGGGGGTTTGACGTGTGGCCTCTGTATTTTTGGCCGCGTAATGTAACTCCCCCCTTTGCCTCCCCCATTTCGTCTTTTGAACCCCGCAAAGCCCTTTGTGGTCACCGATTTTGCTGCACAAAGTCCTCCCCACCTACCCAGTCTTTTTTTCCCCCCAAAATCGCATTTTTTTTTGACCCTTTGCATCGCGAAGGACCCTTTTAGCAGATAATTTTCGGACCCTTGGATCGAACACCCCCCTTGTCTGTCCCCTTTTTAGTTCCCCCATTCTGATACCCAAACAACACCTAATTCTGTGTTACCCGCTTTGACGATTTTGGGAAGATACACAGTCCTCCACCCCCAACATACGTAATCTTTGCTTTCCCCTTCTTTGTGGGTGCGCTCGGGCTTGGCTCCTAAGATGAACTTTTTTTTCAAGGTCTTACCTTTGTTCCCAGAGCTGGGGCCGTAACCGATTGGGCCGATGTTTATACTAACGGCTCTTCCTCCCCCCCATTGATTTCTTTTTTGAAACCATTTTTCCCCATCGTCCTCCCATCTGCGGTTTGCCCGTTGTTGCTCGGTCTCCCACCTTTTTTTGCTCGCCCGGACGGGCTCGCTTTTTTTGATGTCGCCGTAGAATTTTTTGATGACGCTACTGGTTGGCCGTGGGACCTGTTTGTCTGGGCCCCGTTTGCCTCCCACTGCCCCTGGTCCCCTGCTATTTTTTTCAGACGAGTTCCCAGTTGGTTGACCGTCGTGGCCTCTACAGGGCCTGGGAATTTTTTGGATCTCGATACCCTGCAAAGAATTTTTTTTCATTTTCTCCCCCCCCACCTTCTCCCGTGAAGCACTTTCGCCCGTCGATTGTTCAGTGAGGGCATACCTTCCTGTCGAATAAATCCCTTTTGGGGGCCGCCCGGCTTCCACGATTTTTTTTTCTTTTTTTTAGGGTGGGAAAGGTAAACACCACGTTCGTTTAGGGTTGACCCGTAAGGTCGGTCTGTTATGCACGGACGCCTTTTTCCACCCGACTTTGCCCTCGGTATTTTCTTGATTCCTCTTCTGGTCGACGAGTGGATTACCTTCCAATATTGCATCTGTTTGGTTTCGTCTAGTGACGTAGTTTGCTTTGGAGTGATCCGATCCTCTTTTTCTCTGTACATTTGTTGTGGATCGATCGTTCGCGAGCCCAGCCTCGTGGCCCTCCAGTTTTTTAATATTCGGCCCTCCCCAAGGCCCCGCCCCTCTCACGCATCAGACTCAAAGGATGGGGCGGGGTGTCCCAAACCAGGGTCCGTTTCATCCGGCCGACTGATTGTCACCCCTACTGGGACAGGTCCCCCTTCCTGCCCAGCCTTTTTCGTGCGGTTTTTTCCCTCCCAGCAACGTACGTCTTCGCCAATTGTTCAACCGGGACCGCCCTCTTGGTACGCCCTGCCGAAGTTGTCCAAATTCTCCTTCTTTTTTTTCTGTGCCCCACGCCAGGCGGCGGTTCGAGAGGGCCCCCAGTCATGACCGATTTCCCGGCGATACCTTCCCGGTTTTTTATTCTGTGTTCCTTGGTCCCGCCCAGCCTTCCGATTTGCCATTGTTGGGATCCCGGTCTTTCGATTCCCCATTTTTTTTTGCACCACCCCTTTGAAAACCTTATACTTTCCTCGGGATGATCTAACAAAGGCGGCTTTCCCTCTTTCGGTTCCCCCCCGATCCCCTGGTCGAACAGACACTTTTTGATCCCAAGTGCCCCCTTGCGCTTTGTATTTCAGTTTTCGTTCCCCTTATTCTTCGGTTTTTTTGACAGGCCCTTCGTCTTTCCTCTGCGTCTCGTCTTTTGTTTTTATCTTGACGTTGCGCTTGCTGTCCCGAACATCCCAACATCCTTTTCATACTTCGGACCGCGTTCAATTTTGAGTGCCTCTCGGTTCCCCCCTGCTCTTTTTTTTTGGTGGGCTCTGAGTCTCCCCTTGTCGCGTTGCCCTGACCTTTTCGACTTTGGGTCCTCCCCCCCCTTTTTTCTTTTTTCTCTTTTCGCGTTTCTTAGGTGGTATTTTTCATGGTAATCGGTAGCCCCCTTGACCCCGATGTCCTTTGTATGGGTATTGAATTCATTTCCCCGTTTTTTTCCCCTTAATTTCTTTCCGGCGCTTTTCCCCCCCCTTCTCTGCCTCCGGTCGTCGAGGTGGATCACTTTTGGGTCACCCCCATCGATTTTTGAACACTTTTTTTTTTTTGCCTTTTTGCTGCAATCTCCCCCTTTTTTTGCCCTTTGTGGGCCCGAACGGGAGCGCTTTGAGGCGCAACTCCGTCCCGAGAGTTTAACGTCAGAACGATCATTCCGGCAGTATGAAGGACCAACTTTCGTGATGTTATGGGAGCTTGGTTAGACTCAAGTATTCGGGGACATAGTTTCTTTGGTGCTAGGCAGACCGGGCTTTGGTTTTCCCCGCAGAGTTCCCTACAATGTTACCCGTGTTTTATGCGATCCTTTCCAACCACCCAAACGATCCCCCGCTCCCGATGATTTTTAGCGCAGCAATCCCCCCCTTCGTTCGTTGTCCATTTTTCTTATCTCGATTCGGAAATGGAGCTTGGCCTGGGACATCAGTTCCACATTACCCTTTATCGGGTCTCCTCTGGAATCTTTCTTCTTCTAATTACGCTCACTTCTGTTTGCAAAAACTGGTCGTCGATCATTACGGGATTGGTCTTGGTGGGCGGTTTCCACCTCAAACAATACGACTCGTTTGATGCCAGGTCCCGACC
>Ga0179593_1589740_pt1 | contig 20995 bp, 34 predicted proteins | sample CZODoug2_1_08_16_FD_185931 | JGI IMG/M metagenome (GOLD analysis project Ga0179593, IMG submission 185931) | Vadose zone soil fungal communities from Angelo Coast Range Reserve, California, USA - CZODoug2_1_08_16fungal (PacBio error correction) | ecosystem: Environmental > Terrestrial > Soil >... | reverse complement strand
TTTTTCCTTTCGCGTCCTCCCTCTATTCCATCCGGCTTTTTTTCCTCCGGAAGATGCTTACCGGTTCTCTCGCTGTGCTGTTTATTCTTGCGGGAATCCGGTCTCTTTCTGGTGGAAATGCGCCCCCTCACTTTCGGAAGTCATCCTCCTCGGAGACTTTCGGGGTTTCTGGGAGCCGAGGTCCCAAGGGTTTTTTTTCCTTTTCCTCGGCTCTACTCCCGGAGCGAAAGGCGAGATTGAGGATTTTCTTTCGGACTCATCAAGGTACCCTTTGCTTTCCCTCCCGATCTCGATGGGTTTCTTTGTGCCGAGGCATTGGAAAGACCTGAGCGCCACCTTTCTTCCTCGTTTTCCACTGTTTAGTTGATGCGCGAGGGTCTTTCCTTGCGGGGGATGTGCTTCTTCTTCGCGTCCCACGCTATTCCCCACATATCCCAGGTTCTTTTTGCCGCCGACGTGATGCTTCGAGATCCCCCTTGGTGCCAACGTGCGTTCTGTTCGATCGCTCCCCTCTTCTTGAAGACGCTTCACTAGGCGAGGCGTGAATTTCTAGCCTAGGTTTTCCCTTCGAAGACGACATTTTTTTCTTTCTTTCCCTTTTCTGTCTTTTTTACTTTCTAGTCTCGCTTTCCCCTTGACGGAGGCTGATTCCGCTTTTTTTCCCCCCCCGCGTCGTGATCGCGACCTTTTTTTTCTCGATGCTTTGTCCGTCCTCCCCGCATCCTTCGGCTCTTGAACCCCTCTCCCCGATCCTTTTCGAGGCGCGCAATTTGGCAATTTTCTTTCTCTCGTTTTTTCTTTCGATACATCCGCGGTCGATGAAGCGGGCGCTGGTTCCTCCCCTTTCCGATGAGCGCAGGCTCTTTTTCTGCGGGCACGAAGCTTCGAGAGCCTTCAAAGATCAAAGGGCCTTTCCCCTCTCACCGGGACCCCGCCGATCCCATTTCTCTGACCTTTGGTACATCCCCTTGCCTACTTGGTCCAGCTCCCTTCTTCTTTTCTGAATGCGCTCGACCCTTTGGCGGGCCGGTCCAGTTTTTCTTCCTGATGATTCGGCCGTATTTATTAGGGTTTTGGAAGACGACCTCCCCCCCCCTCTTATCTTCCGTCAACTTTTTTGAGCAGGCGGACTTCCCGGAGTCCAAAGCCATTAGGAGTCCGTTCGCCCTTTTTTCCCTAGCGGTGTTTCTCTTGCCCTTATTTGAAGCGGGGGGGGTTTTCCGCTCATGAGACTGATTCTCCCCCATACGTCGCAGTGGTGTTTTTATTTTTCCCTCTACGTCGATTTTCACCAGCGGGAAAGATTCTTGCTATGTTCGGAGTTTCGACAGTCCTTTTTTCTTCCCTCTCTCTCGTGTTTCAGTCCCCTCTCGCCGCTCTCGTTCTCTCCTCTGAAGACGTTCGGCCTTTTTGCAATAGTCCGTCCTTCCTCCCCCCCACCGCGGGTTCTTTTTTTTGATCGAAAAGAAAGTTCCTTTTTTCAGGATTTGGGTTGGTGTTTGTTCCTCTCGAGGTGATCCGAGGAGCTGGTTCCTCGTAATCTCGAGGCCCCCATTCTTTTGTGCCCCACAGAGCGCCTTTTCCTTGGGGCGCGTTTTTTCCTCAACCATGCTTTAGCGTCTTCTTTCCGCTGGGTCTTTCCTCTAGAAGGGTTCTGTTTTTCCCATTCTTACATATGGTTGCCAGTTTTATGCTTCAGTTTACCTGAGCGTTCGTTAAAACAGCCGTCTCCGTGGTGGTTTTTTTTTTTCCGTCCCAGCGCGTGTTTTCGCGGAACAAAGGATTTCTTTTGATTGGGAACGCGCTTTTTTTCTTTCCCCCACGTCCGCTTTTTGTTTTAAGATCAGGCTTCTTGTTCGGTTCCTCCAGAAAAGACCCCCCCTTGGCCGACAGATCCCCCACGCACTCAGGCTTTTCTTTTCGCTCGTTTTCTTAGTTAACGCTTTCGATGCCCTTCCTGGGGACACTTTTCTTTTTTTCCTTTGGGACAAAAAGGTCATTTTTTTTCCGATCCTTGCTTTTCGTGAGTTTTCTTCGCATGTTCCTTCTTGGCGGCTCCTGCTTCTCCGACTTGCCTTATGGTCACGGCCGTCCTTCCGAGAGCCCATTTTTTTTTTCTTTTTTCCCTTCGATCGTTATCGTGCCGTATTTTTTTCCCCCCCCTGGAGATCGGGTTGGGGTGAAATTTTTCCGCGACTTCGCCTTCTTTTTCCGGAGCTCGTCTTTTGCATGGAATTTGCTCCTTTTCCGGAGCAAAGCGCTCGATTTTTTTTCCCCTTCGCGGACGGACGTCCCGGGAAAAACGACTCTTTCTTTTTCCAGGCTCCGTCCTTATTCGTTTCGGGGGAGAGGAGGTTCTTTTTTTTCTTGGATCCCTTGCGAGCCCTTTTCCAGGCCCAAGGGCATAGTTCTTCTGAGCAACCTTTCTTTCTAGGGTCGAAGGCTCGGCCTTTTTTCTGCCGTGAGCGCGGTTCTAACGAGATGCGGTGCCTTTTTCTTTTTTTATCGTTTCGTTTTTCGTACTCGGTTTTCTTTCCCTTTTTTTGGGTCGACCCACGCGGTGGTAGCTCCTTATGTCCTTCAAGGACGCTTTTTTCGTCCCGCTCCTCCCCCACCAGCTCCGGAGCGTGTCCCTACGTAGGAGTTTGGCTCCCCCCCTGTCGAGCTCCCCCCGCTTCTAGGATTCTTTTTTCTCCCCACCTTCCTTTTTTATTTCCCTTTTGCCAGACTCGTGGCTTTTCTTGCTCTCCCGAGAGGTTCCTTGAGCGAGTTTTTTTGTAGATGGTTGTTTCGGCTTTGGTGTTTTTTTGCGAGCTTGAATCGTCTTTTTTTTTATCTGACTCCTCCCTTGGTCTCCGATCCTCTTCTGCGGAACGTCGGTTTCGTCTTGGAACGCGGCCCTTTTTTTTCTCGAGCACTGTCAATCATCTTTTTTTTTCCATGCGAGAGGATGGCAAGTTTTCTCAGCTCCTTCAATCTCTCTCTTCTCCGTTGTGTGTTGGCTCTTCCTTTTCCTTTTTTTTGATTTTTTTGATCTTTTTTTATGGCACGCCGGGAAAGATGCTTTTTTTCTGTGCCAATTTTGGTCGGCAAGGGAATCTTTTTTTTCACCCGGCTTTTTTTCCCCTTTTTTTTTCGCCGGGCCGGAAAGTTCATTTCTCTCTCGGAGCCGGGGGCGCGGCAAATACTTTGGATGGCCCCCTCGATGTCAAAGGTCTTTCTTTCTTTGCCCCCTCGTCTTTGCCCCTCTTTTCGCAGGATCCTTTTCAAGGGAAAGGTTGGGTCGAGATTTTCCCCAAATTGGAGGTTGCTCGAGCATTTTTTTCTTTTCCGTCAGTTTCCTTTTCGCTGTGACCATTTCTTTCTCGCGGCTACGGGATTCCGGGCCGAGCGGGGTCTTTTTTTTTTTCCTAACCCCCCCCTGTGGGTGTTCTTTCATGGCTCAGGAGGACGGTAGATTTCTCTGCTCGTTTCCGCGATCTCTTCCTATCAAAGGCGCGCGGGCGTGACTTTTTTTTTTCATTCTTCCACTTGTCTTGCGTTTCCTCCTTGGGCTCGGCCAATTTCTCTACTCGTATAGACTTTTTCCTCCCTGAAGGAGCTGTCTTCTTTTTTTTTCCCTCTTTCTTTTCCCCCGAGAGTCTTTCCGACATCCGGGCTACCGCCTTATCGATGTTTTTTTTCCGGGGGGGCTTCGCGCTTGAGAGGATTCGGCTTGCTTTTTTCTCGTGACTTCCAAGATACATCGCGTCTCCTTTTTTTTTTTCTTTCCCGCGTGATCTGATCCGTTGTGCTTTCAAAGAATTTCACCCCTAAGTTAGCTCTTTGAAGCTAAAAGGCTCCCCTTTTTTCGTCCTTTCCGCTGATCCTTTCCACATCTTCGACTTTTGTTCCCCCTTTCTTCCTTTTGGGTTCGCAGGACTCCTTTTTTTTCTGTCGGGCAGAGTCCTTTTTCTCTTAGATCCCTTTCGGTTCTGGAGGATGAGACTCTCGTGACCCCGGAGGCGGGGACGTTTTTCTGGCTCCGGGTTTTCCCGAAAGGAGTCCGTTAGCTCGCAGGCCTTTTTTTGCCCTTTCCGCGGGGAGATGATTTCCCGCTCATGGACTGACCTTCTTTTTTTCCCCATTCCGCGCAGTTTACTTCTCTCCCCTTAGTCTTGTTCTCGACTCAAGCGGAAAGATTCCTGTCGGAGATAGCCTTCTTCAGAGGCGATCGTTTTCTCCTTCTTTTCTTGACGCGGCTTTTTTCCCTAGGAGAAGGACCCTTTCCTCTTCTTTCCCGGACGGGTCTTTTTTTCGAAACTTCTCTTTTTCTCCTCTTATGCATTTACAGGGACTTTTGGAATCATTTTTAGTCTCTTTTTCCCCCCGATTTGTGCGAGCTTGGCTTTAGGAACTGGGTGGAACACCTCTCATGGAGGGGCGGTTTGTTCATCTCCGAGCAACGAGTTTGGTCAGGAATCTAAGATGTCTCCCCCTCTTTTTCAAGGAAAAATTTTTTTTTCGTAGTTTTTACGTCTTTTTTGCAGAGTCGGCTGCTTCCTATCCATGAGCTTATTTTTTTCTTCCTTCCCTCATACCCCCGTTTCATTTCCGTTTTGGCCGGCTTTCCTCGCGAGGAGTTTCGGCTCGCGCACTCCCTCCTCGTTGGGTTTTGGACGCGCCCTTCACCATTCCCTGGGTCCTTTCTCGTGGGTTTCGCTGATTAATTGTAGGTCTTCAGCCTTTCAGAATCACGCGCTCCTTTTCCCAAAAACCCTTTTTTTTCCCTCCTTTCGTCGCGGTCTTTTTTTTCGGGGGGGGGGGGGGGGGGTTTTTTTGTTGGGGGGGGGGGGTTGACCCAAAAGTACACCCCTCTCTATGGCCCCCCCCCTGAGGCTCGATTTTTTAGCGGCCGATGCGCATGTTCCTCTTTTTTCGCGACTGATTCGTGCCCGCTCTAGCGGGATCCACCGGGCGTCACCTCTTTTTCACCTGCTTCTCGGATGGTTCTTTCGACGCAGCCGTACTTTTCTCCGTCGCGAGGGTCGGCGACTTTCTTGATGCGCGACGGAGCCCTTCTCCTCTTCTTCCTTCTTTAACCAACTTTTTTTTCCAGGGACGGCTCCTGAAGGGCTCGGATCAGTTTTTCCTTCTAGAGGGACCCTCTTTTTTTTTTTCCGTCTTTTTTTCCTTGGCGAGGGCAGCGCCTTTTTCGAGCGTCCCGATTTTCTTTTTTTCCGCCTCTTGTCTAAGTTTTTCGTCGCGTGATCTTTCCGGGAAAGCGCTAGTTGAAGGGATCCGGTGAGCCATGGACCTGGTTATTTTGCTCACTTTCGGAGGTGCCTTTTTTCCAGGAGTCGTAGCACCTTTGCTGTTCATTCTCAACTCTTTGTGTGCGGCGCGCTTCGTTTTTTTTCCTTGACACTCATGAGCCGTTTTTCTATCGACTTTTCACTTTCTCGGACCCTTTTCCCCCGTGCTTTTTTTCTTTGAATCTCGCTTCGCTACTTTTTTCAGCGGTCAACAATCGAGCTCCTTCTCTGACCTTGTTAACACTTTTTATTTCTTTTCGGACGGAATTTTTTTTTCGAGAGTCTCCTTCCTTCAGGACGGGCGGATTTTTTTTCCCCATTGATCCCCCTTCCGGCCAGTCTTCCCCCGGATCCTTTTTTCCCTTTCGGCGTACTTTCGTCTTTGAGGCCTTCTTTAACGATCTTCTCATTTTCTTTTTCTAAATACTCCGGTTGTTGTCTTTTTTTTCTTCCCCTTTCAGTGCGTGATTCGGTTTTTATATTCATTCCATTCCGCTCCTTTTTTTTCTGGGGGACCGCTCTTTTTCCCAGGTTCCTTTATTCCATTTCTTCATTCGGTTCGTCCGTCCCTTTTTCAAAAGCGGGAACGACGTCGCCTTGTTGAAGAGAGGAAGACGTTTTTCTTTTTCTTCCATTCGTTTTTTTTTTTCGTCAGCAGGATCCTCGCTCTAGCTAGCCTTCTTCTCGAGCAAGGAGACGACTCTTCTTTTCCCTTTCCCTTTCGATTTTTTCCCCCTTTTTTTTATCATCAAGGAAAGGTGTTTTCTTTCGATCGCTATCTTCTTCCCATTATCCTACCCTTTTAAGACCGACGTTATTCGAGCTTTTTTCATCCTGGCTTCAAAGGAATGCGATTTCTTTTTTTTTCCCAGACCGTCTAGCGGGGGATGGTCCCTCTCCGAGCGAAACAACTTTTGGGGGGGTTCGCAACATTTTTTCCCCTGCTTTATTTTCGATCTTCGATTTTCCCCGGCAACCTTTGGCGCTCTTTTAACGCTTATATGAAGGCCGAGCTTGGCGCGCTCTTTTTCTTCGAAGGCTCGTATCTTATTCTCTGCCTCCTCCTTTTAACTCCCTTTTTTCAAGACGCCAAGAACGACTGCTCTCAGTATCGAAAGAATCTCTTTTCCCGGGACTGTCATCCTAGGCCCTTCTCGTCGTTCCCGTTTTTCTGCATTGGACATCGATTTCGGCTTTTTTCCTTTCTTGCTTCACGATGAACAGTCTCCTTTGGCTCGAGAAGCTCGCTCTTTTTTGGGTCGATTTTTCCTTCACACCTCTTCAAGTATACTCTTTCCCTCCTATTAGGAGTCTTTTTTTTTGATCCCTAGATGAAGAGCAGGCTCTTTTGTAAGAAAGCAGTAGCTTCTTTTTTTTCCTCATTCGATTCTTTCCGGGAATTTCTCTCTTTCTGCCTTGGTCCATCTTAGAATTTTTGTTTTTTAATAGATTCCCTCGGTTCTCCTTCTGCTTTTTTTTCTCAAAAAAGGCGGGGCGGGGGTCTTTTTTCTTAGCAGATTCCCGTGATTAGGGAGGATGAAAAGTCCTTTCATTCATTTTTCCTCATGTTTTCATTCCCCCCGAGCAGAGGAATCTTCCCTCCGGGGACCCCCCCTTTTCATAGCTTCCACCAATTTTTTCTTTTCAGCCCCCCCGCGAGGATCTTTCTCTGCCCCCCCTTTTTTGCTGATCCTCGCGCTTTCCCCGCAGAATTCCCCCCCCCCCCATCCGTCGCAGTTTTTTTCTTTTTCTCCGGGGAAAAACTTCCCTGATGCGCTTCTTGATTTCTTTTTCCAGGCCTTCTTTTTTCGTGTTCAACCAGTTTCCCTTTTTCGGCCGCTTTTTCCCCCTCTGACTTCTGGACGGATGGAGACACCCGTTTCGATCCTTTTCTGTCATTCAAGGAACTTTTTTTCTTTTCTTTCCCGATGAGATTCGGCCTTTTTTTAACTGGGTGAACCCTATTTTTACCCCTTCCTCTTTCGCCTCATATCCCTATAGAATCGAGGGAAGTTCCTTCCCTTCTCTTACTTCTTTGAGTCTTTCTCCTTTTCCCGACGGATGGTTTGACTCTTTTCTTCAGTAGAATTTCTGCTTTTGCGCGATCTCTTTCCGCCCGGTGGCCTTATTGGCGAGGAAGATTGTTCTTTCCTTTCCCTTAGTGGGTGGATTTGGTCTTGTCTTCAGAACCGTCCGTTTTCTTCTCTTTCTGCCGGAAGATCCAGGGAGTGTGATTCCCGGTCTTTCAAGACTTTTTTTCCCTTCCCTTCATCCTACTCATTTCCTTCTTTTGCGAAATTGTTCCCAACGCATAAGGCCCTTTTTCTTTCGGCCGTATTGGAACCCTTTCTTTTCCCCTTTTTTGGTTACAAAAAGTCGGTCTTCTTTCCCTTTCAGAGAGTCGATCTCGATTTTTCTTTTTTTTGCTCTGTTGGTCATTTTTTTTTTTTGGCGGCTCGCGTGAATTAGTTGCAAGCCCTTCTTCTTGGAAGGGAGATTCATCTTCCGGTTTCCTTCCTCCTCCGAGAGAACATTTTTTTTCCCTTTTTCTTCGTAAGCTTTTCCGCTCTCAGTTTCTCCGCCTTCGCTTTCTTTCTTCCTGGCGATCGGCGACTCTTTCTTTTTCGCGACGGTAGCCGGGTTCATTTTTCTTGTTTTTTCCCCTTCAAGGAAGAGCGTGTAACTACGAGGAGGGTTTCTTGCGCCGTCCTATTGAGGGCCTCTGAGGAGAGAGTTCTTCTGCATCTTTTCACAATTCGCTTTTTTCCCTCCCAAGGCCTAGGGCGGACTCGAGAGTTGTTTTTTTTAGAGAGATTTCCGCAGCGTTCTTGCCCTTCCCAGATCATTTTCGGCGTTCTTTTTTCCCTCTAACGCTTTTCGGGACCCGATGTCGAGGTCCTCCTTTTTTTCCCTTTTTTTCTGTTATGATGTGGCGACCCCTTTTTCACTCTCCTCGGCGTCGACATTTTTTTTTTCTTCGTAGCCCGCAGCAAACTTTTTTCGGCCTTTACATTTCTTTCGGTGCTCGCACTCTTTTTCCTTTCGGTCTTCAAAATTGCCTTTCCTTTTCTTTCTCCCCTTTCTCGATTCTTCCCCTTCCCTTGATGGTAGCCCCTCCTCCTTTTCCGGCGAGGATCCCTCCTCTTGCTTCATCTCTCTCGAGGCGCGCCTCCCCCCGAGGGACGGCCTGCTTGGCGCGGCGGCCTTCCTTCACCATGACTTCAGACTTTTTTTTTCCACCCAGTCGGATTCATTTTTTTTATTCCCGTTGCTCGAGCCCTTCCCCCTCAGGGACCGGTACGCATTTTTCTGAGGGCGATGGGAATCTTTTCTTCTCTTTCCTTCTTTCTTTTTTTTTTTTTTTGTTTGTTTTTGCGAGGAGTCTTTTTCCTTCCAGCTTGACTCTTTTTGATTCTTCCAATCCTCTATTTCTCACTCTCGTACCGGTCATGCTCGATGGGCCCTTTTTTTCTTTTCCGGCGGGCATTAGTGTCCTTTGGACCTCCGCCTTCTTTACCCCTGGAAGTCATTGTGAATCTTTTCCTTCCGGAAGAAGGCTTTCTCTTCGCCCTTTTTCCGGTTCCCTTTTTCTCCGTCCTCCCTCCCGGATGCGAGATATCGCTTCCTTTCTCTGAGCAACTTCCTCTCCCTTGCTCCTTCGCTCGTGGCCTTCGACTAATAAATGGCTTTTTTATTCCAGACGATAAGAGGATCCATCTTTTTTCTTTGTTTCCTTTTGACGAGTCTTTTTTTTGTGACGTTTCGTAACGTCTTTTCCCCTTTTTTCTGCTTTAGAGTTTTTCCCCTAGGCTTTTCTCTTGGATGGTTTACTTTTCTTTTTCCAACCGAGTGTTTTTCTTCCAGGCCATGGATAGGTTTTCTTTCTGAGATCCTCTTTCCCCTTCCTTTCGATCGCTCACGCCCCCCTTTTTTTTTTCGACCCTTAAGGTCTTTCTCCTTCTTTTTCTATCCGTCCTCTCCTGGACTTGGCGTTTTCTTTTTTTTTTTCCGAAATGGGGCTTTCGGCACACTTTTTACTTTCTCCCTAGTCGACATAATTCCCTTCCCGTAGGGCTGATTAGAGCCTTTTCTTTTTTTTCGAGTCCTTGATAGTCTCCTTTCTTTTTTTTAGAGCGCTTTGATACGGGCCTCTCTTTCTACCCCCTTGCGCATTTTTCCTTGAACAAGTTCTCGATCTTTTTCTCTTTTCATAGAGTTTTTTTTTCATTCGGCTTAACTTCCCTTCACCACCTAGCCCGCACTGATCTCGTGCCACCCCCTTTCACGACCCTTTTTCGAATGGCTCTCGGAGCGTCCTTTCTTTTTGCCCTTTTTTCTGTCTTTTTTCTTAGCCTTTTCGGAAGCAGTCGCGACTCCTTCTTTCTTTTCTGGAAGCTCAAAAGCTTTTTTTTTTCGCGCGCACCGGAAAGCCGCCTACCCCCCTGCTTCCTGACTTGGTCCTCTTGTCGCTCCCCCCCAACCCCCTCTCTTCGCCCGCGCCCCTTAGCTCCACGCTTTTCCTGGGTACCGAAAGGGCCTTTTTTTTTTCGACGAACGGCGATCTCCCCTTCTTTTGGGCCGGAGGCGTTTTTTCCTTTTGATTCCTCTTCCCCTTTCTTTTTTGGAGTGCTGAAGACTTTCCTTTCGCTGATTTCCGTGAAACAATTTTTTTCTTTTTTGGGAAGTGGTTGACGTTTTTCGCGTTCCCAGCCCCCCCTTCTCCTTTTTCTTTTTTTCGCGAAGATAAGTCTCTTTCCGGCCCATTTTTTTCTTTTCCGAGGCGGGGGCTCTTTGCTCTTCCTCGTTTTTTTATGCTTTTCCTATATGCACCCCTTTCCAGTGGGATAGGGAATAGCCCTCTTCGAATAAAGTTTTTTTTTTTTGCCCCTTTTCCTACGATTTCTTTTTCTCCCTTTTTAAGAGTACGCCCGTAGAGAACTTTTTTAGAAGTGGTTTTCCCTCCTTGTTTGAAGTCGATTTGACTTCTCTTCCTTCCCCCCCGTCGCTCTCTCCAGAAGTTCTTTTTTCTTCCTGGAAGGGGGTATCTATTTTCGTCAACGTCTTGTTTTGAGAGATTTTCCATACATATTCCTCTCCGAGATAGGGCTCCTTTTACGTCCTATAGAAGGTTTTTTTTTTTCGGAGAGGGCCCCTTTTCCTTCTCGCGGAAAACTTTTGTTTTTTTTCAAACACTCTTTTGGCGGAGCGGTTTTCCCCTTTCTGCCCCCTGATTTTTTTTTTCTCTTTTCCTGCTGGAGTTTTTCTCTAGGTCGGAGGACCCTACTTTCGACGGATGGTTGGAAGATCTTTCTTCTTTTCCTCGCTATCAGTGAGGACTTCCCGAACGATTTCATTTCCCTCTTTTTTGCCTCTTACTCCCTCCGATCTTCCTTTAATAATCGCCTTCTTTGGTGGGGATTGTTTTTTTTTCTTTTGTCTTCCCCTCTTTTTTTCCGATGCTCCCTCTTTTTCCGGAAGATTAATCCCTCTTTTTCTGTAGGTCTTCATTCTCCTCTCCTTCCTCTTTTTCAGCGCGCGAAGCGGCCCCCCCTTTGCCCAGAGAATTTCTCCTCTCGGCCCCCCTTTTCCCCCCTCGTGCCCCCTTTTTTGGGACCAAGGTAAGATCTCCCCTCGATTAGTTCTCCTGAGCGCGTTTTTCATTCCCTTTTCATTTTTTATCTTTTTTGGATCGCGACTGCTTTGTGCCCCCTTCTCCTTGATTCGCCTAGGGCGCCCTCTGATCAGGAGTCCCCTTTTTTCGATCTGAACCCCGCTCTGTATAGTTTCTCCCCACCCAGAGGGTGGGACTTTCTTCTGTCGATTTTTGATACCCCCCGAGTCAGAAAGCAGAACGACTTCCTCCCCTCTCCGGCCTTCTTTCCGATCTTTTACGCGAAGGGAATAGCTTTCCTTTTTTCCTCCTTCCGAAGGTAGCTTATTGTCCCTGTCCGAGTCAATCTCGTTCTCTTCTCGATTTTTTTTTCTGCGGGACTTTGAGAAGGATCGGTGCCTTTCCCCCCCCCTTCTCCCTCTTCCTCTTCGGAGGCCTCGAGAGTCTTCCCTTCCTTCGTAGTCTTGTCCGCTTTCTTTTTCTTTCCAAGGACTCTCCTCGAGCGTCGAGCTCCCTCCACGCCGATTCTTTCCTTTTCTTTGGTCGACCCCCTTTCTTCCAGAGCTGAGTTCCTCTTCGAAACGAGCTCTTTTCTTTTTATTATCGAAGACCCTTCCCAGATTATGAGTGATCAAGAGGTTGTTAGGATACTTTCTCTTTCGATCGGACAGTCTTCTTCCACTCCCCCCCTTCCCACACCCACCCACCCCCCCCCATGTCCTTTTCCCTCTCCTGGTACGCAGTACGAGGTTTTTTCCCTGATAGCGGTTTCTTCCCATTCCCCCCTTCCTCTAGTATATTTTCGATTCCCTTTTTTCCTGAGTCGAAGGCCACGGATTTCTTGCTCCTTCTCGAGAGGGTCCCTTTCTTACTTTTTTCCGTTCCGCGACTTGACAATCTTTTTTTTTCATAGGAGCACGACTCCTTTTGGGATCCCCCTTCTCTTTTCCCCCATGCCTTTTTCCTTCCCTTTTTTTTTCCTTTCGCTTCCAACAGTCTTCCTCCCCCCGGATGCCCGCGGTTTTTTTCATGGCACATCGGACTTCCTTCTTTTCTGCGTTTCTTTTTCCTCTTTTTTTTCTTCCTCTCCTTCAATCTCTCTCTTTTCCTCTTTGTTGAGAGAGAATGATTTCAGCTGCTTGCCTCTTTTTTTCATTACCTCCGCTCTCCCTCTTTTCTGCTTTCTTACGGTTTCCTGATCCTTTGTGCCAGTTGAGTCGACTTTCTTTTTTTTCGTCAGTCCAGCGTCCCCCCTCCCTACATGCTCCGGGGGCCGGATCTTTGACGATCGGAGTAACGGCTTCTTCCTTTTTTTCGGCAGCCGAGGCCCTTTGGTTCTTTCCTTCTCTTTTCTTTTCCCTTCTCGAGCAAGGAGCAGATTCCTTGCAGCGAAGTTTTTTTTCCCCCCTCAAGAGGGAAGGGGGGTCCGTTTTGATTGGTCCCCTTTTCTTCGAGTCATTTTTTTTTTTCTTTTTGGAGTCGGGCGCTTTTGTGTCTCCCTTTTTTTCTTTCATGCGATTGATGAGATTCTCCCGCCCCCGGGCCGGAGAGGGGATGGCGAAACGCCTTTTCCTTTCCACCTTTTTGTATTTTCCCCCTCCTTTTCCCCTTTTTCTGGATCCGGGATTCCTCCTTTCTTTTCTTTTCTCTCCCTGGCAACCTTACTTGTTAGATCTCTTTTCTATATGAAGGGCCGAGCTCCTTTCCATTTTTCCTGCTTTAAGTGGCTCTCGGACTTTTATGTCCCTTTGCGGATTTGCCCTCCCTTGCCCCCCCTTCCGCTTAACCTTCACTCGGCGCTCCCCCCTCTTAAGGCCTCTCCCGGACGGACTTCTCCTCTCGCTTTTTTTCCGATTGTTTCCCTCGATTTTTTGATCCGGACAATCCTTTTTCTTTGTCCCCTTTCCCCTTTCCCCCAGTAGAAGAGCTAGCTTCCCCTTTTTACTCCTCTCCTTTCCTGTTTCTTTCTCCCCCCCTACCCCCCCCCCCCCTTTTTCCTCGCGTCGAATGGCTTCTTCTCTTTTTCTCTTTTTTACGGAACGTGATCCTCGCCTTTTTTGACCCAAATTGACACTTTTTTTTTGAAGCAGTTCTCCTCTTTTGGCTCAAAGGCCCTTTTTTTTCGCTCACCCGGAATTGCTCCTTGAATCTCTGTTCCCCCTCTTTTTTCCCCCCTTCTTTGTCCCTGGGAATACTCTTCGAGTTCTCCTTCCCCCTTTCCTGAGCGGATCCGAAAGGGGCGTTTGGGCCGTCCTTGCCGTGTAAGTGCTTAGGATTTTCTTTTTTTTTTTACCGTCCCCTTTGACCCTCATCTTTTTTCTTCCGGCCAAGACAGAGAAGGTCTTTTTGCGGTCACGAGCGCCCCCCCCCACCTTTTTCTCCTCAGTTTTTTTCGCGATTTCCCTTCCTGCGGATCGTTTCTTTTCTCCTTTTTTTTGGCGAATTTCTTGTTTTCGGGTTTTTTTTTTCATGCCTTTTTCTTTGGGTAGTTTTTCCTTCCCCCCCGTCGCAAGTGGCTCTTTTTTTTACCTGCGATCAGCGGGAAACCCTTTCTCTCTTTTTTCTGTCCGGGATCCTTTCCCTTTTCTCTTGCCAGGAGGACTTCCCTTTTTTTTTTCCCAAAGTGAAGATCGATTATTCCTGGCAGATCTTTTTTTCCGAGAAAGAAGTCTCTTTTGAATAGTCCCTTTTTATTTCTTCCCCCGTGGACCTCCTTGCTCGTAGATGCCTTCCCCCGGAGATAGGTTTTTTCTCGCGGCATCTATTTATTTTCCCCGAGTCAAATCTCCTTTTCTGGTTGACCCCCCCTGCTCTCCCTCGCGCGGAGATCCTCCTCCCCTAGCATTAGAGAAGGGTTTTTTTTTCTTTTTTTCCTCCCCTCCGAAAGGTAGAGGCCCCCCCTCTCTCCCGGGATGGTTGAAGTCTTTTTCTTCAGTATTCTTTCACCCTCCTATAAGATACCCTTCTCCCTCGGTGTTTCCCTTTCTTTCTTTTTCTCTTTCGTATTTTCTCTTTCTCGAGCCTTACTCTTGTCTTGGGAAACTTTTTTGAAGACAGCACTTTTTTCGGTTCTTGTCTTTCTATTCCTCTTGTGATTCTCCCCTGTGGTCTTCATTTTTTTTACGGCACGATTTCTCCCCTTTCCAAAACGCACTCCGTTCCCCCCCCCCTTTCTTTCCCTTTCGAGCAGCTTTTTCTCTGCGAAAACGCTTTCCTCTTCTTCATTTTACCCCCCACCCTTTTTTTGGGAACCACCTTAGAGTTCGTTCTACTCTAGGGTTACGTTTTTTGCTCTGTCGCAGATTTCCTTTCTCCTTTTGGCGGATTCTTTCTCTTTCCTTAGTTGGGACCCGGCACTTTTTTTTTTCTCCCTGTTCCTCCCATCCCGCGGATCACGGGTTCGAGCCATTCGACACTTCTATCTTTTTTTCTTGTGGGATTAAAGGAGACTCCCTTTGAAGAAGCCCCTCCTAGTTTCTCCTCTATTTTTTCTTCATCGAATATTTCCTGGCGAGACTTCTCTTTCTTTTGACTTCCCCAGCGCTTCGATATCGGATGTCCATTTGAAAAAGGGTTCAGTTCCTTTTCGGACTTTCTTTTCAGCTCGTAATTAAGTTTCTATTCCTTAGACGAGTTTCGGGGGGCGCGGTCCCTTTCCCCTGGAATCTTTTTTTCCGAGTCCCCCCCCAGTTGTCGGGAGAGTTTTAAGCGGCCCACTTATTTTGATCCTCTCCTAGCGCCACTTCCCCCTTTCGCGCCGCTTGATAGTTTTTTTCTTCTTTCTCGCCTTCAGAGATTTGTCCCTCTTAATAGGACCCTCTTTTTTTTCTGTTCTTTTTCGTCGAGGGTAAATAAGGTCTCTCTCCCTTTTTTAGTTCGATCGGTTTTTGGTGAGACTCTTTTTTTCTTTTTTACTTTTTTTTTTGGTTTTCCTTTTTTTCCCTTTTTCTCTTTTTTTCAATCTGCATGCCTTCATCTTCCCCCCCGTCGGCGGTATGGGCGCGCTGTTTCTCCCCCCCTTCGAGCACCTAATTTTCTCTTTTTTTCGAAGGCGGTGCTTCGACGTTTTCTCTGTCCCTCCTTACCTCTTTTTGTGCGCTGCGTCTTTTCCTCTCTCCGGGCGATTTTTTTTTGGCAACCATTTTGTTTGCAGGGGAGGGTCTTTTTTTACTCTTCTGACTCTCTGGCCTCGGCGCCGAAGGTCCCTGGGTTTCTTCTTGCGCGTTACGATCCGTCCTCCTGGTTTGCTTTTTCCCCAGCGGACGGACGATTTCCTTTTTCTCGAGCTTTCTGGGACAGGTACGCCTTCCCTTCGGGCGGAATTTGCTCAACGAACGCTTTCCCCCCCCATCTCCTCTTTCCTCTTTCCTTTCTCGAGAGTTGAAGGAGTTATTGTTGGATCTTCCATAAGCTCGTCACTTTTTCCTCTCTTTCCCGTTTTTTTCCTCTGTGCCAGTGTCTCTTCCTCTTCTTTTTCCGAGGTCCGGAATTTTTTTTCCCTTCCCCAAACGAAAGTCTCCCTTTTTTTTTTGCCTCCGTCTCTCTTTGCGCGCAAGTCGTCGGATTTTTTTTTCCTCGATTTCACGTTTTTTTCTCTCTTTTATTTTTTAGCAAGGACCTCGAAGATATAGCCCCTTTTTTTTGCCTTCGGAATCATTTTCCTTTTTTCGATTTATTCGCGGCTTTCTTTTTAGGTGCTAGAGCATTGTTCCTTTTTCGCGCGCAACCCTTTCCCCTTTTGACTTGCCCTTTCTTTTACGAACGCGGGTTTTAGGAGGGTTTCCGAGTGAAGGCTCCTTTTTTTCATTTACTTTCCCGGTCCCTTTTTCTTTTCGGACCGATCTTTCGAGATCTTTTTCCTTTTTCGTTAGATCGCTCACGCTTCCAAGTCTTTTTTCTTTTCCTTTCCCTTCGTGGAAGTGGCTTTATCTTCTCGCCTAGGACTTGTCTTTTTTCCATTTGGGGGCCGATATTCCCTTTTCCTCGTTCGAAGCTCTAAGGGACGGGGCTTTCCCCTCTTCATTTTCCTTTCTCTTTTTTTTTGATTCGCGTCCCTTTTTTCCTAGATCGAGAGATTTTTTTCGGGGCTACTTTGTTTTCCTTCCCCCCCCGATGACAGTTCGCCTTTTGGCTTTCGTCTCTTTTCCTGCTTTTTTTTCGGCGTTGTTTCCCGGCACGATGAACATCCTTTTCTCGGAGAGGCGCTGGGCCCTTTTCTTTGAAGCGCGGAGAATTTTCCCATTTTGTTCTTTCTTCCGCCGAGCCGCCAAGAAGCTCCCTTCACTGCATTCAAGAGATTTCGAGGAATAGACTCTTTTTTTGACTTTTTCCCCCTTTTTGCTACCTTTTTTCCAGCGGTTCGCACGAACTTAGAGGATATTTCTCGGCCGGATTTTTCCTTTTTATTGTTTTTTGCCGTTAAGTGGCTTTTTTTTCAAGACAGAAAAGGAATCTTCTTACGGGACAAGACCTTTTTGTTTTTCTCGGGTCCTTCTCACCCCACTACGAGGTCTCTCTCGAGAGCCTTTTCTAGGCAACAGGATTTTTCTGCTCCCCTTCTGGTTTTCATCGCGACGCTCATGATTTTTTTTTTTTCCGACTGAAAGAAGCTCTTTCCTGCAAGTGGATCGGGCCTCCTTCCCCCCTTCTCAGGCCCCCTTGCATAGGATAGATGCTCTCTTTATTCGCCGAGAGCAAGGCTTTCCCCCCAGTACGGCGATTGCAACTTTTTTCCTCGTCGCTCCTCGCTTCTGGGAAGGCCGGGCCCTTTTGATGGAGAAACCCGATTCCTGTCTTCCTCCCTCCTTCTTGCATCCAGGACGATTTCTTTTTCCTATCGAGGAGCCCTTAGAGCTTGTCATTTTCTTCTCTTCTGTTTTGCCCTTCCTCTCCTGGATCCTCTTTTCCTCTTCCCTATCGACTTCTATCTGTCTGCACTGCATTCGAATTCCTTTTCATTCCACTGAGACGGATGGTTGAGATCTTTTTTTTTTCTCTTCTTCTCTTGGTCTTCTTCTCCTGCCCGTGGCAGGAGGGGGGGGTTATTTTTTCCTTGTTCCCGCCTTTTCCTTTTTTGGGTGGGCTTTTCCCTCTTGTGAGCAGACAACCCTTCCTTCTGGTCTTGTACGGAAGTCTCTGTTCCTTTTCTCTTATCCCCCCCTCCCTCCGTACGGGCCCTCCTTTTTTTTTCGGGCCTCCGAAAGCGGGCCAAAACTTTTTGTTTTCAGTCCGCCCTTTCGTCTTTTTCTTTCCGATACACCACCTTCCCCCCAAAACTTCTTCTGGTCCCACACCTTTTCCTTCTCTCCGGCGTTCATTTGTTTTCGAATCGTCTGGTTTTTTTCCTCTCTTCCTTTGAGCTTATTGGGGTTTTTTTTTTTTTTTTCCCTTTTTTTTTTTTTTTTTTTTTTTGCGGCTTTTTTTCTTCGTTGCCTTCTTCGCCTTCTTCCTTCTCATCCTTTCTCCACAGCGCCGATCAGATTTTTTCGTTTTTTGGTGATTCACTCTTTGACTCCCCCCCCGCTCTTTTCGCGAGCTAGTTCTCTCGACGAAGGATGCGCGGCCCTTCTAGTTTTTTTCCAAAGAGATTCGATTTTTCCTGTTACAATTTCGCTCTTCCTTCCTCTGTTCTCCGAGTTGGGAAGGCTAGGCCTTAAGTTTCCTTCCTTATCGAGACAGATCTCTATTTAAGGTTCCTCGGTCTTGCGAGTCCCCCCCCCCCTCTGGAAGAGGAAAGCTTCTTTTATTTCGTCTTTCTCCACTTTTCCGCTTTTTTTATGTAGGGTTCGACCTTTAAGAGAATCCGTCTTTTCGACTTCGCTTCTCTTCGTTTTTCTGTTTCCCGAGCTTTTTTTTTTTTTTTTGCCATGGACCCTCTGATGTGACCCACGGCGGTTTTTTTCTCCCGGTCGTTGCTTTTTTCTTCGTAGTCTTTTTTTCAATAGCATTTAAAACGTTTCCCCGCCTGCGGAGGTCGGGTGAGATCGGCCGGTTTTTCTTTCTCACCTCCCCTTGACCCGGATTTTGTTTATCGACCCCCTTTCCTGGGGGGCCCCTTCTTTTTCGCTTAGCTCCTTGGCTCTCTTTTTTTTCCCCTCAGAGTTGCTTTCCTAGGGGCTCTCCCCCTGGATTTCTTCTTGACGGACCTCGGGGCTTGCGCTTCTGGAGCGGCTCCCCTTGTCACTTCCTCGCGATTTTTTTTCGCTTTGGAACGCGGACGACGTCATCTCTCACTGGAACATCGACTTCTTTTCCGCATCTTCTTCGTCATGTTTTTTTTCGGGATGGAGATTCTTCGCCCTTCCTCTTCAATCTCTCTATTTCCTTTTTGTGAGAGAAGGAATGGATTTCGCGTCGTGCTTTGATTTTTTCTCCGGAAGTGCGTAATTTCCCTGAGGAAAGTTGATACGGATTTCTTTGGTTACGAGTTCCTTCTTCACCGGACGTCGTCCCCCCGTCCCCCCTTCCTTTTTCCCTACGCGGCGCTCTTCTGCGACGGAGGCCGTCCTCTCCCTCGCTCGATGGTTGAACCTTTTCTCCTCGATCTTTTTCTCGGGCCCTTCGACTTTTCCAAGGGTGGGTTCCCTTTGAGGCTAATGATTTTTTTTTCGAACCGCCCTTTCCCCGCGAGCGGCTCTTTTTTTTCCTCCTTAATGAGAGAGGGCTTCTTTTTTCGGGTTCCTTTTTGGCGACGACTCGGCCGCTTCGCGTGGTCCTCCCCCCCCGTTCCCATGGATCTTTTTCGCTCGACGATTTTCTTGAGACGCAACGATTCCCTAGTAACGCTCTTTCTCTTGAAGGAAGAGCCCTTTGCCGTTTTTTAAGTGGCTATCGACTTCTCTAGGCCTCTTTTTTCGCTTGCCTCCCTCTCTTGACATTCTTTTTCCCCCCGGACGATCAAGTACTTCTCCAGAAGGCCTCGAATCTTTCTAGCCTTTCTCGTCGTTCCCTTCTTCCCTGCGAATGGACTCTGACTTTTTTTATTTCTCGCTTGCTCCGGACATCCCGTTTTTCTCTTCGGCGTTTTTTTCTCACTCTTTCCCTCTCCTTTCGCGGCGTCGATTTTTTTCACCCCCTTCCCCATTCGAGTAGAATGGCTCTTTTCCCTCCGTGACCTCTAAAGCGCAGGCGCCTCCTTGGCGGGCACACCTTCCCCCTCGACCGACAAGAACAGTTTTGCGGCATCGCTACCGTTTGTCTCGAGACTCTTTTTTCCATCTTCGGACTTTTTTTCCTTTCTTTTCAGCGGAAAGAGTTTCGCTCCTTTTTCTCAGGGCGGCTCCTACCGTTCTTCTTCCGGGAGGCGTTTGGGTTTCCGGGCGCCCCTCCGGCCTCGTATTTTCTTCTCGGCTTTCTGACTAAGGGACCCCCCTCCTTCCTTCTCTTTCAGGACCCAACCTTTCTTTCAACTTTTGCATGGTGCCGGGGCTCCCCCCGGGGAGCTTCCCCCCTTTTCCCCAATGAAGCTTTTCTTTGTAATTGACTTCCCCCTCGCGTTTCCTCTCTCGGGCAACGGCGTTCTTTCGTAGGGGGATGACCCTCTTTGGGGGCTCTTTCCTACTGAAAACCCAGAAGATTCAACAACGCTTGTTGCTAGGGGCATCTTCTCTTAGAATAAAGCCTTTTTTTCCCCCCTCTTTGTTTTCTCTTGTTTTCTATAGTCCGTAGGTCCCCTAGAAGAGAGTTTTTTTTTTCCCCATTCGGATGATAGTTTTCTTTTTCCTGAGATACCGTGGATGTCCCCTCCTTTTTTTTCAGCTATTTTTTTCCCCTCGAGAACTTTTTTCTTTTTTTCTTCTCTTGCCTTCTCGTCCTCGATGGAGACGAGTTCGCGGATCTCCCCCCTCCCTTTTTCGTCGATGCATTCCCTTTCCCTTTGATAGCGGCTCCCTTCCCTCGAGGAGCGACTTTTTCCCGAGGCTTTCTTTTCCATTTGCGCCTTTTGAACTTTTCGCCGCCTTTCTCTTTTCCCTTTTTGGTGAGATCTGCCTAGGGGCATCTTTTTTCCCTGGAAATTTTCTCTCTTTTAGTAGATTTTTTTCGAATTTCTTGGCCCAAGAAAGCCTCTAGGGTTGCAGCCTTTGTCTGAACTTTTTCATTTGAGCGGAGATGATCGGGAGAGCCCTTTTTTTTATGGAAGAATTTGGAAGATTTTTATGGAGAAGTTTTTTGGAGATTCTCGCGACACCTTCCTTCATAGTACGGTTTGTTCCTGAAGCTCTTTAGGGGCCTCCCCCCACGGTCCGATGTTCTTAGCTGTTAGTCTTAAGGCTTTTTTCCCTTTCCGATGAATGTCCCTGGTCTTCTTTCAGCTCCGAAGAAACCTTTTCCCGATAAAGGCTTTTCCTCCTCGGAAACCCACTCCCTGCCCGCGCCTTTTACGATTGATTCTCCTTTTTCTTCCGGCGTACCCCCCTCTCTTTCCTTATGACCCCCCCTTTCTGTCCTTTTTCCCCCCAAAAAGTCGTCCGTCTTTTCCCAACCAGTTCCAGAGAGTCGAGTATTTCTGTCGATTCTCTCCCTTCTTTCAGTTTTGGAGGGAGAGCTCCTCCCCTCTCGGAAAACTTTTTTTTTTTATTGTGCTTTTTTTTCTACTTCTTAGTGGACCGTCCTCGATTTCGATCTGCGTCCCTCCCTCTGATCACGGTTCCCCCCCTCTCACGCTCCTCTTCCCCTTCCCTCGCTGTAGTCTTCGTTCTTTTGGGTGTCCCCCTTTGATCGCCTCCTCTCGCCCCTTGCTTTTCTTTCCCCTCGTTCTTAGGCTCTTTCATTTTTTCCGTATGAGAGAGTGTTTTCTCCCCCTGGATAGGATTTTCCCTTGCAAAGCGCTAGATTTTTTTTTTATCGGATGTTCCCCCCTTTTCGCTCCCCCAAGGAACCTTGGGAAAGGAAAGACTTGAAGCCTTTGCATCAGCGCCGCCCTTTATTTTTTTTTCTTTCTCCTTTCTTTCATACTCTTTTTTTGCGAGTTATCCTTCTTGTCGTCTTTCCCCTGAGACCCCACCTTGTGTCAGGGCCCCCTCTTCCTTCCCCGGGCCATAGGTATTTTTTATTAGCTTGAGAGAGGGCCAAATTCCCTCTTCGACAAGAT
>Ga0179593_1393275_pt1 | contig 20995 bp, 32 predicted proteins | sample CZODoug2_1_08_16_FD_185931 | JGI IMG/M metagenome (GOLD analysis project Ga0179593, IMG submission 185931) | Vadose zone soil fungal communities from Angelo Coast Range Reserve, California, USA - CZODoug2_1_08_16fungal (PacBio error correction) | ecosystem: Environmental > Terrestrial > Soil >... | reverse complement strand
TCTACGGGCTTGCTTTTGGCTTTTTTCCCCGCCCCTTCCCTCTGAGTTCCTTTTTTAGGGTACTTCCCCCTGCCGCGCGTCTGTCCCCCCGCTTTTCTTGCACCCTTGCTCGACTCCCCCCCAGTTGCATATCCGGGGTGTAGGGTTGAACGACGGTACCGTTTTCCCCCTCGTGGATCCCTCAAAAAGTGTTCCTCACCCAGCGCGTGGTTTTGGTATCTACCATGACTTGATAGGGTGAACCGTCCGTATAGTCAATTCCAAGCGTTCCTTTCCCTGTCTTTTCCCCTTTCAAATCCCGCCCAATCGCCACCCATTGAATTGACGCTTTTTTTTTTAAACAAACCCCCCACACCGTAAAAACCCCCCCCACCAAACTACCACCCCGCCGAGCCACTACCCCCCACCAAGACAACCAAACAATAAAAACCCCACCACAAAGTACCCCCTTACACAAGAAAAAAAAAACACACAACACCCCAACCACTAGACAAACAACAACACCCCCCACCAAATAAACCCCCCCCAAAACTGCGATTGATTCCCTAGCGCGGAATTAATTTCTTTTCCCCCTCCTCAGACCCACCCCCCCCCACTCACACCCCACAACCCCCCCCCCACCCCCCAACACCCACACCAACCCAACACCCCCCCCACCCCCCCACCACAATGAAATCCGCGTTCCCTTTCGCCCGTTCCAGTTCTCCCCCCCCCCCTTTGGTTTTTTTTTTGGTTTTTTTTTTTGTTGTGTTTGTGTGGGGGTGGTGGTGTTTTTTTTTTTTTTTTTTTTTTTTTGTTTTTTTTTTTTTTTGTTTTTTTTTTTTTTTGCGTGTTTTTTTTTTTTTTTTTTTTTTTGTGGTTAAACTGCTTTTATCTAGCCGCCTTGGGGGGTTTTTTTCGGGGGGAGGGTTGTTGGTGGAGGGGGTTTTTTGGGGGGGGGGGGTTGGTCTTTTGTTGTTTTCTTTTTTTGGTTTGTGGTTTGGGCGGTTTGTTTTTTTGGGGGACTGTGGTTGGTGGGGGGTTTGGGGGGGGGGTGGTGGGGGCGGGGGGGGGGGGTTGGGTTTTGGGTTTGGGGTGTTGTTTTTTGTTGGGACCCCACACATCAAATCCTTCTCCCACATTCGAACCAAATCCGAAAATGTTTTGTTCTCCTGGTTGCTACTCATATATGCCACTCCCCCCCCCCCTTAACCGTAGGATCCCCGTCCCTTCTTTTTCTCTTAACCCTTTTTTCCTAACTTACTTTTTCCCTTGGCTAAGATTACTCCACCCGCGCTAAACCCTGCAATTGTAGGCATTCCACTATTATGTAAATTCTTCTTGGCAACTGCCATTTACTATTTCTTTTCGCCGCCATCGACCTGCTCGTTTTCTGATTTTAGGTTTAGCCCTCCCTTTACAACCCAGCCCCCCTTTCCAAAGCAGTCCCACTCTAGTGCCGTTGCGGGGCAACTAAAGTTCCCCTTTTCCATCTGACATCAACCTCAACGCGTCTTGTCCCTCGTCAGACACTCTTTCGGACTTGGCATCCTTTTTAGGCACGATTGAGGCGGGAAGGTACCCTTTTCAAAGAAACACATACCCCACACATCTTTTCTCATCCCTCACCCAGCCATTATATAATTGCGCGTAATAACAGCCGTTTTCCTTTTTCGCCGAGACTCCTGACTCTGTTCGAATTTGTCGTCACCCCCCCCCCCCCCCCGGGGGTGTTTTTGGTGGGTGTGTTTTTGGGGTGGTAAACATGTTTTTCATCTAACCAGCCTGAATCCTTTTTCTTTTTTGCCGGAACTTTCGACGAACGATGCGTCGTTATACAGAATTTTCCCACCCTGACCAACCCCCCGCCGGAGTGCGCTCAGGCTCCCCCCCCCACCCAGGCTCCCCCTCCCTCCTGAAATCCTATCTTAGAACATGTTGACCGTGAGCCATTCTCGCGGAAGTCTTCTGCACTGAAATTTTCATTTTTCGACCAAATTTCTAGATTCCCCTGTTCCGCTCCCAAGATACTTTTCCGCCCCAACGTCTATGATTCGTAAAATAAATTGAATTTCCAGCCGCCCCCCCCCCCGCCCCTCTTTCAAAATGCTAAGAGCCCTTATTGACTGAGGGCCCCCGTCTTTAATCCAACATATTCAACGGACTCAGAAGGATTTTTCCTCTTATATGAGTTCTGCAATTTTCCTACTCACTCTCTCCCAACAGCGCAAACTCCATCCATGACAAGCGACCCTTCTTGATTACTTCTGCCCCCCCCCTCCTCTGCCGCGTATCCCCTTTCAAGCAATATTCTAATCCCTTATTCCCACTCCTTAACAAATAGTTTTCCGATTTTTTGAACCGAGCCCTTTTTTTTTTATGACCTTTTTTTTTTTTCCAGCCCGTACTTGCTGCATGTCTGCCTCGAATTTCACCCACCCCCCACCCACCCCCCCCCCCCTCCCCTAAAGACAAGTCCACCAATGTTTGCTCAGATTTCGATTTTTTTGCAATTCACCTTTTTTTTTTTTTTTTTTGCCAATTCGGCCGGAGCCATGGTCGATGGACTACCCCATATTTTTAAGTCCTTTACTTTGAGCACAGACATTGATCCTCAACTATAACTTTTTTTCTTAGCCCTACGTGATAATAGCGACACAATTTTGTAAACCTCCTAGCACACTTCACATTAAGGTCACGATTTTTCATTTTTCTAGTTTGAGTCTTCCCCCCTTTTTTTTTTTTCCGCTCCCCCTGACCTTTCCCTTTTGCCACCCTCCCCGCGCTGACACCTTTTTTTTGCTTTGCACCTATAGGTTTATGAGCTAAGAAAATTTTTCTAGCACTGACATCAACCAGTTTTCCTCGTCAGAAAAAGTCTCCTTCCCCTCCCGCTTATCCCTTCAACTTTCTCTCCTTTCTTCTAGAAGTTAGTCCCCCGCCCCACCTATCCTTTTGAGTCTTGTCTTCCCCTTTTTCCTCTCTACAAAGTTAGCTAATACCACCCTCCTTCGTGCCCCATCCTATTATACTTTCTATGTTCCGTGTACGCAGTTTCCCCAGCCCTTTCCTCCCCCTTCTAGCCCGCTCGTTCCTTACCCCCCCGCCAAGGGACAGCTTTTTTTCCCTGCCTAGAACCCTCTTGAGCGCCTCAGTTCAGACCCCACCTTACTCCAGCCCTATTTCCCCACAACCTAAGAAGCGCTTCTCCCCCCCCTTTTTCATCTTTTTCAAACACTTCCCTACCTTTCCCCTCCTCGCATGCAGAGCGCCTTTTTACTTGATTCTCCACTGCCAAAAGTAGAAATTCAACTGTGCAACTGCGTTACCAGTCTTTTAATGACTAAGAAGACTGCACTTCGCGCCGGACACCCGGTGGAGTTTTTTTTTCCCCCTCCTTGAAGCAACTAAGCAACTCTAGGCAAAACCCGCTTCTCCCCCGGTCATACTCCCCCTTAGCCCCCCCTGCCCAACCTACACAGCGCGTCAATGAGACAACCCTCCCACATGATCATTTTCCCAAACTTACCTTTCCCACCCCTTACCCTCTTCCCTCGTATTTTTGCTTTCTTTTGCCTGCTTGGCCACGTTTCACAACATCATCCCCCCTTTACTGAGGAACCACCATATTTCCTGAGTTCTTTCCCGAGGAGAACGAATGTCCTTTCTTCTATTTGCAAAATCCTTTCAAACGACCGACTTCTGCCCTTTTTACACCCCCCCTCTCTAATCACACTAACTCCCCACTTCTTTTCCTCGACTTTTGAGGGTTGGTTGTGTTTTACTTGTTCCACCACGAAAGCTTTTCCTGACATAATGGTCCCTTTCTACCTATTTTCATTCGCTTTCCTCATATTTCCAATGTCTATAGCTCTGACCCCTTTGCGATTCCTTTTTCACAAGTAGAGCTTTTCGAAACATTCCCGCGCGTTCCTTTCTTCACCAAAGGATCTTCATTCCCTCCTTACATGCTTAAGTTTTTTTTTTCTTTCCCCCTTTTAGTCGTCCCCTTCTCTTTTCTGAATTTTGTTTGGCTCGGTCGCCCCTCTTCCCCCCCCTTTTTTTTGAGTAAGCTAGTCAAACTTTTGCTAGTGTGGCCCTTTTGATCCCAAGGGTCCATGCCCATATTAGTATGGAATCGCGGATTGTACTTTTTTCAGAGTGGTGTTGTACCCAGTATATTATCTAGATATGAAAATGTGCCTCCGAACCCTTGCTTCTTCCCGGCCTTTTCCCTGAAAGTCACATGCACCTGTCCGCTAATCTCTTGTCGAAGCCCCTCTTTCTCGACGTTTTCCCTCTCTCTTCCACTTTCATGGCGACTTCATTAAAGCCCTCCCCGAGATTTGCATATGACTATAAAAGTCCACTCTCCCCCTTGTCCCGATCGTAACAATCCCTTGGATCCTTTTTTTTTGGGACTTCACGAACTATAATTGGCTGTTTTTCCACCCCTGCATCCCCCTTGCGGCAACTTGTCTTAGGCATGAAGTTATTATTTCCCTAACCGTATTGGGGAGAGTAAGCTTCAGCGCCCTCCGTAGCAGACAGCTGACTTGAGCCCCCCTCTCTTAAGCTGTTTACCCTCCTCCTTCGTGAGTATTTCTTCCTCGGCCCCCCAAACCCGTGGATGCTTGCAACCAGACTGACGAGCTTTAACTATTTTTCAAATCGTTCTGCTTGATCTTTTGCCCCTGGTTTCCTTTCAGCTTACGAAGTGTGCATCCCTTCCCCCGCTCTGAGAGGGTCTTTTTATTTCAGCTCTTTACTCTTGATTTCATTTGCAAGGTTCGAAGGTCCCCGCCGGCACCATGCTCCCCCTCTTCCCATGCTCGTAGGATCGACACTTTTTCACTCAAACGCTTCCTTTCACTCGCCCCTACCACGTACGCTCCCCTTTTCCAAAAAGAGCATTCTAATGAGTTCTTTTTTTTTCCTCTCTATTCACCTTCCCCCCCCTTCTTGTGACTCTGGTCCCATCCCCTTTTAGCAGAATTCCTCCAACCACTTAGAGTCGCACCCCCTGTGTACCGTCAAGTTATATCTTCTTTTCGAAGCGGTGTAGTTGCAGCTATCCCATCCTTCTTTTTTTCTTTATGGTTGAGCTCGGTTATGAGGTAAGCGTTCTCCATTTCGTCCTCAGCATCCTGAGTCGTCTTCTTCTTTATAACCGCCCCCACCCCCAAACCCCCACCAACAACCAAACACCCCCCCCACCCCCCCCCCCCCCCCCCCCCCCCCCCCCCCCCCCCCTCCCTCGGTGGTAAGTTCAATAGATCTTTATTGCGGCCAACTCGTACTTACTCGATCGTGTCGTCGTTTAGTAAATGACCATACACCGCTTGGATATGGTTTCGTTCGCTTTCTCAGGAGGTTATCCGTGACAACTTTATTAGCTTACTTCACAAGTTCCAACCAGATCGTTTCGCCCTTCTTCAGTTGTATCCCACTTCATCCTCCCCTAGTACCCCCTTTTCCTTTCCTTGCAAATCTGATATCGAAAGTTTTGCCCTTTCCCCGTTGGAGAAAGCGCTGCCCATGGGTCGGTTTCCTTGCGTTCTTCTTTTTTTGGTTAAGCTTTTCTCTTCCTTTTCCCGTGTCGTTCGGACGGCTTGAAGTCATATGCCACACTCGCTCTTCTTTGCCTGCAAGTTTCCCGTCACTGATACTTAGAGCTCCTTTTTAAAAAGATTGATCGAGGACCCTAGGGCGCTTGAATAGGTTGTTCCGCACGACCCCTTTCCTTTTTGTAACTTTCTTCTTTTCGAACTGTCTTATCAACCTCTCTTTCTAAGTGCGTGCTTCCCCCCCGTCTTCTTCGTGACCCTTAATTAGGAATTGCAGATCCTTTCGTAACGTCCTTCTTTCTGCCTAATTGGAAGAGAATGCTCCTTGGGTTTAACCGCTCTTTCCCGGTGTCCACACAATGCCCTCCGTTTCTCCGGGCCTCGAGTCTAATTCAAGGGATTTTTGTCTCGCCCTCCCCCCCAACTCCCGCACATTTGACCATCTCCAGTAGTCCTTTCCCTCCTTTCATTCAAGTTAGCACCCCCTGTCTGGAGTGGATCCGCCTTCCTTTTTTTTCGAGCCCGCGTCCTTTGGACCCTTTAGTTTTTCCCCCTCTGCCCAGTTTCCCCCCGTGCCTAGACGTATGAATCCCTATATCTGCAAACATTCTACGCACTTCTGGGAATTCGTACGCATCAGATGCTACGGTGTGCAATTGTTCCTAACCTCCCCCGTTTTTCCCCCATAGTCCCCCATTTTTAGGGTACACCGCTTAAGATGGTTGCCAATGAGCAACAGTTTTCTTTCGCGAAAGATCTTGCATGCAGCATCTGATAGCCGGTTTTTCGTCGGTCTCCTCCCTCTTTAAATGACCCCTCCTGTGAGGATTCCTCCTGGTTTCGATTTGAATAATACGAGACCGCCCAGTTTTCGCCTCCCTTTTCGCTAGCGTATATTTCCTCCTTTAGCGCGTACAATATTTTTATCCATTTTCCTTCCTTTGTTCTGCTGTCTGTCAACCTCCCCCCTCCCCCCCCCCCCCCCCCCCCCCCCCCCCCCCCCCCCCCCCCCCATATTCCCTTTTCTTTTTCCTTTCAGATAGGAAGTCATGCATGCAGTGCGTCCCTCTTATTTTAGTTTTTTTATTTCCTTTCCTCCCGTTTGTTTTTGACGATATTTCTCCGTCCCCCTCTTAAAATCACTCCTGCAGTTGACCTTTTTTTTTTCTTTCTGCTGACGTCTGAATACGAAGATGCCCCACAGAGCCTGGTTTTCCGTTTTTTGTTTCAAGGACGCTTTACTTCCCGCACCCCGCGGGATTCCCAACTTTTTCATCCTAGTAGACCCCTCCCTCTCTCTTTCCCCCGTCTCGGCAGGAGGACGCCTGCCGGCTTCCCCTTCTTCCCGACAAACGGAGAGCTCGAACCTTTCTTTTAGTCGGTTGAGCGCTACGTCTCGTGCCTCCCGTTCTAACGGCTCCCTTCCCTTCGTCTGCCTACCCTCGCCAATCCGCTGATTTTTTCCCCCCCTCAAAATGTGATTATTACCCCATGTCCCAATGGTTTTTTTTTTCTTTTTTGCGGATAGTTGCGTTTTGTCTTAATTTTAAACCCCAGTATATTTTTATGCGGTTCCTCCCCTCTACTTTCCCACGAAAATAAGCCAGATGAAAATGTTTTTATAGTGCTTTTTCTAGTTACAGCTGACAAACTTAGACTTTCAGCTCCCAAGATCCCCTCATGATATGTTTTGGTATGACTGCAATGAATTTCTCGAACCTTCACCTTTTTGCCCTGTCTTGAGTTCCCCTGGTGTTTCCAGTCTTGATATCTTTGTTGTTCCGCCTCCCCCCCTGGAAGGGGGCTACAGACACTAGCCAGCCGCGCTTGACGCTTTTTTTTTTTTGTCCTTTCCCCTCTTCATTATCTTTTGATAATCATCAAGTGTAAACGGTTACTTCCTTCCCCCCCCTTTCTTAGACCATTGCCCTTACGACAAGGATATCCCCCAAAACTTTCCTATTATAGTTTGGCCCTATCCGAGCCTCTGGTTTGCATACCCATTTTTACTTTTTTAACTCCTAACTGTATACACCCCATTTACCTTTCCCCCGCTTATCATAGAATATGAATCGCCCTTTCCTGTCCTCTCCATTTTCAACTTTTCAGCCTTCGATAGAGGACACGCACGTTCAGCTCTATGTTCTTGTTTTTCCTCCCATTCTGTCAGGCAACTTCTTTCACCGCTGAACACCACCCTTCCTTTCTATGATTTCCCCCCCAGGGCATACTTTGGGCCGAAACCCCTCATAATTTTCCCTTACAGAAGTTACGTCAGCTTCTTAAGTTTTTCCCTTTCTCAATGATTTTCTTCCTCATCACTGATTGGTTTTTATTCTTAGACACTTTCCCCCCCTGGCTCGCTCGGTCGTTTTACACTCCTTGTTTTCTTCTGGATGATCCACCGCCCGACTTTTCACGAATTCCCTTTTTGTCCCCGCCTTCCTATCGTCCCGGTTTTCCTTTTCCCCCAACCTCACATTCCCTTCCAACAGATGTGGCATTTTTTTTCTTTAACTCCCTGGCGGAAAATCAAGGCCCACCTATGTCTTTCGTTCGTCGGTTCGCCCTTTTCTTTCTTTGCAGTTTACTTCTCTCTTCTTCCCCTATAGCCTCACGCCAATCCCAGCCCCCCTGAGTATTTTCTCTCCCTGCAACTACCCCATCCCTTCCTCCCCCCGGCTATCGCAGGCTTACTACTTAGCTGCCTACCCCCTTTCTATTCTTATGAACGCTTTCCCTTATACTGTCGAATAGCTTGCCTTTTCCGCGATTCCTTTTCCCCCATCACAGCCTCGTTAGAAGGATGACATCCCAGACTGCTTTTCACCCCCTTTAATGGAATAAATTGTCTAGTATAGTTGTTCCCCTCTCTGCTTTTTGGGTCTCAATTGGGCTAAATTCTCCTTTCGCATCACCTTTCTGCGTGCCCGGTTCCTCCCCCCCCTCCTAAGCTAGCCCCAAGGAGTACCCAGACGCCACTATCGTTTTCTCTTTCTTTCTCGAACAGACAGACTCTTTTTCCCTCCCCGTCGACGCATGCAGCCTTTTTATAGACCCTTGTTCCCCGCGGAGTTTCAATTGCATTGCTCCCCACAATGAGACGATTTCAAGAATTTTCATACTCCACTTATGGTCGTTTCTACCCACTTTCCGTCTTAGGTTTTTTTGGCGCACCGACACTTCCCTAAAATGGGTCCCCCTTTATACCACTTTTTTTTTCCTCGATTCTTATCAGTTTGACCCTCTGAAGTTATCTCTACTTCTCTTTCTCCTTTTAGTTTTGAGATAAGCATCACTTATCTCTGGACCCTTGCCAATAGCGTATAGGCCGATTCCCCCATTTATAGAACCCCCCCTCCCCTCTCCCATCGTTTGATGTTGTCCTTATGGACCTTTAGAGCTTGTCCTCCCCTCTTTTTCCAGTCTTCTGCTCTCCCTTCGCTTATAACCTCTTCAGATGAGCCTCCCTCTCCGTATGCAACATGTCATGGGTAATTAAAGAGGTGTTGCATCCTTTTTGGCGTTTTGATTACCGGCCTCACCAAATATCTTCCCCTTCCTTGGGCTGCCCGCGTATCTTTTCCTTTTACAACCTTTCCCCCCCCGTCTCTGATCGCCTCAAATGCGGTGTTGCTCCCCCGGTCATGGTGCCCCTGAGAGTACCCCATCAAGCTCTCTCCCAGAATTTTCTTTTCTGCTTTAGCCAGCTCCCTGGAGTCAACTCTTCCTTTCGTTAGAAACTCGAAACTACGCCCGCTTCCCCCCTTAAATTGAGGTACGTCTTCATAGTTCTCCCCCCGTGTTTCTTGAACCCTTGGAGAACGCCTTCGCTGCACTGCTATGTGTCAATTCTCCTCCTCGTTTTTCTTTCTGTTCTCTCTTAGTTCTGTATCAGATCGAAGCTCCTTCACACTCCTTCAAGAAGACACTTCCTCTGAGCTTCGCCTCCAGCCTCCTATTTCCCCCCTTATGATTGTCAACCGGGCTTCTTACACGCCCAATCATGACGTGCCTACTGGGAGTGCTTTTTCTTTCTGACTCACAGAACTAACGTTTTTGATCGTTTTGCGAGCATTCCCGCTTTTTTTTTATAGCGGGTCAATCCAGCTGTGACTTTTGACGTCCCCCCTTGGCTTTTTCCCAACACCGATCTTTCTTTTCTCCTTAAAGTCCCCCCAAGTCCTAACCAAGACCCCTTCCTTCTTACGTTTTTACGTACCACTACGCAATCTGATATGCTCCCTCTCCTCTGGATAACCTAAAAGAGTTCTCCCAAAGATCCCCTTTGTTCATTTTTTTCTCTTGAAAGCGATGTTTTCTTCAGAGTGGCGGCTTCACTTTTCTTTATGCTCTCCTGGGGAGATGGATTCCTGCTCCCCCCCCCCAACCCTCTAGTTCTTGCAGGCGGTTACCTTCCCCTCGATGAGATTCTCCCCTTTGTATGCATGGATTGCCAGGAACTGGCGGCGGGTCCTATTCTTTTCCTGAAAATTGAATTGAGATATTTCGAGACTTCCAGAATACCTTTCTTCCCTTTTCTGTGTCTCCTCCTAACCTTTCCTCTCCTTGTCTTCGGCTCCGCTTTCCCCTGACCGCTTCCCTTTTCCCTTTATCGATTTCCCCCCACGACCGAGACCTTCCTTCCGTAGTTTCCCCCCGTCAGAGCCGGGTTCCTTTTTCTCACTTGCTTTTCTTGCCCTCCCCCCTTCCCCCCCCATTCTCCCTGACCTGACCCCGTCATCCCTCTTTCGCTCCCTTCCTCCCAGACCGAGTGTTTATCCGACCGTTCGGCTTTCTTTTTCCCATGTAAGCGCTTAACAATTTGATCTCACGACCTTTACTACGGGTGAATCCATCCTCCAAACATTTTCATCTGCTGTTCCTTTGTCGATTGGGCTTTGGCCCCTCTTTCCCGACGCTCTGCCACTTTCGCCTAAGCGTTCACCCATTCAACTTTTACCCGTCCACATCTGGCCAAAGCATTTCTGAACTTGGGTGCACTTACCTGCTCCTTTTTGAAGCGTCCCTCTCGTCCTTCGCTGATAGCGGCTGTGTCGAGGACGTAGAGCCCACGCCAAGACAAGCCTCCGATTTTCTTTTTTTTAATCTCTGTCGCTCTTTTTGTCCCTCTTATTTTCCCTGCTTTTTTTTCCCTGTCTAGGTTCTTTGCCCCTCCTTCTTTTCGCGAGGACTTTCCCGTGCCAGATTGTTCAGTTTTTTTTTTTTTTTTTGTTTTGTATAACGAGTCGAAATGCCTCAAGCCCCCCCCCCTTGGCGTTCCGCCTCTCTTTCCTTTCTTGCTCGTTTTTTTTTTTTTGAGATCTATTTACGTCCTTCAAATCCTGTTTTTCCCCGTTCGATCGACCGATCTGGACATACTACTTGGAACTTTTCTCTCCGTACTCTTGTCTTCCCCTAATTCGTTTCCCGCCGGGCCCCCCCCCTGAGGTCAAACGACGTTCGGTCTTGCCCTTTTTGCGTTCCCCTTATTCGGTGCCCGACCATCTCCCCCTTGGGACTCCTTCTCTTCTTATTATTTCTTTTAGGACTACCGGACCACACGATCAGTTCCCCATTTAGTCTTTGACACCCTCAGTCTTTAAGGTTTCCCTTGATACCTGTCTTCCCCTGCCCCAAGTTGGTGCTGACTTTGACCCCCACCCCTTTTTTCCGTAATGCCTAAACCCACCGAGTCTTTGCTTTTTTCCCCCCCGCTTTTCCTCCCTCCAACAAAGTCCTGCCAAGACTCCATGTTTTGCAGCCTCTCTTCTTTATGATTTGCTTCCTTTCCCCGTTTGGCGAAACACTTAGCCAATGACCGCTCAATTTTCCTCCTCCTTGGACCCTGCTGTAATTGAGGCATTTACGTGCCTCCCCCTCCTTTTCTTTTAACAGAGACGATGCGTCCCCCTTTTTTCCCAGTTGTCATTTTTGAGTGCGATCTTCAAGACAGTTTTGTTCTCTCCTCCCTCACGATACGAGTTACGGCTAGTGTTTTCTGTTTGACCCCCCTTTGTGATGAATTTACTAAATTCCGTCAACCCAAGCCCAGCCGCTCTTTTTCCCCTTTTCAGATTATCTCCATCCGATACCCTTCTTATAAAGTTTCTGGCTTTGACTACCTCTTTTGTTATCCCCTTTTTTTTTTCGAAACTCAGACACCGTATATACCAATATTACCGGACCCCTCCATAATTCCACCCCCCCCCCCGTTCACTGTTCCCGCTTCCCCTTTTCAGTTTCGCTATGCGATAAGTTTCATCCGCGTACTCGCCCGTTTTCCCCCTCCCGCTTCCTTCCGAACTAATCGCCCCTTTAAGTAACATACCGATTGAAACATAATATGCCCGCGTGCCCCTGCTCTTTTTTTTGCCACAAACCGGAACTTCTACGGTAGTCTGCTCTTTTCCTATTGAACCGTACGATGAACTGGATATTTCACGCAGCTTGTCTATGTTACGTGTTTCCGTCCCATTGCCCCGCTCCTTTTGTGTTTCCCCCTCCTTTCCCGCAATGCAACCAATCTAGGATTTCCCGAGACCCTTCACCTCCAATTCCTGCTAAAATTTCCTCCCCCACGAAGACGAACCTTTTTCCCCCCCTCCAGGCCCTCTTTTAGTTTTGTTTCTGGGTCCTCGAACGGTCAAAATTCACACGGTTCCTCCCCCCCCTACGCGTGCGGACGTGCGGCCAGTATCCACTCCCGATTTTCGATTGCATTTCTGTCTGCCCTTGAGGACCTCGATAGAGCCACTGACCCACTCCGCCCCCGGATCAGGCCCCTCCCTTCCACTAAAAGCCGCTCCCAAGCGGTATCCATGTCTTGAATGAAAACTGGTCTTGCTTTTTCTTAGCTTGCCTCTTCTGTCTTTCGTCGTGCGTGTGTGGCGCCCCTTGGCAGAGGGCCCCACAGGAACCATGCACGCGGGGACTCCTTACCACAACGGGTAGCTCCAAAACCCTTCATACCTCTTTTTCTTCGTATTGCTCCTCTTCGGGTATGGCTGTGCGGTCACATCCTTCCTTTTATCTTCGGTTTAATGTGCACCAGTGGTCCCATATTGGTGCCCCATACGTGGAGAGAGCGAGATGGTCCTTGTTTTCCCTTCTTTTTATTTTACTATCCCCCATTTTTTCCCCGATTTCTCTTGCCCCCCCTTATACGAGGTACTAACCTGCCTTTCCTCCTGCGTCAGCCCCCTTTTTCAGGCGGATGCAACCCCTCTTATCAGCTGATTCCCGCCCTTTTCCACCCGGGCCCCCTCGCGTCATCCTTTCCTTTTTCCTCCGAGGTAGCTCCAATCTTAAATCAATTCAAAATTTGGCTCTCTCTCGACCCCGCTTCACACTCGTTTCTTTTTCTTTTTATTTGCGGACCGCTTTGTTTAATACCCCTTTGACATAGTAACACCCTTGGGTTGATCCTCGTCTATTCCTGAATTTATTTCCCTCATCGTTTTTGTTAGCCAGTCAGAGATAATTCGTTATTCGACTTGGATCCCCCAATTGCGCTATTTCTCTTTCACCCCCCCCGTTAATTTTTAGATGTAACTTGTTTCCAACTCCCAGTACCTCTATAGTCAGTGCATTATTCTCTGAAAATGCAATTGGATGACCAACCCCAATTTTTCTGGACTCTACTCAGCCGCAAGTTTTTGATCCCCCTACTCATGCATGGCCACTCTCCCTTGTCCCAGGCCGAACCCCCCGCTGCGACCTTCTATTTCCGGGTTCCCTGACGTCTTACGTTGCTCCCCCTTCCCTCCTTCTTTTGTGTTTACCCCTTTTCCTCCCCAGAGAGGTTACTACGGAATCCCGTTTAGATCTTAACCAAAGGGAGAAAAAGGCCCTCACACCGCTCCTTGCCCTTTTTGCGCTTCCCAAACCGGTAACTTTCCCCAGAAGATCCAGGCGACCACCCAACCCTCCCTAGAACAAGTTTTTCCCAAGAGATTTCCTAGTTGGAGCCCTCCCCCTGCGCCCAATTCCCTTAGTCTGCTGAAATACTTCTCCCCTTCCCCCACACAAGACGGATTCAGACCACGACCCCCCCCCGTTATCTGTCAATAATGAAAGTGTAAGCGTAGTCACGCCCTCCTTTTTGAATTTTCGCTGAGGAATTGCTTTTTTTCTCCTTTCTTCCAGCGGTAGTTCGCGTCTTTTTTTCTCTGGCCTTTTTTTTTTTATGCTGCGAAGTAAGCATTAGGAAGAGCACTCCTGAGGAGCGAACCCTCAAACCCCCGACCATTTCCTCGACCACAACTTTTATTTTTGAACCCTCCCCCCCCCAATCCCCCTTTTTTTCACTTCGTTTTGCTTGAATCTTTTCGGTTTTCCCCCGTTCATTGATGGCGTCTTCTTGGGAGCCCCTTTCCACATTCCCCCGATCCAGCGTTTTGTCCTCCCACCCAGAGGTCTTGCGCACTTTCCCCCCCTCTTGAAGCCAGGGTCATTTGCCCCCCGCTATAAACCAGCCACTCCTTGCGTCTTCCTTTTTTTTTTTTTTTTTTTAAAGTTTCGACTACTGCTCTTCTAGACTACCGAGCTGCAAGTGAGTTTTTCCCCCCTTGTTGCACGTGAGGCACGGGCTTTGCGTTTAGCCAGAAGTTCAGGTATTCCCCAAGTTCCTCGGGTTGGATTCTTTCAGCCGTTCCAAGTCGAGACTTTCTTGTTACCCCGCTTTTCCTTTCTTTTACTTAGAGTTTAAATTGTTGCTGACAAACCCCAATTTCTCAGGAACTGGTGACTATTTTTTTGCTACGACGGTTACTTTTTTTCTTTCCTTTCCCCTGCAGCACCCCTTTCCCACCTGACTGCTTTCTGCCTTTATTGACCCCACCTTTCTTCCTTTTTTTCTTTTTCGCGACTTGAATATGTCAATTATTCCGCTCGTTTTCCCTTTCTCTGCTTTATCAACGGACCAATCTCCGCATACCTTGTACCACAATTTTTCTCTCTTTTTTTCTCTTCTTCTGAGGTCTCCCATGTCTTTGGGCCCCCTTTTTTTTTCTATCTACTTTGGCTTCTGTCAAAGGTGCCGACTTTCCCACATTTTAGGAAAATTTTCGTTCCCATGTTTGTTTTCCAAATTCCTTTAATTTCACGGAGACTACTGGTCTCCGACCTAAAGGTCTTCTTCCCTAATCAGCCGCAACGTCCGTTTTCTAACTTTTTTTACAGTTAGCCAGAGCGTGATCATATATACTGCAAACTCCTTTTTGTCCTCCCCCTATTGACGGTTTCCGTCATTAAGTTTTGACCGGCCTCCGACCCTTTCCCCCTACAAGTATTACCCCCGATCCCCCCCCCCTTTTGGAAAATCCACGTTTTTCCACCGAGACACTTTTTCTGCGGCGTCCGGTCATCGTCGGTTTTTTTTTTTTAGTTTCCGTTGAGAAGGACCACCTTCCCCCTTTTCGCAAGAAAACTCCAGCGTCCTCTCCCTCCCTCTTAGGGAAATTCCTACCCGGGTTCCGACCAGCGTTCACTTCTTCTTCTATGGTCAGACCTTTTTCAGTTTCTTTTACTTCCATGCCTCGTTCTCAAGTAAGTCGTTTACGTGAAACCCCTTAGCCCAGTGTCTCAGATCGTAAAAACCCCCTTGATTTTGAGTTCCGCCACCACCCCTTACTCCTTTCTCACCCTCCCCTTTTTTTTTCGTGTTTAAGTCATTTATCCCTTCCGGGAAGGTCCGCCCCCTCTGCTGCAGTCTCGCATTTTTCGATTTGCCTCAACTCTGGAATCGCTATATTTCTACCTCTGATTGGATTCAATTTACCTCCTCCCCACGGTCTGCCCCCTCGCCGTTTTTTCTTTCACCAACGACTCTCGGTCGCATAGAAATTCATTCCCCCTTCTCCCAACGGGTCACTGGATCGAACCTTATTTATTTTACGTAGAGCCTATTTACGACATCCTCCCCAATGTTATCCCCTAACGCCTTCTTTTTCCTTGTCATCCCCCGGACTCTTCCCTCCCCCCTTTAATGTATCCCCTCCCAATGTGAATTTGTCCCCCTTCTTTGGTTTTATTCCCCAACTCTATGATTTCACGCTCTGTGTCACCACGCCATCAGTTTGATTAAGTCTTGGCACTCCTTTTCTTGTCAGAACCTTATTCTTTTTAATGGCGGTCGAACCCTTCTCTGGCTTAATTAAGATTCCTCCCGTGCACGGTTATCCCCACTTCTTTTGGATTTCCTCAATTTACTAGCCCCCTTCCCTTTGCGGGAGTCCCTTTCCCCCTCTTTTGATCCTTTTGGTCCTCCACCCCTTTGCCGTCCCTGACCTCATCCCCCTAGAATAACGAGCCGAGTGTTTTTCGCCCCCATCTTTCGAGGCTGCGTTCTTTTTCTCCCAAGTCGCAGTCGTCATACCCATCCAGACTAGCCTCCTACCCCCCTTCCTCTTATCATCCCATATGCACTATAGACTTTGCCCCTTTCCCCTAATGGACAGTGCGCAAGCCTCTTCCAATCAGCTGAAAGTCCCCTTTCCGTCGGCCTTAGCCTCTTTAGTCCAGTCCAGTGTAGCCAGTTTAACCCCCCCCTTTTTCCCCCATTCACCTGGGAGCTTTTAATTTCCCACCGGGACATAGGGGACCCCCCCCCCGCCCTCGCAACCTTCCTCCACGTCCCCAACCCCCTCCCGCACGTGACCGGCGTTCCTTCTGTGTCAACCCCCCCCTCCTAGGAATTTGCACTCGATTCGTGCCTAAAAGATTCGAAAAATCCGCTGAAAGGCGTTTTTTTTTTTTTACCCCTTTTTTCACTAACCTTGCCCTTAGCTCCCTTTTTTTTTTTTTTTCTCAGTGGAAGCAAGCCCTTGGCCCTCAATCCCTTGCCTATCTTTTCCCTCCCTGCTCCTCCAATATCCTCCCGGCTCATTTGACCAACCCATTCTCTCCCCCTCTTCGGGTAATTTGGCTTTGGGCGAGCTGGGTGCAAATGACTTGGCGTCCACATATTCGGTGCGGTGGGTGGCCGCCCCTTCTCTAGTGACTGGCTGAATTCGTCTGGACTGGTCCTCTTTCTTCTTTCCCGCAAATAATTTCCCCCTTGATATTACTCCCCCCACTTCCATCGCAGCCTTTCTCACTGCCATGTCTTGCACGACTTCTCCTTCTAGGCAGTCCCGTGCCTCTTGTATGAATGGTCGATTTTCCCCCCCTTCATGTTTCGCAAACTCAAGTCTTGTTCCTCTTCTTACAGGAGCACGCTCTTAAATGCCTTTTGTGTCCACCTTGGGCGCTTTTCCGACCGTGTAGTGGTTGTCTTCCTCGTTTCCGTTCCCCTTTTCCCAGGGCCTTTTTTATCACACGGAGCATTGAGGCGGACCAGGCGGACTTTCAGCCCTTCGACTGCCCCCTTAAACACGCCTTTTGCGCCCCCCCCGGTCCTCTTTAGAGCCCCCGTTCCCCTTCTCTGCCGCCATGGCAGACGGACAGCTCCCCCTCCCCTCTTTTTCCCATAAGGATGTAAAGATCCCCTTGAGCTGACGCAATCTGTTCCCAATCCTCCCCCCCCTTTGTAAAATCCCTCTTTTTTTTTTGTCTTGCGTACCGACACGCTTTTCACGATTTGTGGTTCCCCTTTCCTCCCCTGGGCGTCCGTTTCTTATCCAGCTCTCTGAAGCTGACCTCTCCCTTTTTCCCTTCTTTTGTTGAGGAGAAAAGCCTCGCTCTTATCCCTCCCCCAATTTTTATGGATTTCCCCCACCCCAGTTACTGACTCCTCCAAGTCCTCCTCTCCCCCCCTTTTTTGATGTATTATCGGGACCACGTTGTGTCGCTCCCTATTTTGAGCTTCGCGGGACCTGCTTCTTCCTACAATGGAATTCCCCCCTGTCTACATGCCGTCTTCCAGCGTCTGAATCCGAGTTCAGTTACGGTGTTTCATCCACTCCCCTCACGAGATTCTCCTTTTTTTTTTCCCCCCTCGACTTACGGTTCCACTTAGGATCAAGTTAGATCTTTCCTTACCAAGTTCGCACAAATTCCCGACCCAGCCCACTTTTTCCGGAAGCTCCCACTTCTTCCCCCCCCCCCCAACCAAACATTAGCGACAAATTTTCCCCCCTTCATGATTATTTGCGACTGTATGTCAGAATCTGCTCATCCCCCAGAACTTTCCCCAGTCTGCTCGTCGTCCCTCTTTTAATCGAGATCCACAGGTATTCCCGGACCGTATCCTCTTCCAGATCGAGTCAGTTTATTGATCTCAGAGTGGCCTTCTTTTTCCTGTTGTGCCTAGAGCCCACCCGTCATCACTTGGTCTACCCGTCTCTCTTCGTTGGCTGCACCCCCCGCCGCCCGTCCATAGAGTTTTTCCCCCCACAAAGGTCCGCTTCCAATCCCCCGCCGTGTCTTGTCCCCCACCGTTGTCCTATTACAGCTTTTGTTAGCAGTTTCAAGTTCTATGCCCCCGCCGGTGTTTTTCTTCCCTCCTTCACCAAACCCCAAGAGCTTCTTCTGTACTTTTATTTTACCCTTTTCCTTCCCCCAGTCCCCATGATGTTTTTAATACCAGGTAACGTCCTGTTTTTATTCGGAATCTTTATGCGAAACGCCCACCAGCTATTTTTTTTCCTGGTACCTGGGGGATTGCTTTTGTACGCCTCTTTTCTTATTTTTTACTTTGTTAGAAGGTTTCTTTAGTTCCCCCGGAGCCCTCCTGAGAGGTGGCCGGGTCCTTCCCATCCATGCCCCGAAGGCTATTTTTCAACTGGACGCCACCAGTGATTCTCATATTTATTTCTCCGACTTTCCTTTAGTCTGATTTCTTTTCCCCTCAAGAGAATGTTCACCAAGAGATCCAAGTTTTTCTTTTCCCAACAGTCTTCAAATTGACTTACTTCCTCCTTCCTGGTCGAAGTCAAATGATTTTTCGCTTGTTGGTTACGGGAAATATTTTTTCCCACCAAGCGCCTTTTCTCTGCTTCTACCTGTAGGATCACCTTGTGTCGCGCTTCCCCCCCTTAGTTTTCAAGCTCCCCCCTTGACAGTTTTCCATGTAGTGGTCTCTTTCTTGCAATTCCTTACCCCCAGTTCCTTGAAGTGATCCGCGAATTCTTTCCTTTAAAAAGCCGCTGTCAAGGCCCTTGAATCCCCTCTTTCCCCTCGAAGAAGGGACTTCCACCTTATCAACCCCATCTTGACTTTTTTTTTTTATTCCGCTGGTAATGATGATTGGGTTTGAATGGACAACCACACACAGATCAGACCCTTGTGACGTTTCACATTTTGAAATTTTTTTTTCCCTGACCAGCCCTCTGATTGAGAAGGCACTCTTTTTTTTTATAATTTTGAGTTCTGCTTATATCCCCCCTCCTTTTTTTTTTTTTACCCCGTTTAAGATTTGGGGACTTCCTCCTTCGCGTCCCTTCCCTCCAGTTTCGGTTTGAGTTGGCGATGTGACTCACCCCCCCCCAAAAACCCACCCCAACCCCCTTTTTTTCGTCATTCCCAGTTATTTTGCCTTTTTTTCCCCTTCCTGGTTTGCGCATCTTACGCTGAACCCTCCTTTTTATCCTTTTTTTCACTCCCTTTAGATCACCCCCCTTCTCAGTAGTGTTTCCGCCTCCTCCTAAGTAGATCTTCTTTTTCTCCCTCCCCCTTTTTTGTGAGATTTTCTCGGCGGGTACTTACGCCCCCTTTTCGGAGTGAACCCTATTGACCGACAGCTTTTGTTAGGCACTATTACTTTCTTGTTTCTACTTTTTTGAGACAACCTTCTGAAATCTTAGAGTCCACCCGCCTTCTTCCTTTCGCTGGATGTCAAGACACTCCCGGGCCTTATTTGTTTATCTCAGGCCTATTCTCCGACCTCCACCCTGAAAAGCTCCACCTCTAGCTGCTTTCGTCTGCCCCCCCCAGGCATAAATGCTTTTCTCCTTTGCTGATTCCCGTTTTTTGGCTGTTTTTTATGCTCTTCAAAACCCCCCAGCAGTTTCTTTTCCTTCCCGAATCCCGCCCTCTACAAACAATAAGTGCCCTCTCCCCTTTTTGCAGAGAGTCTTGATTCGGCAGTTGCCCCACTTCCCCGACGCGGCTTTTAGATAAAGACTGACGGTCCTATCCCCACTTATTTCATTCTTTCTTTTTTTTTATTCGGCACCAACTCAAATGGAATTCCAATGTGCACAAGGTTCGCTTAACGCGACTCCTCATTGTTCAGCTGAAGCTAACCTTTCTTTCTCTTTTTGACCCTTACCGATTATGCTCTCAATCGCCTTCCCCTGAAGTCATTCAAATTTGCACAGATTCTTGCCCCCTCCCTTCTCATTACTAATGGCATACCACGTTTTCAAAACGTTAATTCAGATCTTTTTTTCTCTTTCGACATAAGTAAACCCCCCTTACCGTCGTGTCGCCACTCTCTTTTTTTTTTTTTTTCTTCCCCCCTGACCAGTTACGCGTCTTTTTACAAACCTTTCTCTGATACGTGGAAGCGGGAATCCTCGCTTGGGCTCCGGGCCTCCCCCCTCCTCCCAGATCTGATAACTGGCACCCCTACCGTTGAACACCCATCATCGGCTAATCAAGCCAACTTTCCCCTCCTTTTCCCACGCACACATCTTAACTTTGCAAGATCCCGTATACCAGAGGCAATATCCCAGGACTTTCTTTTCCGCGGTGTTTTCACCTGGACTACCCTGTCCTCTTTATTGTTTTGTTTTTAGCTTGGCCGCATTGAAAAACGAGTAGGCTGTTGCCTGATCACTTTCTCCCCTCCAGTTTCATTTCCCCCCCACCCCCTACCCACACAACTCTCGTCGTTGAATGTTTGGAAGCGGCCTTGGTCACCAACCTTCCGCCTCCGGCAAAGGTGTCTTCTGGGAGTTTTTCACCTAGCCTCTTCTTTTTGACGGACCTTGACTTTCCGTTTCTTCCCACGACGACTCACGAACAACCCTCCCCCTCTGATTATTGCGAAAAACTACAATTCCAGCGACATTCCTGATCTCCATTCCCTATGTCCACTTGATTTGGTCCTCCCCTTCTTTCTTTTCTCGTTACCACTTCGCCACAACTTCACAGCCGCTGACTTCTCCCATCCCAGGTCGCTTAAACCGTCCTTCCCTTAACTGCTTTGAAAAAATTGGTTCTCCCGTTTTTTTCTGCTTCCTTTTCCTTTCACGTGGCAGGCTTTGATCCCAAGGGCTAGTGAGTGCTCTTTTTCTTTGGCAGGTGTCCCGATCTTACCTCATGATCCTATTTCTAAGTTTTTGCGAGGTTCCCTAGAGACAGGTTTGTTTCTCCCGTACTTCGATTCCTGCCTGGTCTCCTCTGAGAATTCCTCTCTTCACAGCTCCCCGACTTTTTTTTTGCTTATAATAAAAACCCTTGTTCCTTGACACCCCGATGGCGCGGGATTCTGTGATTTTGACCGCCCTTTCTCCTTCCCCTATGGGGGACTCATTTCCCTTGTCTTCCATTTCGCTCTCTTT
>Ga0179593_1576418_pt1 | contig 20996 bp, 27 predicted proteins | sample CZODoug2_1_08_16_FD_185931 | JGI IMG/M metagenome (GOLD analysis project Ga0179593, IMG submission 185931) | Vadose zone soil fungal communities from Angelo Coast Range Reserve, California, USA - CZODoug2_1_08_16fungal (PacBio error correction) | ecosystem: Environmental > Terrestrial > Soil >... | reverse complement strand
TTGTCTCGTAAACCTCCCTTTCCCCCCTTGTTATCCTATCTCAAGAACACCCTGGCTGATTTCTGCATATCGTTTTGCTTACTCTTCCCTCCCAACTTACCCCCAATTCGCCAAGGCGTTTCTTTATACTTCCTCCTTTCTCCCCCACATTCGACCTGCTGGGAGAAATTCACTCGGAATAGCGCTTCTTTCCCTTTTTGCTTTTGGGGGCTCGAGTCTGCTTGGTCTCCATCGGTTTCCTTCTTCCCGGAAGCCCCTTCCTGTTGCTTTTTGGTGTCACCATGGTTTGCCTCATCCCCCCTTTTCAGGTCGGCGGCAATGCCGTCTTCTGTCAATCTTTTGAACAGTTGGGAAAACGTGCTTTTTCCACTGGCTGGCCTGCTTTTGGACTTATGTCGGAGTCGGGATCCTATCCTCATCCGTGTTGTTGCTCCTTTTTACGCCTCTTTTTTTTCCCTTAATTCCAGCGCCCGCATGACCCCACAGCACGGCCCCGGTTCCCCCCCCTGCATCGAGGAGATTCCCTCGTGAACTTCCGGCATTGCCGCCTCTTTCCAAAAAACGTCTTTGAGCCTTTCCCCCAGACCACTTCCTGTTCCGGATGATTGAACACAAAATCTCTCAGCGAGTAGCCCATCCTCGGGCGAACGAAAGAACGTCTAGTCCCGCGAGATTCTTCATCCCCGGCACTCCTTGGGCGGCTTTTTTCCCTGAACCTTGGCTGGAGATGAGGTTGTTCTCTTTCGTTAGGGTTAAAACCCCTTTTTATACTCTGCCCGAACCTTCTTTTTTTATTGAGAATAGGATTTTCCATTCAATCATCTCTTTCAAAGTATCCTTTTTTGCACCCTGCGCGACCAGCACGCCCCTTCGAAATTTTTCTCCCTTCCTTCTCGCTTGATACCAGTTCACGGACGGTTTCACGCTGGTTTCCCCTTTATACTAATGAACGACCTGCCTTTTTGAAGCTTCTTTGTCTTGCCTCTTTTGTGTTCTTGTGCGATGGGGACGCGGGCGAACTTCTTGACTTTTCCAGTCTAGTGACATCCTGATTGCTTTTTCACTTTCACGTTATATATGGCTCGAGTGCAAACCCATTGCAAATTAAGCCCTCCTTTCCCCCCCTTTTTCACTTTCCTTATTGACCTTTCAGGCGCGGATTACGGTTTTCGAGGTATTGGAGTTCAAGTCTTCAGACATTCGTGTACGATTTTTTGTACGACGTTGAAATTTTTTTTTCCGCTATACAATGGCTTTCTTCTCCTCCCGTGGCTTTCCGATGACCCACCCTTTTTTGCAGTAGTTCGCATACGGCGCGAAATAGGGCTCATGTTCCCTTCCCCCCAAGGAAAGCGACTTCATTACCATGACCCCTTCCCCCCTTTTCCGTTACCAATCAGCTTTTCCCTTCCCCCCCCCTCGGGTTTTAATCGAACGGAACGTCCGCCCCTCTCCTTTTTAACCATTTTTACCTGAAACTATTAAATTTTTTCGCAGGTTTTGACCGTTGCTTTGACCCCGCTGTTCACTGCAGACGAAGAGTCACACCCTTGATTCTGACAATCGACCCTGTTCCTCCCCCTTCAGGCCTTTCTTTTTTTTGTTCTGTTCACTCACCTTTCAAACAAACAGTCCGCCTGCCCCCCTGCAATCGCTTCTTGTCCGACTTCCTCATGCCCTGGATGGCCCTGTGGCTCCTGCTTTTTCTTTCTTTTCTCGCATTTGGAGTATACCACGTTCGCTCCGACGCTCCACTACCACATTACCCCGCCGGCAAACTGGGACATTAAACCCAGTGTCCGGCTTCTGCGGCCCTCATTTCTCGTGCGGTCCTTCACCCCGTCCTTCCGCTCTTTTCCCGCTCTTTCTAACCATGATCACCCCTAATTCCCCCTCTCAGCCCCTAACCAGGGTTCGACAACCTTTAGCTCTCCCCTCTGACTGCTGGAACAATCTGACTATATTCTCGCCCCCCGTCAGGAGTTAAGATGACTCACTACTACTGGGAAGTCGACTTCGCGTTATCTCTACTCTCTCTTTTTACAAAAAGTGAGTCGGAGAAGCGGTTTAACTTTCTCGACCACGCCTTGCCTGTTCCGTCCCTTTACGCCGGAATCGGGGTTTTTGTGAAAGCTTCCGGATTGTTTTGGTGCAGAAAATATCTGTCAAGATGTAGATACTGTCTGCCTTTAGTTTTGACTTAGGCTAGCTCCCCGCCCGGTTTAATTTTCACTCTGTTCCCCCCGGTTTCTTTCTTGTTTTTCCCTTTTCGCTTTATACCCCCCTCTGAGATAGACGCGTCGACCGGGTTTCCTTGAGATTCGGCACGCATTCTCTGGTTTTTCCCAGTCGTTTTCGCGTTTACCCTCTTTTTGCCCGTTATTTCTGCTGGCAATCTCCCAATCAAATAAGTTGAGATTGTTTTTCACGAATGTAATCGCCGCCAGTTTTTTTTTTCCCTCCTCTGTACTTTTTTCCTTCCAAAGTCCAAATATCTCTCTTTCCTCCTCCTCCGTGTGTGGTTTTCTCTTCCTTTCCTATGTGCACGGAGTCTGAGGTTGACTACGCAGCTTTTACCATTCGATCGCTCTGCTCCTTTTTCTCACGAAACGATTCTTCCCTTGATTTGGATGATTGCCGTCAACCGCTTTCCCGTTGAACGACCTGATACAGAATCCCAGCTCGGCCTGTCTTGCCGAAGTATCACGCGTCTTTGAAGTTTCCCTCTAATTGCCAGGCTCCTGGGAAAATTACCTCGTCCCCGTAACGGCGATTGGCATGAACCCTCCTACATGGCTTTCTTCTCCACGCCGTCCCCGCCAATTCGAACTTTTTCCCTCGGCGCTTATCTGGTCCCATAAACAGGTATCTGCGCGTATCCCCCCATCGCCTCGCGCTTCATTTGTTAAGAAGTATAATCGCGCTTTTACTTTGCCTTGGGTGATTCCCAACAGGGCCGAGGTGCAAACTTTTTCCTTCGGTTATTTTTCCCCCCTTCCCTTAAACTTCCGACCCTGGGTTGCATTCCCCTTACGAGATGTTTTTCCCGGCCTCTACAAAAAAAAAAACCAATCGCTCATCCCGATTGAGCAACCGGCGGCTTTTTTTCGCCGCTTGAGCTTCCTCTCGTTTTTCATGTTTTCCCCCTTTCACGCGTCATTCAGTCCCTGTTCATAGTTTTCATTTAATGGTACGCTGACGAGTCCTTCTTCCCTTTTTCCTTTCCCAAACCCCTTGTAGATTGAAAGTGATGGTGACTGGGGCGGGTCATTGGACTTCTTCGGCGCTCCTTTTTCGAGGTTTCCTTTCGCGCCCTTCCTCAATTTGTTCCCTCTAAAGCCACCCGGATTTTTTGACATGTCGTGGATAATGATTCTTTCCTTCTTGACAGCAGTGAAAGCGATCGCCTTCATCAAGGAAGAATTGACCCTACATGTTAAGTCCTCTAATCCTCCCTGGCCCTTCTCTGACCTGACTTTTACTTTGCAATTTCCGATTTGCCCTTTTTGTGAGGGATGTTGGGCGAGACCTTCATCCTTTCCTTCCCCCTTCCAACAAACGGGCTATTTCGATAGCCCGTTTCCGCTTCACCGCTACCCCTCAAACGGTCCCAGCTCCTCGAACATCCTCTCCCCCTAGCAAGTCAACTTGCTGATAGTTGTCGTCTTTTACGAAACCGATGGAAGCCTTCTTCGTTCTCCTTTTCTTCTCCCTTCCGACTCGACAAGTTTCGCGTCTTGGATGTTCTGGTCGCGCTTAGCTTTGCCAATCTGTCCCCCGATAAGTTTCACCTTCAGCATTTACCCCGCGGCCTTCTTTTGATCCTCACCGATCAATAACCTCAAAAAAAAAACCCCAAACTCCTTTTTTTAATGATAGCCTTTTAATCAGCTCTTGTTCTTTTCGCTCACTTTTTTCTTTTTGACTAGCGATTCTTTCTTTTTTGAATTTTGGTGTTTGCTTTGTTATGTTTTGCTGGTTCGTCCGTGTTTTCACCCTTAGCCTCGAGAGTTGCCGCATATGATTGTCCCCCCTTTTTCCTCTTCAGGTCGTCCCTCCCAATCCATTAAGTTCTCTGGTCCGATCATTCTCTGCTGTGTGAACGGGTCAAGGTCCCTGTGGTGCCCACTCTTTTTTGGAATTCTCCGGCGTAGGGATTTTTTTTCTTTCATCCTCCTCGGTGTTTCTTCCTCCCTAACGAGGACAATCAAACTCCCGCAGTTGCCAACCCACAGCACTCCCTGGTGTCCCCGGTCACCCTTTTCACTCTAACGCCTTTCCTTTCCTCCCTCATGCAACGATTGCAAACATGTTCCGTGAATTCCCCCCTAGAGAGGCTTTTAGAACGGCCGAACCGATTCACCAACGCTCCCTTCTGTGAGACTTTCCTCCGTCGAAAGCGCGCTATCCCGTAGCGTGAATGTCATTCCCCCTTTCGATTTGTATACGAAAATCACCCAAGTGGATAAGAATTGAGGCTTTTTATCTTTTCTTATATCACCCTGAGTCCGCCTTTTCTCCTTTTACCTAGTTTCCTCCTATTGGCAACGTATCTTGATGGGCAAAAGTCAGCTCTCGCAACTGCCAAGACTTTCCCTGGAGAGTTCACTCTTCATATTCCTTGTGACCGTGACGGCGTCCCCGCTGGGGCTTCATCTTTTTTTTGTTTTCCAAACTCCCCAACTTTTCCCCTCCCTTTTTAGCGGTGTTCGATATGGGGACTCGCAGACGTTGGACAGTTGTAAGCAGCGTGTCAATCCTTTAATTTGAAAGACGTTTTTTGACACTTTCCTTTTCAATCTATGCGGCTCAGCCTTTCTCGCCCAACCACCTCAGTGCCCCTTTTTCATTTTTTCTCTTTAAGTTTCGGACGGCGTCGTTGATCCTTTGGGCCAGGGCGTTTGAATCTTCGCCATTATTCTTCTCTTACTGAGCTTTTCGAGCTGCAATGATTTGTCCTTCCGTGAAATTCTTTCGCAGTTCACAGTCACACTTTCTTTCTTCCGTGGCTTTTTTCTTTTCCCCCCCCCCCCTTGAATCTTCCTCCCTCGGGATCTTGCTTAAATAATTGGCGCATCTCTTCTGAGTCTTTTTTCCCCCTTCCCCCCACAGGTCTTTTTTCCATTCAGTGATGCCGAGGGTGTTTAATCCGGAACTCCATTTCACGACCGACGACGAGAATCCTCTTCCAGTCTCCCCCAAAGGGATTTTTCTGAGCGTTCTATTCTCCATGAAGATCATGAACAAAAGAGACTTTCTTCCCCTAACGGTTTTCGAAACACCCCTCCGACCTTTGCAAGAACATCCTATGATGAGGCTTTCTGTCTAAATTCTTCCTTAAACCGTTGAATTCTTATCCCCTGCCGGGCTCCCCCTCCCCGACCTCATCCCCCCAGTTTTCTGCCCTCCCTTCTTCCCCCCACGGGGTCCAACGAGTCGTCCTTCGGCACCAACCGTTTCGCGCGCGCCTTTGTTTTTCCCCCTTGGCCTCTCGGCCGGGTGCCGATAAGCGCCGTCTCTTAGTTCCCCTTTTTTTCAACGGCGTGCACCTGTCCAACGGCGAGAATGTAATCGCCCTTTCTTCAGCCAATCGCATTTTTGTTGTGTCCCTTCGCGTCTGCCCCCAGCTGGTCCCCCCCTTCTCTCCCCATGCGATAGGCACGCTGTTCTTTTTTTTCCTCTCCTGAGAGTTGATTATGGACTAAGTCGTTCGCCGCCGCGACATAACTCGTTCCTTGAGCTCGGCCTAACCCCCTCCTTTATCACTTTTTTCTTGCGACTTTCGAGCTTCCATCGACGGTCCCTTTCGGGGGCGGACAAAAGGAACTCTTCTTTTTTTTGAGTTCGAGAGGTATTCCCCACGATGAACGGCGTCGAGTGGATTCGGGAAACCGTCTTTAATTTTCTTTTCCTTTTTCCTAACCGCCCCTCTCCTTTGATTGGGGAATTGCTGCCGAGTTCCAATTTTTCCTTTTCTTTCAGAACCTTGAAATGATGTTCCATCTAAGGGCTGCTCGGGCAGAAGTCTCCACGCCGTCGACGCGTTGCCTCGCGAGATTTCCATTTTTTCTCGTCCAATTGGCCTCCCTTTCTTTCCCCCGGTACCTGCTGTCCTCACATTAAACAGGGACCCTCTTTCTCGCCGTTTAACGGTGGTTCCGCCCTTCCCTCGATTCCCGGTTCTGCCTTAAACAGGTCCCTGCGCGTGAATTCCACTTCCCTATGACGGCGAGCGCTTTATTTTTCGTTGTTTGATTTTGCCTCGTTCTTCTTACCTGGATGGTGGAGGAAACAAACAGGTTCCTGTGGCGCACAGACCTTTTGAGAGTTTTTTCAAATAACGTTTTAATCGGGGCCTTTACGAGCTGTTTTTCCCGAGAATCTCCCCAGAGAAATCCTCCTCGCGCGTGGCACCTCTTTTTCTTTTTTTCGCCTATTGATTGGCGACTCGCCCGCGTTTGTCCTTTTCTTGCTTTGAAAGCCCGCCCTCATAGTTCATGGACCAATGGTTACGCTGATCGATTTTTTCGGCGTAGACGGTGACCTTAGATTTCCTCTTCGCTGCTGTCGGGGTTTGAATTCGGCCGTCGCTTCCGCTCGATGGAGGCCAATTATTCCGAGTCTTTCCTTTCTCCCTGACCAGGGTGTCTTTTTGAGCCCCGTAGTCGATCCCTGACATTGTCGTGGCTCTAGGCGACCCCTCATTAGAGCCTTGCTAACCTCCCCCTCTTCCTCCCTATGAAGAATTGAAGACGACGTTACGATATTCCGCACCCTTGCAACTTTCCTTTCCGGAATCGATTTTCCCAATTTGCACTTTCCGCTTGCAAATTGGATGCGGTTTATGGTTGGGCGGAACCCTCACTATCCCCCTTGGACGTTCCCCCCTTCTTTTTCCCCGTCTTTTCCTGTAACGATGTAACGTTTACCCTTTGCTGTAAACGCTTCCCGTTTTCAATTCTCTTCGCCCAAAGTGAATTAGAACCTCGCAAGATTACACCTTGGCTACTTTTATTCCCTCCCTTTGAAGTTCTCTTTTCCCCTCCTTTAAGGTGTACAGATTGGAAGATTGGATTTAAGTCGCCCTGTTGCTCGTGCTTTCGCTGGCTTTCAATATGGAAAAGATTAGTTTTCTCTTGTCTTCACTCTCCCGTATTACCCGCCCACCTTCGGTATATTGGCATATCGTTTTGATGACCTTCAATAAATTACAGCCTCAATGCAGTTTTTTTCTCTCTGACAAGAAATCGGGTGCTGTATGACTTCACTCCGCGGGATATCTTTTTACAAGAAGGAATTTGGTTTATCTTTCTTTTTGCCCTTTTTCTCCGGACTTTTTCCTCTGCTGCTTTGAAGCCTTCTGAGTTCTGGGGGTCCTGGTTAACCTTCAAGGGAGGAGGAACTCAAGAGTCTGGCGCCTCCTCGCTGCAATGATTTCGGGGGACAACCGGAGTGTTTACCCTTTCTTTCCTCTTTCTTGTCCTTCTTTTCTTCCTCCCTCTCCTTTCTACTAAGTGGTTTTTGTTTGAGAGATCAGACGCCGACATCATAAGCCCCTTCTACCCCCCTACGGCCTTTTTCCCCTTTTCCCCCCTCCCTTCCGCGAGGATCTTCCCCCAGAACTTCCGACGCACTCCTTTCCCCTTTCCCCGAGTGACTCCCCCAAACCATTTCACCCCAGACCCCATGCGACAACTCTTGATTGCCTCTACCCGACCCTCTTCGACCCCCTCTACGCGAGAATGCAGCCAAATGCAGGGCGCGCCAAGCTTCCTTTTTCAAGCTGAGTGACTTTCATATCGCCAGAGCGAAGGGCTCGGCCTGATCAGTATAAAATCCCCAACTTCTTTCTCTGTATCCCTTTCTGGTAAAACCGATTGCCGACCTGAGCCGCGGGTGTTCTGGAATCCCCTCGCTGTTTTCCTCTTTCCCCCATTCTCTTTTTCCAAGATGGGCACCGATCCTCTCTGCCTAACCGCCATTCCTGCCTAAACGTTGGAGATAAAATCTATCTGCTTTTCTTTCTTCTTCCGGTCAAGCCAGCTGGGCAATAGGTTAGTGCATGAAAGACGCAAGCGTTTGTCCACCTCCCTCTTTCCCTTTTTTCTGTGAGATCTTGGCGACGGATTAGCGGGAGTTACCTTTGCCTCGGGGGAAGAGTTGAAGCCTTTCATCCCTCGTGACATCGACTCCTTAACTTTACTCCTTTTCTCGAATTTTCATTCGGCCAAATCAATCCCCCCCCTTTCCCCACTGGAAAAGATGATTTCAATTTGTCAGTTTCGGCGCCGGCGCTTCCAGGTTTTCTTTTTGCGGTATTGTTTCTCCAGTCTAGTATAATTCTTTCTTTGAATGAATTCATAGCTTTTCGAAGTTTTTTCGAAGTGATTTCTAGGTTTTTCTTCCTCTTCCTTAAAAAGTTTTGACGACTTTGATGTAGATGACACCACTTTGCGTCTCTCCCAGTTGATCCTTTTCTTCACGACCTACTCCCTTCAAAACGGAAGCGACTTCCTAATTCAATTACTCCCTTTTTCCCTCTTTCCCACAGGAACGGTTTGAATAGTTACTCAACCTTTGTCCCTGACGTTACTTCTCTTCTCCACATTGGGTCCCCTTCTTCCTCCCGGGATCTTTTGGCTTCCCCATTGCGGCCAGGCACGATCACCAAAACGCGAGGGCTTTATCCCCCCCAGACTAGTTTTTTTTCAAGCACACCGATTCATGAGAGCTTTCTGCGAATTGGGGACACGCTCTTGATTCCCCCCTGTTCTTCCGTCCTCTTCCCACACCACTCATCCCCAGTTTCTTGTCCCTCGGACCTGTTTTCTCCAGTTCCCCCCCCCCAGTGATCATCAGCCTCGAACACAGTAGTCTCTCGCGCGCCTTTTCTTACCTGGAATCACCCTCAGGATTTCGGTGCGATTCCCCTCGTCTGCTTTGCGGAACCGGCGTTCCCTGGAGAGATGTACGTGTTTCAATGTCTTTTCCAGTTCCCAGGTGAACTTTCTTATTGCTCCCAAATTTTCGCCTTTCCCATCTTTTATAGTCCCTCTTCCTCCTGTCGCGTGAGATGCGGCCCTTTTTTTTCTTATGGGCAAATTTTCGTTCGGCCGCCGACCGACCCTTAAGTTGTGATTGAGATAGGAATCATCCAATGAACCCTCTTTCTTTTTTCACGAGGGATCCTTTTTTTCTGTCACCCTCTCGCCCTTCAAAATCGCCCCCTTTCATCGTGCGAATAACTCAATCTATCCCTCCTGTTCTGAGATATTTATTTTTTCAGACAAATAGAACGTTCGATGGGAATCGCCTCGGGAACAAGCTTCTCTGCTTCATTCGTTAAACGATTTTCTCCCCCCTTTCTTTTAATTGTCTTGTCCCCTGGGAAGCCCGGTGCTAAAGACTGCGCCCAGAATTCAAGCTCGGCTTTGATCCTTCCCCCGAATCCTTTGCCTATCGCACTGCTCGTCATTTCTGCCAGGCGAAAATTGGTCCCAGCAGGACGAGTTCACTTCTGCCTCTTTGCCCCCAAAACCCTGGCCTTCCTTCCCGACTCCTCCTTCGTGAATCTCGAGGCGCTTATCGGCACCTCAAATTTTTCCCTCTTTCTCCCGCATCCGATGACTCCCGGGCCTCTCTACCTGTGTTCCGCGGCTGATTTTTTACTTCATTTTGTCTGAACCCCTGTCCTAGGTGAGTCAACCCACTGGGGATGGGTCGGTCTTTAACGGAACTTTAGGCCGACGTGGAATAAATTTCAGAGGGTTTTTCAGCAGCGCCCCAGTTACCTCTGAGTTTCCCTTCTTTTTTTGGGTTGAGTTCGATTGAGGCTCGGCTCGGTTTGTCCTGCTCGGCATTTCCTGTAACGCCGAAGCCCCTACCTAGTGATTTTTACCCCCTTTTCGATCAGTCTCTTCTTCCTTTTTCCCCCTTTCCCCCCCCTTCCGATCCCAGCGGCAGGGGAAGCTTCAAGAGGCTGGGGCTTTTTTTTTTCACGGAATTCGTTTTTATTTCCGTTTGGATGGCTGCTTCGCACGAGTCGCGCGAACATACTTCCCTGTGGCTTCCTTCCTGGATGATACCGACATGTCTGATAATGATCGGCGACGAATTTCACGGCGTCCCGCCGTCGATAACTCAGTCCCCGAGTACAAGGCAGACTTCCAGACGAAGCTACTATACCAATACTTTCCCCCCGGAATTGACGCCGCGCGTCCGCCGCTTTTTCAAATGCAATTTCCGATTTGCCAATTATGTTTCGAGAACCCGTATTCACCCTTGAACGTTGAAACGTCAAATGCTACGTCTTTTAAACTCTCAAGTCTTCCCTTTCTCCCCCGGTACCCGTGCGCCAGATCACCATATCGCACCACCTTTTTCATCCTTTTTCCACTTGCGCTAGTTAGTTTTCCCTGCCAGAACCGATTTGCCTCCCCCAGCGTTCGGACCGTCCTTGTGGTCTCTTGATTGTTCCTTTTTTTTTCCTGGTCGCCTTTCGCTTTGCCATTTTCCTGGTAAACCCCCTCTTTGCAATCGCTGATTCGCGAATCTTTTCCCTTTCGGAATTTCGGCTCGGTTGTTACACGAATCACTGAACATCTCCCCTACAGCCGTTCGTGGGCTTCCGATCGCCCCTCAGTGTTTTCTTCCTTTTGAGACACTCGCGGGACTAGCGTCTTGCGCGCCTGCATTTGTTCTGCTATCCCCCCGCCTTTTTGTTTCGGGATCTCTCGTCCGTGTTCATCGGAAGCTCGGTTCTGCATTGAGTTCGTTTCCAATTTTTCCCCCTCGCTTTTTCAGGTCGTCCCTTAATGCCGGCAGTTTCTCTCTTTCCCCATTTTTTTCCAGTGAACACCTAGTGCGTTTTCCAATCTGCGATTTGGCATTATTTGTGGCGTCGGTTCCTTTTCTCTTCTCACTTTTTCCCTTTTTCAAGAGGACCATAATTCCAACCCGAAAAATTTTTCCCCCGGAAAAAAGTCTGTCAGTGAGGAGCGGCCCGATTCATGCCGGCCTGGTCCTCCGCTTTTTTAAACCTCTATAGCACCCCCTTTCCCCCCCGACTTTATATAGCGCAACTCCCCCTGAGGCTTGATGAAACCCTACGGACCCCCCCCCGATGCCCGACCATTTGTCACGCGAAGACTTCAGCCCCTTTTCCTCGTCCCTTTTCAATATTTTTCTTCCCGCAGATTGCCTTGTTTTTTTTTCTGACAAGGAGACATCGAGTCCGTTGCTTCCCCTGCTCTTTGTTATAAAATCCGACCTTTGAATGTTTCCTGTCCTTTTTTTCCTTAGCCCCCCTATTATGAAAGGCGAGCGCAGGGTGTTCTTGTACGTTATAAATCGCTGGACACCAGCGCTTGCCGAGTATAGTTACCCAGATTTTGCAACTGCTCAGCGCGACCATTCAACCAAGATTTAACGTGTCCCGTCTCCCCTCCTCTTTCTTATCGCTGCCCCTTTCCGTCGGTCACGAACGTGGAGGCTTAGTTTTTTCCTTATTGCGCAAGTTTGACTTTGCATTTTCTGAATTCACTGTGTGCCTCTTTGGGACGCTGCGCCCCTTCCTTTGGTACCTTTTCATCTCTCTTTTGATCTTTCTTCCATCGACATCGAAAGACTTTATCCCGTTTTGTCCTCAACGTTCAATTCTTCCCCCGCAACTCCTCCCCCCTACTACGTAAATGCAATGAAATCGTTTTATTTCGGTGCTTGCTTCCGCCAGGGCTATGGCTGAATATGTAACGCTTGTCTCAATTCTTGCCTTTCCCGTACCTCTCCTTTCCTCTTTTTTTACCCGAAGGGACCTTTCTTTCTCACGGATCATTATCTCATGTAGGTTATCGTTCTTCCCCGTGTTTCCGCCACCCTTCTTTTCTCCTTCCGGATTTGGAAATCGGGCTTAAATCCTGTGGCCGCCATCGGACACATTCTTCGTTTCTTCTGGAAACAGACAACTACGCTTCATGCTTGCCCATGCCGAGGGTTTTTTTTTTCGGGAAACGGAAAAAATTTTCCTCCTGAACATCGATCCGCGTACCCCCCCCTGGTCCATGAAAACTATTAAGTTCGGGCTTTCCCCTTCTCGACTGTCCGTTCATTCCAAACCCTCGCTTTTTCTGCGACCCCACCCGGCAGACTCTTTCTCACATTTTTTCCTTTCCTTTATCCTGGAAAACCGAAAAACAAGATGCTTCCCCCTTTTTGCACATTCGGGATTCACCCCCGACCCTCATCCCCAGTTTCTCGCCTGTCTTTTTTTTTTTTTCCCCAGGACCCCTGCTAAATAGCCTCGGAACATCTTTTCTTCCCTTTTCATCTTGATGGTTTGACTCAGCCTGCTCCCCTTGTTTCTGGCGGCCTCTACTCGTCAAGATTCGGAAGGCGAAACTGAGTGCATTTCTCGTATCCTTCCTCGTTTAAGGGCTTCCCTTTTTAACGCGTGCTCTACCCTACCTTTCCTGGCCCATTCGATAGATTGCTAGAGACCCGTCTCTGGTCGAGTGAGATCTCCCGAGAAGGCTTATTCTTTGCCCTTCTCCGCCTTTTTCCCTTTTCTTTGCAGCTAGTTTCAATTCCCCACTCAAATCCTTCTCGTCGGTGTGATCGTATGGTCCTTAGTATATTCCCGCTTGCGCCTTCCATCACGACGTTACCTGAATAAAAGTCCTTCTTTCTCAAATGGTGTTGTTTGTTCTGAGAGATATTCTAGCAACGATGAACGGCGTCGATTTGAAATTCTTTTTTTGGATTCCTTCTTTGTCATCACCGACCCACGTTCACTATTGATTGGGAGCAGCCTCCCTTGTAAACTGTGGTTTTACGGCGGCGGCGAACGCTGCCCAGACCTGCCCGGCATTCTCCCGGCTCCGTCTTTCTTGCGTGGGCCTATCGCACCTGAATTTTGCCATTCGACCTTGGAACCCTTTAACCGATTGGCCGTGAAATTCCCCCGGGCGATTACATTCTCGAGTTTCAACCTCTTTTCCCTCCTCCTCGACGAGGCTCTACGACCTCCCTCAACATTCCTGCGCGTGAATTTCCCCGGATGATTATTTTTCGCTCTTCTGTTTCCTCTTTTGATGCATCTCATTTATTACCTGTGGGTTTCTCCACACATGGCAGCTGTGACTACCCCCTGGGTCTTTCGGTTATGCCCATCTGCTTGTTCCGCTTTTTTTCCCTTTCCAGTTCAAGCGTTTTTCGAAGATTAGACTTCCAAGCGCTCCTCATCTTGTCCGCTTTTGTTTAGAGTTATTATTTCGCGACTCAGGAGCGCGTTTGTTCTTCATGGCGCGCAATGGTGAACGGCCGTCCCCCCCCTATAGTTTGTTCCCCTTTTTTCCCGCGACATGAGGTTCGGAGTATGACGGGGACTTTGACGTCAGATTCAAACCCCTGGGTCTTTTTAGGTAATTGGCGGCCGTCGCTTCCCTTTTTTAGCGGCCAATATAGACCGAGTTCGGTTTTTTCTTGTATTCGCCTGCACATTTTGGGTGCCCCGTTTTCTCCCGTTGTCGTGGATAATGATCGGCGTCCAATTTCACGGCGAGGCCATTTCCGACCCCCCAAGTGAAGGATCCAGTCGTGAGTTCCCTCTCTTCCGCCAATACCCGCTTTTCCCAACCTTCCTCGCCGTGCTCTTCTCTTTCCACCCCTTTCCCCTCTTTTTGCCCTGGCTGCTGGCTGGAGGTTGGTCCAGACCACGTAGAGCCCTTGACCTTTTCTTTTTAACAAAAGGGCTCGTATGGCCTATGTACCTTTTAACTATTAAACTTGCTTACCCATTCAAACGGTCTTATGCTTCCCCTTTTCGTTACAAATATACACAGTAATTACCTCCTCAAGCTTCCAAGGTTAGTCTTTGATTAAATTCTAAGACCCAGCGTTTGAGCCTTTCATCCGATGTCCCCTTTTTAGAAGTTTTCTTTTGCTTGTCGAGCGAGCCGCCCAATCTTGAACCGTTGTTCCCCTCTTATGCTCTTATGAAAGCCAACCTGGATCGCCTTAGGAATCTCCCCTTTGATTAACCTCAACCTCCCTTCACCTTCAATTCTCTTTTTTGGATTTTCTTTTCTTCCTCCTCTCAGCTTTGCGGGGATTTTTTCACTCTATCGGGACTAGTTCTTGATCCTCTCCTTTTGGCGATATTGAGGGTCGTCGTTGGTTTTTCATCTGTCGTCTTAATCCTGCGTCGTTGTTTTTCCCCCCTTCTTTTCTTTTTTGTCAAACAGGTTTTGTCTCATCGCTTTTTAAGGCTCCTTCCCTGACCGGAAGATGGCCTGCTACTTTTTTATGCATTCGGTTACCTTGCTTAAGTTTCTTGTGGTTTAACTGCGGCGCTTTTTTTGTCTCGTCGGCGTTCCTCTTTTCCTCTTTTTTTGTTTGTTGAGGGCAGACTGCCGACCCTTACAAATAATTCCACCCAGCGCATAAACCCTTGAGTTGTCGTATTCCACAGATCAGATGCGATCCCCTTCCTTCATATTGCTCCTACAATGCCCAGAGATTGTGTTCTGCACGTCCCCCCCTTTTTTCGAACTTCTTCTTTCTCCCACCTCCTGCTGCTTCGGAATGTTAACACGGACGAAACTCCAGTCCCCCCCCCCCTCGAAAGAGACGCCCCAGCCAAAGCCTTCGCGAAAGAAAGTCCCCTGATTCCGCATTTCCCCCGTCAAGCCATGGAAGGGACTGCGGCCCGTGCCCAGTATAAAATCACTTTCTTTCTCTCTTTTCCTGATTAGGTAGTTTATAAACTCGCCGAAAAGTCACTCCCCCTTGGTGTTCTTGAGTCATTCTGACCCGCTGGTTGTTCCCTTTTTTCCCAGCGGCCCCAAGCTCAGCGGACCCCGCACGCAAGGCCAAGTGGCGTTTCAAAATCCCTCTATCTTGAGCCTGCCCGGCCCCTCACCTGGGGATTCCAACGGTTCGGTCGAGTCCCCCTTCCTTTTGAGCTTTAGATGTCTGAATTCCCTTGTTCGATTTGACGCTGGTCCAGACTTTCGTTATCTCGTGCTTTACTTAATCGAAGACGCCAGGTTTTGAAAAGTTAAAAGTTCATTTCCCGAGGGTGTCTCGCAACCATCCCTCACAAGCCGTTTGCACCTCGGTTGGAATTCTCCCGGCGTCGGATTCGGTTGGTCCTCGGGTTTTCTGAATCTCTCTTCCTTTCTCTAGTACTTGATCTTCTCTCGCTTCCGTATCTTTTTTCATCGCAGTTGCCGAAGGATCAGTACCACTTCACCATTTCGTTACCTTGCTCTTCCCCTTCCGTCTTCTCCTCCGCGAACTCGGTCTAAAATAATGGCCTGACCAACTTCCTTTTCTAATGAAAATGCCACCTCCCCAGGGCCGTCCCCCTCAGTGCCCATTTGTCTTTTTTTTTTGAATCGTTAACGGCCCCCTTCGTCTCTCCGGCTCATAGCCTCATTGGTCCCATGACCACAGGGATTTCCCTTTTTCCCCTTCCCAGATCATGACGGCGCCGCTCTAACTCCCTACAAGGCGAAACCACCCCCGCCGCCGTTGCCACCTTTTTTCTTTGCGATGGGAACCAACAGCTCTTACCTTTGCTAAACCCGGGTAGGCCCTTATGGGCCCTACCCATCATAAACAGTTCCTGTGCCACGCCCTGTTTTTCTCCACCCCCCCGGTTATAAAGCGTTTCTTTAACCCCAACTTTCTTCTCTTCCCCCTCTCCCGCGTCATATTCTTTGGAATTCACGCGTTCAATTCCTGGACGATCTAACTTCTCGTCAAGATCGGTATGCGGAACCCCGTTGCCGTTTTCCGAAGTAATCTCCCCGGTGTTTAAGGCATCGCTTCAAGTCCCTCCGAGTCTTATTATCCCCATTTAGACCACTTGCTCTCGAGCGTTCACGAGTCGACGGGTCGCCTGACTGCGCTGATTCTTCCCTTTTTTTTTTTTTCTCCTCCAGCTCCATTAAGCGTGCCGTTATTGAGCATCAATTCCCCCAATCAACGATCGTTTTTTCCTGGTCGTCTGCCGTTCTCAATCGACCCTTTAATCGTGGGCGAAACAAGTCTATATTCCTCCTCCTCCGTTTTCAGAGATTTCCCCTATTGACCGATGTGGAAGTTTAAGGAGGGACCAACGCCGCTATGCTTCCTCCATCACCCCCCCCCTCCCTCTCGGGAATGATTGCTTTTAGATAACTACCTTTCCTATTATTTTGGCTGTAACGAACTGATGAACCCCCCAATCTCGTTCCTCATTCCCCAGCGCTTTCTCCTCGTGCAATAACCGATCCATTTTGCCAGGCCAGTGTCCCCTCCTTTCCTCCCCGTTACAGGCGAGTTTGCAATTAAACCTGTCTCTACATTTTCCCTGTTTTAACGGCCAAGACCTTTCCTGATGCTTATCGGTTTCTTCCCACCGGGCTCGGCGCGTGAATTCAACCTGCCGAGACGCGCGCCCTCCTGTTTTTTCCCCTTCTCTCCTCTGCCGCTTCTGGCTTTGTGCGTACAAACAGGACCAGATTTCTCTCACCCCTGTGGATTGTCGGATCATCCATGGGTTTTCCTCCATGCAGCCTTTTTTTTTCCTCAGATCGGCAACGATCATAATTCTGTGTTTCCCTGAGGCGTTTTTGGTTCTCGTTATGTTTTTTTGTCTCCTTCCTTGCGCCTTTTATGTCTTCACCTAACCTCCAATCTTTAATAGTTTCCTGGGAACATTACGCTGGATCGATGAGTCTCCTCTCGGCCGTTCCTTTCACCAGTTATCTTTCACCACCCCTCGGCTGTTCAAGCCCTTGGGAAGCGGTCCCTTTTTTTCCCTCGTCGATTTTTTTTTCTCTTTTTGGCTGCAAATATCCCGAGTTCCGCGCCCGTATTCGTCCCTAGGCAAAGGGGGGTCACTTCGACCCTTCTTTTCATTGTCTGGAGAATGATCCTTCCGAAGCCCCCCTTCCCTTGCCCTGATGTCCCAGGCTCTATAACTCTCGCCCCTCTCCTTAGACGACTCTAAGATATTCGCCCCCATTCCCCCTCCCCTCCCCCACCGGCTACGCTTGCGTTCCTGTTCCCGGCTCGTCCAAATTGCAATTCGTTTGCATCTTCTTTTCTGGTTGTTTCCCTCTTCCCCGTCCGATCACATATATTGAACCGTTGCCCTTCTTCTCTCTGTAGTCTGGAAAGATAAGTCCAGCTTCAACGCTCCCGATTCACGGTCCACCTCCAGCCCCTCGCCTTCCTTTTTTTACCTTGAAAATCGAAGATTCAAACTTTCTACGTTGTCGTCATTCCCCCTCCTCTTCTCCCAAGCGTAGTCCAGTCTTTAGCGGTTTCTCAAGTTTGAAGATGAGCTCCTAGCCACTTTCCTTTTTTTTTTTTTTCTAGCTTTTTGAGCTTTCGAAATTTTGTACTCTTTTATCGATGAATCTTTATCTCGAACACCTGTCTTCTCTCCTTCTCCTATCTGTGATACCCTCCGAATCAATTAACCCCAATTTCCCCTCCCTTAGTTAGGAATTTTACGGGAATTGCAGCTAGGATGCTGGGATGTCCAATATGCGGTGACTAGCGCCTTTCTCCTTGCATTGTGGTGCTATTTCCCCTTTTTTCTTATGTTCGGTTCGTCCGTTGTCACAGGAAGCCTCGACCTCTTCTCTTGGTGTAAACATTTTTTAAATCGTTTTTTCATTTTCCTTTCAGGCCGGCATTCTCTCTTTTTCTCCTGACCGGGCCTTTTTCCTTTTTGTTTTACAACGCTGGCGTGGTTGGAATATTTTCCCGTCGGCGTCGGGATCTCTCTCCGTTCTTCAGGAAGCCGAAGAGTTACCAATTAAACCCAGCTCCCCTCCCTGAACCACTCTTTTTGTTCCCCGGATCCCCCCCCATTCCCGATCTCCCTTCTTCTTTTCCTCGACCTTAAAAGCGAGTTTCAGCAAAAACCCGTTTGAACCCCAAGATCATACGGCGCGCGCTTCCATGTAAACACTGGACGAACCCCCCCGCTTTTTGGGGCCCCCAACGCGACCGCAACAGCCTTTTTTTCCCTCCAGAAGCCTGCTAGTCCCGCGAGAGTGATGTCATCCCCTCCTTTCAGTCCCTTTCCCCTATCAGTATTAACCAACTACGGTTTAGCCTTTCTTCTTGTTAATATTAGGGGATAACTCCCCTCTTCAGTTTTCCCCCATCGGACAATAAATTAGTCTTTTTCAGCGATTGCCCGTTCCCATCGCAGTAAGTGCGACCCCCCCTGCCAAGACTTCTCATTAGAGCGGAACTTCTTATCGTTTACCTTGACTTTCCGAGGTCAATCGGTTCGTGCATTCCCGGACACCGACCAGTTTTCATCTGTCTGGATCTCAGGGTCTTTTGGGGACGCTGGCAGACGGTTCCCGTTGATACGTGGACTTTCTCTGTCCTCTTTCCCTTCGACAGACTTCCCCGTTTGAAACGTTCACCTCCAATATATGGCCGACTTTTCCACAAACCATCCCCCCTCCCAATTCCCTCTGGAGACTTGTCCTCCCTTTATACTTCGCCGGTAGGCTTTCGGTGGGCCAGGTCGCTGATTCCTCTTTCCTCTATGTATTCAAATTATACTGTTTCAATCTTCATTCTTCTCCCTCGTTGTTTTTTGTTTCGCAGTTCCTCTTTCGCCGGATCAGACCAATTTTTTTTTAGATCCCTGGGGATTCGATGAACACCTGCCGTCTTTAGAATCCTTTTCGACTCTTTCTCCTTTTTCGCAATCGACACACCTCGCGACGGTAACGGCCTTCCCCGACCCTTTTTTTCCAGCTTTCCCATGAAGATTTTGAATCGGAACGACGTCCCCCCCCTTTTTCTTCTCTCACCATCGATTCCTTAACTGAGTCCTTGCTGACAACTATTCAAAGGTCCTGTCCAGCCTCGCCTTTATCATGACCAACCGAGCGCCGGAGTCGCTCCCTAAATTTCCCCCACCCCCTCAAGCAAGGTTGTAAATCTATTCTTGACTTTATTGCGCCATCTGCGTTTAAAAACGCCTATGATTCCCCCATTTTTGGGCAAATAACGACATAAGCCCCATTCTGGTCCCTCCCCCTTTTCCACCAAAGCCCTTCCTACCGGGTTTCTCCTCCCCCTTCGGCACCCCTTTCAGATCGCTAGCGCCCGTATGGGTTCACGAGCTTTTTTTTTTTCTCGGCGGTTCGATAAGGCTCGTCCCTACCGGAAGGCGGAAACCGGCTTTCCCCTCCTAAATGAAAATCTTTACCGTTTTTCCTTTTTTTTCAGGAACAATCGTCCCGTTTTCCCGCGTTTATCTTCCAAAATGCCCCCTCTTCCCTTTCTTGCCCGAGTATTTCGCGTGACTTAGGCAGAGCAGGCCTCTGGGCCCCTTTTCCCCCTTAACGACATAAGCTTTCGTTATTGGACCGGATTTCCCTTCCCAATCAACTTCTTCCCTATCTTCGGTTTTTCACCCTTCCAGAGCGACTCCTCCGCCGTTTTTTGGGCTTTGAAATAATCTATATCTTTTTTTCCTTCTCATCCGTTTTTAGTTCTCTTTCTTCTTTTTCTCCATGAAAGGAGCCTGATTGTGAGTTCATCTTTTTAGCGCTTCTGTCTCCTCGTGACTCCCCAATATCCTCTTCCCAGAGATCACGGCACGCTTATGTAGGCTTAGAACGACCTGATGTGCTCCAAGCTCAGTTCATCTCTTCCTTCCGTCTACGAGGACCCCCTTTTTCGACGAGTGCCTATCTCTCGCCATTGTCTTCCCCTCTCTTTAAACTTTAAACTGCAGATTTTTAAAATTAAACCGGGGCGCTCTCCTTTTCTCGTTCGGTACGCGTTTTTTTTTATTCTTTTTTCAATCTTTCCTGCGGCGTCCCGGCACCGCCGATCCTTTATCCTTGGTTCCAAGACTTCCTTTTCAGACCTATCCCCGGCTTGATTCCTCAGCATTTATTCCTCTTGGTGGAGAAACCGGTGAGAAACACCTCTTCGCGGTTCCGTTGCACATCAAGGGTCCCGTACCCGGGTTGAATATTCCTGTTTTTTCCTAACTAAATTGCCCCATCATCGATTTTTGGCCCCCTTCCCTTTTTTTGTAAAGTAGTTTAGTTGATCCTTCTCGCGTTTGTTTCGGAATGGCGCCCCGCCCCCCCCGGAACGCATCCCCGCCCTCCTTTCTTGGGACCCCCATGGGTACTTATTCGATGAGTTATCGTTTCGGTTTTCCTTTCACCGTTCCTCCTCAACCCCCCTGCCGGTTCACTCTGTCTTGGTGAACTTGGGCGGGGTCATTGTCCTTCCCCTTCGATGTTTCTCCCTTTTTCGAGCCTTTTCTCCCTAAGGCACGTTGGTCATCGAAAGCGTCGACCTCCCTTTTTGCTCCCTGCGAAAGACTAAGATACCCATTCAGATCGAAAAGCACTTCATCAAGGAATCCTTTCCATTCCTAAGCGTTACTCCGACTCCAACCACGGTCCTCCGACCGCCGGTCTCAAACGATTCCCATTTTCCCTTTTTTTCCCCTCTGATGCTGAGGTTTTTTGGTTGGGATCCTTTCCCTCTCCCCCCTCTCTTGTTGAACGTTTCACCCCCTACTTCTTTCGCAGGTACCCTGTTAACGCTCCCCCCTTTTTCCTCTTACACCGGGCCCAGTCGCGCCCAAAAAACCAAAAGCGTCACCCCGCAACCCTCCTATAAAGCTTCCTTTCCTGCTCGTTTTTCTTCTTTCATGCCGCCATGAAGCCCCAGCGTTTTCCGCCTTCGATGAGAGTTTTTTTCTCCCCCCCCACCCCTTTTTTGGCGTTGGGTTGCTTTTTGTCGCGCTGATCCTTTTCTTCTTGTAAACGCTACTTTCCCGCCTTTCTTCCTCTTTCCGAGTCTAAAGAACCGCTCTTCCTTTTTCCTCCTATCGGTTTGAACCTATCAGTAAAAGCCCCCCTTCCCCAGCCGTCGTGCCTTGATCGCTTTTCCCCCTTTTGGTCCCCTTAATTGCTTTCCCATTCAATATCGTCGGGATAGAG
>Ga0179593_1575632_pt1 | contig 20996 bp, 23 predicted proteins | sample CZODoug2_1_08_16_FD_185931 | JGI IMG/M metagenome (GOLD analysis project Ga0179593, IMG submission 185931) | Vadose zone soil fungal communities from Angelo Coast Range Reserve, California, USA - CZODoug2_1_08_16fungal (PacBio error correction) | ecosystem: Environmental > Terrestrial > Soil >... | reverse complement strand
CCCGGGAACTTTCACGACCAACCCCCCCGTTGATTGCAAAGGCGGTTGTATAATAAGAATTGTGATCGCCCAGGAATTTTGTAGGCTGGTCATTTTTGCATTCCTAACCTTTTAGGACCAGTCCTTTTGAATGGGGGTCGGCCTTGTTCGGGTTATTTTTTAATGGTGGCTCCCCCCGGCCCCCCCCTTTTTTCGCAAGTCCCCCCCCCCCCCCCCCCCAACAAACCTGGAGGCGTCCTCTTCCTTCATCTTACTTTCTTCGGGGAAGGCACACTAGTTATCCCCCCTGGGAAAGTTGGACCGGTTTGTCACTTTTTCAAAGCTCACAAATCCCCATCTCTAAACCCATGACGTTGGTTTGGGGGGGGGCCACCCACCTAGCTGTCCACTTTGGTCTTCTGTTTGCTAAACGGGAGTCTTTTTCATGGGCAGGCTTCCCCCATGGGCCTTGGTTTTCCTCTGCACGATAGCTGCTTTGTAAAACCCCGGGGTCTTTCTTTTTTCCCTTGAATGTCTCCCCTCACTCATTGCTTGCCGGTCCGGTTAAGTCACCTTTCATTGGGGGGGTGGGGCAAGACTTTGGGACGTTTGATGTCCTTTTAGAATTTCCCCCCCTTTGGCCGTCTTTTCAGAACCGGGGTGGGGGACGATCTTCTTCAACCCTTTTGATAAAGGCCTTGGTAAGGCCTTCTGGAGTCCCTGACCCGATGGTTCCTCCCCCAAATTCCACGGGTTTTTCACTCTGGCGGAATCTTCCTTTCAAGAACCTCCAGGCAGGCCCTTTTATAAATTTTTTTTCCCTTGTCTATCTTCCTTTTATAACCTTTTTCCTCGGTAACTGGGCCCAGGAGGGGTACAAAGAGCCCTTAATGGAGAAGTCCTTATTCCCATCCTGGGAAACGCTGAAAGGATTTTCCCCGGATTAAAATTCCAGGCCTCCCAAATTTCACCAAGGTTCTCCGGGAAAGGGAGTATTGTTGGCTGTTCCTGTAACCCCTTCCCCCCCGGGAGAAGGGTCCCGGAGGGTTCCACTTGTTAAGGGTTTCCCTTGTCCTTGTTCTGAAAGGCCAAGCTTGACTCTCTTCCTGTTGCCGGGGTCCCCCCGAAGAAACATCCTCTCATGCTGAAAGTGTTTTCCACTAATGGACCCCCTTTTTTTTCCGTTTCTTTTAGTCTTCTTTTTTTCCCATTTTTTGGGCCTCCCTTTTATGGAAAAAAACCCCTCGTTTTTCCCAATAACCTATTTTATTTTTCACTAATCCCATTATCTTCTTGTTTTTCTTAGGGAGGACGGATTTTATGGCCTTTTCTCCCCTCTTCTAAATTCCCACAAGGATTTCTTTCCCAAAGAGAACGGGGGTGGGGCCCCCCCCCCCCCCGGTAGGGACCCAACTTCGCCCCCACTCCTCCCCCGGGATAATTTTTTCTTTCTTTCCAACCACGTCCGCTTAGATGGGCGGGGGAAAATCTTGAAGTTTGCCTCTCGTACCACTTTGCGGACCGGGGGGACAGGGATTTTCCAGTCCCTCCCCGGCAGAGGTGCTTGCAGGGCCCTTTTTCCCCCCGGTTGTCCCCGCTCACCCGTTACTCCCGTTGGATGGCTGTTCCCCCCCCGAAAAGCCAAAGATTTTCAACACGACTGCCCAAACAATTGGGGTGCATCCTCAGGACAGAGGTTTTCCACCTCACATTGAATCCCTTGCCCCTCTGATAGAATTCCCCAAGAATACAACCCTCACTTTTTGGAGGGGGACTTCCTTGTCTGTTGCAAACTACCCGCCATTGGAAACCCCGGGTACAGAGAGGCTCTTTTATGGAAAGGGACTTCCGCACAACTTTTTTCTCGCCTCCTTCCCTGAGGACTCCTTAGGGGGAGGGACGTGCGTGTGATATCCCCCAAGGGAAAGAACCCAAGGAACAATCTCTTTTTTTCCCCCTGGGCCCGGCTTAAGAGTGTTGGGCCAAAAGGACACGCAGACTTTCTTGTGAATTCTGGGAACAGGAAACTCTCTGCCGCAAGACAAAACATTTACTTTTTGGAATTTAGAATTCATTTCCATTGAGCAACAACTTTTTTAGGATTTGCTTTCTTTTTTTGCCTTTAATGGGGCTGGGTCTCCATTCCCCCAGCCCCCCCCCCCCCAAAGGGCTTTTTGGGTCCCCCCGGTTCCCTTTGTTTGAAGATTCGGATTTTTTTGGTTTCTCATCCAAACCCCTTGGTTTCAAAAACCCGGTTTGTTTGTGGCACCCTGCAGGCTTCGCCTTCTTTCTCTTTTTTGAGGATCCCTCCTCAAGTCTTTTTTGAGGTCGTCCCCCCTCAAGCATCCTCTCCCCGTGCCTTTGGGAACCTTTTTGGCATTGGACCGTTTTTAGTGACGTCCTTCCTTCCTTCTTCGCTCCCCCTCCCGGACGGCTGGGGGGATGTCTTTTGCCCCCGTTTGCCAGCACCTCCTTTTTGCCTGCTTCTTTTGTGAAACACCCCTCGGCTCCCCGGTTTCCCCTTCATTTCTGAAAGGAACGTCCCCTTTTTATTTTTTACCTTGCCCCACCGGCGCCCCCTTCCCGGGCCCGGGAACCCCGCTTCCCTGGCGTTCGTCCCTGTGCAGGTCTTTAAGGTTCTGTTGGTGTCTTCGGGGACGCTCTTAGTTTTTTTGCGTAAGGTGTTTCCCTCCAGTTAATCCCCCTGTTAGCCCCCTGGCTTGTAGATTAGTTCCTCTATTGAGCCCCCACCCCTACGTGGTTATTACGTTCCTAACCCCGGTCCGTGGGAATGGAAAGAACCAGGGACAGTTCCACAGGGGTCCCTTCCTCACCAGGTCCACAACCCCATGTTCCTGCATGGAAAACCTCCCTGGAGCCCCCCCCGGGTTATCCCCGCTAAGAGGTTCACCAAATGAACATGGGTCCTTGACTTTTATTCCACTTGAAACGTGGGTGTACCGGGCGTGTTGGGGAGAAGGCTTGCATCTTTTTACGGAAAGACGCAGAAGTCCGGTGATGAGGCCGAGCGGGGGGACGCCCCCCCCGTTTAGGAATTTACTGGAAACCGGAGGGTCAAGAGATTGTTCCCTTTCCCCCCCATGTTTTCCCTCACGCGTTTGGACGTTTACGCGGGGATTGATGGGGAACCAAGCCCCTTCTCATATTGGGCTGCCAAAACCAAGGCCCTTACCAGGGACTGGGTTGAACCTCTAACCCTGGGGACGGGGGTCACAGCTTTCTCCCCAGGGGACCCAGTTCCTTTCTTGAAAAGATTCTATGAGAACACCATTCACCCCCCTCTCTTTGAGGGAGTACGAGGGAACCTTCACAGCGGGTTACAAATAAGAAAAAAACACTTTCTCGCAGGTTGGTTGACGTCGGGGGACGTTTGGGACTTTCTAAAGTGGCGACTTCCGGCCTCGGGGGTCAACGCACCCCCAAATGGGACTACAAGGGGTTTTTGAGGTGGTTCTAAAGGATCGAACCTGCCTCCTAAAAAGAACCCTTTTGAGATTCCTGCTTTGCTCTTCGCGGGACGCGCTTTCAGATTTCCCGGGTCCTATTTACTCCCTCACTCCTGGACCCTGTTGAAGGGGACCGTTCCAAATGATTTTTGGGTTCCTCCATCCCTGGCTCCCCCGGGAAGCAGGCCTATCTCTCTTTTTTTTTCCTCAATCCTACGTTGTTTTTGTTTTGTTGCTCTTCCCCAGAGGGACACCCCCCGAACGGGGTGTTCCCGCACCCACTTTCAACAAAAAGGTATGCGGTCCCCCCCCGGTTGAAAGGGCTTTCTGGACATCCCGGGAACCGGAGGAGGCCCCATCCTGGTGAAAGATCCGAAGATGGGGCTTTTTTATGGGGTCCCTAGGTGTGTCAGGGGGCCCCCTAGGGGAGTTTTAGTAATTTGATGGGTTTGCCTTCATTACCCGAACCAGCGTCCCTGGGACGAATTTTTTTCCGGCTTACCTCCTGGGGCCTCTGCTCTGGGAACATTTTTAGGCTTTCTCTCTTCCCCCTTGGAACCTCAGCTGGTCGTAAAGCGGGGTGTTCGGGGTGGCTCCGAGGGGGGCCCCTCCCAGGAAAAGCACGGCATTTTCAACGGCGGCTCCGACAAAGTGGACCCACCGGCAGGGTCCGCCTTAAATTGGGTCCCTGTCAGACTCCTCCCCCGACCCAGAAATGAGAGTTAGCCTGGCCGGGGTGGGAAGGGGCTTTCCCCTTTCTAACTTGATTTCTTTTAAACTGGAGGGACACCGACCCGGCCTTTTTCCCCGAGTCCCCCCTGGGGCCCGCGCGACACTGGTGTACTTGTTTTGGGGACTTTTTCTTTCTCGTCCTGGGAACGGATTTTTTTTGTAGATAAGGCCAGAGGAACTCAATATATCTTGGGAACACCATAAATGCAACCTTTGCAAGCCGTAAGGGCCCGAAAAGGGAATTCTTAAGCAATGATCAAGGGCCGGGAAGTGTCTTAACTCCTCAGGCCAGGCCAGGCATTCCCCGGTTTCCTTTTTGCATCACCCCGAGGGAACCATTCCCACAGAAAGAGTGCGGTGAAGTTTGGGGCTGTTTGGAAGGGGGGGCTTTGGAAGTTACGTCCAACCTGTTTGGGAACGGGAGGTCTTGTTGGAATAGAAGTTTGAGTCTCCTTCGAGGGAAGAATCCCCCTCTTTCTCCTTGGGCACCGCATTCATCAAAAGGGGTGTCTTTTTGTGCAAGCTCCCTTTTCAGACAATCAAAACCCAGGGAAAATCCTCAAAACGTCCCCAGGGCAAGGACACCACCAAGGCACGGGCACACACCTTTCCTCTCCCAAGAAACCCTTCCCTGGATTAAGGGAAGAAGGACCCCCCTCAAACCCCTTCCCGGGCCGGAGAAGTGGGAGCGCTTGTCGGAACTGGGTTGCAAGAAAGGACGCCCCCCTTTCACGAGTCACCTCTGGCATGCAGCGATTGGGGCTATTCCGTTTGGGGTGCAGGTCGCCCTCCTCCCTCCTCTCCTTGGCAGTTCCCTGGGGACCCCTCCTAACCCGTCCCCCCGGGTTGTTAACTTTTCTATCCTCAGGGCGGCGCCCCCCATAAAAACTTTCCAATGCTTTGCATTTTAGCGCCCGGGCTTTGCCATCCCCCCCCAGAATGGTTCATTCTCCTTCATTTCCCCGACATGGTTGACCGGAAGGTTGGGACGTACCTTCCACCAAGTCCGAAATTTCACCCCGGCTTTTTTTTTCTCCCGACCGGTGGCCGATTCTCCAGGCGGGACCAAGCCCAACCCTTTAGGGGAAAGTTTAGAATTCCCCCAGGACGAACAAGCCTCGGAAAACAAAAGGATTGGTTGAAGACCAAAACAACCTACTTCAAAGTTTGTTGGGTCCCCGGTGGTTCTTCCATCCGGAACGCGAAAAACCGCCTCTGAATAAAAAAGTTTGTGGTTTTTTGGGACCAACGTTGGGCAGGATACCTTAGCAGTGGCCTCCCATTTTTATCTTCCCTTACCCTCTTTAGAGGACATCCCTTGTGCCTTCCCAACCCAAACTTTTCCACCCCCTTTGAAATTGGCCCCACTCCCAGACCGATCGTTGCACTCCATGACGGAGGCTTTTCCCCTTGGACTTTTTCGGGCGTTTGGTCTTTCTGGGTAGGAATTACTTCATCGGTTATTGGTTTTTTCAGACTATTCCAGGGGGGTTTTGTGACCTTTTTTCCCTTTGGCTCAGACTTTTTCCGGCCCTCCTTCCCCCCCCCCCGATTCAAATTTTGTGGTTTTTAAACGTGCCTCGCTTTCCGGCGTTTTCCAGTCGGGCCGTTGTATAGTGGAGCTTACGGGCATCTTCCGCCGCCTGCCTGGGGGGGTTGGTCTGCCCAACTCTTTCCCTAGACAGGGAGGTTCTTTGCCCGGCCCGGGTTGGCGTTGCGCCCCCTCCAAGTCAGTTTCCCCGGACAATTTTAGAGGGGTTTTTAGATCAGGGGACCGAAACATTGCTCCCCAGTTGAACTTTGGAGGACCGGGTCATTTTTCTTTTAAATGGAAAATCTTGCTGACTTTTCCCTGCTATTTACCACCCCCGAAAGCCTTTTTAGGCAGGGAGCTTTTATCAACGCCTGAGAGGTGGAATTTTTCTGGCGCTCGGGGGCCTTGGGCCTTTGGGGCGACCTCCCCTCGCCCCCCCTTACTCGTTCAGCTTCTCCGGTCCTTCCAAGATTTCCTCTTTTTTCCCCCTTCCTCCCTTCTTTTTTCGTTGGGTTGTTGTTGAGGGAGGGACTATTTGGGAGGGACGGTTCGAAAAATGGGAGTGGTCGTGGGTTGCCCCTGCGGTTCGCCCCTTGCCCGTCCTCCCGATTCAAACCGCAGGGCTGTCATGGGGGGCCTTGATCACCTCGCGCCCCTCTTGCGGTCCCAGTGAAGGGCCCTTTTTCCTCAGCATCTGGTTGCCACAACCCCCGTTTTGGGGGCTCAAACTTCTCCCCCTCTGGTGTGCCCTTTCCGGTGTATCATTTACTGTACTGTACCTTGGCTGCCCTCTGAGCCCACTAGCCCAAAGGGAAAGCCCCCCTTGGAGATTTTTTTTCTTCCCAGCACTTTTTTTTCTGTACCTTGAGAACTCCTGGAAAAAAACTTTCCCCCCCTGTGAAATTTCCCCCGCGCCCTTCCTAGACTCCGACCGGCCCTCAAGATTCACCCTGGCCGGCCCGTTGTTGTCCCTCTCATTGGCCCTGTTGAACCTCCCGCCTGGCCAGGGCTCGTGGAACTCCCGCTCTTTCTTATGTCAGGAGGCCCCCCGCCAAGGTGTTTTGACCTTTTTCCTTTCCGAGTTTCTGGAGGGGCCCCCCGGGATTTTCTTTGACACTCTGAATCCATTTTCGTCCCCTGGTCCCGGGGCACTCCCTGGCCCTGGCCGGGCTTTCTCTTGCTTCAGGGAAAAATTTTTTTTTGGCCTTAACTGTTTCGGCAGCCCTCGCCTTCTCGGCCTCTGGCAAGGTCCTTGTCCTGTATGTCGCTTTGCCTGCCTCCTGGGATCCCCCCAAGGATCCCCCCCCCAACGTTTGCAGGTGTTTAAAAAGTTCACTTGGTTTTCCGTTTGGGGGACCCGCAAAGGTTTTGTTTTCCTTCCATGGCCAACAAGGGTCACCCTTATCGGTTGTTTTGTGGCAAGTTTTTGTCTCGTAAGATCGGGAAGGAACCTGCCTTACCAATTTTTGGTCTTTCAGTGTGAAGACTCTAAGTTTCCCTTCCCGCCTTTCGTGGACAAAGGGCCTTCCCTGGGGACGTTTCTCCCCGTGCTTTCGGAGGGACCGTTTTCACCAGTCTTTTAAAAGCCCAAATCAGTTTGACACCAGGGGGCATTAGTATGAAAATGCTGAAGAAGTTAGGTGACCGGGAATTTTCTCGGGAAGGCACTCAAGAACCAACACCCGGCCGGCCCCGGGGGGTTCTACTCGCCTCTAGGGCCAAAATAAGCCGCCCGTGGTTTCAAGGGGCGGCCGTGACCTGGATCTCGGTCGTCAATGTTGCATTAAGGAAGGTCCAATTTTTGTTTCTTGTTCTTGCGATAGCATTTTTACGTTGACCGCCTCATTCCCCTGTCGTAACTTTATAGGGTTTCTGTCTCCAGTTTTCCCAGGTTATCATAAAACCGCTCAAAAGGAGGCAGCTTGTGGCCACATTAAAAAGGCCCTCAAGGGGTAGGGGATGGACGTTTTCTTCCCCCCATGTTCCCCATGACCTACATTTTTCTTGTCTTTCCCCGACGAGGGGAACCCAATTAAAAGGGGCTTTCACCTTTCATTGAGGAAGATTGAACATCTTGTTTTACCCACCTTCGTTTATGGAGCTTCTTTTTTTTAAGTTTCTGTAAGGTCGCGGCCCGGTTCGGATTTTTTGTCCCTTTAGACTCTGGGACGGCTGGAGGTTTTCTTTACACGTCCAGCGAGGCCATGGGCCCCTCTGGCACGTTTCGGTTAAGAGGTCCCCCCGGTTACCCCTGTTTTTCGGGGATGATAAATGCAGGCGTAAAACTCGAGGACTTTTCATCTCTTGTAGGAACGTTCGCACTACGCCTGCAAATTATTTCCTGTCGGACTTTCTTTCGAAAGGTCCGGCTGTGGTTGAACACCCCCCCCCGAAGCTTCCTGTCCAATAAGTGTCCCTCTACTTTCCCGACCAGGTTGGGTAACCCCGGAGAGGGCTTCACAAACCCAATCCCTTTTTTTTCTCGTCCGTCCCAACCCCGTTTTTGCGTTTTTTGCCTTTGTCCTGCGGGTTTTCACCCGGACGGCCAAGGGGGTTTTCGGTTTTAAACCGGACTGAGAACCCCCCCCCCACGATTTACCGAAAGGGGGGACCAGATGATATGGAACAAAGGACCCGCCGAGTTCCATTTTTTCCTTACCGTCTTCTCTCCCGCCCTGTTTGCTGGACATGGGGAATTGTTAAACCGTTCCCCCCCCTGGGTGGTGGCGGGGTCTTGAGATTCCTTCTCGGCTAGAGTCATTTTCTAATTCCTCTTTTTGGGTTGTTGTTTCTAGGAGAATTCCCTGGGTTTGGGAGGCCCTGGGGACCAACCATCACGCCCCCGGGCAACCAGTGTACGGAACTTTGAAAGTCAAGGGTCCCCAGAAAGGGACCTAGAAAAGTTTAATTATCCCTTTATTCTTAGGGCTTCCCTCTTTTGCCCTTTTTTTTTTTAAAGCCTTTCAAATAGGGTAGGTTTTTCGCTTTCTCAATAAGGGTGGTCTTTTCTTTTTCCCCTGTGAAAGCCAAGGGACTGGAAGGGTCCATTGGCCCAGACGTCCCCTGCGCCCTCTTTTTCCACCCATTGCCCAGATTTTTTGGGGGGTCCCACCCCCGACCGACTTTTCCCCGTAAGTTGGTGCGGTAGGTCCCCTTCACCCCCGGAGGGCTCCGAGGTGGAAACTCTTGTGTTTCAAGCGGTCATGCCGGAGGGGTAGTCCCCTGGGGGGACCTCCCGCCTTTTTCTCCGAGTGCCCGACCTTGCCGTGGGTCCTTCCGGAACGGGGGGGGTCCGGACCTGGCCGGTTCCCTAGAAAAAGGTCGGGAATACCGTCCAAGTCACGGCGGACAGTGAAAAACTGGTTTCAGTGGGGCAAGGGAGTCGTCCCCCCCCTGCTGCGTCCAATCCGGATCGGTCTGAGACGAGCAGCGGGATTCCAAATTGCGGTCCCGCCCTCTGGGCTGCCATCCGAGTAAAAAACTCTCCACTGCCTACAGTCTGGCTGCCACCCTTTTTCCAGGCTTTGGGCCTGCAGGGCATCCTAGGGGCCAAAATCCCCCGATTTCACCCTGGGTAATTTTCTGATGGGCCCCTTGCCTTTTTCCGGACAAGGGGCCCTTGTCTGGATTCCCATTTACGTGGCTTTGCTATAACCTTGGTTTCTTTGCCATTCCGGAACATTAAACAACACCCCCCTATTTCATTTCACCACTGAAGCCCCCTTGCAGATTTTGTTAACCTCCAAAACCTAAAGACTGTATTTCTTCCAGTTTGGACGGGGATACAGCACGAATCCCAGGTTTCCAAGGCTAAGGAACCGGCGATTTGGGTGGCGGAGTTAGTGGCGGGATTTTGATGAATAATGGGGAAAAAACAGTTTTTTCGCAGCTTTTGTAACGGTGGTCCCCCCTTTTTCGGCCATTTAGTTGCCCCCCCCCCCCTTGGGCAAAGTAGTGGGGATGATCTTTTGGTTTACCCCCCCCCTTGGTCCCCTGATGGGGGCTCCTTCCCCTTGACAGTTAAGGGAAGCTTTTTCTTAACCGAAACTCCCACACTTCAATTTTTTCCCCCTTGGTCGACGGGCTTTTATTTTGATGGATGGTTTTTCCGACAAATTTCATCCACCTTTAAGCAGATTTTTCTTCCCTCACTTTCCGGGGACGGCTTATGGGTATCCTCTTTTTGTGGACCAACACCCGAAAACGGGGGGGGAAAAACCGTTTCCTGTGGTTTTTTTCCTGGGAACCGCACTGTTCCCACTTTTGTTCAGTCACTGGATAAGGGGTTTGGGCCACAAAACGTTTTCTGGGGGTTTTTTTTTTTTTTTTGCGGCTTTTCCGATCCGGACTCTGGCAAATCCGCCTTGCTCACTGGCGCCTTTCCGGAGGAAATTTTCGCCCCAATGCCTAGATTTTCCAGGAAAAACCAGGTATTTGCCTAGACCTCACGAAAGACTCTAGATCTCCCCTGTGTCGAGTTCCCCGTTTCCTCGTTCGCCCGGGGACCCTTTGACCCCCCCCTGGGGGGAGTCTTTTTTTGTAGACCACGGGAGTGCCACCACAGCTTTTTGTTCCCTTTTATAGTGGTTGTAATGGCAAAACGGGGGTTCTTCCGTTGCTCCTTCATGTCAGGGTATCATGTTTAAAGGCGGGACGGTGCCTTCTCTTTTCGCTTTCTGGCAAGTTCCTTGGCCGTTTTGTAAACGTGGCTTAACCTGTCCAGGGGCCCGAAACTGGGTGGCTTCTTTGATAGTGTTTATCAGGACTCTTATTGTGCCACGGTTTGTAGGGACTTTCTCATGTTTCCTTCTCGGTTTTTGTCCCCACTTCACGTTAGAACCGGGGATTAGGCGGTCCCTCAAGTCCCCCTTCAGGGGCGGTTTACAGGGTCCTCGGCCGGGTGCCTGTTCACCTCCTTTTTCACGTGGTCCCCGGCGACTGGGTGGGGACGCCTTTGGGGATTGCACGCCTTCTTCTGAACTTCTCATATGGGCAACATACCCCCACGTCACAGTACCGGTCTGCCGGAGAGCCCTCCACTTCCCGCCCCTCCCCCCCCCCCCCTCCCCCCCCCGGGTTGACTAAAATATTACACACGACACGGCTGAAGGTCTTTGGTTCGGTGAAATGGGTTTCCCCCCCGCCCCCCCCCCCCGGTCCCTGCAAACTTTTCGCTTTCCGTCAAGATCCCTTTCCCTCCATCCCCTTTTTGGTTGGGAGGAGATTTTGATGGGGGACGGGGACTCTTTACGAGGGGGAGCGGTCTGACTTTCCCTTTCCATTGCACCTTTCCGCAAAAGAGAACATCCCCCCTCAGCTTTGGCGTCATATTTTTGAAAACCAACACGTTTAGGGGCTCAGGTCCCCTTTCTCCAACTCAGGGGCCCCCTCCTAGAACAAAGATGCTCTCATTCAAAGGACGCGGGCCCCCCCCGCCGGCCCCGGCGCCCGTGGTGCGTCCCACTGGTCCCTTGAAATTTTCCGGGCCTGTGGAAAAAATTTTGAAGGGATGTTTCATGATCAGCCAACCCAATAAAATTCAGTCTTTTTTGAGAGGGGAAACCCTTTCGGGCGCTCCTTTCGAACACGCTGAAACAAAGGCACGGGGGAAACTGGAATTTGCAAGGGCAAGAGGCCCCCCCGATTCACCCACCGCTTTCCCCCCCTAGTCAAGGGGCCTTCGTAGGGCGGGCCCCCATTCCTATGCAAAAAGGGAACAGAAAGAGGCATCAGATTTCTTTTCCTTGGATGAAGCTTGCCCTAAACCCGTGCCAGCAGATCTCAGACTGTTCTTAGGAGAGGAGTAGACCCCGTCCGGACACCCCTTTCCTCCAGTAGGTCCCCTCTTTGTCCCCTGCTCTTCCCCCCCTAGGTGGGGGAATCCCTTATTATTCGGGTCAAGGGTTAAATTTCCTCACCATCGTGGCATAACCGGGGTGGGACCTCCCGGCAATTCGTTTAGCCCCCCCTTTCCCAGGTCGCCTCCCACGATGGGACGCCCCCGGGATTCCCCCAGGACCCCCAACCCCCAAAAGCGGGGGGTGTCCCCGTATTTTCGATCCCCCCGGGACCCAGCAGGGGTTGCTGGGCACTGGAACAGTCTTTTAAAACTCCACCAGGTTGTCCAAAATTCTGCCCGTATCGTACTTTGGAAGAATCACTTCCCCCCGGGTTTTTTTGGGAGGTCGTGGTAATGCCCCCCCCCCCCAGAACCTTTTGGCGAAACCTTGACGTTGCACCGGGGGGCGACTCCCGGGGAGGCGCTCCCTTGAGGAGGTTCCCCCCTCTTGAGTGATGGACTTGCAGTTTCCCTTATCATTTCCCCCTGGGGATTGTGATTTTCCCTTTTTGCTTGCAGCCCTTTGGGGGTTTTACGGTACTTTTTTCGGACCGGGTTTGTCTGTAACACGTCCCGTGGCGCCCTCTGCCACACTGAGGGGGTCCACTCCAAGCACAAATTCCTGCCTCTCCATGCCGAATTACCAAAACAGCTTGTAGCCCGCTAGCCCCACTCAACCCTGTACACCCCCCTTTCCTGTTTCGCGCGGTTCATATCCCCCCCCCTTAGACTTGTTTCCTTACCCACCAATCCTCCCCCCCCACCCCTACCCCCCTCCCTGCGCTACCTTCCCCCTCCCACCCCCGCCCCCCCTCTGCCCCTTCCCTCTCTTCCCTAACACCCCTCCCCCCCTACCCCCCCACCTCCCTTTCCCCCCCCCCCATCCTCCTTGCTTCCTCCCCTCCCCCCCCGCACCACCCACCCGCTTTCCTCTCGGCTCACCCCCCACCCCCTCACCACCCCCCCCGATATAATCCTTTTCCCCCCCACCTCCCACCCCCCCACCCCCCTACCCCCCCCTTCCATTCTCATGAATCCACCTCCTTCCCCCCCTCCCCATACGCCCCCCCTCCCCCTCCCCCCTCTCACCCCCTCCACCCCACCCCACCCACCCCGCTCCCTACAACCCCAACCGCCCCCCCCCAGTTACCTAGCCTCCCCCACCCATCACCAGCCTTCCCTCCCCCCCCCATTTTCGCCTCTCTCCCTCGCGCCTCCCCTCGTCCCCCCTACCCCCCTTTCCCCCCCCTTCCCCACCCCTCTTATACCCTCCCTCCCCCTCTCTCCTCTGTCTCCTCCCTCCCCCCCCCATTTCCCTCCCCTCTCCTCCCCCCCCTAAACCCTTCCCTCACCTGCCACCAAACCCCCCCCACCTCCACTCCCCCCTCCCTCCCCCGCTCCCTCCCCACTCCCCCCCGGTATCATTACTTACCCCCCTCTACCATCCCACAACTACCCCACCCCCTCCCCCCCCCAACCGCGATCCCTCGTACCAACCCCCACCCCCCCCTCCCAACCTAGCTCGTTTACAGCTACACCCCCCCTACGCCTGTCTGCCCCCCGATCCCCTCCCCAACTCCTTCCTCCTCCATTCCGCCACTATCCTCCCCCCCCCACTCCACCTCTGTTCTCCCCCCTCCCCCCCCCCTCCCCCCCCCCCCCCCCCCCTCCCTCCTACCCTCCTCCACTACCCCTCCTTACTACGCTTTCATTCAACCTACTCCTCCTCCACCCCCCGCCTCGCCCCCGCACTATCCTACCCCCCCCCTCCCCCCCTCCCTCTCCCCCCCTTTTTTTTATAACGCCTAACCCCCCCTTCTCCCCCCAACCCCCCCCCCCCCCCCACACGCCCCCCCCCCCCCTCCCCTCGTCCTCTCCCCACGTCCACCTCCCAACCCTCCACCCCCTCCCCCTCCCCCCCACGACACTTACCCCTTTCCCCCCCTCCCCTTCTCCTTTCAATCTCCCCCATTCCCCCTCCTTCCTTTGACCCCCCCCGCTTCCTTCCACCTCCTTCCCCCCCCCCACCCCCCCTCTCCCACCATTTTCTCCCCCCTCCCCCCACCTCCCCCTCTCCCCCTTCTCCTTCCCACCCGTACAATTCTGTACCCACCTTCCCCGCCACTACCTTTTTCTCCCCGGACCACTCCCATCTTTATTGCCCCCCCCAACCTCCCTTTCCCCTTTATTTGCCTCCGCCACCTTCCCCCCCTTCCCTTCCCCCTCTCCACTCCCCTCCACCTGTTCTCCTTCCCGCCCCTCAACCTATCCCATCCTCTCCAAACCCCCTCCCTCACCCCCATGCCCCTCCCCAACTCTCGCTCCCCCCCCCCTTCTCCCTCCCCCCCCACCCGTTCGCTCCACCCCCCTCCTCCCCCCACTTCTCCCCCCCCCATTCTTCAGATACTTCACCTCTCCCTACTTTCCCTTCCCGCCACCCCCATCCTCCCATCGTTCACCTCCTCTCCTAACCCCCCCCCACACCCCACTCCCTAACCCACCCTCCCCCCCATCCCTCCCCACATCCTTCTTTTCCCCCCCTACCCCTCTACTACCCACTCCCCCCACCTCAGATTCCCCTCTATCCGCCCCGCTTTCTCCCCTACCCACCAGGTTCACACACTGCTTTCCACACTATTTTGCCCCCCTAGTATCCTCCCCACACCCTCTTCGATAGCCTTGCTCCTCTCCTTCCACTCTCTACACCTTCTACTCTCACATTCCCATTAGTCCAACCGTTTTGCCCCCCTTTTCCTCCCGCGCCTTACCCATCCCCCTCTTTTCCACTAGTGCCTCGTTCCCTTTCCCCCTCTTTCTTCCTCTCTTTCTCCCCACCCCACCCCCCCCACCCCCTCCCAGCTCCCCCCGTCCCATCTGTTCGTCCCCCGCTTCACGCCCCCCGCCCCCCTCACCTCCCCCCCCCCCTCCCCCTCCCTTCGCCCGCCCCCTCTCCCCCCCGCCTCCCCCCCCACCCTCCCCCCCCCTACCCCCTGCCCCTCCGTTTCGATCTCCCCTCCGCTCCCACTCTTTCCCGCCTTCCCTCCCCCCTCCCTCCTGATCTCTTCCTCAATGCTGTAACCTCCCTCCCTCCTCCTCCACCGCTCGTCCCTCCATCCACCTCCCTTCCCCCCTCCCAACGTCCCCTCTCCCTTCTCACCCACCATCCTAATACCCCTCTTCTCTCCCTCTTCCACTCTCTTTTAATTCATCCCCCTACTCCCCCGTCCTCCCCCTCCATCCCCCCTCCCCCCCGTTCCCGCCCCACCATACCGCCCGCGCGCCTCTCCCCCGTTCTCCTTTCTCTCCGTCCTTCTTCACTCCCCCATATTTCCGTTTTCGTGTGGTCGGTTCCCCCCCCCCCTGTTCTAGCCTACCATCACCTAAGCAGTCCCCCCCGACGTTTCCCGACGCCCCCCCCCCCCCTAAACCTCCCACTTGTCTTCTTTCGACCCCTTTCCTATCCCCTACCGCTCCTTCTCCCCACCTACTCGTGTTCCCTCCCCCTATGCCGCCCCCGGCCCTTTGGCACTCAGCCGGACGCCCACAGGCCCTAAGACATTGCTCCACCTTCCCCCCCCCCACCCCACACCCCCCACCAACCACCCCGCCACAAAACCCCCCACCCACACCACACCCCGCCCCCCCCCCCCCCCCCACACTCCCCCCACCCCCCCCCCCCACAAGGTTCCATGGGACCTTCTTTCCTGTTTTTGGCAACCCCAGTTTTAACCTTTTAAAAAATTCTTTTCCCTCCGACTAAGGGATCCGCATGGTGGACACCACTCTTGAACCCCCTTGTCTCTTATCCATTCATCCCCCCGTACCTATCCTTTTTCGTTCTGCACTTCCCCCCGCAGCTCCCCGGCCCCGGAATCCTCCCTGCCCATATCCCTCAACCGCGCCACAAATCACTTTTGGGATTGAGGTTGGGGTTGCTGCGCCCCCGATCCCTCTTTCGCCCTTGTACCTTCTCCCGCTATGCTACCCTTCCTCTCCCGTCTCCGTGGTTACAAGGGAGACGCTAATAAGATACCCATCCGTGGCTGTGCCATTGGACCTTGTGAGAGTTGCCGTGGGCTGTATTTCTCCTTCCCAAAAAAGGCCGGCGACAGCATTCAGCATGCTACCTTCTGAAAGAGCCTTGACGAATCACCGGGCTTTCTCCCGCAGGGAAGGGAAAGGAGAAGTCATTTCGTCCTTCTGGGTATTTCGAAACAAGTTGCACCCTTGGATGGATGACAATAAGAACAGGCAATGCCAGTTTGGATTTTCTGTTTCCTTTACAAGGTACTTTCCTCCCCTACTATTGATTAACGCCCTTAACCAACTCTTTTCGACTTCCAAGGCCCTGATACTAGTTTTGTTGATGCGCAGCAACAGCCACGCCTCCTCTGGTTCTTTTGATTTTTTTCTGATGAAAACCCCCCTCTGTTCGGGGACAGCTTGCGGAAGTTTGACAAACTAATAAATCGCGTAATGACCTTTTCCAGAGCCCTTGATAACTTTCGTTCTCGGGCCACCACATTACTCCCACGCGGCTCGGTGCGGGAGAAAGAAGGAAGCCACACTCAGTAGGACCACCGCGGACGGAATGCGGATCTTTGTTGGATGACGTTCTGGCGCTCGCGCTCGCTCTTAGAGCGGAGAGTGGGGACCCCGTAAAAAGGGGATTTCTTCCCACTTCCTTCTCCAAAGATGTACTCCCGGAACCCCGATAGACACCCGTTTGGATGGACTTTTCTGTCTATGATTGAGCGAACGCACCGACCGCGACCTAATCGAACAGAACCTGCTAGTTTGGCTAGTCCCCGCTGCGTCTTTATCCTCCCCTCCAAGAAGGCTTAGGAACTCTTGCCTACGTCTTCATGGTCAGTGAGATAAAAACAAAATACCAAACACCCTGACAACTAGAGGAGACTGGTGAAGGCGCCTCAAAGCCCACCCTGCCGGAACCAACTATACCTTTCTTCCCTAGGGATCATCTGCCCCTCTGCCCGCTTTGAAAGCCCCCACTGCTTTTCTTTTCTATAAAGGATGGAGACGATTTGATTAGTCGCCGCAACCCATTCGCGGCAGGTGGTCCTACCTGCCTGCCTCACCCCCCCTTTCTTCAACCCTCCCTGGCCGTTGCGTGACGAAGGAAGCTTACTAAGCGTTTTTGTCGAGTTTGTGCCAGGTCTCTTTTTTAGGTGCGCCCCTTTGCCGAGAACTCTCTCATTTTTTGCCTTTTTGCATGAGCCGGTCGAGGATCGGTGCACGTGTATCCCGTTGGACCCCAGTTTCTTTTCTTACACATTCGCAGTTCTCTTGAAACATTTTCCTCTGTGTTCCCCGTGGCTTTTTCCGTAGAGCGTCGTTTAGGCGACGTCGTTCCTTGCGGAAGACTCCCTGAAGAGGTCTAGTCTCTGACCCGAGATCCGTTTGCTTTGATTTTCGCTCTTATTTTTCGATCCGCCGCTTCGAGCCTGGGGGAACCTCTCTGGAGTACCGGACGGCCTCCCGTTTGAGCCCGTATTATCCGTCCCTACAACAGCGCCCTTCCTTTGTACCGCTTTCTTTTGCCCGACCGCCAGGTGACATTACAGAGCAATTCTGACTCTTTTCTTCGAGGACTTGCTTGGGTCTTTTTCCTTCCGGTAGGGGGATTGAATGCAGTAGAATCTTTCCTATTTGCGTTGCTCCCCTCCTTTTTCAGGTAGATCCCATTTCCAACGTCGCCCCCCTTCGATCACATCCCCCTCTTGAAGGATTCCAATACCCTTCAATAAATATGATGCTTTTTTTTTTCTTTCTGGCAAAGAGAGTGCCCTTCTTAGAGTCGCGGTAATCTCGAAGAGAAAGCAGCTCTCCTTCCCCAGTATCGTTCATCCATTCGTAATCCCTCTTTTTTTTTCCCACCGGATTTCAATACTGTTGTGGTTAACCAGGATACGGGAAATAAAGGAGTCGACCCTCCTACGAACTTTTCTTTTTTGCGCTCGCTGCGTCCCTCTGATATAAGCTGATCGCCGCCTGTCCCCCCACCCGGGCACTTCCAATTTTGCACAGAGCAGATTGATTTTACCCTTATTTTACCTCGTTTCCTAGATCAGATCGGCGACTTACTATGACGAATAAGATTCTCCCCCTCTCCGGGTTTCTCCCTGTCTCTCAAAGACCTGACTTGAATTAGAATGCAGTTTACTTCTCAAATACCCAAGCTGCCGCCCTTCCCCCTATGCGCTGAGCTCCTTTTTCCGAGATGTTAATCGGCCCTGGCCGTCGACTCCCCGGTCAGGGTCTTATCTCCTTGTGCAACGCTTTCCAAGGCTCCCGCTATTCCAAATCTCATCTTCTCTTACCAAAATTCCGAGAACTCGGCCCTCCAGCACCCCTCCCGCCCCTCTTTTCCAGACCGGATATCCGTGACGCAATTTAAGACATTCCGCCTACTCTAACGACCCTAGTGTCCCCTCCATTTCATGATCGCCCCGAAAACGTCCCCTTCTTCCCCAGCACGCAATCTTCTGGTCCAACACTCGGCGCCCCCTCTCCCTGAGCTCTCTGCATTCCCGTCCCACTCAAGTTAGTCCAAGAGTTTTTTTCCAACTCGTTAACGCCGCTGTCGTTTACGGGAAATCTGTGACGAGACAACAAAGACGGAAATCCTAATGATTAAGAAAAAGTCCCCGGGGAGGATTTGGAATACCGTCTTTCATTCGGGTAAGAGGGTCTCCAAGGCGTCTTTTCATGAGGGGTACGAGAACTACTCACATAGTTTCCGAAAGGGACAGGACAAGCGGCCATAAAGACGGGGGTGTCTCCTCGAGAGGCGACAGTGCGAGTATCCTCGTTCCCCGGTCTCCTTTTTTGGTAAGTCAACTTATCCTTTCTTTTAATAAACTTACTTTTGTGATTTGGATACATTTTTGTCCGATGACACCCCCCACTCATCCCTATTTATCTTTGCCTATGATAGTATCCCGCTTTTTCGAGTCAGGATCCTCCAACGCTAATGATGTTTGACTTTCTAGGAGGGTTGCTTTGCGAACCTACTCCCTCCCCCTCTTCCCCCTCTGAAGCTTTTTCACCCCACTTTTTATAGAGAGATAAATGTACTGACCATCCTCATATATTAGAACCTCCCTCCCTTTTCTCCTCAACTAAAGTCTATTGTCCTTCCTTAGTCGGCATTCACTCTGATTGCCCCCCCCCCCCCCCATGTATAAAGAAGTTATAGTTCTTCCCCTTCATGGGCGTTCATTCCTTAGATCTCTGCGCCTCCCTGTGATGTTTTCCGCGTCTCCCCCCCCCCTCACAAAGATCCTATTTTTCTTCCCTCCCGTGTTTTACTGAACCCTCCCCCCTCTTCCGCCCCAGAAGGCATTCTACCCCTCTTCGTTGAACGAAGATACGCTCTTTCCTTGTTCATCTTCTCTTTCCTTTTTTTCTCTCACTGGTCAGGTTTTTGCCATTATTCGCGAATAATTCCTTAACCTCGTTGACAGTCCTCTTCGTCCTCTTCTTCCTAAGGATCGCTCGTAATTTCTCTTTTGTAATAGGACCCCAAAACGCCAAAATGCCGGGGCCTTCTCGACCTCAGTCTTCAAATAGAATCCCCAATCTTATGGTTTTGCCCTCCCAAATTTTTTGGCTCATGTCCTTCTGCCCTTACCGTCCGGGGATTTTCCTGTCATCTTCGAACGGAACGATCACTCGAAACAGCCCGGACTCTACTCCCCCCTTGGTCGCGTATGAATATCTCCACAGAGACCGGACGCAGGCAGTTCCCCCCATGGAGTACGTGTTTGCCTCCCCAGCCTGGTACGCGGGCCGCAGCCCGGTGCGGTAGAGTACCTTTGTCAATCCCCGCTTTTCACACGAAGAACGTTTTTGGCGTGCTATGCCGATTCAAGCACATCTTTTCCCAACCCAAGAAGCTTGGCCACTTGATGGGTCCAGTTTGACGCCCATACTTCTGACTCCCCCTTCCCATCGTACACATCTCAGACGATTCCTGTGCTCCCTCCTCGAGACGCCCCCCTCGTCACAGTCCTTTTTCCAGCAACCTCACGCGTTCGCCACTCATTCTGAGTCAGAGACTCTTCTGCCTAGTGCTCATAAAAAGAGGTAAAAGTCTTTCATATTGCTCAATGCAGTCCCCCTTCCAGCATGGTCCGATAACCAATGTGAGCACTGAGCTTTCCTTCTCCCATACCTCTCCTTGAAGCTATTGGAAGAGGCGAGTCTCCGATTTGCCCCATGAGGACTATTCTCTCCGGAGGCCTTTTATGCAGGTTGCTTTTTTGACTTGGCGTGGCTTCTCTGTGTGAGAGTAGCTGCCCTAAGTTTGCAGTATGTATTTCCATTTCAGCTCTTCTTTGCCGGGTGTTGCCCTTGCAGTTAACGACGGGCGATCCACTTTTGGTATAGACCTTCGTCCTCCTCACGCTTTTTCCTTTTGGCAACGAACAAGCGTGCCTGTATTAACAGGGCCTTTTGTCCATTGGTGATGGCCGCATCGACTCTCTTCGGAGAATGCCCCTGTTCCGACTTAAAACGCAAAGCCCCCTTTGCCACGAATTTAGGAGATCGCGTCAATCTCTCTACGGGAGATTTTTCTTCCCTTCATGCGAGCTCAATAAATATTGGAGAGCGTTATTAGCCCCTGTATCTCAATAACCCTTCTTTACGAACCCTTCACTAATCCTTTCTCACTTTTGAAGTTGCATTTCCTGTGATTCCTTAATAATTTTACCCCTTGTCCTTGGCTCCGAAGAACGTCTGCTTCTGAGATAGTAGAGACCCCCCTCCAGAAGACCCTTTCTCTCCGATTATGGTTGGGCGCCATGTGACCGTGATTTTTTGGGCGCCTCTTGTGCTTTCTTAGGAAACCGAGGCCTCTCATTCGATGCTTCCTTCCAATGGATCGAGCTCCCTGTAATTTTCTGGGGTTAATCTGATGTTCGTTTCCCTCTACGGAGCGCCCCACTAGAGGACTCTTTCCCTTTACGATTGTCTAGTGAAAGCCCAGTTTCCAAGCAGGGAAGAACAGAAGAGCCTGAAAGGGAACAGGGGTCTAATAATATCCCTGCGACTCGATTGACGCCCCGTGCACAGAGACTTTCCAGTAGCGCTGCGGCTTCCCCGGCATTCAAGCGATCCCTTCACTTTCCTTGCGGCGAGGCACCTGCAGGCCGCCTGGAAGATGCGCCCGGAACGCCGATCCTTTCTTCCCTCGTAGAGCCGGGCGTTCTCACGCGTTCTTTGACCTTGATGTATTTCTCCTTTCTCGTTTCCTCCCTGACCCAGACGGCTGCCTCTTTTCACCCCATATCGCCTCGGCTCTTCGCTGCCTCTTCTCGAGAGACCGAGCATTTTTTCTCGATCTCTTTTTCCCTGCATCGTGCACTTCGTTCCTGCTTCTCCCGCTCCTCGGCATCCCCTGGCTTTCTGGTACGTTTTT